>Ga0075428_100000261_pt1 | contig 51930 bp, 44 predicted proteins | sample RhiMetdeltSRZDD2_FD_75291 | JGI IMG/M metagenome (GOLD analysis project Ga0075428, IMG submission 75291) | Populus rhizosphere microbial communities from Tennessee, USA - Rhizosphere MetaG P. deltoides SRZDD2 | ecosystem: Host-associated > Plants > Roots > Rhizosphere > Soil | place: USA... | reverse complement strand
GGGGGAGACGTTGGGCTTGTCCTGGAGCAAGGCCCAAACTAGGTGACCAGGCACGGCTCGGTGAGCCGCTTGCGAACGATCCAGAAATTTGGAAGCTCACGAACCGTCTGAAATCCTGCTCCAGTGAAAAGGCTTAGCGGTCCATGGTAATTGGCCGCTCCTCCGACCGCATTCCGGCGGGGATAGCCTTCCGCCCAAGTCAGCCCTTGCTGACGAAAACCTTGAAGCGCGGCATCGAGGAGTTGCGTGGCCACACCGGTCCCTCGGTGAGCTTTGGCCACCACGAAGCACACGATGGCGCCAGTCGTCTCCATCTCGGCGCTCTCCAGATCGGGATTCTTCTGCAAATTGGGGATGAGAGTCCGTGGGGCGGCATGACACCAGCCCACAACTTGGTCCTCGATGTAGGCGAGATAGCCTCGCATTCTGCCTTGTTTTACTAACCCGCACACCGCAGCTCTGTTTTCGGCGGCACCGGTCGGCTTGTCCCATCCGGGTTGATTTTGGTCGGCGTGGTGAAAGTAACAGTAGCAATGGGCCCAATCCGGATTGTCGGCGAAGGCAACCCGATCGAAATAGGTCAGGAAATCGGGAAGGGTCCGATCGGAAAGCTCGCGGATGGTAAGATTCAACAGGATCTCCTTCTGGCCAGGAGACATCATCTTAGCCCAGGATGCGTCCTTTTCGGACCCCATGCGTCTATAGATATGGACATCAACCAGGAGACGCGCCCATGAAAACGATCAAGGAAGCGGTTCGGGAAAAGTACGCAAAAGCGGCCCAGGAGGCCGCCTCCTCTTGTGAGCCAAGCTGCTGCAGCGGGGAAACGGGGACAAAACTAGTCGACTATGATGCCGTTCCGGGCGTTGTCCCGGAATCGAACCTTGGGTTGGGGTGCGGGACGCCGACCCAGTACGCCTCGATCAAGCCAGGGGAAACGGTGCTCGATCTGGGGAGCGGTGCCGGGATCGACGTGTTCCTGGCCGCCCAGGAGGCCGGGGCATCCGGACGCGTGATCGGCATCGACATGACCCCGGAAATGCTCCAGCGCGCCCGCGAGAACGCCGCCAAACACGGGATCGATAACGTTGAATTCCGGCAGGGCGACATCGAATCCATGCCGGTGGATGACGGTGCGGTGGACGTGGTGATCTCGAACTGCGTGATCAACCTCGTCCCGGACAAGAAGAGCGTTTACTCGGAAATGCACCGGGTCTTGCGTGCGGGCGGCCGCTTCATCGTTTCGGACATGGTCACCTACGGCAGAGTGCCTGAATCCGTGCGGAAGGATCTCGAGCTCTGGGCAGGTTGCGTAGCGGGGGCGTTGGACCGCGAAGAGTATTTACGCATCATTGCCGAGGCGGGATTCGAGCGTGTGAGCGTTAAAGCGGAGTCGACCTACGATTCCCCGGAGAAGGCGGAGTTTGGTCTACAAAGCGTGACTCTGGAAGGATGGAAGCGAGGCTGAGTGGCCGTCCAGACTGAAGCGGTGTGGCATGCGTTTCGGGACCCCCTCTGGAACTACATTGTCCGCCGCGTACCGAACGCGTCGGATGCGGATGACGTGCTCCAGGACGTGTTTCTCAAGGTGCACCGGAATTTGCCGGCGCTCGAGAACGAGGAGCGGTTGGCGCCATGGCTGTATCGAGTAGCCCGGAACACGTTGATCGATCGCTACCGGCGCGCGGAGGATCACGAAGCGCTCGAGGAGGCGGGGGACCTGCGTGTGGAGGGGGAAGAGCGGAGTGCAGAGCAGGCGGTTGCCGGCTGCTTGCGAGGGATGATCAACGATTTGCCGCCTGAGTACCGCGACGCCTTGGTGCTTTCAGAGCTTGAGGGTTTGCCTCAGCGAGTGGTTGCTGAACGATTGGGCCTCTCGTTATCTGGAGCAAAGTCGCGCGTGCAGCGAGGGAGACGATTACTGCGCAACGCCCTCCTGTCCTGTTGCCATTTCGAGTTCGATCAGCGGGGAAAGATCATGGAGTACGTGCCTCGGGCCACCTGTTGCGCGAATGTCCCGACCACTCCTGATTTAATGCGTCGCTTGGGCTGGACGGACAGCCATCATCCCTCAAGAACTCCAAAGATCGGTAACTTCGGGGACAGCTCCGAGCTTTCAACCCAACTCTTGCAGCTCATTCGAGACGGTGTGAAGACGGCGACGGCGAGCTTGGTGTGGGAGTGGGAAGCAGAAGGTCAATCTCTTCCCGAGATTGGGGACGTCATGATCGTGCTCGACTGGAATCAGGATCCGGTCATGGTCATCGAGTACGTCGACGTGGAAGTTAAACCGTTTTCCGCTGTCACTAAAGACTTCGCTTGGGATGAGGGCGAAGGCGATCGTTCGCTCGCATCTTGGCGAGACGGGCATTGGGCTTTTTTCACTCGTGCTTGCGCCGCGCTGGATAAGTTGCCGTCCGAAGACATGCCCATTCTGTACACCCGATTTCGCGTAATCTTCGATTCCATCAGTTCTCGAGCGATTTAAGTGTCTTCGGCTCGGTTCGTAGCCGGACGAGGAACTCATGAAATGTAAGAATTCCCCAGAATAGTATGAAAGCGAACCAACCACCGCGGTGCTCTCGATCCAAGAGGCCCAGGATCAGGAAAATGGGAGCCGTGGCAAAGCCCAAGAGCAGACCCTTGAGCGGACTTATGGCATGTTTTGGAATTTGAGAGTTTTTGGGCAACCACAGGATGCTTCCAAACCAAATGACCCCCAAAATAGTCGAAAGGATGAAAAATGGCCTCACATCGTCTCCGACGGCAACCCGAAAACTGATGAAAACTCCAATAAGCCAGGCAGCGAGAACCGTATTGTCCAGACGATCACTTCGAGTGCTATTCCTGGGCACCCAACCCATCGCCAACAGAATCATGGCCATTACGATCAGAAAGACACCCATGACCTTTGTCCCCGATGACAGTGGGGAAAGTCTAGCACCTTGGCCCAATGGCTTTGCCCTGCCGCCGCCCTAAAATTCAATGTTCAATTCTCGGTGGTAGGCTAATCTGGACCTCATTAGGATCTAATCCATGCAAGAGCTCCAGCTTTCGCCCGCCATCATGGAAAAGGCAATGCGGCTCCGGGACGCCGCCTACGATGGGGCCTTTTTCGTGGCCGTGCGTACGACCAGCATCTTCTGCCGGCCCTCTTGTCCGGCCCGCAAGCCGCTTCGCCGGAACACGATGTTTTACCGCAACGCCAAGGAGGCCCTCTTTGCGGGGTTCCGCCCCTGCAAGCGTTGCCGCCCCCTCAATACCGACGGTACGCCGCCGGAATGGGTGGAAAAGCTCCTCAAGCACGTAGACACCGACCCGGAAGCGCGGATTCGCGATGCCGAAATCCGTCGCATGGGCATCGACCCCGCCCGGGCGCGGCGTTATTTCCAAACCCATTACAACATGACCTTTCAGGCCTATTGCCGAAGCCGGCGGCTCGGCACCGCCTTGCAACGGATCAGGGAGGGACATCCATTGGACGACGTCATTCTGGGCCACGGATTCGAATCGCATAGCGGGTTTCGTGACGCGTTCCGCCGCACCCACGGCAAATCGCCGGGGGATTCCCGGGAGGCGACCTGCGTGTGGACGAAATTGATCGAAAGCCCCCTGGGACCGATGGTGATCGGCGCGACGCCCGAAGGCGCCTGCCTCCTCGAGTTCAGCGATCGCCGCATGCTCGAAGCTCAATTCGAAACTCTGCGCCAACGCTTTCGCTGCGCCATCGTGCCCGGCGAAAACGAGCACTTGAAACAGCTCGAGCGCGAGCTATCGGAGTACTTTCAAGGCAAGCTCCGGGACTTCAAAACCCCGCTCGTCTACCCGGGAACGCCTTTCCAGGAACGCGTCTGGAATGCGCTCCGGCGGATTCCCTACGGGGAAACCCGATCCTACGAGGACCTCGGCCGCAGCATCGCCCTCACGAGCGGATGGCGAGCGGTGGGGCACGCCAACGGACAGAATCGCATCGCCATCGTCATTCCCTGTCACCGGGTCATCCGGAAGGGGGGTCACCTGGGAGGGTATGGCGGTGGGCTTTGGCGCAAGGAATGGCTCCTTGCCCACGAACAGGCCCATGCCGGGGCAAAACCGTCGCGAACGCACCAACTGCGCCTGCTCGAACCGGCGGTTACGAAGTAGTTGGGGGAAACCACGCCTTCGCGTTCTGTCCCGAGGTGTCCAACCTTCGGCGTTCACTCTGTCCCTTGGGGTACGATTCAACGTCGATCCCACCGTGCCCCCATCAATTGAGGGGACCTGGAAGCTATTGCTGACGGTATAATTATCCATCGCACCATGATTTTGATTCTCTCTGGCATTGCCCTTGCCTTGGCTTGTACCAGGCGCTTGCCAGCTTCTCGTCCGGGTACGGAAGGGCTTCGAGAGAGAATCGACGGGACCCCGAAGTCCCGAGGAGGATGAAGGTATGCAGTTCCTTCGTACGTGGCGGTTCCGAACCGTCACCTTGCTGAGTGTTCTATCGCTGGTTGGTCTGGTCGCGGGATGCAGCGACTCACCGACCGACACCACCAACGGCGGAGCCAATGCCCCCGAGATGGCGATGAATCTCGCGCTTCCGGATGGAGGCACGGGGACCAACTCCGAAGCTCCTTATTTCGGCGACCGGTATTTCGCCACCTATCTCAACGAAAATATCGACGCCGATGTTCCCGATCCGATGGCGAGCAGCTCGCAGATGAGCGTGGCCGAGGATCGCGCGGATGCTTCGGTCCTCTTCTTGCGCGTGGTTTGGGGAAATACCGATCGTGGCCCCGACGCGCCGGATTCGTCCAACACCTTGACCGACTGGACCGGATACGCCGAAGTCTCGGATGGCGTGCTCATCCCGCTTCGCACGATCGCGTTCGAGCGGCGTGACCACATCGTGCCGCGCTGGCTGTCTCCCGACCCCGATTTCCAGCGCGTGGACTGGGTATCCCACACGAGCTTGGGCCGGGACGGCATCCTGTTCAAGATCTTCGTGCCCGCGCCGGGCGATTCCAACCTGATCAGTAACGGCGACGGGCTCACCGCCGACGACACGTTCACCTTCACCACCGGTCCGCTCACCATTTCCTTCCCCCTGTCGGAAATCGCGGGATTGGACAGCGTGGTCACGGTGGATGCGCACAACGGGGTCAGCTTCGTTGGTTTCGATCGCGACGATCTCAGCGACCTGTGCTTGCGCGGGAGCATGGAAGGCGCCTGGATCCGTGTCCAGAGCGATGATCACCTGGGCGGCTACTTCCGCGCGGCGTGGATTGGACCTCTCGGCAATTTGATCGGCCACGTTCGCGGGCGCTGGGGCGTAGAGGATGGGCAAAAGGTGTTCGTGGGCAAGATCATCCGCCGCGACGGCACCTTCCTGGCTCACATCCACGGCAACTGGGCGCCGAATCCCGATCGTCCCGGCACCGGTACGTTCGAAGGACGGTTCGGTGTGAACGGGGAAACGCTGGGGGGCACGCGAGGACGCTGGATGGTGAGTGAGCGTATCGAGCACGGCGGATTCCTGCGCGGGGTGTGGAAGCGATTCTGCGATCGCGACGGGCAGGCGATGTAGCCTTCACGACCAACAATTCGTGAGCAAGGGCGGCCCCAAGAGGGCCGCCCTTCTTTTTGGTATTCTAGAGCGCACTATGTCGGACAAACGTATCGGCTGGGATCAGTACTTCATGCAAATCTGCGCCGTGGTGGCGCGCCGTTCCACCTGCCTGCGCGCCGCGGTGGGCGCGGTCATCGTGCGGGATCGCATCATCCTGGCCACCGGCTACAACGGCTCGCCCTCCGGCATGCCGCATTGCACCGAGGTGGGCTGCCTCATCACGGTGTCGACGGCTCCCGACGGGGAGGTCGAGGAGAACTGCTTCCGGACCATCCACGCCGAGATGAACGCTATTGCGCAGGCGGCCAAGACCGGGGTGTCCATCCAGGGTAGCGACATCTACATCACCCACAGCCCCTGCTATCACTGCCTCAAGGTGCTGATCAATACCGGCATTCGCCGGGTGTTCTACAGCAAGCCGTACAAGCTGGAGCGCGTAGCCGAGCTGGTCCGTCTCTCCGGAATCCAGCTGGAGCAGGTCCTCGTCGACCCCACCCTGTCCTGAAATCCGTTACTTGTCGAACCTGGCCTTCAGGTGGCCCCACGAAATCGGCCTTGCCGGGACCGGACCAGTTGCGAATTTTTGAATCCGATAATCCTCGGCCGTGTAAATGAACCCATCCTGGCTCAAGACGACGTCCCAAATGGAATTGAACTGACCCGGTTCTTCTCCCGGACCTCCCCAAGTGAAGAACGACTCCCCGTCGGGCGACACGCTGACCATTCGAGAATTCCAGTAGTCTGCCAGATGCACCGTGCCATTCGAAGCGACGTCCAAGCCTATGAACTCGACACGACCGCCCAGGGGCCAGGTCCATCGCATTACGAAGTCTCCGTCCTGTGTGAATTTCTGAAACCAACCATTCGTTCTGTCGGCAACGTATACGTAGCCAGAGCCATCCACCGCGATTCCTTGTATTGTCCCGAATTTCCCATCTCCGTAGCCGTACTCTCCCCAGGTCAGGACTTCGGTGCCGTTGACATATTTTCTTATCGTGTGGTCGGCGGCCACGTAAACGTTTCCGGCCGCATCCACGTCGATTACCGAACCACCGCCGGTCCACTTGCGTTGGAATGAACCATCCGGCAAGAACTCCTGAACATCGTTCCGGAGGCTGCATACAACATAGACCAGGTCCGATGGGCCGATTGCTATACCCACGGGTTTCGCGAACTGCCCATCTCCATAACCATTGGATCCCCATTGAAGCAAGAACTGACCATCCGGAGTGAATTTCTGGACTCTGCTATTTCTGTAGTCGACAACGAAGATGTTTCCTTGAGAATCCACGGCCAGTGAGAAAGGCGAATCGAACTGGCCTGCTTCCGTTCCGAAAGATCCCCATTGCATCAGGTAGGTCGGAGGTTGTGCCCCAGTCTCCCGGGGGAGGAGAAGACAGGCAACGCAGAGGGCCCAACACCATCGCATGATGGACATCCTTTCCAGGACATTGAGTACAGGGCCAACCACTCGATGCGGCTGATTATGGACATGGCGAGCCTTCACGGCCAGGCTTTTAGAAGGGCCACCTCCAGAGCTGATTCCCGTACTATTCTTCGGCAATGAACCCAATCGATCTTGTCCGAAAATACACGCACTGGCTTCACACCCAGTGGCCCGCCGGCACGGTCGAGAAACTCCCCGAAGCGGATGACGAGGGAAGAACGAACGTTCCGGGGCTTTATGTGTCGGGAGACTTGAAGGGCATCCCGCTCCTCAAATTCTCTCTGCAAAGCGGTGCACAGGTTGCGCGTCTGGTCGCGCGCGAGCTCGGTAAACCGGGAAGCGTGGCCGACACGGATCTGGCCATCATCGGAGCCGGGGTGTCCGGCATGGCGGCCGCCAAGGAAGCACAACGCCTCGGACTCTCGATTCGTGTTTTGGAATCATCCGAACCCTTCTTCACCCTGGTCAACTTTCCCCGCCAGAAGCCCATCTACACCTATCCCACGGCAATGAAGCCGGAGGGGCCTCTTCAGGTAGCCGCCACGATCAAGGAAGCATTGATCGACGAGCTGGAGCAACAGACCAAAGCGGCGGGAATCAGGGTCGAGAACGCACGGGTCAAGCGCGTGGCCCGCAAAAGCCAAGGGTTCGAGCTCGAGCTGGAAGAGGGTGCGCCCGTTCGCGCGAAACGGGTCCTGATCGCCATCGGGCAGACCGGTGATTTTCGAAGGCTTGGTGTTCCCGGCGAGGATCTTCCCAAGGTCTATAACCGTCTTCACGATCCCAAGGATTTCAAAGGGCGCCAAGCTCTCGTTGTCGGCGGCGGGGACAGCGCGCTGGAGACGGCGATTGCGCTCGTCCGCGCGGGAGCTCATGTCACGTTGAGCTACCGTGGGAACACATTGTCCCGCCCCAAACCTGAAAACGAAGTCCAGGCGCGAGAGCTCGCTGCGCGAAGCGATCTCGAAGCCACGGCGGCCGAGGATTTCATGGGCGCTCCCGATCCCTCCGGTTCCCTGGACCTTCAGCTAGGTTCGAACGTCCGGGAAATCCGCGACAACGACGTCGTGCTGGATATGGCAGACGGAGAGCGCGTTCTCCCCAACGACGTCGTGTTCGTCATGATCGGACGCGAGCCGCCTCTATCCTTCTTTCGGCGCTCCGGCGTTCGCATTCGCGGAGAATGGCGTCGGACCACGTGGCTTGCTCTGACCTTCGTCCTCATCGCGGCTACCTTGCTGTATCACTGGAAGACCGACTTCGGCATTCCCGTGAATCGCTGGTTCAAGACGCTTCATTGGTTTCCCTTCAACCTGGCTGCGAACGCCGATCCGGCAACTCTGTGGGGAACGCTAGAGCTCTCGTTCCAATCTCCGAGCTTTTATTACTCGCTGGCCTACTCGCTTGTCGTCACGTTGTTCGGATGGCGCCGCATTCGGCGCCGGCGAACGCCCTACATTACCGCGCAAACGCTCACCTTGATCGCCATTCAAGTGATTCCCTTGTTTCTGCTTCCATACCTCCTGCTTCCCTGGGCGGGGCACAACGGCTGGTTCGATGCCGGGTTTGGACGCCATCTTGCCGACGCCTTTTTCCCCGTTACCCAGTGGGATCCCCAGGGTCGTGAATACTGGCGTTCAGTCGGATTCATCCTCGCTTGGCCGCTCATGTTCTGGAACGTCTTCACCGATCAGCCGCTCGGAGCCTGGCTCGCAGTGAGCGCCACTCAAACCTTCATCCTCATCCCGATCGTCGTCTATGTCTGGGGCAAGGGAGCGTACTGCAGCTGGATATGTTCTTGCGGAGCATTAGCCGAAACGGCCGGAGATACGCTGCGTCAAAAAATGCCGCACGGGGCCAGGTGGAACCGCCTCAATATGCTCGGTCAAGGCCTCCTTCTCCTCGCCGGAGTCATTGCCGTAGTCCGGATCGTGAGTTGGGTGGCCCCGGAAGGCGCGTTCAAGCATGCCGCCACCTCAGCCTACATGGCCCTCTTTTTAGGCAAGAACGCAAGCTGGGGCAATCTGCCTTTTCCACTTACCTTTCTCAATTACAACTGGATCGTGGACGTCACGTTGGCGGGAATTCTGGGGGTGGGCCTCTACGCGTTCATGAGCGGACGCGTGTGGTGCCGCTTCGCGTGTCCGCTTGCCGCGCTCATGCATATTTACGCGCGCAAAAGCCGCTTTCGAATCCTCGCCGAAAAGAAGAAATGCATTTCTTGCAACGTGTGCACATCGGTCTGTCACCAAGGAATCGACGTCATGAACTTCGCCAACAAGGGTCTTCCCATGAATGATCCCGAGTGTGTGCGTTGTTCGGCGTGCGTGCAAAGCTGCCCCACGGGGGTGCTCTACTTCGGGGCGGTGGACGGGGACGGCCGCGTTATCGCTCAGGATCGGCTCCCGGCATCGCCGGTGCGGATGCGAGAAACGGTGTCTTAGACCAAGAGGTGCAGTAGAGACTGCAAGAGGGCGACCACGAGCCATCCGCAGATCACGGTCAGGATCGCGCGCCCGGTCCCGAAATCGAGCGCTTGCCGGATGGCCACCACGCCGGCGATCAAGCTCCAGATGGCGGCCACGGCCACGATCGCTTTTCCCAAGAGGGGAACGAACGCAAACACCAGCAATACCTGGGGACTTTGCGCGTAGCCAAGGACGCGCAGCATCTCTCCCATGTCGGACTGGGTTTCCGCGCCGCGGGTGAGACGCAGTCCGATGAACAGCGTGATGCCCGCCCAGGCGACCCAGCCCAGGATCGCGCCCAAGAAACTCAAGAAGAGGTCGGCCACGGAGGCCCCGGCTGTGGCAACGGCGCCGATCCCGGAGAGAACGGCGACCAGAAGCACGACAAAAAATGCCTCACGCGTGTAGCTGGAGTCGGCTTCCACCATTTCGTAGAACGGGACGTCCAGCTTTGAGGCGAGCCACATTCGCTTTAGCATGGCGGAAAGCTACGAAGACGAGTGCGGGCTGTCAACCGGGTCGGCAATCGCCAGCTCGGCCGGGTCCGAGCGCTTCAAGAAGGCGTAGGCGAGGAGCCCGCTGTTCACGTCCACGAACGCGTGTAACAGCATGGGCAGCCACAATGATCCGGAAATAAGGTACAGAGCCACAAGTCCCGCTCCTACGAGACCCGTCCGCAACACGCCGCCCGATCCCTGGTACGCGTGAGCCATGCCGAAGAGGAGCGCGCCGGCCAGCCAGGCCGCGACCACCGGTACGAGACACGACAAATACCAGAGGAGAAACCCGCGAAAGAGAATCTCCTCACAAATGCCGGCGGTCATGGACAAGAGCACGAAGCGGATCATTTCCGTTCGTGTGTGGGGCAAGAGGGGACGCAAGTGTTCGAGCTGTGCCATGACCTCGCGGCGCACCTTGTCTTCCTTGCTCCGCGTGAGCGAAATCCGTTGCCAGGTCGTGAATGTGAGCGCGCCGATCACGATCCCCAATGCCAACCAGAAGCGCCATCCCGCCGGTGGGCCGAACCCCAAGCCATAAATGGGCCGGCTCGCCGTGATCCAGTGAACGAAGACCAGGATGACGAGCGCCCATTCGATGATTGCGCTCTCCAGGTAGGCTCTCGATCGCGCCCGGCCCAACGCGGGACCGATGGCGCGCCGCAAACGGGGAAACCAGAAGATGAGGTCGTGCAGGGGAAGCAGGATCGTGATTGCGACGATGAGAAGGTGATCGACGAGCCCCGGCCCCGCGCCTCCCGAGGCCTCGATCCCGAAGGTCATTTATCGTTGCCGGGAGCTTCTGTTCCCTCATCGAGGAGCCGCTGGATTTCGTCCCGCAAATAGGGTGAGGGAGGGTTCTCGAGCGCGAGGGTGAGGTATTGCTTGGCCTTGTCCGGACGATCGGTTTGCCCGTACACGACGCCCAGGTGGTAGTAGATCTCGGAGAGATTCTTAATCCCCTCCTTCTTGGCCAGATCCAAGGAATGGGTAAGCGTCTTCTCCGCGTCCTTATATCGCTTGAGCCGCGCCAGCGCCCACCCGAGCGTGTCCAAATAGCCGGCGTTGTTGGGCGCGAGATGATTCGCCTTCACCGCGAGCATGTGCGCTCGACCGGGCTCCTTGTTTGCGTCCGCATACGACATGGAGAGATTGTTGTTGTAGATCGCGTTCTCGGGCGCCTTGGTGAGGAGCATCTCACCGATGAAGATCGCATCTTCGAAACGCCGGGCGGAGGCCAGGAAGTAGCTCGTTGCCTCCAGGATCTCGAGATCGGAGATTTTTGTGGAATCAGGGGCTCCTTCGGCCGTGGAGTCCGGCTTTACGATGCGGCGAAGCGTGGTGTACCCCTTGTCGTCCTGTCCCGAGCGCAAATACGCAACCCCCAGGCGGAAGAGCGCGGCTCGATCCGGTGAGGCTTCGAGGCTCAAGTACTTCTCGAAGTAATCAACCGCGCGCCGCGTATCGCCCCGATCGTCGTACAGGACTCCCAGGCCGTAGTACGCGTTGGCTTCGTCCGGGTTGTCGCTGACGCAGTTTTGAAACGCGAGAAGCGCTTTGTGCGGGTCGCCCACCCGCATGTAGAGGCTTCCGAGGATGCAGCCGTAGTTCTCGATCCGAGCGCCGCCGGCATGCGCCTTGTTCAAGAGCGATAGCGCCTCCTCGGCTTGGGCGGGATCCTCGGCCAAGGACAATCCGAGGAGCTTTTGCACGTTCACGTCTTTCGGATCTCGCGCCATCGCTTTACGCAGGATGTCGCGTCCCACTTGTGTTTCGTCCCGGCGCAAGTGAGCGGCGGCGAGATAGTAGAGGGCTTCGACATCGGTGGAGTCTTCCTTCACCACGGCTTCGAGCTGCGCTACCGCGGCTTGATCCTGGCCGTCCAGGAACTGCGCGATGCCAAGATCGCGCTTGTTCTTGCGACTCGGGTCTTTGGCCACTGCGGCTTGGAGCGTTGGCGCGGCAAGCGAATCCCCGATCTCGAGGTGGGCACGTCCCAGAACGCCCAACTCCGCCGCGTTTCGCTTGTCCAGCGGTTTGGTCCCGAGGAGCGACAGGACGCGGCGGGCGGCTTCATCGGCTCGGCCTGTACCGGCCACCAAACGATCGTAGAGTTCGAGAGCCTTCTTCTTGTCTCCGGTCGCCTCCAGCGCCTGCCCCAAGAGCAGCGAGGCCCGCATGTCGTCCGGGTCGAGCTGCACCGCCCGCTCCAGCGCCTTGACCGCGTCCTTGGCCTTGCGGTCCTGGAGAAGACTCTCGCCCAGGGCCCGGTGGGCGGCGGCAACATTGGGCTCGAGCTTGATGGCGGCCCGAAACTCCTCGGCCGCTTTCTTCCATTTCTTCTGGTCCTGGGCTTCCCGGCCGGCTTGCCAATGCTTCCGGCCGCCATCGGTCTTGAAGGGGGCCATTTCATCCTGCAGGAACGTGGCCAGCAGGAACTCGGCCCCATTTTCCGCCTGCTCGTTTTGGGGACTCCTGGACAGCACCCACCGGTACTCATCCAGGGCCAGGAGAGCGGCTTCCTTCTCGTTTTCAACCTGATTCGACCGCAGCGCGCGGACAAGCGCCTCGGCGTACCACAGGTGCCCGTCGATCAGGTCGGGAGCCATCCGCACGACGTCGGACAGCGTTTTGATCGCCTCGGGGATGCGGTCCTCCTCCAGTGCCAGCTGCCCCTCGAAGAGGAGGATCTCCACCTGCTGGGAATCGGGGGTCGCGGGAACGGGCGGAGGTTCGTCCTGGGCCCAAGCACCCGAAGCCGGGAGGAGAAGGAGACCCAGGAGACATGGCCAAGCGTATCGAAACGACGTCATATAATGAATGCTACCCTTCAGGACGGTGCCGTCTATCCCACGAATGCACCCTGTAAGCATCGGGCCGCACGCGCTATCGGGCAAGGGGTGTAGCGTCCTCCACACATTGGGCTGTTTTCGGAACCATGCATGTTAGCGGTTAGATGGAGCGTGCTGCTCCTTGGAGTTCTTGGGGCTACCTACGCGGTTGCCGGGCCGGAACCCCCCACGAATTTTCAGGGACGCATTCGCGCTAATGATGCTCCGTTGGCTGGGCGCCTCACCATTGTTGCGTATTTTCTCGACTCTCTGGATGACTCACTCGAGGCAGCGTTTCAGTCCCACGTATCAAGAACCGCCACTGGGAGTCCAATGGCTGTTTCTGCTGCGGGGCGATGGTTGCTCCTCCGATTTCACGATTCCAGCGGCAAGGACGCATTCGTCATACCGACCGACCTGGCCATCTCGGGCAACCACCGCAGTTCCTATCGCATGGATCTGATGCCGGTGGGCCGCACGCGAGTCGGCGGCCATCTCGACAAAGACGAAAATAGGTGGGCGTTATGGTGGGTCCCGCAAGGACAACGACAACTGCTCGACTGGGATGACCCCGGCGACCTCACCTTGCGATACGGTTTCAGCAAGACCGCGTTCGCCCCGCTTTCCGATAAGGAAACCGCTCAACTTCTCACGTTGGTTCCCTGGCCCAAATTGAAGAGCGCCTATTTGGATTCAACCCGGGGTACGGATCGGGATGCGGTGGACGCAGCGGCATTCGATCAACCGCCCGTGCCCAAGTTGCGCCGAGACCCCCCCTATCCGTCATCGGCCAAGATGTATGACTTCCATGGCTCCCTGTTCGTGGCCGCTCACGTGAATCCCTCCGGCATCGTGGAAGATGCGTACATACTGCAGTCCGATGCCGTCCACGACCTCAACGTGGCCGCGCTGGTCGGCGTCATGGAGTGGACCTTCAAGCCGGGAATGAAGTCCGGGCAGCCGGTGGCGGGTGACGTTGTCATTCCCATCAAGTTCGATCTGGGGTCGGTGAAATGAGGGGGGGGCGGAGTATCAAGCTGGCCCTGGTTCTGTGCTTGTTGGCCGTGCTCTGCGTGTCGCATCAGAGCGCGAACGCGAGTGCATTCTCGGCCATCCTACGGGTCAAAGAGCCAGGGTTCGACGGGCATCTGCGTATTCGGCTATATCACGATCCGGACTTCGTTCTTGTACCCCCGGCGGCAGGGGCGTTGTTTCTGGTCGCCGCAGATAGTGCGACGGGGCATGATGCTTTCTTCATTCCCAGCGATCTAGCCTTCGAGCTGGGAAGTAACGCCGTCTATCCGGTCGAGTTCGAGCAAACCTCGGATCTCTTGGGTCAAGCATTCGGCGGCCGGATCCGTCCCGGGGAAACGCAGCTGGGTTTCGTCATGCTGCCTCCCGAAGTCGACTTGGCGGGCTATCTCCCTGCGCATCCCGAATCGGTGGTCGTGCGATACGCGCATCATCGTAAGGCGTTGATCCCCGCACCTGACGGCGAGGTGGCGGAGTGGAGAACGCTCATTCCTTTGGATGTATTACGCCCCGGGCTCAATGCGTGGTGGGACTGGTTGCAAAGCTCCACGCAGGCGCCGCCCATGACCCCCGAGGACACTCAGAGGCTCGCCACCACCCTCTTTCCGGGCGAGGAGCACGTGCTGACGGAGGAGTCGATGAGCCCTGAGGGTTTGCGTAACGCTATTCTGAGGGTAGGAAACCGGCGGCTCTTGCTCGAGGCGCGCAGCGTGCAGCGTGTGGCGCCCGTGTATCCGGCTGCAGCACGTCAGGTCGGTGCCGGGGGACTCGTGCTCTCACTGTGCTACATCACCCCCGACGGTACGGTGGGGGATGCAATGGTGCTGGCCTCGACGGCGCCGCATTTACTCAATATGGCTGCGCTGTCTGCCTCCATGCAGTGGCGGTTCACCGCGCCCAAGGACGAAACGGGGCGTGTGCAGGACGGCTGGCGCGTGCTTCCCTTTCAGTTCCGGATCGCGGGCGCGGCCGAGGCCGAGGTCAGTGTCGATTCCACCTCTTTCGAACCCCCCAAGATCGTGAAGGCCATCACCCCGGAGTTCCCCTTGGAAGCGCAGCGGCGCAAGCTCAAGGGTGAGATCGTCTACAAGGTCACGATCGACGAGCGGGGGAAGATGGTCGAGGCCGTGCTCGAACAGGGCGTGGATCCGATTGTCGATAAGCCCGCTCTGGCCGCGCTCGAGAGGACGCGGTTCATCCCCGCGCGTCGGGGCGGAAGACCGGTACAGGCGGAACTTCGCATTCCGTTTCCGGTGCCGCTCAAGCCGTGACACCGACCATCACCATTTCTGGTGAATTCTTGCCCCAAAACTTGGCTCAAGTAGTCGTACCCATTCCTCAAGTTGATAACGTATCATTCATATAAATTTCTCCGCCCTTCTCTTTGAATTCTTCGGCTTTCGAAGCCATTCCGGTCTCGACGGCAACCTTATCACTCATCCCATGCGCCTTCGCGTAATCCCTAACTTCCTGCGTGATCTGCATCGAGCAGAACTTCGGTCCACACATGGAGCAGAAGTGCGCCACCTTGGCGCCGGACGCGGGCAGGGTTGCGTCGTGGAATGCGCGCGCCGTCTCGGGATCCAAAGAAAGATTGAACTGATCTTCCCAGCGGAAATCGAACCGGGCCCGGGACAACGCATCATCCCAGGCGCGTGCGCCCGGGTGCCCTTTGGCGAGATCCGCCGCGTGAGCGGCGATCTTGTAGGCAATTAACCCCGCCTTCACGTCCTGCTTGTCCGGAAGGCCCAAGTGCTCCTTGGGGGTCACATAGCAAAGCAACGCCGTTCCCAGCCAGCCGATCATCGCCGCGCCGATGGCCGAGGTGATGTGGTCGTACCCGGGAGCCACATCGGTGGTGAGCGGTCCGAGCGTGTAAAAGGGCGCCTCATGACACACCTTCAACTGGCGCTCCATGTTCTCCTGGATGAGATGCATGGGAACATGGCCCGGTCCTTCGATCATCACCTGGCAATCGTGCTCCCAGGCAATCGTCGTTAATTCGCCAAGGGTATCCAGCTCGGCGAACTGGGCCGCATCGTTGGCATCCGCGATCGACCCGGGTCGCAGCCCATCACCCAGCGAAAAGCTGACGTCGTACGCAGCCATGATCTCGCAGATCTCGCGAAACCGCGTATAGAGAAAACTCTCTTGGTGATGAGCGAGGCACCACTTGGCCATGATGGACCCGCCTCGCGACACGATGCCGGTAATGCGATTGGCGGTGAGGGGGATGAAGGGCAACCGAACGCCGGCGTGAATAGTGAAGTAATCCACGCCTTGTTCCGCTTGCTCGATCAGGGTATCGCGGAAAATATCCCAGGTCAGATCCTCGGCCTTACCGTTCACCTTCTCTAGCGCTTGGTAGATCGGCACCGTGCCAATCGGGACCGGTGAGTTGCGCACGATCCATTCCCGTGTTTCGTGGATGTCGTCGCCGGTGGAGAGATCCATCACTGTGTCCGCACCCCAGCGCACCGCCCACACGAGCTTCTCCACTTCCTCTTCAATGGACGAAGTCACGATCGAATTCCCGATGTTGGCGTTCACTTTCACCAGGAATTTCCGGCCGATGATCATCGGCTCGCTCTCGGGGTGGTTGATGTTCGCGGGCAAGATGGCGCGGCCGCGCGCAATCTCATCGCGCACCAGCTCCGGCGAGACACCCTCACGTAGCGCAGCGAACTCCATTTCCCGCGTGATCATGCCGTGCCGCGCATAGTGAAACTGGGTCGGCCGCGACCCGCTTCGCGCGCGCAGGATACGAGGCCGTGATCCTTCAACATCGGCGCGATCCAGAATCCACGGGGCGCGAAGGCGAGGTAATCCCCGGTCCAGGTCTATGGTGACCGCGGGATCGCCATGGGGGCCGCTCGTGTCATAGAGGCGCACGGGCTGGTTTGGAGCCGGCAAAGAAATCTCGCGCATCGGCACGCGCAAATTCTTGCCGTCCAGATAAACGCGCCGTCCGGAGGTTTGGGGAAGCGGCACGGTTTTCACGGTTCTGGTCTCCTTTGAGAACAAACAAAAAAGCCGCCGGGATTGCCGGCGGCGAGACAGCAGAAGCCTCTTGTCCCTTCGCTGGCATGACCCAGATCAGGTTCGAACGGTCGGCGGATGCGTTCCACCCTCTCAGCCCACGCACGGGCTCCCGATTTCCGAAGTGTACACCCTGGCTCGTCAGGTCATCGTTTTGCGTCAGCTAGGTTTACAGGTTTAACGCCTTGGACCATTGACCCCTTAGGGGTATTCCAGGCTAACTCTCTAAATGAATAGCTCTTACCACTTTGAGGCGGGGTTGGCACGCCCCGTGCGTATTTAGGTCCTGTCCAGGGCTCTGTGACTCTCTCCAGGGGGATCCCCAATCGGGGATTGTGGGAGTGGCTGCAGCGTTAGGGGAACTGCAGCAGGGGACCTGCTTCAATCCCAATGGCCACTTCTTTTGCAGAAAGCCGGGGTAGAGCCCCCCCGGCTTTTTTTTTCACTAACATCCAGGGGGATAGCTTTCATGAAGGTGTTTAAGGCGGCCACTCTTGTAGTGGCCCTTTCGTTTGCGCTGGCTTCCGCGGCCGGCGCCAACATTGGTTTCACCGGATCGTCCGGTACGTTAGCCGCCTCGGCTAACTTCTCGTATGACTCCGGGTCGAACGTGCTCACGGTCGTGCTGTCCAACACCAGCGCGGCCGATGTGCTGAACCCGGCTCAAGTTCTCACCGCTCTCTTCTTTGACATTACCGGCTTCCCGCCGGCCACGTTGACTCCCATGAGCGCCATGTTGACCCCCGGGTCCACGGTGTTCTTCGGGGCCGACGGGGGTGGCAATGTGGGCGGGGAGTTCGCCTATGGATCGTCCCTGGCCGGTGCTCCCGGCGCGGCGATGCTGGGCACTTCGAGCTCCGGTTTCGGGCTCTTCGGGGGCGGTAACTTCAATGGCCCGAACCTCCAGGGCCCCAACGCCGTGGACGGCGTCCAGTACGGGCTAACCTCAGCCGGCGACAACCTGGCCAACGGCAATGCCGCCGTGACCGGTGGCAACGCCCTCATCAAGAACAGTGTCACCTTGCAGCTGTTCTCCTCGGCTGATTTCTCCGAAACCGCGATCCACAACGTGTGGTTCCAGTACGGGACGTCGCTCGATGAGACGCGAATTCCGTCCACTCCCGAACCGACGACCATGCTTCTCCTCGGCTTGGGGCTGGCGGGCTCCGGCGGTATGGGTGTCATTCGGCGCCGGCGGTCTAAGTAAAGAACGCAACCTCTCGGTAGTTCGAAAAAAGGCCGGGGTTAAAACCCCGGCCTTTTTCTCTACCACTCGGGACTCAGTGCTGGATTACGTAATCAGGAGATCCGCTTCAGGAGTTTGGTGTAAGAGAGTGCGGACTCCGCCTCGAACGTGGAACGCTTTGAATCCTTCGCGACGCATGAGCTCGGCCAGATGCGCGCTCTTCTGTCCGACTTCACAGTAAAGAACATATGTGGCATCGGGGGTAAAGCTCGCGAACGAACGGAGCGCTTGGAAGAATTCCAGATGCAGCGCGCCGCCGGCATGCCAGGCTTGATAGGCGTGGCGGGAGCGTAGATCCAAAACAGTTGCCCCGTCGGGGATGTGCTCGAGCTCGGCAACATCTCCCGTTTCATGTAGTTCCACCGAACGGACGTCGACCACCCGTACCGCGTCGAGGAGCATCTCCAGGCGAGCACGGTCCATCTTCGCTTCCTCGGCTTCGATTCGCCACGCCTCGGCGTGGGTGGCCGGATAGCGGGGGAGAATGGCGCAGTACTCCTCGGTGCCGACCGATCCCAAGAACGTGCCAATGTCTCGAGAGAGCGCGATGATCTCGTCCTTGTTCCATCCAATCACCGGACGAAACACCGGCAGATCGAGCCCCTTCGAGATTACGCCCAAATTGGACAGGGTTTGCGAAGAGACCTGGCCCATCGCTTCACCGGTCACCAGACCCAACGCGCCGTCACGCATGGCCACTCGCTCCGCGGCCTTTAGCATGAGGCGCTTGAGCACGATCTGCCAGTACTTGGGGGTGATCGCGCGCTCCAGTTCCGTGACCACGGGCGCGAAATCAACTTCAAACAAGCGGGGCCGTGTGCCGTGGCTCCATTCCTCGCTCAGCACTTTGAGTACGCGGAGCACACCCGCACGGTGGGCCTCGCCTCCCAGGTTGCAGAAGAAATAATCGAGCGCGACGCCGCGCTTCAGCATGAGCCACGACGAAACCGCCGAATCGAAACCGCCCGAAACCAAAGAAAGCGCGCGCCCTTCGATCCCTACCGGAAGGCCGCCGCGACCCAGAAGCTTTTCCTCGTAGAGGTACAGCACGCCCGGACGCACGTCGATGTAGGCGGTCACTTCGGGCGTTCTGAGATCGACGCGATCGGCGTGCTCCAAAAGCACGCGGCCCAGGGCCCGCTCGACTTCGGGGGATCGGAACGGAATGCGTTCGGTGCGGCCGGTACGGCGCGCGCGCACCGCGAAGCGCTTGCCGCGGACGCGATCTCGAAAAAACGCCTCCGCCTGGGCGATCACTTCCTCGAACGTCTGCCAGGAGCGCGACTCCACCCGGGACACGGATTGCACGCCGAACACATGGACGAGCACGTCCAACGCGGCCGGTGTATCCACATCGATGATGAAACGAAAGCGCCCCTGCTCGAGGCGATACCCGATGCCGTTTGAGGACAGTGCGTCGGACACGTTCTCGGCCAACCGACGCGAGAATCGATCGAGCGTGCCGCCCGCCTTGGTGGAGACGTCTCCGGAGATGCGGACGAGGATGCGGGTCGTGGACTCGCGCATATGGAGGGCTGAGTCATGGGACATGAGCCTAGTCTACTCGATTCCGACCCGTTGCTCCGCCAACGCAGCCTGTGCGATGCTCAGGCGCAATGACGAAAGCGAAACTGGAGGTTCACATGGCGGCACAACGCCCCCCGCGCAAAATGCATCACGTGCTGACCCTGCCCGAGCTGGAGACGGAAACCGAGGCCCCCTTCGGCCCGGAAGTGGCGCAGGAAGCCGATTTCCTGACCGAGCTCATGGAGCTCAAGCCCGACGAGGACATCCTGGACGTGGCATCGGGGGCGGGACGCCACGCGCTCGAGTTCGCGCGTCGGGGATTTACCCATGTCACCGCCATCGATCTTTCGGACCAGCTGCTCGCCATCGGCAGCCGCACCGCGGAAACCCTGGGCCTCAAGGTTCATTTCTTGAAGGAAGACGCGCGCCACGTGCACGCGCGGGAAAAGTACGATGCTGCGCTGCTTTTGGGCGGCGGCGCATTCGGTCTCATGGAGTCGGACAAGGAAAACGTGTCCGTGATCGATTCCACATTCGCGGCGCTCAAGCCGGGGGGGCGGATCGCGCTGAGCGCGATGAGCCTCCTGTATTTGATCAGGCATCTCAAGGATTTATCGGGGTTCGATCCGCAAACGAATTACCTGTCGAGCACCGAGCGTGTATCGATCGAAGGCGATATTCTGGAAGAGCTGCCCGTTCGCGAGCGCTACTACGTGTTCCCCGGCATCAAGCGCGACCTGGAAAACGTGGGATTCCGGAATGTGATTGGGTTCGGCGTCGATGCCGGACGCTTCTCGAGTCGCGCCATCACCACCGACTTCCCCGAACTACTCGTTTACGCGGTCAAACCCAAGGAAAAATAGGGGAGAGACCCTGACTGGGCCTCTCCCCTTCGTAGCCCCCCAGGATAGCGGCCACGATCCTGATGGGCTTGACTCGTTTGGGAACCTGATCAGTCGATCGTGATCGCAGCCTGATCGACCAGGTCGAAGCTTTCAACCTTCCAGATGTGGAACGGACCGTTGGCACCCGGCCCCGCTTGAATTTGATCCGAATCCCCAAGCAGACGCAGGTTGCCGCCGATCAAGGCGAGCTGGTAGGAAAGCACCTTCCCCTTGACGTCGGTGACGACGAAGTTCGAGGACGGGAACGAGCGTACTTCCTGGCTGAAACGACGGGTGATCGCGTCGCCGCTCATCTCGTCTTTGCGACGGTCGATGAGGAGCAGCGTCTGGACGCCGTTCAGATTCGAAAGCGCGTCATGGTTGATCCGGTACTCGGTTCCGTCGAACGTATATGCGTTCGTGCGAGCTTCGGAGCCGTCGCCGGTAGCGTGGGAAAGGCCGTCGATCGCGGTGACACGAACCACGGCGATCTTGCCTGCCGGCAGGGCGGCGAGAGCCAAACCGGGTAGAGAGAGGCCGATAACGGCCGCGAGAAGAAGCATTGCAGGTTTCATGATGCGGAGACCCTCCAGGAGCGAAATGAAGACCAACGCAAAAAGAATATCATCGTAAACCGTTATTTAGCAATGGGTTATATAACCCATCCCCCAACTATGGACGCCAGTGCAATTTGCGAATGCGAAAAATTTTGGGTGGGTGTTTTAACCCGGTGATTTATGCGGCGCGGGACAGAGGACCCGCGGACCGGGACGGCAGATAGATACGGAACGTCGTGGCTTCTCGCGGCCGGCTCGTTACGTCGATGCGGCCACCATGATCGCTCACGATGCCTTCGGTGATGGAGAGACCCAATCCCGTACCTTTGCCTTCGGGCTTGGTGGTGAAGAACGAGCTGAAGATTTTACCGAGGTGCTCGGGCGCAATACCGGGACCGTTGTCGGTGACCGAGATCACGACCTGGTCTCCGCCCCCCAGGGATTGGCTTCGCACGCGTACCGTGCCGCCGTCCGGTTCGAGCGCATCGCGCGCATTGGCGAGAAGATTCGTGAACACTTGCTGGAGTTGGTTGGGCTCACCGCGAATGAGCGGTAGGTCTTTCTCCAGGTGGACTTCGAGCTTGACGCTGCGCGAGCGAAGCTGGCCCTCAAAGAGCAAACACGTGCGCTCGAGCACCTGGTTTACGTCGACATCCCGGAACTCCACGCTGGATTTGCGCGCAAAATCCTTGAGCGAGGCCACGATCTGATTCATGTGATCCACGGATTCGATGATGAGTTTCAAGTGGCGCTCGACCTCGGGATCCTTGTTGCCCAGGCGTCGGCCCATGAGCTGCGCGAACCCGCGAATCGAGGCCAGGGGCTGCTTGAGGTCGTGGGCAAGCCCTGCCCCGAGTTCACCGAACGCGGCCATCTTTCCGGCCTGGATGACCTGGGCATGCGCTTCTTCTAGTGCCTGGTTCACCCGCTCCGTCTCCTCCTTGGAACGGCGGAGATCCTGGTTGGTGAGCTCGAGCTCCACGCGGCGCTCCTCGAGGATGCGGTTGGAGGACTCGAGCTGTCCCCGCGATTCGCCCAGACTGCGAACCATGCGGTTGAAGGAATCGCCCAGATGCCCCAGTTCGTCCCGAGTACCGATTTCCACTTCCGCGCTCAAATCACCCGCCCCCAGCCGTTCGGTGAATGCCACCAGCTTCCGCAGCGGGACGGTGATATGACGCGCGAAGAAGAATGAGAACGCGAGCGCCGTGGCGACGCCAAGCGCCACGATTAGAACCAGCCCCTCGCGAACCTCGGCCAGAAACGCCAGCGCATCGTCCTCGGAGCGCAAGACGACAAACGAGCCCAACGGCTCCTTCCCCGGCCCTTCGAAGGGTATCCACAAGCTGCGGTAGCGCGTGCCCTCGAGCTTGAGCAACTCGCGATGCGCGGACCCGCGGTTGGTGGCGATCCGGTGACTGAGCTCGGATTCGGCGGCCAAGGGCACGCCGCGGCTCATGGCGAAAATGCGCTGGCGGCCCAGAAGAACGATGGCACTCCCCGTCATGTCCTCGAGCGAGTTGGCAAGCTCGGTATCGAGTGAGGTGCCAAGACACAGCGCTCCGGTCCGCACGCTGCCCACCTCCACCTGCACCGCGGTCACATAGACCAGCTCGTCTCCGACCGCCACGAACCCATCCGAGGTCATGTGGCGCATGGCATGGCGAGCAAGCGCGGTCAGGGGTGCGGGATCGTAGGCGTGATCCAGCGCCGGGCCCACCGAGAGAATCGGCGTCCCGTTTTCCGTGCTCAATGTGATGAGGTCGACATCGATATGTTCGAGAATGCGGCGGGCCATGTCGGTGACGGTCGCAAGCGCCTCGACTTGCTGTGCGGCGGGCAGCGCCGGGTCATATACCGAAACCGCGGCCTTGAAATAGGGCAGTTCGGATACAAGACGGCATCGCTCGAGGAGAAGGTTTCGCCGGTGGGCCTGCAAGGCCTCGAACGCGGCTTGGGTCTGGGCGAGCGCGCGGTCTTCATGCTTCTGGACTTCTTCCACGACGGTGAGATCGAGAAGAAGCGACATGATGAGGGCGAGGGTCGCCGTTCCGACCCCGATGGTGACGAACAGCTTTCGCTGGAGCGACCAGCGCATGGGGTTACCGGGTGTCGAGGAGGCTGGCGGTGAATTCCGTGGCGCCGTTTGCGGGAACGCTGACCCGGCCAACCGTCCGGAACTGGCTCATGCCTTCGGCCCACACCGCGACGTCATAGTTTCCGGGGGGAACGTCGGGGATACGGTAATGTCCCTCGGCATCGAGAACTGCATAGTGCAGTCCGTCCACGACCACCACGAATCCGATCATCTCCGCATGGATATCGCAGAACACCTGGACGACGCCAGGGTGCTCGAAGGTGACGAGCTTCGAGTTTCCCCTCGGATAGCGGCCGAGATCGAACTTCTTGATCGGGGAGAGCGAGAATACGTTGTGGAACATGGGATCGCTGTTCAAGAAGCGAACCCGTGCTCCCGCGGGCACGACCACAATGCGAGGCACGAAACGCGCGTTCTTTTGATCCATGACCGGAACGGGAAGGGATGCCGGAGCGGTTTCCTTTCCTTCTGAGCGCAGGAAGACGACGCCGTCGAGCTTGCCGGATTCTTTCTGCGGTTCCGATTTGGGGGTGTCATATTTCCCATAGAGGTCCACGTCCACCCCCGGCGCGGGCCGGCGGGGCAGATCGATGGTTCCGGTGACCTCTCCAGCAAAGGCCGAAGGACCCCAGATGAGGGCGCAGAGAAACGCGAGGGTGATGCGTGTCATCGTGTCCACACCTGCAGTTGCATCGCCACCAGGTGCCCCGATAGATCCGGCGCATCGGGCAGTTGGGTGGACTGATAGCCCAGTCGCAGTCGCGTGTTTTGCCGGAACCGGTACGACAGCGAGGCTTCCCAACGCCAAATGTTGTAGTCCCAGGTCTGGGTCACTCCGGTGCTGGAAGTTATGTTGTTGTAGTAGAGGCCTTCCTGACGAGCGGCCACCGACCACATGGGTCCGAAGTCGCGCACCAGCTCGACGTAGTAACCCGTCACCCTGAGTGTGGGATGCACGTTCGGAATCTCGTACGATGCCTGGGCCACTTCGCTGAACAGCTGCCACGGCCCGCGTGCGAAGCTCAGGTCCCCACCGAGGACCGTGTTTGTGAAATCTTCGGCGTTCTTGCCGGTCGGGAAGTTGGAGTCCGATTCCATCGACTGGCTGAGATAGGGTCCAATACCGCCCGATACACCCAGCCGCAACCCGAACAGGGGACCGGACTGCGCCTCGTAACCGGCGCGCCCGATGACGCCCTTCCCATCGTTGTTGTCCTTGCCGGCGATGGAAGGACGCGAGACCGTTCCCTGAACGGCCGCCATCGAGAATTGAAGGCCGCTCGAAGTGCCGTAGACCTCGGCCCCCACATCCCAGCAGGAGTCGTAAACTGGCGGCATGCCGACAAACGAGGTTTTGTTGTTGTAGGTGGTCTGCAAATAGCCGCCGCCCCGAACCCCCGGCTGGAAGAAGTAGTCGTTGTCAGCGGGCACGATGTCGCCGCGCGCTGCTGAGTGATAGTAGTAAAGAAGCGGCGTGCCGATGAGGCCGCTTTCGGTGGAGTTGCTGCGCTCGCCGAAGGTTCCGAATACGGTCGGAATCCGGCCTGCTTGCAGGTTGAGCCAGGATGCTCCGCCGACGGACGTCAACCGCGCAAACGGTCGGAGATAGGTGAGGAACATGCTCGAGTTGGCGTTGGCGTCGATCGGGGCTTCCAGATAGAGGCTCGTGTTGTCGTTGATCACCGCGCGACTTGCGAGCAGGAATCGAAACGCGGAGAACGGATTGTCGCCGCGGTTCATGGTGTTGAGGTCGAACGCCTCGTCGTCTCCACCCTTATAGGTAAAAGTGCCCTGGGCGCTGACGCCGAATCCCGCCGCGGAGAGGGTTTGGGGGAGCAACAGGGCCGAGACCAGGACGCTGGCCTTCAGGAAACCATGTTGGTCTGGCCGCATGCGTTACCCCCCTTCCCGGCGTGACAGGGAACCGTCCACTCGTGTGGCTCGTGTTTTCGGCGGAAGCAGGGAGTTTCTTGAGTCGCTGCATTTCTTGACCCGGAAGGGGGCCCGGGGTACCCTTTTAGGTTCTCTCCCTGCCTAGCTGAGTTTGGGGCGGGGAAGACTTGGAAAAAGAAGGACCTTCGGGGCGGGGTGCAAGTCCCCACCGGCGGTGATAGCCCGCGAGCGAGGGCAAACGCCCAAGCACGAGCCCGTGAAATTCGGGCGCCGACCGTATAGTCGGGATGGGAGAAGGGCCGGTAGGCGCTTTGGGCGTCCGGGATCGGTGCGCCCTCTTCACCCCGAAGTCTGCCCTTCGGGGTTTTTTGTTGCCCGCCTATGGGACACACGTCGGTAGATCGCGCCATGGCCATGGCTCTCGTCCTCGGTCGACGGGGAATGGGAGCCACGCACCCCAACCCGCCCGTAGGCGCGGTGGTCACGCAAGAGGGAGCCATAATCGGAGCGTCGTTTCATCGCGAGGCAGGGGCTCCTCACGCCGAGATGTTGGCCCTCGAACAGGCGGGCGAGCGTTCCCGAGGGGCAACGCTTTCCGTGACGCTCGAGCCCTGCAATCACAAAGGTCGTACGCCGCCGTGCGTGCCTCGGATCCTTGAGGCTGGAATACGGCGAGTGGAGATGGCAGTTCGCGATCCGAACCCGCTCTCCAACCAGGGTTTGGAGGCATTGCAGGCGGCCGGAGTCGAGGTGCGGGTCGGGCTCGATAAACGCCGGGCGAGGTATCTCTTGGCAGGCTTTGCATCGCGGGTCGAACGAAAGCGCCCGCGTTTCTCGCTCAAGATGGCGGCATCGTTGGACGGGAAGATCGCGTCCGCTTCCGGGGATTCACGCTGGATCAGCTCCGACATCGCGAGAGCGTGGGTGCATCGGCGGCGCCGGGAAGCGGATGCCGTTCTCGTCGGTGCGGGAACGGTGCGCGCCGATGATCCGCTCCTCACCACGCGCAGCGTTCACGGGCGCGACCCCGATCGCATCGTGTTGGATGCGGGATTGAAAACGCCGGTCTCGGCGCGGGTCTGGAAAGCGGATGGGCCGCGCCGCATTGCCATCGCATCCGAAACGGCCCCGCCGTCGGCAAAAGAGGCGCTCGAGCGGCACGGGGTGGAGGTGTGGCTCTTGCCGGAGAGCGCGCCCGGGCACATCGAGCTAGGAACGCTCGCCGAACGCCTGGGCACGGAGGGATACACCAACGTGCTCCTCGAAGGCGGCGGCGGCGTGGCGGGAGCATTCATCGAGGCGCATCTCGTGGACGTGATCTGGCTCGTGATGTCGCGACACCTGCTCTTGGGAGGTGGAGGGCCGGGATGGTCCGAGGGGCTTCGTGTTCCCTCGGTAACGCGGGCGTTGAAGGTGAGCCGTTCGAAGATCGAATCGTTGGGGCCAGATTGGCTCGCGACGATCGTTCCCGAGTACGCGCAGTGGTGGGATCCGGAGACCGGCCATGTTTAGCGGAATCGTGGGCAAAAAGGGAGAAATCGTGATCGCCGAACCGCGGAATGGCGGCATACGCCTCGGCATTCGCGCGGAGTTGACCGGGCTCGAACCCGGTTCGAGCGTGGCGGTGAACGGGGTGTGCCTGACCGTTGTCGAGTCGAAAGGCGATGTGTGGTTCTTCGACGCGGTGGGGGCGACATTGGAGCGAACGCTGGTTGGGCAAATGCAGAGAGGGGATCGCGTGAACCTCGAGCCCAGCCTGAAAGCATCGGACCCGGTGGACGGGCATCTCGTCACCGGGCACGTGGACGGCGTCGGCATCATCCGATCCCGTCAAAGCGGGCAGGGTGCGGTCTGGTTCACCATCGGCCCGCCCGCGGATCTCATGCCGCAAATCGCGCTACGCGGATCGGTGGCCGTGGACGGGGTGAGCCTCACCGTGGCCGAGGTATCTGACGAGGAGTTTCGGGTCTCGATCGTGCCCTACACGCTCGAGGCCACGCTGTTTGGCGAGTACGAGACGGGACGCCGCGTGCATCTAGAGACGGATGTGCTGGCGAAGTACGTCGAGCGCGCATTAGCGCTCGGGTCCATGACGAGGAAACCATCATGAGCATCGACGATGTCCAGGTAGATCGCAATTTCACGTTCGATACCATCGAGGACGCGTTGGAGGATCTCCGCGCGGGGAAGATGATCGTGGTTCTGGACGGAGAGGATCGTGAAAACGAGGGAGATATCGTTTGCGCGGCCGAGACGATCACCTCCGCCCAGGTGAACTTCATCATCAAAGAGGCGCGGGGACTCCTCTGCGTGCCCATGTCGGAGGAGCGCCTTCGCCGCCTGGGGCTCGATCTCATGGTGCGAGACAACACGACCAGCCTCGGCACGGCATTCACGGTCTCGGTGGACGTGAAGCGCGGAACCACGACCGGGATCAGCGCCCAGGATCGAGCGCTCACCATTCGGGCGCTCGCCGCCGACGACACCCGGCCGGAAGACTTCGCCCGCCCCGGCCACGTGTTTCCGCTACGCGCCGTTTCGGGGGGCGTACTGCGTCGACCCGGGCATACCGAGGCGGTAGTCGATCTCATGCTGCTGGCCGGCCGCGCTCCGGTCGGCGTCTTGTGCGAGATCCTCGAAGAGGACGGCACGATGGCTCGCCCGCCGCACCTCATGCGCTTTGCGCACAAGCATCAGCTCAAGGTAATCACGATCGCCGCGTTGACCGCGTATCGGTTCCGCCGGGATCGCCTGGTGCGTCGCATCACCACGACGCGTCTTCCCACCCGTCACGGGGATTTCGAGCTTCATTTGTACCGGAGCACGGTGGACGACTACGATCACGTCGCGCTCACCAAGGGAGAGATCACCCCCGGGGAACCGGTTCTGGCGCGACTTCACTCGTCGTGTTTGACCGGGGATATCTTGGGGTCGCTCCGTTGCGATTGTGGTGAACAGACCCAGGAAGCCTTGCGTCGCATTGAAAAGGAAGGCCGTGGGGTCTTCCTCTACTTGGTCCAGGAAGGGCGCGGGATCGGCCTCGGCAACAAGATCCGCAGCTACGCGCTGCAGGACGAGGGCCTCGACACCGTGGAAGCGAACCTCCACCTCGGATTCCGCCCTGACGAGCGTGACTACGGGATCGGAGCGCAGATTCTCGCCGATCTGGGCGCCACGCACGTGCGCTTGCTCACCAACAATCCCGCGAAACAAGGGGGGTTGGAAGCCTATGGCATCGACATCGTGGAGCGCGTGCCGATTCTCGTCGGGGCCGGTAATGACAACGCGCGTTACCTTGCCACCAAGCGAGAAAAGCTTGGCCACTTGTTGGATTTTTCGGACCTCGAGGTCACGATGGATTCTCCCCAGGAACCGGCTCGCCGGACGGATGGCCGTTCGTGAGTGACGTTTCGGGGGCCCGTTTTGCCCTGGTGGCTGCGCGATGGAACGACGCGTACGTTCTGCCGTTGATCCGAGGCGCCACGGAAGCGCTCACGGCATTGGGCATCCCGGAAGGGGATATCGATGTGATCCGTGTACCGGGTTCGTTCGAAGTGCCCCAGGCGGCCTTGTATGCGGCCCAAAGCGGTCGGTACGATGCCGTCGTCGGTTTGGGCGTACTGATTCGGGGCGCTACCCTCCACTTCGATGTGATCGCGCGTGAAGCGGCGTCCGGATTGGCCGCGGTGACGCGACTGACCGGCGTGCCGGCAACGTTCGGCATTGTCACCGCGGATACGGCGAAACAAGCGTTGGCGCGTTGCGGGGGAGCGCTGGGAAATCGGGGTGCCGATGCCGCCCTGGCCGCCGCGGACATGGTCCTCATCCGTCGGAAGTTGCTCTCCTCCTCACCCCAGAGTCATTCCGAGGGCGGTGAACATCGTCCGATGGGGAGGGAACACGATCTCCGTGTCCGATCTCACAAATAGAGGAAGCTCGGGCGGCCGTCGCCGGCGGGCCCGGGTGGCGTGTCTACAGGCGATGTATCGCGCCGACGTGGTGGGGGACTCCATGGAGTCCGTGGCCGCCGAGTTGGCTGCCAACCCGAAGCTGCCCGAAGAAATCCGAGCCTATGCGTCACGCCTCATCGCGTTGGTGGCGGGTAACTGGAACGAGATCGACGCCACGCTCCAGGGCGCTCTCGAACGCTGGGAGCTGAAAAGGCTAGCCGTCCTGGACCGATGCATGCTACGGATAGGTGCGGCCGAGCTCTTGTATGAGCCGGAGCTACCTACGAACGTCATTTTGAGCGAGGCGATCGAGATCGCGAAGCGTTTTGGAACGAACGAATCCGGGCGCTTCGTGAACGGGGTGCTCGATCGCGTAGCCCGGGATCACCGGCAGGAGACTCAGTGAGAACTGCTTTCATTTCCGACATTCATGCCAACCTGGACGCTCTCGAGACGGTCCTGGCCGACATCGGCCGGCAGGAAACGGATCGCATCGTTTGCTTGGGCGACATCGTTGGCTACGGACCGGAACCCAATCCCTGTGTGGCCCGGGTCCGCGAGGTCAGCAAGGTCACCGTGGTCGGCAACCACGATTACGCCGCATTGGGCCGGATCGATACGTTGGGCTTCAACGAGTACGCGCGCGCGGCGGCGGAGTGGACTGCTTCCGCTCTGGACAAGGATTCAATCGAGTTCTTGGGCTCGCTGCCGCTCAAAACGGTACTGGACGGCATGCATCTCGTTCATGCCAGCCCGCTCGATCCGGAACGTTGGACCTACATCCTGTCCTATCAGGAAGCCAAACGTCAGCTCGCCGCGTTTCCGGAGCAGATTTGTTTCGTCGGTCACTCGCATTTGCCGATCGTGGTCGAAGAGGAAGGGGACGAGATCCGGGCCCTGCCGTTTTCGTCCGATATCCCGGTGCGCATCCACAAGGACCGCCGCTATCTGGTGAACGTGGGGAGCGTGGGACAGCCGCGGGATCGCGACCCTCGATGCGGCTACGCGTGGTACGACGACGAGGCGCGGGCGGTGATGTTGCGCCGGCTCGAATATCCCATCGCGAACGTACAGAAGAAGATCATCGATGCCGGGCTCCCGCCCTTTTTGGCCCAGCGTTTGGCGGACGGGGTGTAGGTCAGACGATAACAAGCGGCCGTACCGCGATCTGCTCTCCGGTCACGCTGTCGACGTACACCATCCAAAAATCGGCTACGTTAATACTCCACGTGACACGAAGTTCGATTCGGTCACCAACCATGTATGGGTAAATGACCCGGAATGGCTCGCCGACGAACCAATCTTCCTCCACGTAGTATTCGTGAAGTCCGTCCCAACCGTAAAACGTGAGCCTCATCCCCACAATGCTGGTCTCTGCTGCCGCCGCGGAAACAACTGGGGCCGGTACGGAAATCTCGGGATAATGGTGTCCATAGATCGACCAGACTCCATCGTCATTCATATGCACGATCATGTCCGTACCGAAAACCTCCATACCATCCCAGAGCTGGTCCTCGAAACGGATATGGATGCCGGGAAAGTACAGGGAGTCCTCACACGTGTAGCGCCGAACCCGTAGTTCCTCGGCATGGAGCACGCCGGTGAATCGATGATTGCGAGCGACATCGGCCTTGGCCCGCTCAATGAGTTGATCGGAGTTTGAGCACGTTACTGGCCCGGCATCGCGGTTGCAAACCGACGAAATCTTCGTGAATCCGTAAGCATCGAGAGTCGTACAGTTACCGGGATTTTCGCTCTCGAATCGAGCGATCAGAAGGCCGAGGTCATGCGAGGATAAGGGTGCGTAGGTGGTTGGATAGGTCAGGTTGGGAGCCGTTGGGGCGTCGTCGTCGCAAGAAAGCGTTCCGAGGGCCATTGCGGCCATAGCCAATAGACGAACTAGTATTTTCCCGCCCAGTGGTGCTGGCATAGTTACCCTATTAGACGGATGTCGGTAAGAAAGTGTTTCCCGTCCCAGAAAGGTTTCTCGACAAGTTTACAGGAAAGGGCCCGCTACTTTACATAATCCACTCGTTTTGAAACCAGTTCCGGTGTGCTTCACAACTCGCCTTGGGGCGAGTCGTCGGTCAGCCTACCGCCTGACAGCTTGCTTCAGTGGTCTCCGTACTTCGCCTTGAGCGACCCCCAAGTAGAGGGAAGGATGCTTACTGGTCCGCAACCAGGGATTGGGAAGGCACCCAGCGGGCCCGCGGGATGCGTGATCACACCTGAGTTCTCCGCCACCCGAAAATCGCCACCGGCCATGTCGCAGAAGTAGGGGTTGTCGACGATGTTTCCGTTGGACTGCCACCAAGTCTGACAGTCTTGCACCCCATCACCTCCGCTATTTTGCCAAGCCAAATTGTTTCTGATCGTAGGGGAAGCTCCTCCTCCGCACCAGACTCCGCCCCCTGTTGCGCTGAAAGCAATAATGTTCTGCTCAATTATCGGGCTACCCAATTGTTCAATCACGATGCCTCCTCCGTACGCGTTGTTTGGTCCCTCCCCCCAATTCCCGACGACCGTATTGTGGTGAACCCAAGCATTTGTCTCCCAAAGCCAAATACCGCCTCCGCTTTCTCCAGTCATCGCTTGGCCTTTAGCGTGATTGTTTAAAACCAGGTTATTAGCTACTTCAAGGTCAAGGACACCATCACCAAAACGGCCCACGTATATGCCACCACCGTGATCACCGGCAACATTACTGTCAATTATATTTCCCGTGAATTTAGCACCTGGGTATATACTACGGTAATAGATTCCGCCTCCATCTCCATTGGTGGCTTCATTTCGCTCTATACGATTATTAAGCACCTCACACTTCATGATATCTGCCCCAACCCCGCCTGCCAAACTCTGGGCGATATTGTCTGTTATTACGTTATTTTCTATCAGCGGCGACCATTCCTCTGTAATCACACCTCCACACCAAACTCCACCACCATCCTGAGCTCCCGAGTTTCCAGTGATCTTATTTTCAGTGAGTGTTGGCTCAGAATTTAGAATGATTATTCCCCCTTGACCCGCTGTAATGGTAAACCCCTCCAACAAGGCTGATCTGCCTTCGCCAGAGACGAAGGAGACAACCCTCCCGGCCTTACCAGACCCATTCAAAAACGTTTGCTCGGGTCCTTCGGCGCTCTTCACGACGATGTTCTTGCCTTTGAAATTGATCGTTTCGAAATATGTTCCGATTCCGACCAGGACCGTGTCGCCGGCCGCGGCGCTATCAATGCCGGCTTGCACAGAAGGGGCATCGCTGGGGCCATATGCGGCAATGTGCCAGGTCCGGGCCATCGCTAGCGATGGAATCAAAACGAGGGCAAAGGTCGCGGTCCCGAACGTCCGGTTCATCACGCCCAAACCGTAACACGAGGCTGGCTGGCCTATTTTACATAATCCACTGGTTTTAAAACCAGTTCGCCTGGCAGCCGAAAGGCGTCGCCTTGTACCTGCATCAGTGTGAAGGGTTGTAACCCGGTGGCAACGATCCTCACTTTGGCTGTATACGATTCTGGGCTCGCTATCGCTCCCTGCCGTGGGTTCGGAAGCAAGTCATCTAGATAGAATTGGTACCCTCGGTACGTTTGAGATCCGGCAAAGCGTGGATCAGTATGGAGAACGAGCGGAATTGGGTCTGGACACCACCGGCTTGACACCCTAGGTTCCGAGCCGACAAGAAGCTTCACGACAGCATCGCCCTGCTCGGAGTGAGGGGTTTCTATATGGGACCTGGAATTCGACAAAACGCTGTCAAAGGTAATGAAATGACGATAGTCCCAGCCTGTTGTTCCCATCACGGTTTGGTTGAGCTTCAGGGTGAGCTGAACTGTGGAAGAGGCAGCTGTAGGATTAACCTCCTTCGAACGCCGACAAGCGACCGTGCCCAAGACGGCAAGGGCAAAACAGAGCAAAGCGCCATTGAGGATTCGATGTTTCGGGTATTTCATGGAGCCCCGCGTATTTTTGCTGTACTCCGACCGGCCGCGAAACAATTCCGCTTCTTTCAAGAGTCTCTACTTTACATAATCGACTGGTTTTAAATCCAGTGCCGGGTCAAATCCAGCGACGCACCCGCGTCTTGTAGCTCCGGTAAGACTCGCCGAAGTGCCGCTCGAGCATGGCCTCCTCGACCGGAATGAAACGTCGATTGACGATCAGCACGAAGAAAGGAATAACGAAAAGCGGGGTGAGGGAGCCCAGGAGTACGGCGACCCCGAGGAGGAGCATGGTCAGGCTGAGATACATGGGATTGCGGGTGACGTGAAACGGGCCCTGGACCACGAGCTCGGAAGATTCCTGAAACGGCTTCACGGTTGTGCCTACCTGCACGAACAGCATTCGCGCCCATAGGCCGAAGCCAAGTCCTGCTCCAATGAGAACTATCCCTAAATATCGAGCCGATCCAGAAATGATACGTGGGCCGGGAAGTACGTAGTGCAACCCCAGCATGAGCAACAGGGAAGCAAGAAAGTAGAGCGGCGGGAAAACTTTAGTTTTGGGTGGAACCTCTGCTTCGTTCATGCGTCTAGCTTACCGCGAAACCTTGGAAAATGCGGCGACTGGTAACGTAGCCAGGTAACTTGCCCTTTCCGCGCTACTTTACATAATCAACTGGTTTTAAAACCAGTTCGCCAACTCAGTGGCGCGTGATCGCCAGGGTGGCGACGTAGTCCGCGAGCGAAATCTTCGAGTCTTTGTGCGGATACGGGTCCAGCCTCTGTAGGCTGATGGTCAAATCCTTGTACGTTGCCTGAGTAGCGAACTTGCTGCTGGTGTGGAGCTCAATGCGCGTCGTATCGGAGGTCCCGGCTTGCGAGACCGCTAACACGACGTTGGCATCCCCTTCCCAGACACACTGCACCCCAATTGGACAGCGCGACTCCTGTGGAACATCGACGAACGACAAAGCATCATCGGGGTGCTGGGGAAGGGGAGAGGACTGACCCTGTTTCAACACCACGACGTGAGAATCCGGACTGGCGGACGTTGGTACTGGCGTGGCATCCGTGTTCCCGGAGGTCTGAGTAGTATCCGTGTTCACGGACGTTTGAGCCCGCTTGTCTCGCGCGCACCCGTCCAGGCCAAGAGAGAACAACATTGTGAACATCCCCAAAATGGCAATTAATCTGGCGGCAATGATGCGTCTCACGTTTTCTCCAATCACTCAAGGATCAGAATCGCGTGGTATCAATTGATCCATGTTATATGAAGGACTTGGATAGCTGCCAGGGCAAAAAAAGTGGCGGTCACGACCAAGGCCGTGACCGCCGTCATGGGAACCGCCGCTCGCTGCAAGATCACCGCTCGTCGTTGTCTTGCCCCGGTTCCCACTGGGGACGCACGTCATCATTCCAGCGCTCCGGCTGACTGTGCTGCCACAGCTGCTCCGCAGTGCCAATAAGAGACACGACTTCCTTCGCGTCCTTGGGCGAGTCCATCGACCGCGTGGCGTTTTGAGCGAGGTCACGCGCGCTCCCCAGGTTTCCATCCTTGGCCCAGTAGGAGTGACGGAGAATCTCCGCGAACTCCGCCACCGCGGCGTCCATCTTGAACGTGGGGTCCGCGTTCTGGATCCGGGAGAGGATGTCCTCGGCCCGCAGCGTACGCGCCTCTTCGGTCACGCGCCCCGTTTCCGGATCCTGGTAGCGGATCCGCACCGTGGCCACCGGGCCCCGAGTCGCATCGCGATCGAGCTTCATCTCGAACAGGGCCGTGACTTCATGGCCAGCACCTACTTCGCCCGCGTCCACGGCGTTGTTTCGGAAGTCGCGGTCCGCGACGTCGCGGTTCTCATATCCGAGCAATCTGTAGCGTCGAACCGCATCGGACACGAACTCGACCTGAATCTTGGTGTCCTTGGCGATCGTCTGCAGCGTCCCGGTCAAGTTCTCGACGAACACTTTCTTGGCCTCGGGCAGATCGTCCACATAGTAGTAGTTGCCGTCGCCCTTGTCGGCCAGCTTCTCGATCAGCACGTCGTTGTAGTTGCCCATGCCGACGCCGATCGCAGTTAGGGCGATGCCGCGTCGCGCCGAGCGGCCGATGGTGTCGAGAATATCGTCGCCATCGGTGAGGCCAACGTTGGCCACGCCGTCCGTGCAGAGGATGATGCGGTTGTTCGTCCGAGCATTGAACGACTCGTTCGCAACGGCGTATCCCTCACGAAGTCCCGCTTCCGCGTTGGTTGAACCTTCGGGCCGCAGACGTACGATCGCATCCTCGATGCTCTTACGATCCCGAAGCGACGTCGAAGGCAGGACCACGCGCGCGTCGGTGCCGTACACCACCAGCGCTACCCGATCACGGTTGTTCATTTGGTCGAGCAAGTAGAAGAGGGAGCGCTTTACCAGCTCGAGCCGGTTCTCGCGCTGCATTGAGCCCGAAACGTCCACCACGAAGGTCAGGTTGGCCGGCTTGCGCTCGCTGACCGCAATTTCCTTGCCTTTGAGACCCACGCGGAAGAGCACGAGCCCGGGGCCGAACGGCGAGGGCGCGGCTTCCAGGTGGATGGCGAACGTGCCGTGCTCGGACGGTCCCCACTCACGGTCGGCGCTGAGATCGGCGTTCCGCGGAGGAGCGTAGTCGTGGCGCATCGCGTTCACGAACTCCTCGACGCGCACCGCTTCAGCAGGTGGCAGCGCGTTGCGTTCCAGGTAAGAGCGGGTGAGCGTGTAGGAGGCGTTATCCACGTCCACGGCGAAGGTCGCGAACTTGTCATCTTCGGGATCGATGAACGGGTTCACGCCGTAGTGTTGGAAGAACATCGCGTCGAAGGCCTGGCCGTTCACCGGAGTCGTGCCCCCGACAGAATTCGGCGCGCCGGATTCGTCCTTGCGCAACGCAGGGGGAGGAGACATTAGGGCTTGTGGAGCCATGTCGGTCATTACGCTTCGTGAGCTCTTGGCCCGAGCATCCAATGATCTCTTCCCGGCCGTCTGCGATGACGGAGTGGGCATGCTAGGACTCGGAGTCGCAGCCGTACTTGGGGTTTGCAGGCTTTGACCACCAAGCTGGGACCCCTCTTGAGCTACATTCCGTTCCCTTGCGCGGGAGTAGGAGTCGTCCAACTTGTTTTGTTCGGACACCACCCCCGCGAGATCTGACATTGTCTCAACGGATGCGTCATTCGGAACGGCTGGGGAGGCCTGATTCGCCGTCAACCGGGACTCTGAGGTCACCGACGATCCCGAAGGAAGGTGTTCTTCAGCCTGCTCCTTCTCCGTGACCTGCACTTTTTTGTCTTTCAGGGCACTTGGAACCGGCTGCATTTCCGTTCCACGCGGTTGGGCCGCAGGTGGCGGGATGAACGGGGTCACGTGCAAAGCTTCACGCGGTGGCTCGATCGACTGGACCGTCGCCAGCTCATGAGAGCCGCGCGTCAACGTGAAAACAACGAGCGCCGCGCTCGCGGTGGCGGCGATCGACATCGGAAATCTCCAGCTCTTCCAGAAAGACCGCTCTACGCTGAGCTTCTGCTCCACGTGCCCCCAGATCGCCTGATCTTCCTCGGGCGTCAAATGGTCGCGGTGGCGTTCGAAAAGTTCTTTCATGATCGTTGCTCCATGAGTGAGGCTGCGGCGTCGGACGCGGAAGAGTCCCCCAGTAACGCGCGCAACGTGTCGCGGCCTCGAAAGGCGTGAACGCGAGCGGTAGCTTCGCTCGTTCCCAGAATTGAACCGACTTCGGCGAACGAGTACCCCATCCATTCGTGCAAGAGCACGGCCCGCCGTTGTCGTTCTGAAAGCTTTGCGAGTGCGGCGATCAACTGCCGCCTCGCTTCGGGATCCCCTCCCAGAGGCGCAGCGGTCTCCAGCGTCTCCGGTAACGGATCGGTTTGTTTGCGCTTTTTCAAGAAGCGTCGTTTCCAGCTCTGTGCCTGGTGAAAGGCGATGCCGGCCATCCACGCTTCCAGGCTGCCTTCACCGCGGTAACTTCCAATGCCTCGGATCGCGCTCACGTAGGTGTCCTGGAGCACGTCCATGGCCTCCTCGCGGCTGCCAAGTTGGTAGGCCAGCAAGCTGAACAGCCTCTCCCGGGTGGCGACGTAAATCGCTCTCCAGGCGGCTTCGTCGCCCGCGGCGGCGCGCCGGGCGAGCTCGAGATCCGGGTTTCCTTGTGAATCCATATTGGGGTCGGTCACTTTCCCCCCTCCCGGACGTCCGCCGGGATAGCCTCGTCATCCATAACGTCGTCGATCGGCCGGCAAACGTTTACCGCGCAACTAAATATCTTGTAAAGCGGCTCAGGGTTTATAGATACGTACCTGAGCCAGCCCGCGATCGAGCACGAGGAGGCGCTGGGCGGGGTCCACACCCACCGCGAGGGGAGTCCGCAACTCCAGCCGGTCTGGGGACGCGTTTTGATCGGCGAGCGGCGACATCACTTCGCCGAGTCGGTGCATGGGAACGATGCGGAACGAACTCGGTTGGGTATTGGGATCCGGCCATCGTCGCAAGAAGAGGCCCTCGGACGAAAATTCGAGCACTTGTTCCGCCCAGGGATCGCACACGAACACGGATCCATCCGAAGCGACCGCCACCCCTTGCGGCCAGAAATCAAATGCCCGGAAACCATCCGTAGGTCGCCAGCTTGCGACCCATATTCCTTGACCGGTGAATCGATGCACGCATCGACATCCAACGTCCGTCACCAGAATATCGCCCGCCGGAGTCACGGCAACGCCAATTGGAGACTCGAGCACTTCATCGCCCCACGCGTTCAGGAATCCGCCGGTTGCGTTGAAACATTGAACGCGCCGGTTTTGTCCGTCCACGACATAGACCTGGCCCTCCGCGTTGACGGCAATCCCTCGCACCTCGCGGAAATGCCCATTCTGAACGCCGGACCCTCCCCACGCCCCGAGCTCTCCACCTTGGGCATCGAAATGACGGACCTGCGCGCGACCCATCTCCGTCACATACACGGAGTCATCCGGTCCCACCGCGACCCCGAATGGTTTCTCGAGAGCGCCCGCCTCTCCGGCCGGAGCGCCCCAGCGTTCCAGCAATTGGCCTTCGGGATCGAATTTCAACACACGGTTGATGCCCACCTCGACAACGTAGACCGAACCATCGGAACCGGACGCGATACCGGCAGGGAGTGTTGGCTCAGCAACCACCGAGGCGGGCAAATGCCATACGGCTTCCAGAGGAGGGGCCTCGTCGGCAAACGAAGCGCTAAGAACTCCGGCGAGAAGTAAGGATGTGAGGACCGGAACGGCCAGCCGGCGCATCATGGGTCTGATACTCCAGACAGGCCTCACGCCATCCAGGCAAAGCGCTTGGCCCGGCCTGTCCCAGGATGCTATCCTCTTCCGCTTCAATCACCTGGAGAGGATGGTTTTTCCCCTCGCATGACCCGAGCCTCCACTAAATCCCACTGGGACGCATACTGGCAAAAGCACGGCGATCCCCACGCCACCTACGACAACGACGATCGCATTCTTACTCCGATCCTGGCCTTGGGGAACGTGCGGGGGAAACGCATCCTGGAAGTCGGGGCCGGCTCCGGCCGCGATTCCATCGAGCTGGCCCGGCAGGGAGCCCAGGTTACGGTTATCGATTACGTGCCCTCATCCTTGACCGTGGTGGCGAAGAATGCGGCCAAGGCGGGCGTCCATATCGAGCTCGTGTGCGGCGATGGGACCCGCATGCCGTTTCCGGATGACACGTTCGACGTCGTCTTTCACCAGGGGCTCATGGAGCACTTCCGCGATCCCAAGCCGCTTCTCACCGACAACCGCCGCGTGCTTCGTCCGGGCGGACACGTGGTCATTGATGTTCCCCAGCGCTGGCACATTTACACGGTAGGCAAGAAGGTCATGATTTCCATGAATCGCTGGTTTGCGGGCTGGGAAACCGAGTATTCCATCCGAGAGCTCCGAACGCTCGTGGAGCGGCAGGGGTTCGAAGTCACCGCCACCTTCGGCGACTGGATGGTGCCCGGATTTTTCTACCGCGCGTTTCGTTACACGTTGCGCCCCTTGGGCCTCGTGCTTCCGCTTCACCCCAAAGTTTTCATCCTGGACCGACTCGGCAACAACTGGCGTCAGTGGTTCCGCAAGACCTCGCTCGCTCCCTGGACCTTCGCCATGATCGGCGTCGTGGGAAAGAAGCGATAGACGTTGTCTAAACACCGGATCTGCGTGATTTCGTATCGGGACATGAAGCATCCGGAGGCGGGCGGAGCCGAGGTCATCATCCAGGAAGTGATGGAGCGCATTGCCGCCCACGGGCACGAAATCACGCTCGTGACCGGCAACTTCCCGGGGGGGAAGACGCGAGATCGGATCGGCAGCCTCGATATCCACCGCACCGGCAACACCTATAACTTCAACCTGGCCGGCCCCCGTTACTTCAAGCGGCACCTCGAGTCGCAAGGCTTCGATCTGGTAGCCGAGGACCTGAACAAGATCCCGTTCTTCATGCCGCTCTTTACCAAGCTCCCCGTTCTGGCCATCGTTCCGCATCTTTTTGGCACGACGGTGTTCCAGCAGGCATCCATTCCCATCGCGTCGTACGTCTATTTCTACGAGCGATTCATTCCGCTCGTCTATCGCGGCTGCATGTTTTCGGTTCTGTCCGAGACGACGCGGGACGATCTCATCAAGCGCGGGTTGTCCCCGAACCGGATCCGGGTGATTCACAGCGGGATGGACCATGCGCTCTACCAACCGAGTGCGGTTCCCGTCCGAAACCGAACCAAGCGGCTCATTTATCTGGGCCGGCTCAAGAAATACAAGTGTATTGAACACCCCATTCTTGCTCTACCCGCGGTGCTTGGCCGGGTACCGGACGCAGAGTACTGGATCGTCGGCGAGGGGGATTACCGGGATGAACTGGCACGTATTGCCAAGCGCCAGGGAGTAGAGGACCATGTCCGTTTCCCCGGGTTCATGGGGGGGAAGGACAAAGTCCGCCTGTTGCAAGAATCCCGAGTTCTCACCTATACGTCTCCCAAGGAAGGCTGGGGACTTTCGGTGATCGAGGCGAACGCCTGTGCCACCCCGGTCGTGGCCAGCGACTCTCCGGGACTCAGGGAATCGGTCGTCCATGAGAAAACCGGCTTCCTGGTCCGACACGGAGACATTCACGATTTGGGGGAGAAGATCGTGACCCTCTTGACCGATGATGCGCTGGCGCAAGGGATGGCCGAAGAGGGGGTGCGCTGGGCGAGCACGTTCAGCTGGGAACGCTCGGCGGAAAAGACCCTGGCCTTGATCGACGAAATGCTCGGTCGCTCCGCGCGGAGCATTGTGTGAACACGATCCGCCAGTACCTCGGCGATCCCGAAAACGCGATTACCGCCTCGTTCGTCTTCCTGTTCACGCTGATCGTTTATACGATCACCCTCACCCCGAGCACCCCCTTCTGGGACGGCGGTGAATTCATCGCCACCGCCTACAGCCTCGGGGTGCCACACGCCCCCGGAACGCCGCTCTACGTTCTGATCGGCCGGGTGTTCACGCTCTTTCCCATTGCCTCCGTGGCGGAGCGTGTGAACTGGATGTCCGCGATCTCGTCCGCGATCGCGCTCGTGTTCATCTACTTGATCACGGTCAAGGTGGCGCGGTTCGTTTTTCCGTGGGAAGAAAAACGTCAGAACCGCTACCTGGGCTATCTGGCCGGAATCGTGGCGGCGTTCATTACCGGGTTTGCGACCACGTTTTGGGACAGTTCCGTCGAGGCCGAAGTGTACGCCGGCGCCAGCGCCCTCATGGCGCTGGTGATCTGGCTCGCTTTCCTTTGGCGCGAGCGGTTGGACGAAGGGAACGAGGACGGCCTCCTCCTCATCATCACCTATCTGGTGGGACTGGGGATCGGGATCCACCTCGGCGTGGCAATCGCGGCCTGGGCGGCCGTGGTGTACGTCTTCCTCACCCGGCCGTATTACCTCTCCCGGTGGGACTACCTGGGCTGGGGGATGGTCACCCTGTCCCTGGCCACCGGTGTCCACTTACCCGCGTTCCTCGTTGCGCCGGTCGTACTCGTCTTGACCCTGCTGGTGTGGCTCACCACGGGAAAGTTGCGCCAGCTCGCCTTGTGGTCATCCCTGCTCTTCATCATCGGCGTGTCGGTTCATCTCTACCTGATCATTCGATCGAACTTGCATCCCATGATCAACGAGGCCGCGCCGGAGACGTGGACCGCGCTCTGGAAAGACCTCATCCGCGACCAATACAAACCCGCCTCGCTCTTCCAGCGCAAAGCAACTCTCTGGTATCAGCTCGATACGATGTGGCTCCGGTACATGTGGTGGAACTTCACCCTGACCGGCGAGCAGTTGCCCGATGGCCTCTATCATTTGCGTCATTTCCTGCGCGGGCTCTTCCAGCCGCCGATGATTTTGACCATCGTGGGAGCGCTGGTGCACTTGAAGCGCGAGCGGAAAAGCGCCCTCATGCTTCTGGCGTTGTTCATGCTCCTGGGTCCGATCATGGCCTTCTATCTCAACTTCCGGCAGGGCGAGGTTCGGGAGCGCGACTACTTCTTCATGCAGAACTTCATGTTCATGGGGATCTGGACCGGGATCGGGGCTGCCTGGGCGGTTGAGTGGGCACGAGAACAGTTCCGCAAGCCCCAGCTTGCCCGCGGTGCGGCGGCGCTGGCCACGGTGCTGGTGATCGTCATGTCGCTCTACCCCGTGAAGCTCAACTGGGCGTCCCATGACCGGCGCGGATTCCTAATCGCTCGCGACTATGCCTACAACATGCTGATGGGGCTGGACCAGGACGCCATCATTTTCACCAACGGGGACAATGACACCTTCCCGCTCTGGTATCTGCAGGAAGTGGAGGGGATCCGCAAGGACGTGCGGGTGGTGAACCTGTCCCTCCTCAACACCGATTGGTACATCAAGCAGCTGCGTGACCTCGATCCCAAGGTGCCGATCTCGTTCAAAGACGCCCAAATCGATGACTTGTATCCGTTCCGCGACAAGTCGGGACGGATCTGGCTGGTCAAGGACATTGCCACCTACGACATCTTGAAGACCAACGCCTGGAAGAAGCCGGTCTACATTGCCGTTACCGTTCCCGACCTCATGGGACTCGACAAGAACCTCTCCATGGAAGGTCTGGCCTACCGGGTCAACAAAGAAGAATCCTCGAAGATCGAGCTCAACGTCGAACGCACGCTCAAGAACCTGAACGAGGTTTACCGATTCGACGGTCTGGTGCTGCCTTCTCGCACCGATCCCAACCAGTGGGTGCACGACACGCTGGTGTACAAGGACGACAACGCATCGCGGCTCACCCAGAATTACGCCGCCGCCTACACGCGGGTCGCCATCCAGCTCATGGAGCAAAGTCATTACGAGGAAGCGCTGCAGCAAATGCAGCGGGCAATCGCGATCTCTCCTGACTTCACGGGCGGCATGGTCACGTACGGTGTTCTTCTGGAACAGGTGGGGCGCCTGGAGGAAGCCGAGGCGTTCTATCGCAAACAATTGGCCGTGGACCCCGGAGACTGGCAGCTTCTCTACCGCATGGGCGAATGCTTGAGCCGCCAGGCGGATTCGTTGAAGGCGGAAGCCAAGACCAAGAAACTCGAGGAATCCATCCCATTCTACGAAGCCGCGATCCAGCGCGCGCCGGCTACTCAGTACTATCCATATCAGGGACTCGCCGGGGTGTACTACCAGCTCAACCGCTACGACAAGGCGGCCAATATTCTCGAACGCTGGCTCGTGCTCCATCCTGACGATACGAACGTGAAGGCGATCTACGAAGAGTTGCGCCAATCGCTCACGCGTTCGACGCCCCCGAAGAACGACACCACGAAGGCGCCGCCTCCGCCACCGGGGAGCCAGGAGAAATGACCGCGTCCCCGGCCGCGCTGGTGACCGGGGTCGCCGGTTTTCTGGGGTCGCACCTGGCCGAATTGCTCTTGGAACGCGGCCACGGCGTTACCGGAGTGGACTGCTTCACGCCCTATTACTCCCGGCGCCTCAAAGAAGCCAACCTTTCCGGATTGCGACGGCACCCGCAGTTTCAATTTCATGACGTGGATCTAGTTCGTCACGATCTGACCGCCCTCGTCGAAGGGCGGTCATGGATCTTTCATCAGGCCGCGCAGCCGGGTGTGCGCGCATCCTGGGACAGCGGATTCACCAGCTACGTGGAAAACAACCTGCTCGCCACCCATCGGTTGCTCGAGGCGGCGCGCCGGGCCAACGTGACCGCGTTCGTATTCGCATCGTCCTCGTCGGTTTACGGCAACGTCCCCGAAGGCATGATTGGGGAGGATGCGCCCCTTCGGCCCCTGTCGCCCTACGGAGTGAGCAAGCTCGCCTCGGAAGAGCTGGTGCAGGTCTATCACCGCGAGTTCTCACTTCCCACGGTGTGCTTGCGGTACTTCACCGTGTGCGGTCCCCGTCAGCGTCCCGACATGGCGTTTCATCGCATGCTCCGCGCGCTCCATCGCGGCGAGGAATTTCTGCAAAACGGCGATGGCCGGCAGGAACGCGACTTCACGTACGTGAGCGATGCTGTGGAAGCGAACCTTCTCGCCGCGGAGCGCGGCCGGCCGGGCGGGGTGTACAACATCGGTGGCGGAACGCCCCAGAGTCTTCGCACGGCGATGACGCTTCTCGAGGAGTTCGCCGGACGGAAACTGCAGGTGCGAGAGCTCGTGCGTGCGGAAGGGGATCCCATGCGCACGGCGGCGGACCTCCGCCGGGCCGAACGCGATCTGGGATACTCGCCCCGGGTGCCCCTGGAGGTGGCGCTTCGCGAAGAAGCCCGCTGGTTCTCCGGACCCGAGGGTCCGCTTGCGATCGAAAAGGACGGATGACGGTGGACGTTTCGGTGGTGGTCCCCGCCTACAACGAAGCGGACAGCTTGCCCGAGCTGGTCGAACGCATTCGATCGGCGCTCGCGCCGCGCGGGCGTACGTGGGAGATTCTGATCGTCGACGATGGCTCGACCGACGCCACGCGCGAGGTGCTGAAATCCCTCGCCGCCCACGTCCCTGAGCTCCGCCATCGCTCCTTCCTGCGCAACTACGGAAAGTCCGCTGCACTGGCCGTGGGATTCGAGCTTGCCCAAGGTGACCGCATCATCACCATGGATGCCGATCTTCAGGACGATCCGGACGAGATCCCCATGCTGCTCGAGAAACTCGATCAGGGTTGGGACCTCGTGTCCGGATGGAAGCGCGTGCGCCAGGATCCGCTGAGCAAACGCCTGCCGTCACGACTGTTCAATTCGGTGACGGGTTCGGTATCCGGACTACGCCTGCACGACTTCAACTGTGGTCTCAAGGCCTATCGTGGCGATGTGGCTCGTGACCTGCCGGTCTATGGCGAGCTTCACCGGTTTCTCCCCGCCGTCGCTCACTGGCGCGGCTACCGCGTGACCGAGATGCCGGTGCAGCATCATGCCCGCCGTCACGGCTCGAGCAAGTTCGGCTCGAGCCGCTTCGTGAACGGGTTCCTTGATCTCCTCACCGTCACCTTCGTGCATTCGGGGCGGCTGTCTCCATTGCACGTATTCGGGCGCATCGGCTTGTTGCTGGGCCTGGTCGGCGGCGGCATCTTCACCGGGTTCGTGGTGAGCTGGCTCCTCGGTCATGCCATTCACACGCGTCCTATCTTCTTCATTGCCCTCATTCTCATCATCCTGGCCATCCAGTTCATCTCCCTAGGTCTCTTGGGCGAGTTGGTGGTGAAGGGTCAGTCGCGACCGGTGATTGCGTTCCGGGAGGACGATTGACGGCCAAGATCTTCCGAGCCAAGGCGCCGCTTCGCATTTCCTTTTGCGGCGGCGGCACCGACGTGTCGCCGTATCCCGAGGAAAAAGGCGGGGCGGTGCTGTCCACCACCATCGACAAGTTCGCCTATGCGAGCCTGAGGCCGCGTAAAGACGATCGCTTGAAGATCCAGTCCCTGGACTACGACATCCAGGTGGACTACCACCGCGAGAAACTCGCTTACGACGGCGAGCTCGATCTGGTGAAGGCCGTGGCTCGTCGGTTCGACATGCCCACCGGGGCGGATTTGTTCATCCATGCCGATGCGCCACCCGGTTCGGGATTGGGATCCTCATCCACCATGTGCGTGGCGCTGGTCGGTGTGTTCAAGGAGTGGCTCAATCTTCCGCTCACCAACTACGAGATCGCCGAGATCACCTACGAGATCGAACGCAAGGAGCTGGCCATTGCCGGCGGCAAGCAGGATCAGTATGCGGCCACCTTCGGCGGGTTCAACTACATCGAGTTCCTGAAGGACACCACGATCGTCAATCCGCTCCGCATCCGGTCCGAGATCCGAAACGAGCTCGAGTACAGCCTGCTGCTTTGCTATACCGGCCAGACGCGGCTTTCCGCCAATATCGTGGCCAGCCAGACCGAGGCGTTCATCTCCGGGAAGCAACCGGTCATCGATGCGTTGGATCGCATGAAAGAGCTCACCGATCTCATGAAACGGTCCCTCTTGGTTGGCGATCTCCTCGCCTTGGGGCGGGCGCTGCATCTCGCCTGGACGGAGAAGAAACAGCTCGACGCCAAGATTTCCTCGAGCCGCATCGACAACTTGTATCAGCTCGCTCGCCGTCATGGCGCGGTGGGAGGAAAGATTCTCGGCGCCGGGGGTGGCGGTTATCTGCTTCTTTTCGTGCCCTTCATTCGCAAGCACAAGGTGGCACAAGTGTTGAGCGAAGCGGACGCGAACGTGGTTCCCTTCTCGTTCACCGAGGGGGGACTGGAGACCTGGAGCATATCCGCTTGAAGTTCGTGCTCGTGGGGACGGCCTATCCTCACCGGGGCGGCATCGCGCACTACATCGCGCTCCTCGCCCGGGCTCTGGAAGCGGCGGGGCACGAGGTGCGGGTGGTGTCCTTCCGCCGCCAGTATCCGAACCTCCTGTTTCCAGGAAAGAGCCAGGATGAGGAAGGCCCGGTCGAGGTGCGCGTGGACTCGGAGCGGCTCATCGACACCATGGGTCCATGGACCTGGCTGGGCGCGGGCAATCGCATTGCCGAGTGGCAACCCGATCTGGTCGTGTTCAAGTATTGGATGCCATTCTTCGCGCCGGCCTACGGATCGATCCTGCGCGTGTTGAAGCGCAAGAAAGTACGGACCTGTTTCTTGCTCGACAACGTTCTGCCCCACGAGCGCCGATGGATGGACGTACCGCTCACCCGTTACGCGCTGGGACCGGTGGATGCGTTCATTGCCCAGTCGGAAGCGGTGGTGCGCGATCTCGAGCAGTTTCGTCCCGGAACGCCGTGTCTCCTCGTGCCGCATCCCATTTATGATCTCTTCGGCGAACGGCGGGATCGGGAAAGATCTCGCCGAAATCTTGGCGTGTCCGCGCGCGAGGTTGCCCTCTTTTTTGGATTCATTCGTCCGTACAAGGGGTTGCTCGACCTCATGCGAGCCGTGGCCCTCGTCCCCCGGGACCGGGACTTCCAGCTTCTAGTGGGGGGTGAAGTCTACGGTGATGAGACGCCCTACCGCGAGGCGGTGCGGGAGCTCGGCATCGCCGACCGAGTCGTGTTGCACCTGCGCTACGTGGCCAACGAGGAAGTCGCCGATTTCTTCACCGCCGCCAATGTGGCCGTGCTGCCCTACACCAGCGCGACCCAAAGCGGCATCGCTCAGATCGCGATGAGCTTCGATCTTCCCGTCATCGCCACCGACGTGGGTGGATTGCCGGAGATGGTTCGCCCGGGACAGACCGGCGACATCGTTCCCCCCGGAGACCCCCCAGCGCTTGCCGCCGCGCTCGGGGCGTATTTCGATGACGGGCATGAAGCACGTTACGCCCCTAATGTCGCCCGCGAAAAAGAGCGCTACTCCTGGAACACGCTCGTCGGCGCGCTGGAGCGCATCGCCGGCGAGCCCACGCATCCGGCGGCCTGATGCAATCCGGTCGCAAGCGCGTGCTCGTGGTCAGTTATTACTTCCCCCCCTCGGGCGGCCCCGGCGTGCAGCGCATTCTCAAGTTCGTGAAGTATCTTCCCGAGTTCGGATTCGATCCGGCCGTCCTGACCGTTCAGGAAGGGGATTATCCGGCCCGGGACGAATCGCTCCTCAAGGAGATTCCCGCCAACGTGCCGGTGCTGCGCACGCGCATTCCCGAACCCTATGGGCTCTACCGCAAGCTCACCGGAAAGAAAAAGGGTTCGGCAGTTGACGTGAACGTGAACCGACCTCGAGGTCAACGTGTGTCCGCTTCGGAGCGCATGGCCGAATGGGTGCGCGGCACTCTCTTCGTGCCCGATGCACGCGTAGGCTGGCTCTTGACCGGAGTCGGTCCGGGCATCCGGTTCGCCCGCGAGTTCGGAGCGGACATCGTGTATTCATCATCGCCTCCTTACACGTGCGCTTTGCTTGGGCGATCCATTGCCCGCGGCGCCGGCATCCCGTGGGTTCCGGAGCTCCGCGATCCCTGGACCGAGTTCTTGAGCGCGCCTAGACGACCCGAGCCGGCTCGCGGCTTCGATCGTCGGCTCGAGCGAAGCGTGTATCACGATGCGCCGCGGCTCGTGATTGCGTGGTCGGGAATTGCCGCCGATCTTCGCGGCAAGTATCCGGACGAGGACGCCTCCAAGTTCCGTCTCGTCCCCAACGGCTACGATGCCGAGGACATGTCGGGAGTGGAGCCGGTGCAGAACTCGCAGTTCACCGTGGTTTATACCGGGTCGCTCTACGGAGTGCGAAACCCGGAAACGCTTCTGGAAGCGGTGGGGCGCTTGCTCGCCCGAGGAGACATGGATCCCGATCGCGTGCGAATCCGGTTCATCGGCCGATTCGGCGAGGACGTGCGGGCGATGTTTCGAAACCCCGACGTAGCCCACGTCGTGGAAGAGCGCGGTTACTTGCCCCACGCCCAGAGTGTGTCCGAGCTACTGGGAGCGCACGCTCTTCTTCTGGTGGTGGACGACGTGCCCGGATCGGAGCACATTGTCCCGGGCAAAGTGTTCGAGTACCTGGGAGCGAGGCGTCCGGTCCTTGCCGTGGGACCGGACGGGGACGTGGCGGAGCTTGTGCGGTCGGTCGGGGCGGGCCGGGTTCTCGCCCGTAACGACGTGGAGGGAATCGCAAGCGCGATACTCGAGCTGTATCGGGAATGGCTGGCGAACGGAAGCACAATGTATCGCGGTGACCTGGAAATGACAGAGCGGCAGAGTCGCCGCGAACGGGCGCGGGATCTCGCCGGAGTGCTCGGCGAAGTGCTCGCCGCCGGCTAAGGAGCGTCATGGCGCGTAAGGACAAGACGGAGCGCGAGAAGCCGCAGAAACCCGAACCGGAGTGGGCCTTGGCCCTGGAACGCCGGGGGTTTTGGCTTTCCCTGGCCGGCTTGGCCCTTCTCCTCGTCATTTTCTTTGCCCCGGTCTTTTTTGCCGGCAAGACCTTCGAAGCGCCCGATCAAATCGCGAGCGTGGCGCATCAGCCCTACATCAAGGAAGCGTTTGCGTCCTCGGGGTCCTTGTTGCAGCGCTATCCGTTATGGACCCCGTACATCTTCGGAGGAATGCCGTCTTTCGGGAGTTTGATCGCCGCGCCTTACACGAACCCGATGAGCTTGCTTTTGACTCCCATCCATGGCGTGTTCAAGGTCATCACCTATTATCTTCTGCTCGGCCTCTTTACCTGGCTCTACTTGCGCCGGCACGGCTTGAGCGTCGTGGCCTCGCTCTTTGGCGCGGTTTCGTTCGTGTTTTGCGCCCACGTGATTACCATGATCATGTTCGGGCACAATTCGAAGATTGCCACCCTGATCTTCTTGCCCTTGGTGCTGCTCGCGACCGACGAGATCTGGCGCGCCCCCAGCTTGCGCTGGGTCTCGATTCTTGCCCTGGCCGTGGGCACGATGCTCGTGTCCTCTCACCTCCAGATCGCTTACTACACGCTCTTCGCCTCCGGAATATTTCTCATCGTGGCCACGGTGTTCGCGATCCGGGCGAAGGATGGGGCGTTCGCCATGTTGCGCCGTTGGATTGCGTGGGGTGTGGGACTGGGACTCGGCATCATGGCCAGCTCGGTCATCTTTCTTTCGGTGCACGAGTACGCGGCGCATTCGATCCGCGGCGGCACCGAAGGGGGACTGAAATATGACTACGCGACCAACTGGAGCTTCCATCCGCTCGAGATGATCACGTGGGTTCTGCCGTCCTTCATGGGCTTCGGGAAAGCGTCCTACTGGGGGTGGATGCCGTTCACGGACTTCCCGCACTACATGGGCATTCTTGTCTTGCTCTTGGCCTTGTTCACCGTGGTCACCTGGCCGCGAGACAGAGTCAATGTGTTTCTGGTCGTGCTGGCGTGCCTGGCGTTGTTGCTCGCGTTCGGCCGCCATGTACCGCTCCTCTACAACCTCTTTTTCGAGGTGATTCCTTATTTCAACAAGTTCCGCGTGCCGAGCATGATGCTCGTTCTTCTGCAGTTCGCAATGGCGTGTCTGGCCGCGTTCGGCCTGGATGGCCTGCTCAAGGCAACCGGGGCGGAGCGGGCCGTCTACTGGCGGCGTTTGCGGAAGCTGACCTTCGTTCTGGGGGGCGCGGCCGCGTTCATTGGCATTCTGGTGCTGGCGGGAGTGTTGGACAACACCATGGCCATGAAACTGGCCGCAAACTCCGGCACCTACGGAGTGCCTCCCGCGAGCGCGCCGGCCTTCGCCCGCCAGCAGCTTGCCCAGATCAAGGGTATGGTCGGCCGAGACGTAGCGGTCGTGCTCTTGGCGTTGGTTCTGGGGACCTTGCTCTTACGAGCGCGGTTGCGCGGCAACATGACCGCGGCCGCGGCAGGCGTGGGAATCCTCGTGCTCACCGTGCTCGATCTGTGGAACGTTGACTCTCGTCCCGCGCATTACTATCCGCGGGGCCGCGGGCAGACGTTTCAGCCCACCCAAGCGGTGAACTTCCTCAAGCAGGACCAGGAGCACTACCGAATCCTGCCCTTGACCGGCGACGGGCTCAACAACAACTGGTTCGCCTATTTCAAGGTGCCCAGCATTCTCGGTTACCACCCAGCCAAGCTCAAGATCGTGCAGGACGTGATCGACGACCAAGGACCGGTAGGGATCGTCAAGACTCTCCGGGCGGGAAACTTCAACGTGGTGAGCATGCTCAACATGAAGTATCTGGTGGCGGAGCAAGAGATCCAGGTCGGCCCGCTGGAAACCGTCTTCCGCGGTGACCAGTTCGTCATGCGCAACAACGCCTACCTCCCTCGGCTATGGTTCGTGGATCGCGCACGCGTGATCGCGGACACCAATGAGCAACTGGCGACGCTGGCCGATTCCACGTGGAAGCCGCGCGAGGAAGCGCTCGTCTTCCAGTCGCCCGGCGCGATCGATCCCGGAAGCAGTGGCACGGCCGAGATCACGACCTACGAGCCGCGCGAATTACGCGCGCGGGTGAACTCGCCGGGAAACTCGCTTCTGGTGCTGAGCGAGATCTACTACGACGCAGGCTGGAAAGCCTGGCTCGACGAAAAGCCCGTCCCCATCCAGCGCGTCGATTATCTGCTTAGGGGTGTGGTCGTGCCGTCGGGTGCGCACGAACTCCGCATGCGCTTCGATCCCGGCTCCTTCAAGGCCGGGATCACGCTGAGCGTGCTCGCTTACAGCCTCTGTCTTCTCGCTCTGGCCGGCTCCTTCGTTCAGCGTAGGTGGGTGAGACGCACCACCCTACGCGAGCCGCCCGCCTCGACGACCGCCACGTAGAGCCCGCTCGGTAGAGGCTCGCCGCGATCGTCCAGCGCCGACCATTGCCATACCTGACGCCCGGGCGCGACCGAACGTGAACCCATCTCCGACACTTTGGCTCCGCGAACGTCGTACACGTGGACTCGAACCGTGGTTGCTGTGTCCACCGAGAACGCGATTTCCGTCGAACGGGCGAAGGGATTGGGAGACGCCGGCAATACATGTAGCCCGGCGGGAAGCGGCGTGCCGATGTGAATCTCGGACCCTTCCACCCGCACCGGAAGCGCGCGACCTCCGACTCCGAAAGCCCGGAGCCCGATGGAACTGGCTAGATTGAACGTGCGCGATTGGCCGGAGGACCAAGCGGCTCCTTGCGCATTGAAGGCAATCAACGAGGCCGATCCCTGGTGGGGCGTGAACGGAGCCAGATCCGTCCCGCTCGACGACCATGCGTCTCCTGACGCGAATCCTTGAATCCCCAGCACGGGCTCCTCGGCCCAGAGCGTCCACGTGCCGGCCGGGATCGTGGCAAACGAAGCGGACGGACCGGCTTTGCTGAGCACGTCATCAAGGAGACAGACGACGTCGAGCGCGTTCTGACTTCCGTCCTCGTTGCAGTCCGCTTCCGCGAGCTCGGCCGAGGTGGGTGGGGCGCCCGTGCCGAGGATGATCTCCACGAGCCGCACCAGATCGCCCGTGTCGACCAGGCCGTCGCCGTTCACGTCGCCCGCCTTGCGTTCGATGTGAACGACGGCCCCTTGCGAGCTGACCGAAACCGGCTGCCCCTGGGGGTCGGCCATGATGATGTTCGCGAACGTCAGCACGGTCGAATCGTTTTCCACCGCGTTCGGTTTGACGGTCATGACCAGGTCGAGGATCGGACCTTCCCCAGGCGGGAGGGAAACTCCCGAAGTGGCGTAGAGCACGATATGCGTGCCTGCGTTGTCGGCGAAGGAAGCCGTAAGGGCCGCGGCCCGTAGGCGTGGAACGACTCTGACCGCCTGCAACCAGTCCGGAACATCCAGGATCTCGAACTCGAGCGCGGGGGTCGAAACGTTGGAGGCCAGACTGATCGGGAGGGTGACCGTTCCCGGGCCGGGGAGCCCCGATCCCCCCTCCAGGGTCAGCATGTTCTCCGGAGGAGGGGGTATATCCACGAGCGGGAGAACCCACACGTTCTCGTTTCCGGCGATTCGCGC
>Ga0075428_100000259_pt1 | contig 52057 bp, 52 predicted proteins | sample RhiMetdeltSRZDD2_FD_75291 | JGI IMG/M metagenome (GOLD analysis project Ga0075428, IMG submission 75291) | Populus rhizosphere microbial communities from Tennessee, USA - Rhizosphere MetaG P. deltoides SRZDD2 | ecosystem: Host-associated > Plants > Roots > Rhizosphere > Soil | place: USA... | reverse complement strand
CGACGTCGCGATCGAGTCGGCCGGAATCGTCCTCGTCCGCAGCGATCCGCGTGACGTCGTCGGTGCGATCCAGCTGTCTCGCGCCAGCTACCGCAAGATGATCCAGAACCTCGTCTGGGCCACGGCCTACAACCTCGTTGCGATCCCCGTCGCGGCGGGGGTGCTGACCCCGTGGGGCCTCGACCTGCCGATGGCCGCGGGAGCGATCGCGATGAGCGCCTCGACGATCATCGTCGCTGCGAACGCCCAGCTGCTCCGTGGGTTGCGCCTGCGGGGCGAGCCCGCTTCAGACGAGGCGCACCATGCCCATGCCGATCCAGTCGAGAGGAGCCCCGAGCGATGAGTGGAAGCCACCCGGAGACTGTCGTCGACCCGGTCTGTGGGATGACGGTCAACGTCGACGAAGCCGAGGCCGACGGCCGAACGCTCACCTACGAGGGACGCACGTACGCGTTCTGCCGGGCGGCCTGCCGCCGCGCGTTCGATGAGGATCCCGCCGGTTATGCGGCACTCGCGCAGACGCCGCGAACGGGGAGCCCGACCGCAGGTGACGTCCTGGTCATCGACGAGGGCATGCGACGCTGGTACGAAAGCTGCTCGTGCTGCCTCTCGGACGCGTACCCGGAGATCAAGGCCGCGCTCGATGCCGAGCGGGCCGCGCAATCACAGGGGGCAGCCGGGCCGGGAATCTGCGAAGTCGCCGAAGCGCACGATGTCCACGACGCCCACGAGGAGATCGTCACTCACTGACCGTTCGACCCGGTCGTCGTCGCGTCGACGAGGCGTCGAACCGGCGTGTGGGGCGAGGCTTCGACCGGCGGCTGAGCTAGATCTGCAAGGCCGGATCCGGCGAATAGGTGTTGACTAGGTAGCTCGGCCCCGCGGCGCGTACGAGGAGGATGACGATGGCGTCATTCCGGAACGCGATGCGTGGCGCGGTGCGGCGGAGTCTCGTGCTCGCCACGGTGTTGGCTCTGCTCATCGGGGTCGTCGGTCTCTCCGGACCGGCTCTTGCGAAGAGTCCGTGGGACACCACGGTGGCCGGGGTCGACGTTGATTTGTCGACGATCCCCGAGCTGCAGGGGCTCATGGACGATGGGACGCTGTCGTCGGTTGACCTCGTAGCGTTCTACCTGAAGCGGATCGCGCAGCTGAACCCGCGGCTGAATGCGGTCATTACCCTCAACTCAGATGCCCTGGCCGAGGCGGCCGCCGCCGACGATGCGCGCGCCGATGGCGACGGCCGCCCGCTGCTCGGCATCCCGATCATCGTCAAGGACAACGTCAACACCACCGGCATGGCGACCACGGCCGGCTCATGGGCTCTTGCCGGCAGCACGCCAGATGACGCGTTCATCATCACGCAGCTCAAGGCCGCAGGCGCGATCGTCCTCGGCAAGGCCAACCTGTCCGAGTGGGCGAACTTCCGATCCGGCCCATCGTCGAGCGGTTGGAGCGGCATCGGCGAGCAGACGAACATGCCTTACGTCCTCGATCGCAACCCGTGCGGTTCGAGCTCGGGCTCGGGCGTCGTTGCTGCGGCCGACCTTGCGGTCGCGGCGGTCGGCACCGAGACGGACGGTTCGATCGTGTGCCCGTCCGGCGCCAACGGCGTCGTCGGCATCAAGCCGACCCTCGGGCTGTGGAGCCGCGCCGGCGTCATCCCGATCACCGCAGACCAGGACACCGCCGGTCCGATCGCCCGAAACGTGACCGATGCGGCGGTCCTCCTCGGCGCAATGACGGGCATCGATCCCAATGACCCGGCCACGGCCGACCAGGACGGCTTCGCGTTCACCGACTACACGCAGTTCCTCGACGCCGGCGCCCTCGACGGCGCCCGGATCGGCGTCTGGCGCGAGGGCACCTACGACCCCGAGGCGGTCCCCGAGGTCACGCCGGTCCTCGAGGCAACGATCGATGCGCTCGAGGCCGCCGGGGCGACCGTCGTCGACAACGTCAACATCCTCCCGAACACCGACGCGACCGGCGCGATCTACACCGCCGAGTTCGCGGCGCTCCTCTGCGAGTTCAAGACGGACATCGCGACCTACCTCGCGACGTACACGGGCGACGAATACCCGAAGACGCTCCAGGACCTCATCGACTTCAACGCGGCGAACGACCAGCCGAGCCGCGAAGGGCCGTGGAATTCGCTGATCTTCGACCTCGCCCAGGAGACCGGTGGTCGCGGAACCGCCGACTGCGATGCGGCGCGCGCCGCGGCGACGCCGCCGACGCAGGCCGCGATCGACTCGCTCATGGACGCGAACGATCTCGACGCGATCATCGGGCTGACGAACGGTCCCGCGTGGGTGACCAACAAGAAGCTCGGCGATCTCGACGGCGACTTCTCGACGTTCGTCGGGTCCTCGAGCGCGGGCGCGATCTCGGGCTACGCCGACATCACCGTGCCGGCCGGCTACGTCGGCCCGCTGCCCATCGGCATCACGTTCATCGGTGGGCGCTGGGATGAGCCTGAGCTCATCGCCCTCGCCTACGCTTTCGAGCAGGCGACCCAGGTCCGCGTCCCGCCGCAGTTCATCCCGACGATCGGCAAATAGCGCTTCTCGGCGTTCAGGACCGGCATCACCGAGGGGAGCCCGTCGGGCTCCCCTCAAACCTGCTTATCTGAACGCGACCCGTCCGAGATTGGGAGACCCCAGATGCACCAATTCGAGCCGCTGATCGGCGAGTGGCACGCCGAGGGCGAGATGCCGATGGAGCCTCCGGTGAAGATCATCGTGGAGGCGAAGATCGAGCCCTTTGGCAAGTTCCTCCTCTTCAGCACGACCGGCGAGCCGGCGGCAGTCCCGGACACGCTTTCGATCATCGGCGGCGCGCCCGAGGGCGAGCCGCAACCGATGCACTACTTCGACAGCCGCGGCGTCAAGCGCCTGTTCCTGATGGCCTTCGAAGGGTCAACGCTGAACATCCGGCGGGCGCCCGGCGAGGACTGGAACGGCCCCGATGGACCGGGCTTCAATCAGCGCTTCATCGGCGAGCTGTCGGCTGACGGCCGGGAGCTCGATGGCCGCTGGGAGCGCGGCGTGGGCGCCGAAGGCGACCAATGGGAGCTCGATTTCCCGATCCACTACGTCCGGAAGTAGGGGCTCGATCCGCATCCCAGAGTGTCCTCGTGAATCCGCCAGCCTCAATTCGTTTCCGCCGCTTACGACCTCCAGTCGTGTCAGGCGCCGCTCCACCAGCATTGCGGGCGTCGTCCGGCACCTATCGTGCGGGGTCCGGACATTGGCAGCCCGGAACTCGGCCCAAGACCGCCGATTTCGCTGGCTAGTACGACCCCGGGTCGTATTTGCGACTGAATCCGGCCTCACGGCGAGGTAGCACGACCGGGGCTCGTTTGTGGTGGAAACATTCGCAAGGTCGTCGCCATGGCCCGCCTGCGAGCCGAGGCTCGCGCGTCGGCCAAGCCCGCCGGGGTACGGTAGGCGCCTCCCCCGCGACCTCCGAGGAGGCCAGATCGTGAGAGCCGTCGTCCAGGATCGCTACGGGCCGCCGTCGGTCCTCCGCATCGAGGAGGTGCCCAAGCCTGTGCCCGGGGACGAGCAGGTCCTCATCAGGGTCCGCGCCTCCACGGTGAGCCAGACGGATACCCATCTCCGCGGCGCCCACCCCTTCGTCTGGCGCCTGATCCTCGGATTGCGGCGGCCGAAGATCCGGACTCTTGGCGTGGAGTTCGCCGGTGAGGTCGAAGCCGTCGGTGCCAGGGTGACCGAGTTCAAGGTCGGCGACCGCGTGTTCGGCGGCCCGCCGGGGATCGGGGGCGCACACGCGGAGTACATCTGTCTTCGGGAGACCGCCCCGATCACCCAGATCCCCGGCGGGATGAGCTTCGAGGATGCCGCCGCGGTCCCCGATGGATCCTGCGAGGCACTTGGGGCGCTGCGCAAGGCAGAAACGGGCGAGGGCCAGCGACTCGTCATCTACGGCGCGTCCGGGTCGCTGGGCACGGCCGCCGTGCAAATCGCGAAGCACTTCGGCGCCCACGTCACCGCCGTGTGCAGCACCAGGAACGTGGAGATGGTGCGATCGCTAGGCGCCGACGAGGTGGTCGACTACACGCGCGAAGACTTCACGAAGAACGGCCAGACGTACGACGCGATCATCGACGCTGTCGGCAAGTACGCCTATTACTGGGGCCAGCGCGCGCTCAAGCCGGGCGGCATCTACGTCGAGACCGATCTCGGGCCGCACAAGCTGCACACCGTCTTGATGGTCGTCCTGACGCGCTGGCGCGGCACGAAGCGACTCCGGTTCGCAGGCGGCTGGCGCAACAAGCCGGACCTCCTGTTCGCGAAAGAGCTGATCGAGGCCGGGAAGTACCGGCCGATCATCGATCGCCGCTACCCGCTCGAGCAGGTCGCCGAGGCGCACGCCTACGTCGAGACGTGGCGAAAGACGGGCAACGTCGTACTGACGGTGGCCGCGGAGCAGTAGCCGTCGGGGACGCTGCGGACATACCTGACACCTTTGTTACTGTCCGGCTGCCATAATTAGTGCGCGCGGCAACAACTCGCCGCCGCAGCCCAATCCCCCACACCGCGCCTGAGGAGCCTTCATGTCGTCCCCGGCCGCCGTCGACGCCCATCCCGACGGCCACAGCTTCAACCTGAGCCAGCGCCAGAAGGTCGAGATCCTCGGCGCGATCCTGCTCGCCCTGTTCCTGTTCGCGCTTGATCAGACGGTCGTCGGCACGGCGCTGCCGATCATCTCGACAGATCTCAACGGGCAGGACCTGTACACGTGGGCGTTCACGATCTACCTGCTGACCTCGACGATCAGCGGTCCGATCTACGGCAAGCTGTCCGACCTCTTCGGTCGTCGGCCGATCTTCATCTGGGCCGTTTCGCTCTTCTTGGCCGCGTCCGTGTTCGCCGGCCTGAGCCAGGAGATGTGGCAGTTCATCCTCGCTCGCGGCCTCCAGGGCCTCGGCGGTGGCGCGGTGTTTCCGATCGCGTTCGCGATCATCGCGGACCTCTACCCGCCCGAGGAGCGTGCGAAGTACGGCGCGCTGTTCGGAGCGGTGTTCGGCCTCTCGTCCGTCCTCGGACCGATCCTCGGCGGCGGCGTCACGGATCTCTTCGGCTGGCCGTGGATCTTCTTCCTCAACGTGCCGCTCGGCTTGATCTCGCTGTTTGTCTGCTTCCGGCTCCTGCCGCCGATCAAGCATCCGGAGTCGGGTCACAACATCGACTTCGTGGGAGCCGCACTGTTCGCCGCAGCGATCGGGCCGATCCTGCTCGGCCTCAGCAACAAGCGAACGCTCGAGTGGACCGACCCGTGGGTCGGCGGCCTGATCCTCGTTGGTCTCGTGCTCGTCGGCGTTTTCGTCTGGTGGGAGTCGCGCGCGGTCGACTCGATCGTCCGGCTCGAGCTCTTCCGCATCCGCCAGGTCACGATCTCGGTGCTCTCGATGTTCCTCGCCGCGTTCGGGTTCTTCGGGGCGATCGTCTTCCTGCCGCAGTTCTTCCAGGTGGTGCTCGGCATGGGCGCCACTCAATCCGGTCTGAACCTCCTGCCGCTCGTGTTCGCGCTCATCGTGGGTGCAACCGTCAGTGGCCAGGTCGTCGCCCGAACCGGCGCCTACAAGGTCGTGATCCTCGGCTCGATGCTCGTGCTCGCGGTGGGCCTCTTCCTCCTCACGAATCTCCGCGCCGACACGCCGCTCCCCGTTCTCTGGGCCTGGATGGTCGTCACCGGCCTTGGCGTTGGGCCATCCTTCGCGGTGTTCACGGCGCTCGTCCAGAACAGCGTGAAGCCGCAGGTCGTGGGCGTCGCGACGTCCAGCCTGACGTTCTTCCAGCAGATCGGCGGCACGATCGGGCTCACGATCGCCGGCACGCTCCTCGCCGACTCGCTCGAGAAGGAGATCCCGAAGCGAATGCTGGCGAACGGCCTCCCGCAGCAGATGGTCGACGGATTCGCGGCCTCGGGCGGCTCCGGGGGAGCCCTGAACCTGACCGGGACCGGCGATCTCGGGACCCAGATCCTCGAGACCATCCCGGCCGAGTTCCGGGCGTTCGTTGAGCCGTTCATCGAACAGATCGTGCAGTCGATCCACGAGGCCTTCGCGATCGCGATCGCGTCGACGTACTGGGTCAGCATCGGCGCGGCGCTTCTGGCCGCGGTGTTCGTGTTCTTCCTGCCACGGATCCCGAAGCCGGGCATGGAGGCCGTCGGGGCACCGGCCGAAGGCGAGAGCTGAGCCAGGGAGCGCGCTTGACGTGACCGAGCACCGAGTCGAGGCGAACGGCGTCGACACGTTCTACGAGGTCGACGGCCCGGACGACGGCGATCCGGTCGTCATGCTGCATGGCGGCTTCGTTTCGAACGAATCGTGGGCGTCGCAGCGGGCGGCGCTCGCCGAGCGCTATCACCTCTATCTCCCGGAGCGGCGCGCCCACGGCCACACGCCGGACGTGCCAGGTCCGCTCGGCTTTGACGTCCAGGCCGAAGACACGATCGCGTTCATGGCAGCGGTCGGCCTGCCGTCCGCGCATCTCATCGGCTGGAGCGACGGCGGGATCATCGCGCTGGAGGTGGCGTTGCGCCGGCCGGACCTCGTTCGATCGCAGGTTCTCATCGGCGCGGTCGCGCACGTCGACGGCGCGACGGCCGAGGCGCAGCAGGAGCTCGCCGCGATGACGGCGGACGGGCTTGGTCCGTACGTCCGCGACATGTACGACCGGCTGTCACCGGACGGCCCGGAGCATTTCGAGGTCGTGTTCGAACGACTCGTCGCTGTCTGGCGGACGGAGCCGACCCATGAGCTGTCGGAGCTCGCCAAGATCGCCGCCCCCACGCTGATCGTCGTCGGCGATCGAGACGTTGTCTCGGTCCAGCACGCGGCGGCGATGCAGCGTTCGATTCCGAACGCGCAGCTCGCCGTCGTGCCCGGAGCCGATCACTTCCTGCTCTTCTCGAAGTCCGACTTGGCGAACCGGCTGTTCCTCGACTTCCTCGAGGGCGCGGCGGAGGCGCCGGGCAGCTAGCGCGGCTTCGACCGCCATGCGGGGTCGTCGCCCGCGAGCCATTCGGTACTGAAGCGCGAGGCGCCGTGGATGGCGACGAGTCGGAGCTCCGCCGGGCCGGTGTTCGTGAACCCGTGCGGCACGTCCGGCGGGCCGATCACGACGTTGCCCGCCGGCACGATCACCGTCTCGTCGCCCAGACGGAACGTTGCCTCGCCGGATTCGACGATGAAGACCTCCGCGTACGGGTGGCGGTGAAGCTTCGGACCGACGCCGGGCTGAGAGTGGACGAGGATCACTGAGAACGGCACGTCGCCGTGGTCTGCCCCAACGAGCTCGTGCGCATGCTCGGTGTGTTCGAGCTCGTCGAGCGGCACGACGAGCGGATGGAGCCGTGAGCTCATCGAAGGAATCCCGCGAGCGCGTCGGGGTCGTGCCGGAAGGTCACGCCGGATCGAGCTGCGCCGGCGCGCAGCATCTCTTCGACCGGCGGGCTCGGCCGCCCGTAGATCTCGTAGCCGAGCGTCTCGATGAACTCGTCTGCGGCTGCAGAACGCTCCATCACACCCTCGAGGTGGACATCGAAGGCGTACGCGTCTGCAAACGCATGCACGATCGCGAGCTCGGTCCCGTCTGCGTTGAGGTACGGCAGGAACGCCAGCGTCAACGGCTTGTCGGCCTCGAGGGCGGGGGCGCCGGCCGCGAGGAATGCGCGCAGACCTTCGAGCATGCCCTCGCGCACGCGGCTGTGGCTGATGAAGACGATGGCTTCGGACACGTCACCGCTCCTTCGTGGTCACAAAGGTTCGAAGGCGTTCGAGACCGCGATCGAGCGCGGCGCGGAGGGCCGGGTCCTTCGGATCGACGCCGTCTTCGAACCAGGTCCCGAGAACCTCCAGCTTTGACGTTACCCGGTTGGCCTTCGCGTCCATCCGACCTACGAGCCTGTCGCCCCAGAGCATCGGCAGCGCGTAGTAGCCGAAGCGCCGCTTCTCGACCTTCGTGTAGACCTCCCACATGTAGTCGAAGTCCCACAGTCGCTTCGTCCGGGCGCGATCGCCGATGACCGGATCGAGCGGCGAGAGGAACGTGATCTCGTCCTCGGTCATCGCCTCGAGCGGCGTCCATTCCTTCGGGATGCGTCCGTCGGCCAGCGTCGCGAAGGTGGCGACGTTCGAGGCTCGGGTCAGGAGCTTCCCGCTCAGGCCTTCGACTTCGATCTCAGCGAGTACGCCTTCACCGATCTGCCGAGCGCGCCAGGCCTTGAGCTCCGCGCTGGTGACGTCGCGGAGGATCGTCCACTTGAGGCCGCCGATGGTCGGCCGCATGAAGCCGCTCGCGTCGATGGCTCTGAGCGCGATGAAGTCGTCGGTTTCGGCTTCGGGCGCCTCGCGCAGGTAGCGAGCCGGCGCGACGGACTCGGCCGGCGCGTAGACCCGTTCGAAGCGCTCGCGGCGGGTGACCATCGCGTCACCGGTCATCCACAGGTAGTACAGCGCGATCGCGCTGTCCTTGCGACCGCGATAGCTGTTGACGCGCGTCCGGTCGCCCATCGCGAAGTCGCGATTGCTCAGCTCGCCCCGTTCCCGGAGCAGCGCCCGCACCTCCTCGATCGCCGGGCCGTGGTCCTGCCGGTAGCGGCGCAGACGTGGGCCGATGTCAGCGGCGCGACGCATGAGCACGCGGTAATACGGCAGCTCCTCGATCGGTCGCACCGCGAGCCAGCCGCCCCATTCGAAGAACTTCCGGTCCGAGTAGGTCAGCCGGGCCCAGTCGTCCTCGCGGTAGCCGATGACCCGGCTGTTCAGGGCCAGGTCCTGGGCGCGGGAGATGATCCGAAGCGGGTCGAGCTGGAGGTTGCCCATCGCCCGCATCGCCGTGGCCGTGCCGTCGTCGGCCGCGCGCCAGCGCCGGCCCGGCCACAACCCCTGCCGGCCGAGCAGGAACCGCCGGGCCACCTCCCTCGAAATTCGCATCGCTGCGATTATCCGGGTCGGAGGTGCCAGCCATGGACACGATTGCCGTCGTGCTCAGCGTGAAGAAGGACCAGGTCGAGGCGTTCGAGGCCGGCTTTCGAGAGCACGAGCTGCCGATCTGGGAGGACTACCAGGCTCGCGGGATCATGCTCACCGCGTCGATCGCGAAGATGGACATCTCGACCGCGCCGCGCGGCGACACCGTGCAGTACCTGATCGCGGTCAACTTCGCGACCGGCGAGGGTCACCACCTCCACGACGACGACCCGCGGTTCCAGGCCTGGAACGAGATGGCCGACCAATACCAGGTCGGCGGTGGGATGGCCTTCGGGGGCGAGACGCTGCTGTCAGTCGGCCTCTGATCCCGGGCGCGCGAGGCGCGACAAGTGCGCGGTGGCGATCGCCGCGATGAGACCGCCCAGCATGCCGAGGGCGATGTCGCCGAGCGTGTCCGCGTAGGCGGAGGCCGCCTCCGGCGAGTTCGGCACGAACGTCACGTACTCGGCGAATTCCCAGAGCACGGCGGCCGTGACCGCGTAGGCGAAGCCCATGGCCGCCCGGACGCGCCAGGTCCACGGGGCGTACCGGAGAACCAGGCCCACGGCGGCGGTCTGGAGCGCCCAGTTCACGAAGTGGTTCGCGTCGTCCCACCACTCGATCGTGTCGTAGAGGTTCGCGGCGTTGCCGGCGACGTCGATGAGGAACGGCAGGCCGAACAGGATGTCCGAGGCGATCGGGAACGGGATCCGACCCCGCCCGATCAGCCACCAGCCGGCGGGCACGAGGAGCAGCGCGACCGGGTACGCGATCGCGCGGCCGGCGAACGCCTTGCCCTGGAATTGCGGGAGGTCCGGGTTGACGAGCGCGTAGGCGAGCAGCCCAACGGTCGCCGCCTTTACCGCGACGTCGATGGCGAGACTCAACCGGCTCGGACGCATCCGAGCAGCACTGTAGCCATGGGACGCTGGCCGGATCGCGCTCGGCGGCGCAACATCGCGGCATGCCGGATCTCGCGGCTCCGGACTACAGCGTCGCGCGGTTCCTGATCGAGCGTGGGCTGGCGCTCCTGTACTTCGTGGCGTTCACCGTTGCCCTGAAGCAGTTCCCCGCACTGTGCGGCGAGCGCGGCCTGGAACCTGCGACCGACTGGCTCCGCTTCACGACCTTCCGCCGGGCACCGAGCCTCTTCCACCTCACCGGCTACTCGGACGTGAAGCTGTGGGTCGTCGCGTGGCTGGGCATCGCGATCTCGCTGATGCTCCTCGTGGGCCTGCCGCAGGCCGCGCCGCTGCCCGTGACGATGCTCGCATGGTTCGCGATCTGGGCGCTCTACCAGTCGATCGTGAACGTTGGCGGCTCGTTCTACAGCTTCGGCTGGGAGACGCTGCTCCTCGAGGCCGGCTTCCTCGCGATCTTCCTCGGCAACGACGCGGTCGCCCCGCCGCTCCTCGTCATCCTCGCCTTCCGCTGGCTCGCGTTCCGCGTCGAGTTCGGGGCTGGGTTGATCAAGCTCCGTGGCGATCCCTGCTGGCGCGACCTCACTTGCATGAACTTCCACCACGAGACGCAGCCGATGCCGAACCCGCTCTCGTGGCTGTTCCACCACCTGCCGCGACCGATCCACCGAGCCGAAGCCGTCGGCAACTTTGTCGCCCAGCTCGTGCTGCCGTTCGGGCTGTTCCTGCCTCAGCCGTTCGCATCGGTTGCCGGCGGGTTGATCATCCTGACGCAGCTCTATCTCGTCGTCAGCGGCAACTACGCGTGGCTGAACTGGGTCACCATCGTGGTGATGACGTCGGCGCTCGCGGATCCCGTCCTTCGAACCGTCCTGCCGATCGGCACGCCCGCCTTCGAACCCACGCCGCTGTGGTTCTCAGCCGCCGTCCTCGCGCTCGCGGGCCTCGTCGTCGTCCTCTCGTACTTCCCCGTTCGAAACCTCCTGAGCCGGCACCAGGCGATGAACGCCTCGTTCGATCCGTTCCGGCTCGTGAATACGTACGGCGCGTTCGGGTCCGTGAGCCGCCACCGTGACGAGGTCATCGTGGAGGGCACGTCCGGCGAGCTCGGCTTCGACGCCGGATGGCGCGAATACGAGTTCCAGGGCAAGCCCGGCGACGTCCGCCGGATGCCGCCGCAGTTCGCGCCGTACCACCTGCGGCTCGACTGGCTGATGTGGTTCCTGCCGCTCTCGCCGATCTACGGTGAGCGCTGGTTCGTGCCGTTCCTCGGCAAGCTCCTCGAGGGCGACCGGGCGACCCTCGCCCAGCTTCGGGTCAACCCCTTCCCAAACGCGCCGCCGACGTACATCCGGGCGCGCCTCTACCGCTACCGCTTCACGACCTGGCGCGAGTGGCGCGAGACGGGCGCATGGTGGGATCGCAGGCTCATCGGTGAGTACGTGCCCGCGATCCGCCTTCGAGACGTCGCATGACGAGCGCGGGCGCTTCCTCCGTGCTCGACGCCGTCGTCGTCGGCGGTGGCCCGAACGGCCTCGCGGCCGCGATCTCGATCGCTCGCGAAGGCCGGAGCGTGAGCGTCCTCGAGGCGGCCGAGACCGTCGGCGGCGGGGCCCGCTCCGACGACGGCCGAACCCTGCCGGGCTTCGTCCACGACGTCTGCAGCGCGATCCACCCGTTCGGGCGCACCTCGCCGTTCTTTGCCGGAGCCGACCTCGCGCGGTACGGCCTGCGCTGGGTCGAGGCGCCGGCCGGGTTCGCCCATCCGCTCGACGGAGGGCGCGCGATCATCGTCCGCCGCGATGTCGAGCTGACGGCGGCGCAGCTCGGCCGCGACGCCGATGCCTACCGACGCATGATCGGACCTCTCGTCCGGCGGTTCGGCGCCCTGATCCCGGACATCCTTGCGCCGTTTCACATCCCGCTGTCGCCCGTGCGGTCACTTCGGCTGGCGTGGTTCGGGGTCTCCGGCCTCCAACCGGCGACCTGGCTGGTCCGTCGGTTCCGGGACGAGGACGCCCGGGCGCTGTTCGGCGGAGCAGCCGCCCACTCGGTGCTGCGGCTGAGCGAGTCGATCAGCGGCGCAGCCGCGCTCGTCATGCTCGGCAGCGCCCATCACGACGGCTGGCCGTTCCCAGCCGGCGGCGCCGGCGAGATCTCGCGGGCGATGGAGGCCGAGCTCCGGGGGCTGGGCGGGACGATCGAAACCGGTCGCCGCATCGAAGCGCTCGCCGACCTGCCGGCGAGCCGGGTCGCCCTCTTCGATACCTCGCCTCGCGCGCTTCACGCGATCGCCGGGACCCGCCTCGCCGCGAGCTATCGCCGTGCGCTCACGCGCTTCCGCTACGGCCCGTCCGTGTTCAAGCTCGATCTGGCCATCGAGGGTGCCATCCCGTGGCAGAACGCCGAGGTCGGCGAGGCCGGCACGGTCCACCTCGGTGGGACGTTCGAGGAGATCGTCGCGTCCGAGGCGGCGGCCACATCAGGCGAGCACCATCCGCGGCCGTTCGTCCTGCTTGCCCAGCAGAGCGTCTTCGACCGCTCCCGTGCGCCGGAGGGCAAGAACGCCATCTGGGCGTACTGCCACGTGCCTCACGGCTCCACGGTCGACTCGAGCGAGGCGATCCTCGGCCAGATCGAGCGCTTCGCGCCCGGCTTCCGCGAGCGGATCCTCGCGTCGCGCGCCACGACGCCGGCGGAGCTCGAGGCCTACAACCCGAACAACGTCGGCGGTGACATGTCCGGCGGGCGGATGGACCTCGGCCAGCTGTTCACGCGCCCCGCGGTCCGCCTGGACCCGTACTCAACCCCGGATCCGCGGCTGTTCCTGTGCTCCTCCTCAACCCCGCCGGGCGGCGGCATCCACGGGATGCCGGGCTTCCACGCGGCGCGCTCGGCGCTGCGCCGCCTCCGCTGAGGCGAAGCGACCTACGGAGGTCCGCTCGGCGACTCGACTGGGACCGGCGAATCCGACGCTGAGGGTTCGGGCGAAGGCGACGCGCTCGGCTCGGGTGTGGGTGAGGGCGCGGGCGACGGCGAGTCGGACGGCGACGGGCTCGGCTCGGGTGTCGACGAAGGGCTCGGTGAAGGCGTCGGTGACGGCGTTGGGGTCGGGGACGGCAGCGGCCCGAGGATGCTGCCGACCGCCTGTCGGATCTTCGTGATCTCGCTCTGGGTCATCCACGACGGATAGGTCGGCGGGACGACGCGGAGCTGCTTCACCGATGCGCTCTGGGCCTTGCCGAACAGCTCGACGAGGTTCGGCAGCGACTCGCGGGGCAGGTCCGTCCAGGCTGTGCGCTTCGCGGCGTCGAACAGCGCCGGCGCGTTGAGGATCGTGTCGAACCCGAGCTCGTCGCGGATCGCGAGGAGGACCGTCTGCTGGCGGGCCATGCGGCCGTAGTCGGAGTCCTGGTGGCGGGTTCGGGCGTAGGCGAGGGCCGTTCGGCCGTCGAAATGCTGCTGCCCGGCATTCACGTGGAAGTAGATGTTTCCGTAGATCGGGTCGGGGTAGTGCGTGTCCGTGACCGGCTTCGGGACGTTGATGTCGATTCCGCCCATCGCATCGACGACCCGCACGACGCCGATGAGGTCGACGATGAGGACGGCATCGATCGGGCGACCCGTGAGCTCCGACACGGTCGAGCGAACGGCGCCGATGCCCTTGACGGCGCCCTTGCCCGGCCAGCGGTCGGGGTGCCGGATCGTCGCCTCGGTGTACATCTCGTTCAGCAGACCGGGCTGGCAGCCGCAGGCCGAGTAGTCGCGCGCGGGTCCCGGCGGGTACGGCGCGTTCTGAAGGTTCCGCGGCAGGCCGACCATCGCGACCTTGCCGGTCGCGACGTCAACTTCGACGAGGAGCATGACGTCCACCCGCCGGCCTGAACGGCCGAGGCCGGCGTCCGCGCCCATCAGCAGGAGATCGAACCGCCCGTCGTTGCCCCACGGGACCGCGCCCGGCGCGTTCCACGGCACGGCCGCGCCAAGCGGCGGCAGGGTTCCCGCTCCGCCGCCGCCGCCGTACGGCCCGAGCGGGGCGCGCGTGGGTGCGGGCGTCGGTTCTGGTGTCGGCTCCAGGCTCGGAAAGACCTGGGGGTCCCGGCCCCAGCCGCCGCCCTGCAGTCCCGGATTCCAGGCGTAGGCCAACCCCGGCAGCTCGTCGGTGGGCGTGGGCTCCTCGGCCGCAGGGCCGCCCGGCGCGAACATCGAATCGAGGAAGTCGTTCGTCGACGCGATGATCCGGCCGGCGACGACGTGCGGTACGACCACGAGGACGAGGATCGCGGCTCCCACCGTGACGAGGCCGGCGGTCGTCCGCGTCTCGCGGCGCGCGGCGTCGATGCCCGCGGCCAGGCGCCACAGGCCTAGCACCCCGTTCGCCCATGCGAGCGCGACCAGCACCCCGGGCGTGACCGCGATGACGAGCAGTCCGTTGACGCCCCGGTCAGCGTAGACCGCGAGCACGGCGAGCAGCACGACCAGCACCGGCAGGAGGAAGAGCGCTCCTATCCGGCGCCGACCGATGTAGAGATGCCCGGTACCGGGCACGAGCAGGCCAAGGAGGCCCGCCACGATGAAGCGCACCGCGGAACTCTCCGGTGCGGATGGGCAACTCGTCAAGCGGACCAATGGACTACGGCTCCTTGCATGCGGCGCTTACCGTTCCGTCATGCCACGTCGAAGCGACCGCGGCGACGCCTTCGCCGCTCTGCGCGTGACTGCCATCGCGATGGCACTGGCCGCTTGCGGCGGCGAGCCCGCGAGTCCGATCGTCCCGCCTCCCGTTGTGGAGGGCGCAGTGATCGAAGCCGGACCGCCTCCCACCGAAGTTGCCTGCAGCGGCATGCTGAAGGCGGACCTCGACGCCGCTGTCCGGATCCGGACCGAGATCCGGGTGGATGGTGTTGTCGCCAATCAAGCGGCCGCGGCCGCAGCTGCCGCGGATCCAGCGGCCGACCTCAGCAGTCTCGGCGTGCCCTTGTCCGCGCGTGAGCTCAAGGCCATTCGGGATGCCGGCTGGGCAATCGATGGCTCGACGCCGCTCGCGTACTGGACCCAGATCGGCGAACCCGAGCGGTTCGGCGGCATCTGGATCGATCCGCCAGGCTCAAGCCACTACGTGGTGTCGATTCTCCGCGCAGATCCGGCGACGGTTCGACTTGCTCAGTGCCTGGACCATGTCGGCGCGAGGTTCGTCGCCACGAACGTCTCGTACGCCACCGGCAGCCGACTGATGGAGCGGATCTCGGCGGAGACCGAAGAGCTGAAGGCGAGCGGCATTCTCGTCACGATGATCGACTACGACGAGACGAAAGGCACCGTTACGATCGGCGTTCAAGGCGTCAACGAGGCGATTCGGGCCCAGCTCGTCGCCAGGTACGGTCCGCTCGTGCGCGTCGTCGAGCAAGGCGTCCTCGTCCCCATGTAGGCCGGCCCGGCCGGGGTCATGAACTCAGAGCACCGCCGGAAGGTACGCAGATTCGAGTGACCACTCGACGGCTCCGGCAGGCCTCGCCGATCGCGGCGCTCGTGGCTGCGCTCGCGCTCAGCGTTGGCGCGTGCTCGACCGAGCCACCCACGCCGACGCGACGTCCGTCGCCCTCGCCCGCGGAGCTGCCGAACCCGGCGCTCCTCGAGCTCAACGGCCGGATCCGGGAGGCGGTCAACCAGGAGGACGGCTTCATCGCGATGCTGATGGACGCCTCCGTCGGCAACGTGCCGCTCCAGCCGGTCGCGAACTCGATGAAGCTGTGGGCGCAGGAACAGGCACAGTGGCTCGACGAGCACCCGCCCGAGTCGTGCTTCGCGGACGCCCACGAGCTCTTCACGACCGCGGTCGGTGAGATTGGAGCCGGCGGCGATGGGCTGCTCGCGCTCGCAGTCCAATCCCCGCCGCCCGCGGAACAGGAGTTCCAGGCCCCCCTCGACCATCTGAACACCGCCCGCGCCGGGTTCGAGGCCGCCGCCAACGCCGCTCGCGCGGACGTCCAGGACTGCAAGGGCGAGTAGCGCTCCGGCGCTCTCAGCTCTCGGGGCAGCCCTCGGCGGGGAGCGGCCGGATCTCGAAGTTCGTAAAGACCGCTCGCAGGTCTGGCGTGCTGTCCGAGTAGATGTTGAGGCCGACCTGGAGCGTCGCGGGCATGTCCGACCGCTCGTACGCGGTCGCCGGGATCCACGGTTGGTCAGAGGCGATTGGCCGCTTGGCGAGCAGGAACGTGGATTCATTCCGGCACAGCATCAGCGACGCGCTGCCAGAGTCCCACGCCGGACCGTCGAAGACGCTCGCATTGTCCGTTGTCGACTTCGTCTCGACCGAGAGTCCGTCGGCGTCGCTGCCGACGACGATGAAGACGTAGTTCTCGCGGATCCCATCGGCGCGGGCCATCACGCCGGCCAGCTCGACGCGGCCGTCCGCGCCCGGCGGCTGGCTCGGATCCGAGGCGCGCGACGTCGCGACGTCGGCCGTGATCACGAAGTTGCCCGTCACGGGCATCCAGATGAGGACCGCGCGCTGGTCCTGGAACCACAACGCTCGCCGGATCAGCGTCACGGTCACGCCATCGGGCCCGCCCTCGATCTCGACAGCGGGGCCGTTCAGGACGGACCACCCTTCAAGCGCGGCCGGGAGCGGCGTCTCGGTTGGCGATGTGGTCGGCGATGTCGTCGGCGACGCCCTTGGCAGCCCGGCTGAAGGCGTCGGTGCTGGACTCGCGGCCGGGAGCGAACTCGGCGTCGTTGCGCAGGCGGCGAGCAAGAGCGCCGCGAAGACCGCCGAGGCGCGTGCCCCGTTCATGGACTCGTCAGGGGTCAGTCCGGGCGAATGTTGTGGTTGAACCGGAAGACGTTGTCCGGATCCAGCCTCCGCTTGACGCTCAGCAGGCGGGCGTAGCGATCTTCGCCGTAGGCGGCCTTGACCCGCTCCCGCGTCTCGTCGACCGGGGAGTAGTTCACGTAACCGGCGCCCGTCAGCGAGGCCGGAGCGAGGATGTCCGCGATTCGCCGCGCCCACGCAACCAACCGCTCGTCATCGTCCGGCGACTCCCAGATCGCAAGGGCGCTCGCGTTCCACGACGCCCCGCGCTGCCCGAACGCCGCGCCGTCGTCGGGCTCGACCCGGCCCTCGCCAACGAGTCCCTCGAGAAGGATGATCGAGTGGCCGATCGCGTCATCGTCCTGGATCGTCGCAGCGAGCGCTTCGAACATCGCGACGCTGAGCTCCCGGACGAAATGACCCTTCCAGTAGTGGCGGAGACCGAACGGCAGGATGCCTGCCAGGGCCTGGAGATCGAGGTACGTTCGCGGTCCGAGGTCCGCCTCCAGGATCGGCAGGTCGCGCCTGATTTCAGCCTCGATCGCAGCCGGGTCGGAACCGTCGACGACACCGACGAGGAACGAGACGATCGGCCCAAGTTCCGGTTGCTTGCTCATGGACACGGTCGGCATCATCGCCCGCGGGTAGGCAGCGACGATTTCGTTGATGCGGGTGATGACCTGGACGGCAGCGGAGGCCGGATAGCGGACGACGCCACCCCACATCGGTCCAACCGGCATCAGGCGATACGTGAAGTTGGTGACGATGCCGAAATTGCCGCCGCCGCCGCGAAGGGCCCACAGCAGGTCCGCGTCGCCATCCGGTCCGGCTACCACGACATTCCCGTCGGCGGTCACGACTTCCGCCGCGACCAGGTTGTCGCACGTCAGCCCGGCGACCGGCATCAGCCAGCCGAGGCCGCCGCCCAGGGTCAGGCCGCCGATCCCTGTGTCGCCGAACGTCCCACCGGGAACCGCGAGCTCATGGGCGAACGCGGCGGCATCAACGTCGTTCCACTGGGCACCACCGCCGGCGCGCGCCAGGCGGCGTTCGGGATCCACCTCCACGGCGCGCATCTGGTCGAGCGATACGACCATGGCCGCGTCCGGGATGGAGTGGCCGGCGACGCTGTGACCGCCGCCGCGGACGGCGATCGGCCACCCGAGCCTCCGCGCCGAGCGGACTGCGGCGACCACGTCACCGGTCGTGGCACACGAGACGATGGCCGCAGGCTTTCGATCGAGCATCCCGTTGAATGAGATCCGCGCATCGTCATATCCGTCGTCACCGGATAGCAGGGCGCCGGCAGGAAGTGCTTCTCGAACCGTCCGGGCGTCGAACTCCATTGGACCCTCCTCGTGTCCGCCCATTATGGCTTTTGATCGGCGCGGCTATCCTCGACCGCATGAGTGACCTTGTCGACATCGATACCGTCCAGCCTATCGACGTCTGGGGCGACTCGGTTCGAGCGCGGCGGATCGAGGGCGAGAAGATCACCCTTGCGATCGTTGAGCTGAAGCCGAACTCGGTCGTGCCGGAGCACCGGCACCCGAACGAGCAGATCGGCTTCGTCATCCAGGGTTCCGTCACGTTCACGATCGACGGCGAGACGCGCCAGCTCGGTCCCGGCGGCACCTGGCGAATCCTTTCGAACCGTCCCCACGGCGTGACCGTCGGGCCTGAGGGCGCGGTCGTCGTCGATGTCTTCTCGCCGACGCGCAGTGACTGGGACCGCTTTCCGCTGCTGTCCCGCATCTCGCCGGTCTGGCCCGGCGGCTCGTTCGAGGACTAGCGGCGCGACCGTGGCGCTGTACACCCTGACGAAACCGAAGGATCTCCACGAGCCGGTGCTCGTGGCGGCGCTGGACGGCTGGGTGGACGCGGGCTCCGCCGCGACAACGGCGGCTGCGCGGCTCGCGGAGGGCGGCGAGGTGGTCGTCCGGTTCGAGCCAGACGCGATCTTTGACTACCGCTCGCGGCGCCCCACGCTCGAGATCGTCGACGGCCGGCCGGCGAAGCTGACCTGGCCGGAGCTGACGATCCGCCGCAGCCGAATCGACGGCCGCGACGTCCTCATCCTGACCGGAGCCGAGCCGGATGACCGCTGGCAGCAGATCGCCCACGACATGGTCGAGCTGTCCGAGGAGCTTGACGTCCGGCAGCTGATCAGCCTCGGCGCGATCCCGGCCGCGGTGCCGCACACCCGGCCGGTGACGATCCTCGGCACGGAGTCAGAGGCGGGTCTCCTGAAGGCCAACGTCCAGCCCGGACCGAGCGGCGTCCTGCGCGTCCCGTCGGCGGCGATCTCGGTCATCGACTACGAGATCTCGCACGCCGGCGTGCCCTCGGTCGGCTACTTCGCCCAGATCCCCCACTACGTATCCGGGCCCTATCCCGCGGCGGCGATCGAGCTGCTCAGGGCGCTCTCGACGCACCTCGATGTCACGGTGCCGACGGATGCGCTCACCCGCGAGGCGAAGATGCTGACGAAACGCCTGGATGCGGCGGCGGCGGCCGATGAGTCGACGCGGACCTACGTGAGCCGCCTCGAATCGATGGCCGACGAGTCGCGCTTGCCGTCCGGCGACGACCTCATCAGCGACATCGAGAAGTTCCTTCGGGAGCGCGGCCAGGACCTCGGTCGAGGCGGCCGCCCGAACTAGCGCCCGTCGACGCGCGCGGCGCTCCGGATCTGGTTCGCGTGGTCGTGGCAATGCGCGGCGTAGATCTCGAGCCAATCGTCCGCTGAGTAGGGTCCGCTCTCGCTGTGCGTCCCCCGGCGAGCCCAATCGGCCTCGGTCATCGAGTCGAGGAGATCGGCGGTCGCGGCGCGGACGGCTCGAACGAGCTCGAGCGAGCCCTCGATCGGCCGGTCGTAGTGCAGGCGGGTCGCCCAGACGGGCTCGTCGTAGCCCTGGATGAGGACCGGGTCGTCGTCCGCGATGAGGCGCCGAATCCGCGTCGCCGACATCGTCTCGCTGTCGGCGAGGTGATGGACGACCTGACGGGCGCTCCACTCGGTGGGCGCAGGTCTCCGATCGAGTGCCTCCGGTCCGAGCGCACGTGCCTCGGCGATGGCCGCGTCGACCTCGGCCGCCCCAGCGCGGTATTGCGCGATCAGCTCGGCGCGCGTCGCGGCATCCATCGAACCCTCCTCAGCCGGCGCGACGGGCGAGCAGGGCCTGGATCGCGGAGAGCTTGTCCGCGAAGCGGTTGCGGATCTCGTTGACCTGCTCGCGGTCGAGATCGAGCTCGTGGGCGATCTGCTGGAGCGTCGACGACTCCTCGGCGGTGATCGTGTCGTCCGCTGCGCCGACGAGGTAGCAGCAGCGCAGCAGGTCGAGGCGCTGCTCGAGGTTCGAAACCTCCCGGAACTGGCGGGTGACGAGGTAGTCCTCCGTGGCGCCCGAGAGGATCTGCTGCGTCTTGGCGATCTGGGCGACGAGGATCGCCTGGGCCGGCGGCAGCCCGCCGTACTCCTCGACGATCCGCTCGATCGCCGCGGTCTCGACCTCGCTGATCTCGAGGTCGGCGGCTGCGGCGCGGGTCAGCGTGTAGGCGAACGAGGCGAGATAGCGGGCTCGATCCGGCGGCAGCGCCTCGAGCTCGCGGACGATGCGGCGGACCGTGTCGGTGTCCTGAGCCTGGGCCGGTGACACCGCGCGACCCGGGCTGCCGAGGAATCGATTGAAAGCCATGGCCGAAGTCTAGGGAACCTGGCGCCGAACACGATTCCCGCGTATGCTCCGCACCTTCGTGCTCGATGGGCGCTCCGGTCAGCGCCCCGGTCCCAGAAACCGCCGACCCCGATCCATCCCTGCCCTGACCGGGCCCCGCGGAAGCGGGAGGGCCCGTCAGGAGCTTCACTCCACATGTCATTCGATCGTCTCGGGCTGCGGCCCGAGTTTCTCCGCGCGGTCGCGGACGAGGGCTATACCGAGCCCACACCCGTCCAGGCCGAATCCATCCCGGTCATCCTCGAAGGTCGCGACCTGCTCGCGGGCGCCCAGACAGGCACCGGCAAGACGGCGGCCTTCGTGCTGCCGATCCTCCAGCGGCTTCGCGAGACGCGGCCGGTCCATACGCCCCGCCAGGACAACGGCCGCATGCCGATCCGCGTTCTCGTCCTCGTGCCGACGCGCGAGCTCGCGATCCAGGTCGAGCAGAGCATCCGCACGTACGGTGTCCATGCGCCATCGACCTCGACCGTCATCTACGGCGGCGTCGGCTACGAGCCGCAGGTGCGCGCCCTCCGACGCGGGCCGTCGATCGTTGTCGCCACGCCGGGCCGTCTGCTCGACCATCTCGAGCAGCGCAATCTCGACCTCGGTTCGGTCGAGATCCTCGTCCTCGACGAAGCCGATCGAATGCTCGACATGGGCTTCATCCGCGACATCCGACGCGTCATCGCGGTGCTGCCGCAGGCGCGCCAGAACCTGCTCTTCTCGGCGACGTTCTCGAACGACATCCGCGGCCTCGCCGACGGCATCCTGCGCAACCCGGCCGTCGTCCAGGTCACGCCTCGCAACACCGCGTCCGAGCTCGTTCGGCAGGTCGTCATCCCGGTCGACCGCGAGCGCAAGCGCGAGCTGCTCAGCCACCTCGTCCGATCCGGGAGGATCGACCAGGCACTCGTCTTCACGCGGACGAAGCACGGTGCGAACCGGCTTGCCGAGCAGCTCGAACGTGACGGCATCACGGCCGCGGCGCTCCACGGCAACCGCAGCCAGTCGCAGCGAATTCGGGCGCTGACCGCATTCAAGGCCGGCGAGGTCGCGATCCTCGTGGCGACCGAGCTTGCGGCGCGCGGCCTCGACATCGAGTCGCTGCCGCACGTCGTGAACTTCGAGCTTCCGATGACGCCGGGTGACTACGTCCACCGAATCGGTCGAACCGGTCGCGCCGGTGTCGACGGCGATGCGATCTCGCTCGTTTGCGTCGATGAGCAGAGCCTGCTCCGGGAGATCGAGGCGCTGCTGCGGTACCGCATCCCAACGGAGATCGTCGCGGGCTTCGAGCCCGATCGCTCCATCCGTGCCGAACCGATCCGGCTTCGAACGTTCGGCGGCGGCCAGCCAGGCCAGCCGCGCCGGCCGAGCCGCCCGCAACCCGGCGTGTTCAACCCGAACCAGGCGCGGCATGTCCCCCGGCGACGCCCCCAGAAGTCGTGGGCTCCGCCGGCTCAGCCGCGACCGGCGATCGGTCAGTGGCCGGGGGGACGCCCGCTGGCGGCCATGCCCGGCGAGCGTCTTGCCCGCCAGGACGACCGACGGCCGGCCAACGCCGGCCACCGCCCGGGCAACGCAGGTCAGCGTCCGGCGAACGGTGGTCAGCGCCCGGCCAACGGCAGCTGGCGCCCGAACCGATGACCGCGGTCGCCCTGCCCGCCTGCCCGGACTGCGGCAGCGCCGAGGGCTGGATCATCGACAGCCCGGTCGTCGCGATCGATCGCGTGACCGTGGACGCGACTGGCGTCCATGAGGTCGGCCTCGTTCAGCCCGAGGACGGTCTCGAGCCTCACGGGCATCCGGTGATCTGGTGCGCGGCTTGCGAGACGATCGCGGTCGGCGAGGATCTCCGGGATGCCGTCCTCGACGCCGCGACGGCGAGGGCGACGACCCACTAGGCCGGGCGCATCGGCACGGGCCCGGCCGTTATCGTCAGCGCCGTGACCGAACCATTGGTGGTCCGCGTCGGGCGGCTGCTCGATGTCGAGCGCGGCGAGCTGCTGCCGGACCGTCGCCTGCTCGTCGCCGCGGACGGACGCATCGAAGCCGTCCTGGCGCCGGACGACGCCGGGCCGCCTGCCGGCACCCGCCAGGAGCTGGACCTCGCGAGGCTCACCGTCCTGCCAGGTCTGATCGACGTCCACACTCACCTCATCGGCGACCTCGAATTCGGTGGGGTGCCGGCGATCGGGCAGACGGCCGAGGAGGAGCTCGAGGCCGGGCGGCGGAATGCCGTGGCGACGCTCAATGCGGGGTTCACGACCGTCCGCGACGTCGGCACGTACCGCGCGTTCCTCGACTGCCAGCTGCGCGACGAGATCGAATCCAGCCGAACGCCGGGACCGCGGATGCAATGCGCGGCGGGCTATGTCACCAAACCCCTCGGCGCCGGCGAGGTCACCGGCGACCCGAGCGTCCCCGTCCCCGACGAGTTCCGGCGGGGGGTCGTTCGAACGGCGGAGGACGCGCGCCGCGTCGTCAACGAATTTGTGGACGGCGGCGCAACGATGATCAAGACGCTCGCCACCGGGGCCGTGCTCACGCAGGGCACCGACGTCGACGCGGTCGAGCTGGATGCTGAGATGCTCGGCGCGATCGTCGCCGCCGCAATCGCGCGCGGAGTCCACGTCGCCGCCCACGCCCACGGCACGAGCGGGATCAAGCTCGCGATCCGTGCGGGGGTCCGCTCCATCGAACATGGCTCGTTCCTGGACGACGAGGGCATCGAGCTGCTTCGGCGCCACGGCGCCTGGTTCGTCCCGACGATCTTCGTCGGTGAGTGGATCGCGGAGGTCGGACAACGGGACCGCTGGCCCGCGGCGACGCTCGAGAAGGCCAAGCGAACACAGGCCACGCTCGACGGCGCCGTCCGGCGGGCCCGCATGGCCGGCGCGCGGTTCGCGTTCGGCACTGACAGCGGCGTGTATCCCCACGGGCTCAACGCTCGGGAGTTCAGCCACCTCGTACGGCTCGGGTTCTCCCCGCTCGACGCGATCCGTTCCGCGACGATCGAGGCCGCGACACTTATGGCCTGGGCCGACGACGTCGGCGCGCTCGCGCCCGGACGGTTCGCGGACTTCCTCGCCGTCGACGGCGATCCGACGACCGACATCGAGCTCCTTCGAACCCCGATCGTCGTCGCGAAGGGCGGCCAGGTCGCCCGGGACGAACGCTAGGCGGCGTTGGCCGGGGCGTAGCCCTCGATCAGAACCTCGATGAGCGGGCTGAGCTCGACCATCGTGTCGACGTCCGTTCGACGCCAGGCGCGTGCGACGTGCTCGATGACGGCCCGGCGCTCGCCGGGATCGGTGACTTCGTGCGCGGTCGCGGGAAGGTCGCCGGAGATCGCGCCCTTGAGGTGGAACGTCAACCGCGGATCGACCCGCAGGTTCTTGAGCCACTGCCGCTCGCGGCGGCTGGGCATGCCGGAGATGTAGATCCGGCCGTCGATGTTGAAGAAGACGATCTCGAGGCGTCGCGGCTGGCCGCTGCGTCGCCCGGTCGTGGTGATGTCGATGGTGTGGCCGCGCGAGAGCGCGCGGGTGGTTCGGTCGTCGAGGGTCGTAGTCGTCATAGTTGCATGTGCAACTATATCACGGCGCGCATCGGGCGCAAGCGCCCGGTTCGAAGTTAGGCGCGCTTGCCCGCCGCGCGGAGCTCGGCCTTGTGCGCCCGCTTCGCGGTCTGGTATTCGGCGACCTTGTCGTAGGTGTCGGCATCGCCGAGCGTCGGGTGGTTCGGCAGGATCGTCGCCAGACCCGGCAGGTCCACGCCGAACTGCTTCGACAGCAAGGCCATGACCGTCCGAACCTTCATCTCACCGAAGCCCGGGAGCGCCATCAGCCGGTCGCGCAGGTCCTTGCCGTCCTTCGCCTCGGTCCAGATCCTCGAGGCGTCGCCGTCGTAGGTCTTCGCGATCTCGGCGCAGAGCTGCTGGACCTTGCCGGCCATCGAGCCGGGGAAGCGATGGATCGCCGGCCGCTGGCGGAAGGTGTCGGCGAGCGTTTCGGGGTCTGCGGCGGCGATCTTCGCCGCGTCCAGGTGGCCGAGCCGCTGCTTGATGTCCCACGGTCCCGAGAAGGCCTTCTGGAGCGTGACCTGCTGGTCGAGCTCGAAGCCGATGAGGAGCGCGAGCGGATCCTGGGCGATGAGGCGGTCCGCCTCGGGGACGCCGGTGAACGGCAGCAGCTCGGGGTTGTGCGGCATGGCGGGCTCCTCGCGTTCGTCGTCCAGGATTTCCCGAATCTTGTCAGATTGCCGCCAGGTGACTGTTAAGCGGAGCGGGCGCCATCCGGAGGCGTCTCTCCCGCTCGATTCGTTCGGGCTTCTCCAACGACTCGGCGTTCGTATGCATGCATGTGCATGGCCTCATTGCGTAACAGTCACCTGATGAGAATTTGACGAAATCGACGTGACTTGGGTGTCGCCCGAGCGCCGAGGAAGAGCGCGAGGAGGGGTTGCGCCGCGGGACTACGATTCAGGTCTCGGAGGTGGCTCGCCGATGACCCAGCGCCGCAACCCGGCACGACAGACCGGACGTCACGAACGGACCCCTGAGGTCCCGGATCTGACGCAGAGCGCGGACGCTTCGCATGGTATGAGCAACCTCGCGACCCGCCCTCGAGCGGGGAATGTCAGCTCAGACACTCGGGCGGGCAGTCCGGGGTGATCCGGGCTCGGCGAGCCGTCGTTCACCCGGGTCGCCCGAAATACCAAGAACGAGGAGACCCGCGCCCATCTCGGAGCGCGGGTCTCACGTTTCTCGGGGCTGCCGGCGGTGGAGCCGGTGGCTGCCGCTGGAGCCGGTGGCTGCCGCCAGCGGCAGTTCGAACGGCTCACGCCATCCGGGGCGCCGTCCCCGCGTTGCTGCCGTTGGTCTGGTCCGCCAGCGCCTGGCCGAGGCCGATGAGGCGGAGGCCGAGGCCGCGGCGGAGACCGCCGAGAGCCGAGCCTGAGCCGGAGTCGGCCTTCGGGGCGGGCGTGGCGTGGACCTCGGCCGCCGTCTGTCGGAGGTCGTCGATCCGGTTGTTCACGAGCGTTGTCTGCAGTTCCATGTCCATGACTCCTTGGTTGTTGTCGTGCTCAGTGGGGTTGGCTATTCGAGGACGATGCGGACCGAGCCGCCGTCCTCATCGCGGACATCGAGGATGGGTCCGTGCGAGCCGGAGGCGATCGCCGCCTCGACGTTGGCGACCTGCTCGGCGCTGATCCCGGGCACCCGACCGAGGGCGAAGCGGCCGAGCGAGATTGGGATCCGCAGGTCGACCACCCGGCGGCCGCCCTCGGCGACCTCGATCCGGGCGAAGCGCGGGCTGCCGGGCGCTGAGGTCGTCATCCGGGAGCTGGCGTCTGCAAGCTCCGCCCTGGCCGTGTCGACGGCGTCGTTCGCCTGGTCGAGCGCCGCGAGGATCGGGGCGGCCTCCTCGGCGGAGAGCCGGCCGTCCGCGACGAGGCGGAGGACCTGCTCGAGGGCATCGCTCATCGCTCGCCCTCGCCGTCGAGCTCCGCGAGCTTCAGCGTTGCGTCCTCGACCGAGATCTCGCCGCGCTCGAGGGCGCGAAGGACCTCGAGCCGGGCGTCGGCGACGGCCGGCGCTTCGGGTGCGACCGGGGCATCCGGGGCAACCGGAGCGACCGGGGCCACGGGGGCCACGGGGGCAGCCGGCGCCTGCGTTGCGGACGCCCTGTCGGCCCAGATCGTCAGGTCGCCCGAGATCGAGCGGAACGAGAACGGCGTTTGGCCGTTGCCGATGCTGAAGACCCGCTGGCCTGGCCCGCCGTCCGAGCGTCGCTGCTCGGGCGTGCTGATGTCGCCGGAGACCGTCTTGGCTTCGACCCGGAGCCCGGTCGACGTCACGATCTCGGCGTCGCCGCTGACCGTGTTCACCGAGAACGGACCTTCGCCGGTCAGGGCACCGACCGCGCGCACGTCGCCGCTGGTCGTCGTCACCTGGAAGCGGTTGAGCTTCGGGGCCTCGACGGCGACCTCGCCGGAGACCGTCCGGCAGCCGACCGACATCGGAAGGTCGCCGCTGACGTGGACGTCGCCGCTGACCGCTTCGATGTCGATCGAGCCGCCGGCCGCGGTCAGCATCAGCTCACCTGATGCCGTGCGGACATGCGTGCTGCCCTGGAGGCCGTCGGCCTCGATATCCGCGCTCGCGGTCTCGAACTCGACGGTCGCGCGACGCGGCACGTCGATCTCGAGGTTGGCGTGGCTGCCGCGGTTGAGGAAGCCGAGGTCGATGACGAAGTTCAGGCCGCCGCTGTCGCGAGCCCGCAGCGAGAGGAAGCCCTCGCGGGTCTCGATCTCGAAGCGGTCGGCGAGCGATCGACCGTCGAGGTCGCGGACGCGGACGACGTCACCGTCGACGGCCCGGACGCGAACCTCGCCGGAGCGGACGCGGAGGACGAACCGGCCGGTCTGGCCGATGGTGTGCTCGAGGGTGGCGGCGCTGGTCGTCGTGGTCATCGGGTCCTCCCCAGGGCACGGATCGCGGCAGCCGCGTCCTCCGCGCCGATTTCGTGGCGGGACAGCCGGCCGAGGATGTCGGCGCGGGCTGCCGCGATATCGGTGGCTTCGGCGATGGCCTGCTCGGCCGCCTCAGGCACGTCAGGTGCGTCGGCGATGTCCTCGCCGTCGCGCGGTCCGAAGCCGAGCGCCCGGACGAGCGCCTCGACGCGGGAGCGGACCGTCGGGTAGGAGATCGACAGCTCGCGCTCCATGTCGCGCAGGTTGCCGCGCGCCCGGAGGAACGACTCGAGGATCGCGACCTGGTCGCGGTTCAGCCGCCCAAATCGACCGACGCTGAAGTCGCCTTCCAGCGTCGTGCCGCAGCTCCGGCAATGGAGTCGCGTGACGGCGAGCTCAGAGGAGCAGACGGGACACGTGCTGATGACGTCGTGGGGCATCGGGATCCTTCTCTCTTCGTGAAGGTGATGCCGTATTTATGCCATCGCACTTTCTATTTGTCAATACCTGTTTTCTATTTCCTCAGGTCCGAGGATCTCTCGTGCGGTCGTCGCCCAACGTCGTTGCCGCGGCCGAGGGTCCAGCTCGCGACGCAGGCGCCGCCAGCGCTCGATCGCCCGGGCGTCCTCGTGGGCCGTTAGCCGCCGCCCCCCGAAGCGAGCGAGGACATAGTCCGCGGCCAGGAGCGGCAGTGCGACACCGGCTCCCTTGGTCGATGCGGACCGTCCGACGCGGCGGGCGTGCTCGGCCGGGGTCTCGGCGTCCCTTCGGGCGCTCGGCGACGATCGAAGCCCGTCGAGGAGCGCGAGGTACGCGGTGACGGCGTCGCGCGGCTCGGATCCGAACAGTCCGCGACGCGGGCGGCGCCGTGAGGCCGTCGGCGCGGCCGCGGCCCCGAGGTCGATCGTCCGCGTCTCGTCAATGCCAGCTTCGACCGGGACGAGCTGCCGCATCCACAGCCGGGCAAGGACGAGGATGACGAGGCCGAGCAGCAGGAGGCCGAGGCCGCCGAGGCCGACGGTGACGAGCGGCGGCAGCGCCTCAGGCGGGACAGGGACCCCGACGGCCGAACCTGCGCCCAGCGGAACATCCGGCGCGCCTGGCTTCGCGAGCCGGCCGAGCCCGACGATGATCGCCGACGCGAACAGCGCGATCACCACGAGCCGCCGATTGCGCGCCTGGAAGGTGGCGACCACGCCGAGGATGAGGATCGGCGTCAGGACGAGCGCGACCAGCCAGGACAGGATGACGCCCGTCATCAGCGACCCGGGGATGGCCGCCCAGATCGCGGTGGCGACGAGCACGCCGATGAGCGCGACCCAGGACGGGTTCCGGCGCCAGGCAACGCCGCTCCCGCCCTCGGCCGTCAGCCGCGCGAACGCCAGGCCCAGGGTGCCGGCCGAGACGAACAGGATCGCGGCGCGAAGCGTCTCGGCCAGGAACTCCGAGCGCCACGGGTCGGCGATCATGCCGCCGACCGCCGACGCGATCGCGAGACCCGGGATCCCGAACGTGAGCAACCGATTGACCGTGCCGTCGTCCGGCTCCGGCCCGGCATGCGCGTAGCCGCGGACCAGCGCGATCGCGGCGAACCAGCCACCCGGGTTGTGGGCGAGCGCGGCCGGGAGATCCCCGGCGAGCGCGAGGCCGCGAGCGTCGGCCGAGGCCAGCCAGCCCGCCGCACCGGCGACGATCGCGAGCGCGAGGGCAACCGGCGGCCAGCGCCCGTCCAGGCGCGGCGCCAGGATGCGGGCCACCACGACCCCTGCGGCCACGACAACGAGCATCGCGGCAAGGCCGAACGCCGGACGTTGCAGGGCCCACTCCTGGACCAGGCCCACCAGCACGGACGTCCAGGCTGCCTCCGCGATGACGACGAGGACGAGCGGAACGCCATCGGCGAGTCGTGCGAGGCGGCTCGTGAGCGGCGGGTTCGGGGCGGCCATCAGCCCGCGAGCTCGAGGCGCTCGGTGGTGCGCCACGGCCCGTCGAGGCGGGCGACGACGCCGGGGATGCCAAGAGCGCGGGCGACGGCCAGGTTCGCCCCCGCCTCGGGTCCAACCGCCAGGAGCTGCACGCGGCAGCCGCGGCGCATGAGCCCGCGGAGCGACCGCGCCATGGGTCCTGGATTCCGGGCGCTCAGCACGAGGACGGTGACCCCCGGGCGGAGGGTTCGGGCGAGAAGCGTCAGGAGCGCCTCGAACGGAGCCGAGGGCGATGACGACAGCCGCGCCAGCAGGTCGAGCACGCGTTCGAGCTGCCCGGGCGCCGCCGACGCGGGCACGATCGCGAACCGTCGAACCGCGCCCGACCAGGCCGCGGCCGCGAGACCGAACGCGGCGCGTTCGATGGCCAGCGAGCGGGACAGCGATGCGGCCATGACCATCAGGGCCTCGACGCTCGCGTCGTCGTAGGCAAGATCCCAGCTTCGACCGTGCTCCGTCTGGACGTCGAGCGCGACGACGACTTCGCGATCTCGCGATGGCTCGAAGCGCTTGACGAAGGGCCGCCCGAACCGGACGCTGGCTCGAGCGTGGATCCGACGAATCGGATCACCCGGCGCGTATTCGCGGACCCCGGCGAAGCGCGCGGGATCCTCGGTCAGGCCGGCGGCCGCGCGGTCCAGGCCGCCCCACACGTCGGCGCGCCGGAGCGGAGTGACGGGCACCGTTCGCGGACGGACGAGCAGGGTGTCGATGACCGGGCGTTCCTCCATCGCGGCGCGCCGCGCGAACAGGTCGCCCATGCTGAGCTCCACCGGCCCGAGCTGGAAGACGCCCCGTCGATCGGCCGTCACGTGGAAGCGCCGGGTCACCCGCTCGTGCGGTGCGAGCGTCCAGACGTTGCGGAGCGAGAGGCCCATCTCGCCCGAGGCGAAGGAGCGCTCGCGGACGACGAGGCCTGGCTCGGCGGCGTCGTCGGCGCGGAGCCAGGCAACGGGCAGCCGGCGGCGGTTCCAGACCTCGATCGCGAGCGTCGTCTCCTCGCCCCAGTTCAGCCGTTCGCGACCGATCCGGCGGCGGTACTCGAGATCGCCGAGCCCGCGACGCGCCCAGCCCAGCCGGACGACTTCGAGGAGCAGGCTGGCGATGCCGAGGATGATCGCGATCGAGACGTTGAGGATCGTCCCGAGGACGATGAGCAGGACCGCGACAACGGCCTGGGCGCTCACGTCGTCGCGCTGGGCTCCAGCACCGGTGGCGTGGGCACGTCCGCGAGGACTTCGCCGAGCACGGAGTCCGCGGTCACCCCCTGGAGGCCGCGGTCCAGGTCGACACCGAGGCGGTGGGCAAGCACCGGCCGGGCGAGCGCCTTGACGTCGTCGGGGATGACGAAGTCGCGGCCCTCGAGGGCGGCCGCGGCCTGGGCGGCGCGGTAGAGCGCGACCGCTGCCCGGGGGCTCGCACCGAGCGAGACGTCGGGATGCCGCCGGGTCGCCCGCACGAGGCCAACGACGTACGCCTCCACTTCCGGTGCAACGTGGATCTCTCGGACCCGGTCGCGGAGCCCGAGGATCGCGGGACCGTCGGCGACCGGTTCGATCCCGTCGAGCGGTTCGGCGGCCGTGCGGTAACGGCGCGCGATCGCCGCCTCGCCGGCGGCGTCGGGGTAGCCGATCCCGGCGCGTACGAGGAATCGATCGAGCTGCGCCTGCGGCAGCGCGAACGTGCCCTCGAACTCGATCGGGTTCTCGGTCGCCAGCACGATGAACGGCTCGGGCAGCGGGCGCGTCGAGCCTTCGACCGTGACGTGGCGCTCCTGCATCGCCTCAAGGAGCGCGGATTGGGTGCGGGGCGTCGCGCGGTTGATCTCGTCGAAGAGCAGGACGTTCGTGAACACCGGGCCGGGGCTGAACCGCAGCGCGCCGCCTTCGAGCAGGCTCGAGCCGGTGACGTCCGCCGGCAGCAGGTCCGGCGTGCCCTGGATCCGGGCGGAATCGAGCTTGAGCGCACGCGCGACCGCTCGTGCGAGCAGGGTCTTGCCGGTGCCCGGCACGTCCTCGACGAGCACGTGGCCTTCGACGAGGAGCGCGATCGCCACGAGCCGCAGCGCGTCGTCGGCGCCGACGACAGCCTGGCCGACGGCCGCGCGCAAAGCGGACCACAGGCGTCGCGCGTCGGTCGCAGGGTCGGGCACGGGCTGGGACCTCGCCGCACGTTGGACCGGGCCTCACCCGGAACCGAGGGCTCCGCCGAAGGATACGGTCGCGCCCGGCGCGAGGTTCGCACGCGCGGTCCGCTATCCTGCGGCGGCACTCATCCCACGGAGAACGCTTGACCTTCGAATCGCTCGGCCTGTCGGCCGATCTCGTCCAGATGGCCGCCGAGGAGGGCTACAAGGAACCGACGCCGGTCCAGGCCGCGGCCATCCCGCTCGTCCTCGCGGGCCGCGACGTACTCGCGGCGGCCCAGACCGGGACCGGCAAGACTGCCGCGTTCGTCCTTCCGATTCTCGACCGCCTTCGACATCACGCGAACACGAGCTTCTCGCCGGCGCGCCATCCCGTGCGGGTCCTTGTCCTCGTCCCGACGCGCGAGCTCGCGATGCAAGCCGACCAGATGGTTCGAACCTACGGTCGGACGGTCCCGCTGCGGCCGACGGTCGTGTTTGGCGGCGTCCCGCTCGACCCCCAGACGAAGGCCCTCCGGGCCGGCGTCGAGATTCTCGTCGCGACGCCCGGCCGGCTCCTCGATCACATCGGCCAGAAGACGGTCAATCTCGGCCAGGTGGAGGTGCTCGTCCTCGACGAGGCGGACCGGATGCTCGACATGGGCTTCCTGCCGGACATCCAGCGGATCCTCGCGCTGATCCCCGCCCGGCGCCAGAGCCTGCTGTTCTCGGCGACGTTCTCGGAGGACATCCGGCGGCTCGCCGGCACGATCCTCCATGACCCGGCGACGGTCGAGGTGGCGGCCCGGAACACGGCCGCCGAGGGCGTCCGCCAGCTCGTGTACCCCGTGGACCGCGACCAGAAGGAGGCCCTCCTCGCCCACCTCGTGCGCGAGAACGACTGGCGCCAGGTCCTCGTGTTCGTTCGAACCAAGATCGGCGCGTCACGGCTCGCGTCATACCTCGACCGGCGTGGCCTCGAGGCGGTTGCGATCCATTCGGACCGCTCGCAGCCCGAGCGAACACGGGCGCTTGCCGGGTTCAAGGAGGGCACGATCCGCGTCCTCGTCGCGACGGACGTCGCGGCGCGCGGGCTCGACATCGAGGATCTGCCCCACGTCGTCAACTTCGAGCTGCCGTGGGAGCCGCAGGACTACATCCACCGGATCGGCCGGACGGGTCGTGCCGGCGCCACGGGCGACGCGATCAGCCTCGTGACGATCGACGAGGCGGACCTCCTCCGCGGCGTCCAGCGGCTCCTGAAGAAGGCCATCCCGTGGACGGTCGAGGATGGCTTCGTGCCCGATCGCAATGTGGAGCCGATCCCGTTGCGAGGCGGTCCCCGATCAGCGCATCCGCCGCGCGAGCACCACTACCCGCATCGCGCGCACACCGGCCGGCGACGCTCAGGGTCGGCGCCCCGCGGCTGAGCATGAGGCTCGGCGCCCCCGGCTGAGCTCCCGTAGAACCAGGAGTTCTAAGTGCGACACCTGGGCCCGGGCGATTGGCCTGACGGGGCCAGCTTCTGCTGCTTGTAGAACCCTGAGTTCTATCCGTGGCGCGGCTAGAACTGGGAGTTCTAATGCGTGCGACAACGGAGCCTTCAGGAAGCTGCAATGGTCGCGCTTAGAACCAGGAGTTCTACGCCGTCGCGGCGGGGCTCCGTGGCCGCGTTGAGGAGGGAAAGGCCGCCGCGACCGCCTTGGGGGGCCTAAGCGGCCGGGCGACCTTCGGGAGTTTCGAAGACGGCGCCGGGGAAGAAGAAGCCGAGCGTGATGTCAGTCGCGACGCGGTCGATCGCGTAGCGGTTCACGAGGGCATAAGCCCGATCCACCGCACCGGATTCCGGTCGCTCGCGCAGCACGACGTGGACCTCGCGCAGGAGCAGGAACGTCCCCGCAGGCCGTGAGAGTGAGCGGCCGGGGTCGAAGCCCGGCTGCGTCGGGAGCTCGCCCGTCACCCGGAACGGGCCGGCGTCGAGGACGATCGGGTGCCACGTCGAATGGATGGGCACGTCCGGGTCCTCGTCGAGGCTCAGGACGAGGATGTCATCGGCGGCCACGGGGCGGCTCGTGAGTGCCGTTGGACCGCTGCCGTCCAGCGGGAACCACGAGCCGCCGTCGATCGTGAGCGAGCCGCCACCTTCGAGCGCGTCGCGTGGTCCACCGGACGGCGACGAGCTGCCGGTGGCGACACCGAGCGCCGTATACGCCTCGACCTGCATCCGAGTCCGTTCCCCCGAGCGGTTCGGTCAGGTTGCGCGCCTTCCCGGAGCCCGGGAAGACCCGTGCGTACCGTGGGCCGACGGCAGAGGTACCCGGACGGCGATTCAGCGGTTCCCCGAGGCACCGAGGCCCTAACGCCCCGGCGCGCCGTCGATCAGGAGGCCGATCAGGAGGCCGGCGGCCCGGGCGGCTCGCGCCATGGCAAGAGCTTCTCGAGGAGGCGCGTGAGGACGATCGATGGGTCGGTCCGGCTCTGGTTCGTGAGCACGACGATCGTCAGGCCGGCGTCCGGGAAATAGCGCGCGACGCCGCGCTCGCCGAGGAGTCGGCCGGAATGGCCGAGGCTGCGCCGGCCGTCGACCTGGTAGACCTGCAACCCGAGCCCGTACGGCGCGCCCCGAAGGATCGCGGTCTGGCGCCGGGCGTCCTCGACCATCCGCGCGACCGTCTCGGGAGTGAGCACCCGCGCCGTGACGAGCGCTTCGAGCCAGTGGGCCGTGTCGGCCGCCGAGGCCATGAGCGAGCCGGCCGGGCCGGAGGCCGTCGTGATCGCGGTGAACGGCCGGACATCGGTGCCGTCCGTGATGTCGATCGGGATCGCGGTCGCGATCGTCGAGTCGAAGCGGTAGGCGATCGCCGGCGTCGACGACGGCGCGTCGACGCCCTGGTACGTCGCCGTGGTCAGGCCGAGCGGCTCGATCCAGCGCTCGTGCAGGAGCGTGGCAATCGGTGTCCCGGTGATGCGTTCGACGATGAGCCCGAGCAGCACATAGTTCGTGTTGCTGTAGTAGAACCCGACGCCGGGCGCCGCGATCGGCTTGCCGACGTACTTCAGGGCCCGCGCGAGCGACCAGTGCTCGGTCGGCGCGGCGGTGACGGCCTTGTCGAGGGCGGACGTCGTCAGGTGGTCGCGCAGCCCGCTCGTATGGTCGAGCAGCTCGCGGACGGTGATCCGCGGATCGATCGAGCGGCTGCCCAGCTTCACGTCGGGCAGGAGGCGCGCCACCGAATCGCCGAGGTGGAGGCTGCCGTCCTCGACGAGGCCCATGACGACGCCGGCAACGAACGGCTTGCTGATCGATGCCAGGGCGAACGGCGTCTCCGGCGCGACCAGGACGCCGCCGTTGACGTCGGCGTATCCGGCGACGCCGGTCCATGTCGTCCCGTCGGGAAAGCGCACGGCCACCGAGACGCCGGGCAGGCCGAATTCGCGGCGCGCCGTGTCGACGACGCGCTGCAGGGTCGCGGCGAGGCCCGGTCGGTCGGCGGTGAGGAAGCGCGCGGCAACCGTCGCGTCCATCCGTCCGGCGACGGGCATCGGCAGCGCGGTCGCGGCGAGCAGCGCGAGGAGCGGGACGAGGCCGACGAGGCCGAAACGGCTCCGCCACGGCAGGAACGAGCCCACGATGCGACGATACCCCGGCGCCGCGTCGCGGCGATCGGGGCGTTCGTTCTTGAGCTGGAGGGTCGATTGGTCCAGGCACGAAGCGCAGCAGGGCTGCTCGCGGGGGTCGGCCTGCTGGCCGACGGGCCGGTGGTCTGGGGCCGGCCGGTGCCGGCTCGAGGGCCCGGCGTCTACATCGTGGAGCTGCCGGCGCCGCTTCCGAAAGCACCGATCGAGGTGACCAGGGTCGGCAAATGGATCGAGCGCGTCGAGACGCTCCTGCTCGACGGGGAGCGGCCGACGTCGAAGGCGCTCGTCGCCCGGATGGCCTCGTTCTGGCTGCCGGACGAGACGGTCCTGTATGTCGGCGTTTCGACGACGTCGATCAACGGCCGCGTCGCCGGCTACTACCAGACGCCGCTCGGCGATCGACGTCCGCATGCCAATGGCCACTGGCTCAAGACGTTCCAGTCGCTCGAGATGCTGCGGGTCTGGTGGGCCGAAACCTCGGCGCCCGAGGAATACGAGGACGCGATCCTGAGCGCTTTCGCCGAAGGCATCGACCCGGCGACCCGCGCCACATTGCCGGACCCGTCGATCGTCCTGCCGTTCGCGAACCTCCAGACGGCGACCGGCGAGCGGAGGAAGCACGGCATCACGGGCGCGGCCCTGCCCGACCCAAACGCCGGTGTCGTCCAACCGGCGCGGCGCGTCAGGGAGGTTGCCGCGGGCGACGCTGACGGGACGTCGCGCGAGGTCAAGGGAACGGGCACGCTCCGGAAGCCGCGGGCCGTGGCGGGACGGCCGGCGACGCCACGGCGGGCGCCGGCCCGGTCGGCGGCCGCAAGCGCCGCCGCGGTGGCCGCGGAACAGCGAGCCGCCAGCGACATGGTCGACATGTCGCCGGAGGCGCTGGACAAGATGAAGGCGGACGTCGCCGCTCTCCAGGGCAAGCGGCCCGAGATCGTCGCCCGGATCAAGTCGGCGCGCGAGCTCGGTGACCTCAAGGAGAACGCCGAATACCACGCCGCGCGCGAGGAGCAGGGGTTCCTCGAGGGTCGAATCCAGCTCCTCGAGGACCGAATTCGGAAGGCTCGGATCATCGAGACGCCGGCGGCCGATTCGGGCCCGCGCGTCCGCCTCGGCTCGACGGTTGTCCTCGAGCACGACGGCGAGACGATCACCTACACCGTCGTCGGCTCGTCCGAATCAGATCCGCCGAAGGGCAAGATCTCGGCGAGCTCACCGGTTGGCGCGGCGTTGCTCGGCCGCGACATCGGCGACGAGGTGGAGGTTCGTACCCCGCGAGGACAGGCTCGCTACCGGATCGTCAGCCTGGGCTGAAGCAGGCGATCAGGTTCGACCGCGGCGACCCGCGAAGCCAAGGCCGAGGACGACGAGACCGAGGACGATCAGGCCGACCGCGAACGCGTTCTCGAAGCCAAGGAAGCGATTGCCGCTGAGCCCGAGGATGCCCTCGAAGAAGAAGCCGAAGCCGAGGAACAGCCCGAGCCCGGTCAGCAGGACCGGCACGCCTGCGCGCAGCGAGTCGCGCTCGCCGGCCAGGAGGCCGTACACGACGAGCCCGACGCCGACGCCACCCGGGGCAACGAGCGCCCAGGCGTAGGCCCAGGTCTGGTAGGCCTGCGTCGCGTTCTGGAACGCGAGGACGAGCCCGGTCATCGTGACGATGCCACCGGGGATCGCGAGCCCGATGCCCGGCCGCCCGCCGACGAACAGGCTGCCGGCAAGCAGCAGGACCCCCGGGACGATGACGAAAAGCGGCCAGCCGATCGCGACGATGTCGACGTCGAGCTGGCGGCCGAAGATCGCGAGCAGGCCAACGACGACGAGGATGACCCCGAGGACGATGCTGCCGCGGCGCCCGCCATCGGCCATTCCGAGCATGGCGCTAGGATGGACCATCCGCGCGCCCGACGCGAACCGGCGGCCAGCCGGAAGCCCTCCCCCAGCGATGGGAGCCCGACCCCGCCGTGCTCGAAGTCGTCGACCTCACGAAGCACTACGGCAGCGTCACGGCCCTCGACGGGGCGACGTTCAGCGCCGCGCCGGGCCGGATCGTCGGCTTCCTGGGCCCGAACGGCGCAGGCAAGACGACCGCGATGCGCTGCGTCTTCGGGCTCGTCCAGCCGGAGCGCGGCGAGACGCGCTGGCAGGGCAAGCCGATCGACCGGAGCGCCCGGCTCACGTTCGGGTACATGCCCGAGCAACGTGGGCTCTACCCGCGGATGAAGGTCGCCGACCAGGTCGCGTACTTCGCGCAGCACCACGGGCTGAGCCGCACGGTGGCCCGGGCCGCCACTGCGACGTGGCTCGAGCGGCTCGGCATCGCGGATCGCGCGGCGAGTCGCAGCGAGACGCTCTCGCACGGCAACCAGCAGCGCATCCAGCTCGCGGTCGCGCTCGCGCACGATCCGGCGCTGCTCGTGCTCGATGAGCCGTTCTCCGGCCTCGACCCGATCGGCATCGCGACGATGACCGAGATCCTCCAGGAGCGCGCCGCGGCGGGGGTCGGCGTCCTGTTCTCGTCCCACCAGCTCGACCTCGTCGAGGACGTCTGCCAGGACGTCGTGATCATCGCCCACGGCCGGATCGTCGCCGCTGGTGAGATCGAAGCCTTGAAGGCCGCGAGCGGCCGGCGCGAGCTCGAGGTGGAGGTCGCCGGTGCCGATGGCGCGTGGCTGGACGGCCGGCCCGGCGTGTCGATCGTCGAACGGAGCGGCAATCGCGTGAAGGCCCTCGTCAGCGATGGCGCGGAGCTGGGTGACCTCCTCGCGGCGGCCTCGAAGGCCGGCGAGGTGCGGCGGTTCGCCTATGGGCCGCCGCGTCTGTCCGAGCTGTTCATGGAGGCGGTGGAAGGGTGAACCCGCTGCGCGTGATCTGGCTCGTGGGCCTGCGCGAGCTCCTCGAGCGCGGCCGCAGCCGCGCGTTCATCCTCGGGCTCATCGCCACACAGGCGCTGATCATCGGCTCATTCTTCCTCCAGGCATTCGTCGCCGGCGAGGCGAGCAAGGTCAGCCTCGGCACCGTCGGCAGCGTCCCGTCCGACGTCCGCCTCGCGATCACGGTTGTCGCGGACAGCCTCGACGCTGACCTCGCGATCACGCCGTACTCGGATCTCGCGGCGGCCACCGAAGCGCTGCGCGACGAGAAGGTCGGCGCCGTTCTCGTCGGGCCGGACGTTTCGCCGGGCGACCAGGGTGTCGGCGAGCTCCTCGTCAAGGACCGGCCGGACGCGCGCCTGCAGACGATCGTCCAGGCGGCCTACCAGAGCCTCGGCCAGCGGCCCACGCCGGTGCCGTCACTGCACGCCCTCGAGCCGCAGTCGGCCGCCGACCAGACGGCGTTCCTGCTCGCGAACGTCGCGGTCGTCTTGCTCTTCGTGTCGATCTTCACGTTCGGCTACTGGGTCCTGACCGGTGTCGTCGAGGAGAAGCAGAGCCGGGTCGTGGAGGTCGTGCTGGCCACGGTGCGGCCGCGCGAGCTGCTCATGGGCAAGGTCCTCGGGATCGGCGTCCTCGGGCTCATCCAGCTCCTGCTCTTCGTCATCACCGGGCTCGTCGTTGCCGGCGTGACCGGCAAGCTGACGCTGCCCACGACCACCGCGCCGACCGCGCTGCTGATGCTCGCCTGGTTCGCGATCGGCTACACGCTCTACTCGACGATGTTCGCGACGCTCGGCGCGCTGGCGAACCGGGTCGAGGACGCCTCGAACGCCTCGATGCCGGTGATGTTCCCGGCGATCGCGAGCTACCTGCTCGCGCTGCTCGTCGTCACCAACGACCCGGATGGCACGATCGCGATCGTGACGACGTACGTGCCGTTCTCGGCGCCGATCGTCGTGCCGCTGCGGGCCGCCCTCGGGGCGATCGCGCCGTGGGAGATCCTGCTCTCGGCCGCGATCACCATCGCGTTCACGTACCTGCTCTTCGTCATCGGCGGCCGGGTCTACGCCGGCGCCGTGCTCGGAACAGGCGGCCAGATGAAGCTCCGCGACGCCTGGCGCCTCGCGGGGCGAGGCTAGGCCGGGGCTGAGCGCGGCTGAGGCCGGGGTAGCGCCCGACGCCGGGTGCTCGACCGGCCTGCGCGGGGCCGCTTGCGGGATCCCGTGACGCTGACAGCGACATTTTCGGGGTAACCGACCCGGTAAGCCCGCTCGACGCGGCCGCGGCAAGCGTGCATATGCACGGGTTGAACATGGGCGTCGCGTTTGGAACCTCCTAATGGCCCCGCTTGGCCAGCAAGTGCCGCTACCAGCGTCATCGCCGGGAATAGGGCGGACCGGCCCTCGGACCCCCGCGAATGGCCGCGCGCCGGCCGGGGCTAGCTCGGGGCGAGGCTCAGGCGAGCGCGGCGCACTCCGCGTAGCGGAAGCAGTCGATCGTGTGGTCGTTGACGATGCCGACGGACTGCATGAACGCGTAGCAGATCGTCGGGCCGACGAACCGGAAGCCGCGGCGCTTGAGCTCCTTCGACATCGCCTTCGACTCGTCCGTCTCCGCCGGGATCGTGCCCACCGTCGTCCACCGGTTCTGGAGTGCGGCGCCGCCGGTGAACGACCACAGCAGGTTCGACAGGGAGCCGTCGCGATCCTGGGCTTCCAGCGTGGCCCGGGCATTGCCGATCGCCGCGTCGATCTTGGAGCGGTTGCGGACGATGCCCGGATCCGCCATCAGGCGTGCGACATCGGCGTCGCCATAACGGGCGACGACCGCCGGATCGAAGCCATCGAACGCGCGCCGGTAGCCGTCGCGCTTGTTGAGGATCGTCGACCACGAGAGGCCGGCCTGGGCGCCTTCGAGCACGAGCATCTCGAACAGCCGGCCGTCGTCGCGAGCTGGCACGCCCCACTCCTCGTCGTGGTAGCGCAGGTAGGCGGGATCCGTCCAGGCGTTCCAGCCGCAGCGCGGGCGGTCGTCGATCATGGCTCCTCCTCGAGACCCGGCTCGAAGAGCGACGGTAGACCGCCGGCATGCCAGAACACGACGCGTTTGCCGGTGAGATGTCCGCCACGGACCCGCGTTCCGAGGCCGGCCAGCGCCTTTGCCGTGTAGATCGGGTCGACGAACAGGCCCTCCGTCCGGGCGAGCTGGCGGGCCGCGATCCGCGCGGCCTCGCTAGGCTCGCCGTAACCCTCGCCCAGCTCGCCGTTGTCGAGCTCGATCTCGTCCTTCGAAACGGTGGTGCCGAGCCGTGGCCCCAGCTCCGAGAGCAGCGCCTCGATGGTCGGCCGCAGCTCGACGGCCGGGTGCGCGACAGTGAAGCCGATGACGGACGTGGCGGCGCCGCGCGACCTGAGCCCGGCCAGCAGCCCGGCCTGTGTGCCGCCGGTCGCCGTCGGCACGATGACGGCATCGAACGTCACGCCGAGCGCGTTGGCCTGGTCATCGAGCTCGAACGCCGCGTCGACCTGGCCGAGCGCGCCGGTGATGCTCGAACCGCCGGTCGGGATCTCGTACGGCTTCTTGTGGTCCGCGTTCAGGCGTTCGAGGACGCGCCGGACGAGCTCGGCCCGCTCGGAGCGATCCGCGGTTGCCGCCCAGTGGACGGTCGCGCCAAGGAGCTTGTCGAGGCGCGGTCCGCGAGCTGCCGCATTCGGTGGGCCCGTGAGGACGACGTGGACGTCGAGGCCGGCGCGGGCACCCGCGGCCGCCGTCAACCGGCAGTGGTTCGACCAGCGCCGGCCGGAGGTGACGATCGCTTCGGCACCATCCTCGATCGCGGCGCCAACGAGGTACTCGAGGTTCCGAAGCTTGTTGCCGCCGAAGGCGACCGGCAGCAGGTCCTCGCGCTTGATCCAGATCTCGACGCCGCCGCCGAGCGCCGCTGAGAGACGTGGCAGCCGCTGCAGCGGCGACGGCCCGTCGAGGAGCGCGAACCGTGGCGCTCCGAGGAGACCCGGACTGGTCCTGGCCGACGTCACAAGGGTCCGATGGTAGCCCGGTGCTACGCTCCCGGCCGTGGCGCCGGATGTGCTCCAATCGACGATCACGAGGCGCGGGCTGCTCGTCGGAGCGGCGGCCAGCGCCGCGGCCGCGGTGATCGCGGCCTGCGCGGACGAGGTCCCAAGCCGCTCACCTGTGGCGTCCGCGAGCGCGTCTGGCGCGGCCCCGTCGGCAACCTCAAGCGCGCCGCCAGCCTCAGCGGCGCCGTCAGCTGCCCCGGCCGCGTCCGGCAGCCCGGCGCCGGCGGCCCATCGCCGCGTCCTCTACCGCGACGGGGCCCTGACCGACGCCCGCTCGGCGACGCTCCAGGTCGGCGTCAGCATCCTCGTCGACGATGGCGTCATCAGCTGGATCCGGCCGAGCGACGATGAGGGCGATCCGGGCGCCGCAGACGGCCTCGAGGTCATCGATGCCTCAGGCGCCACGTTCGTCCCGGGCATGGTCGACGGGCACAGCCACATCACGCTGCCCGGCGGCGCCCACTGGATCGACCGGGTCAGCGATGCGCCGGCGACGCTCGCCCGCGTGGCCGAGCACAACGCCGGCCTCATGACCCGGAGTGGCGTCCGCTGGGCTCGCGATGTCGGCTCGCCGACCGTCGCCGATCCGGTCGACGGAACGACGCGCGGTCTCGCGATCGGCATCCGCGATCGCTGGGCGGCGAGCGGCGATCGCACCTATCCATATGTGCGCGCGGCCGGCACGTGGATCGGCGTCCCGAACTACCTGCCGGACGGGATCGCGCTCGAGGCCCGGAACGCCGACGAGTTCCTCGCGCTCAGCATGCGCCAGCTCGACGAGGGCGCGAACTTCGTCAAGCTCTACCTCGACGGCCCGGACAACGACGTCTCGCCGTTCTCGGCCTCGGAGGTGAAGCGGGTCACGGACGCTGCCCACGCCCGCGGCGCAAAGGTCACGGCTCACGCGACGCACCTTGCCGGCACGCGCGCGGGCGTGTCAGGCGGCGTCGACTGCATCGAGCACGGCGACGAGATCGACGCGGCGCTCGCGGCCGAGATGGCGAAGCGCGGCACGTCCGTCGTGTCGACGCTCGCCGTCCTCCACTCGTTCCTGTCGTTCGCGAGGACGACGAAGCTGCCCCGGTTCGCCGGCTCGGGTCGGACGGCCGCGTACAAGGACCGAGCCGCCCAGTCCGCGGCGAGCATCAAGACCGCGCACGCGGCCGGGGTGCGGGTCGTGACCGGCACGGACTTCGGCGGCGGATCGACGCGGGCGAATCACCTCGCGCTCGAGGTCGCGCTTCTCGTCAAGGCCGGCCTCCAGCCGTGGGAGGCGCTCGCGTCGGCGACCTGGAAGGGCGGCGAGCTCCTCGGTGAGCCGGGCGGTGGCGTCATCGCCGAGGGCGGACCGGCCGACTTCTTCCTCGTCCACGGCGATCCGCTGTCCGACGTTGGCGTGCTGACGCGGGTCTGGCGCGTCGGCTGGCTCGACTGACCGCGGCCCCGCTCCAGCATTGGCCATCAAGGTCACGCCCGAGCAGCGCCTGACGTCCGTCGGCCAGCACACCGACATGGAGCGATCGATCGCCGTCTCGGCGCGAACGACGGGCTCGGCCGGGCTCTACTCATCGGTCGTCACGACGGCCCCGGGCGCGAAGACACGCGTCCACCATCACGGCCCCTGCGAGACTTCGATCTACGTCCTCAGCGGCGCGGCGCGGTACACCTGGGGCCCGCATGGCATCGAATCGACCTTCGACGCCGCGGCCGGCGACTTCGTCTACATCCCGGCGGGCGAGATTCACGTCGAAGCGAACGCCTCGGACGCCGAGCCGCTCGTCGTCGTGCTGACCCGCAACTGCCCCGATTCACATGTCGTCTACCTCGACGGCGACCCGGAGGGCGGACCGCCGCCCGGAACGTGACCGGCTCGCTGCGGGCCGCGGAAGCGCCGTGGGCGCGCCGGCCGCTGGCCGATCTGCTGTCCGCGCACCGGCTCGCGGGCGTGCGCGAGGAGCCGTTTCCGAACAACGGCTGGTCAGGCGCCGAGCTGACGCGCCTCGTCCGCCCCGATGGCGCGGCATTCATCGTCAAGCGGACGTCGTGGTCGATGGACTGGATCGCCCGATCGACACGCGACCACGCGCTGCGCGAGGCCGTCGTCGCGGCGGACCCGATCCCGTTTCAGCTGCCGCTCTCGAATGCGTACCTGGGCGCGGCCATCGACGACGGGCGGGCCGCGATCCTCATGCCGGACCTCTCGGCCGAGCTCCTGCCGTGGGACGAGGACGCCGGTGCGATCGACCGCGCCACGCTGGACCGCGTGCTCGAGGCGTTCGCTGCGCTGCATGGGCTGCCGTGGGCGGAGCTCCGGGCACGACCCGAGGGCCTGCGCTGGCCGTGGTGCCCGCTGCGGGAGCGGATCGAGCTCCTGACGCCCGCCGCGGCGCAACGCTACGAGGCTGGCGGGCTCCCGATCGGACGACGGTTCCTCGAGGGCTGGGCGGCGTTCGACCGGCTCGCGCCGGCAGGTGCGGTCGAGGTCATCGAGCGGCTCGGGCGCGACTCGAAGCCGCTGCTCGACGCGCTGGACCGCTTGCCATCGGCCGGGCTCCATGGCGACCTCAAGCTCGCGAACGTGGCCCTTCGGCCGGATGGCAGCGTCGCGTTCATCGACTGGCAGATGACCGCGTTCGCGCCGATTGCGGTGGATCTCGGCTGGTTCCTCGTCTCGAACGTGAGCCAGCTGCCGGCCGAGCCCGAAGCGGTCTTCGAGCGCTACCTCGCGTTCGCCGGACCGTCCGCCGCCGTGGGCGACCCGGAACAGCAGCTGGACCTCACGATTCTCGTCGGCCTGCTGCTCCGCGGCTGGCGCAAGGGCCTCGACGCCGAGGCCGGCCTGATGCTGCCGACGGGCCAGTCCGCGGTCGACGACCTGCGCTGGTGGTCCGAACGGGCGATGATCGCCGCTCACCGCCGACTCTGATCCGGAGGACGCCATGCCGAAGAAGGTCATCACCGACGGGATCCCGGTCAGCTCGTTTCCGTTCAGCCAGCTCGTCGAAGCGAACGGCCTCGTCTTCGTTGCCGGCCAGTGCGGCAACGCGCCCGGCTCGAGCGTCCGGGTCGATGGCGAGATCGAAGACGAAGTCCGCCAGATGCTCGAGAACGTCGGCGCCCTGCTCAGGGCGACCGGGCTCGACCTCAGGGACGTCGTGAAGGCGACGCTCTACCTCACCGATTTCGACGCCTTTCCGCGGATGAACGCCGTCTACCGCGAGTACTTCCCGACCGAGCCGCCGACGCGAGCCACGGTCGGCGTTACCCGATTGGCCTCGGATTTTCGAGTCGAGATCGAGGTCGTCGCGACGCGGTGACCCCGCCGCTCCGCCGATGATCGCTGCCATCGCCGGCCTCGCCTGGCACCGGCTCCGAGGCCGGGCCGCGGCGACGGTCCTCCTGGCCGCGGCCGCGGCCGCCGCCAGCGGCCTGACGGTGACGATTGCCGGGCTCGGTGCGAGCTCGACCGCGCAGGCCGTCGATCTTGCGCTGGCGCGGTTGCCGGACGACGCGCGCGCCCTCCGGGTCACGGCGTTTCCGACGAGCGGTGATACGGCGGTTGCACTCGAGAATGCTGCCAGTGCCGGGCTCGCGCTCGCCTCGGACTTCGCGTCCGAACCGGTCCGCGGGCTGACCTTCCGGCGCTCGCACGACCCGAATGTCGTCTACGACCTCCAGCTGACGGCGGTCGACGACGTCTCGCGCTGGGTATCGCTGACCGACGGGCGCCAACCACAACCCTGCGATGGCCAGCGGTGCGAGGCCGTGCTGCTGTCCATGGCGGAGGCGCCGGCCGATCTGCCGGCGACGCTCCATCTGGCCGGCCTGACGATCGACATCGTCGGTCGCGGCCTCCTGACGTCGAGCCTGCCGCTGGGCTCGCCCGATCAACGCGGGGCGCGGACGTCAGACGCGGACCCCTATGCCCGGATCTCCGACCCGCCGCCGGCGCTGCTCGTCGTGGACGGCGTGACGGCGGCGGCCGGCGCACCAGGCGCCGTGGCCGTCGGTCGGACGATGCTCTGGACAGCACCGCTGGATGTGTCCTCGGTCCGTCCGTGGACCGTGGCGCCGTTCGTTTCGGCACTCGCGCGCGCGAGAACCTCGCTGGACCTCGCCGCGCTCGGCCTCGAGCTGAGCGCACCGACGGCGACGATCGACGAGGCCCTGACCCGCGCGGCGGCCAACGGAGGCCGGCTCTGGCTCGTGACCTCGCTGGCCGCGGCGATCCTCATCGCGTTCGCGGCCGCGACCGCGATCCTGGGCCGGCGCGACATCGGCAACGAGCTCGAGCGCCTGGCGGCAGCCGGCGCCGGACGGCGAGCGACATGGCTGCTCGTCGTCCTGGAGGCGGCGCTGCCGGTGGTACCGGGTGTCGCCCTCGGGTGGCTGGCCGGGATCGCCGTGACCGGTGCCTGGGCGACGGCCAGCGGCGCCGACGCTGGCCCGATCATCGAGCACTCACTCGTCACGCCGGCCGTCGCCGGCGGGATCCTCGCGATCGCGGGCGCGACGGTCGCCGCCGTCGCGGTCGCCTCGGTCCTCGTCCTGCGGCGCGACGCGATCGCCGGCCTCGTGCCCGGGCTCGCGCTCGCCGGCCTCCTCGTCGTCTGGCGGCTCCTCGCCGGGGAGACGCTCGGCGTCGCCGGCCTGTCGAGCGCCCTGAATGCGCCGCTGATCGCACTCCTGCCGGCGGCCGTCGGCCTCGCCGTCGCAGGCCTCTTTCTCGTGGTCATGCCGCGTCTTCTGCGCGGCCTCGCCGTCCGCAGCGGCAACTGGCCGATCGTCGCCCGACTGGCAATCGTCTCGGCCGCGCGCGATGCCGCCCGACCCGTCGCGACTCTGGCCGTCCTGACGTTTGCGCTCGGCGGTCTGCTGTTCGCTGCCGCCGAGTCGGCGACCCTCCATCGCGGTGCCGCGGACGAAGCGGCGTTCGAGACGGCGATGGATCTCCGGGTCGTGGAGGCCGGCACGGATCTCACGCTCGACAACACGGTCGTGCCGCTCGACCGCTACACGGCGCTCGGTTCGGGCATCACGACCGTGCCCGTGGCGATCGTCAATGCCGCGGCCCTGCCGGGCGGCCCGGTGACCCTCGTTGGGCTGCCGCCGGACGCCCTGCCCCACCTCGCCGCATGGCGATCGGACTTCTCGGCGGCCACGCCGGCCGCCATCGCGGCGGCGATCGCGGTGCCAGGCTCGTTCGCGGGCGATGGCCACCGCCTCTCGGCGGACGACCCGAATCTGACGTTCCGGGTGACCGTAGACGGCGATCCGGTGAGGCTGTCGGCCGTGGTGGCGACCGGTCGCGGCGATGCCGCAACGATCGTGCTCGGCCAGTTCCGCGAAGGAACGTCGAGCGTCTCGGCGGCGCTCCCTGCCGGGGCGATCGGCGGCACCGTCATCGGCATCCTCGTGAACGAAGGCCGCCTCGTCGCCGGCGAGAACCATCCGGGCCTCGGTAGCCGGGCGACGTTGACGTTCGAGGGGCTGGACGGCCTCGTCGATGCGACGCCGGTCCTCGTCGAGATGAGCGGCCCGGCCGCGAGCGTCATTCGGCCGGCCCTGCCGACGGACGGGCTCGTCCTGCCGGCGCTCGCGAGCTCCGGGCTCGGGGCCGAGGCGACCGCGGCGGGGGCGGGAACGATCGCCGTCACGTTCGGCGATCGGCCGGCACTCGAGGTCAAGGTTGTCGAGACCGCGGACCGCTTTCCCGCGCTTGGCGACCCGAACGGCCGCTTCATCGTCGTCGACCTCGCGCCACTCCTCGTCGCGCTCGATGGCGTCGCGCCCGGCTCCGGCCATCCGAACGAGGCCTGGCTCACGGCCGCGGACCCCGCAACCCTCGAGCGCGTCCAACGCGAGCTGGGCGGCGAGCCGTTCCGAGCGACGTTCGTCCGGTCGCGCGCCGATCTGGCGGCCGCGTCACTCGCCGACCCCTTCGCCGGCGCGTTCCTCGCAGCGCTCATGGCCGCCGCCATCGTCGGGCTGATTCTCGCGCTCCTCGGCGTGGTGATCTCGATCCGCGCAGACGCCGCGGACGCGACCGGTGAGCTGCGGGACCTGTCCGCGCTGGGGCTGCCCGAGCCGTCGCTCCGGGCGATCGTCGCCGGCCGGGCGCTCGTCCTGGCGTTCGCCGGCGTGACGTCCGGCCTGATCCTGGGCGCCGTGCTGGTCATCCTCGGAACCGCCGCAACCGGGCTCGCGGCCGACGTCCGGCCACCGGTGCCGCCGCTGGTCATCGAGTGGCCGCTGGACGTCATCGTCATCGCCGTCGCCGCCCCACTGAGTGCGATCCTCGTCAGCGTCGCCCTCCTTGGGCGGCGCACCCGGCAGACGGGCCGGGGGCCGGCGTGACCGAGCTCGCGACGCCCGTGCTCGAGGCGAGTGGCGTCATCGCCGTCCACACGGGCGCGTCGGGGGCGGTGGCTGCGCTGCGCGGGCTCGATGTGACGATCCGGCAGGGCGAGATCTGCGCGGTCATCGGGCCGTCGGGCGCCGGAAAGACGACGTTCCTCCGGCTCGCCGCCGGCCTCGAGCGCCCGACCGCGGGCCGGCTCGCCGCAGCCGGCCACGAGCTTGGCGCGCTCAGCGACGCCGAACGGAGCCGCTACCGACACGACCTCGTCGGGATCGTCGAGCAGCACTATCGCCACGCGCTGTCGCCGTACCTGCCGGTCCGCCTCGCGGTCGAGCTCCCGCTCGCCGTGCGCGGCATGTCGCCCGCGGCGCGTCGCGCCCGCGCGACGCAGCTTCTCGAGGCTGTCGGCCTTGGCGATCGAGGCGATGCCGTGCCCGGCGAGCTCTCGGGCGGAGAGCAGCAGCGCGTCGCGACGGCGGCGGCGATCGCGCCGAGGCCGATCCTGCTCCTGGCCGACGAGCCAACCGGCGAGCTCGACGCCGTGGCCGGGGCGGCGCTCCTCGCGCTCCTGCGCGAGCTCGTGAAGAGCGAGGGCGCAACCGCGGTGATCGTCACGCACGACCCGGCCGTCGAGGCGATCGCCGACCGCGTCATCCTCCTCCAGGACGGTCGCGCCGTGGCCGAGCGGGTAGGCCCGCCAGCATCACCGCTCCGGCCGCTCGTCGACAGCGCCGGCTGGCGAGCCCCCGAGCTCACCTGGGCATCGGCGCCGGCTCCATCAAGCCCGCGGCCCGCTCGCGAGAGCGCTTCGATGGAGGACGCGGCGAGCGCCGCACAAGCTGTCGTCCTGGATCGGGTGACGCGAACCTACCGCCACGGCCGCGTCGGGATTCGAGCCCTGCGCGAGATCAGCGGATCGTTTCCTTCGCGCGGCGTCCATGCCGTGATCGGCCCGTCCGGCAGCGGCAAGTCGACGCTCCTGCGCCTGATGGCCGGCCTCGACCGCCCGGACGATGGGCGGGTCATCGTCCTCGGCAATGACCTCGGGCAACGCTCCGACGACGAGCTGGCGCTGCTGCGAGCCCGATCCGTCGCCGTCGTCGAGCAGGCGCGCGGCCTCGTGCCGTTCCTCGACGCCCAAGAGAACGTCAGCCTGGCGGCGCGTGTGCGCAACGAAGCCCGGACCGCCGCCGGCGCGACGAACGACGCGACGAACGACGCCGCGGCCGAGGACATCGACGCGCTCCTCGAGCGCCTCGGTTTGGCGGATCGGGCCACCGCCCGCACGGCCGACCTGTCTGCCGGCGAGCGCGCTCGATTGGCCGTGGCCCGGGCGCTCGTCGGTAGCCCGGCGATCCTGCTCATCGACGAACCCACCGCCACGCTCGACCGCACGAACGCCCGCGCGGTCGCGAGCCTTCTCGAAGCGCTCGGAGCGGATCGCTCGATCATCGTCGCCACCCACGACCCGGCGATCATCGACGTCGCCGGCACGCACCTCGAGCTGACCCGCCGCAGCTGACGGCGGGCGCGGCCCGACCTACCGCTCGGCCCGCCCTACCGGGCGTCGGCCTTCTGGACCCGCTCGAGGAACGCGGCCGTCCGATCCATGGCGTCCTCGAAGACCGGCTTGAGCGTGTGGCCGAGACCGCGGTATGTGACGAGCTCGACGTCCTGCAGCAGGTTCACGCGGTCTCGGAGGAGCGCAATCCGGGCGAAGGGATCGGCCTCGCCCGAGAGCAGCAGCACCGGGCAGCGGATCGCCGGCCAATGTGAGGTCCGGGCCTCGGTGTTTTCCGGCCGGCCAGGCGGGTGGAGCGGGTAGCTGTAGCAGACGAGCGCCACGTATTCGGCGTCGGGCTCGGCCGCCGCCAGGCTGGCGACGCGGCCGCCGTAGGACTGCCCGCCGACGACGCTCCCGGGGTCGTTCGGGACGCTGCGCCGCCAGGTCGGGACAGCCGCCTCGGCCGTGCCCTTCGGCAGATCGACACCGCTTGCGGTGATGCCGCGCCTGGCCAAGCCCTCGACATAGCGCTGCATCGATGCGGCGTTGCCGGCGGCGCCGTGCCCGAGGTAGACGTGCAGGTCCATCCGCCCGAGCGTAGCCGAGCGGCAGGACCTCCGGCGGTGAGGCGTGACCCCGTTCGGGGATATCGGCGTGGAGGGCCTCGCCGCACCGTTCGATCCGCGGGGGGTTCGTGCAGCGAGCGCGACCCCCGTCCAACTTGTGTGAGGCTTGATGCTCCGTCGCGCCTGGACGGCAACGGCCGTCGCGGTTCTCGTGGTCATGCTGCTGTCCGGCACGGTCGCCGCCGAGGATCCGAGCCCCAGCCCACCCTCGAGCCCGTCGCCGAGCGAGCCGGCGTCCCCGCCGCCGTCGGTCGCTCCGGGCGACTCGCCGGATCCTTCGAGCTCGCCATCGCCCGCGCCAAGTGACTCGCCCTCGCCGAGTCCGACGCCGAGCGACTCGCCCACGCCGAGCCCGACGCCGAGCCCCACACCGACGCCCTGGCCGACCGGCCCAACGACCCTTGGCGCGACCGTCGCCTTCCGAGGTTCTGGCAACGGCCATGGCGTCGGCCTGTCGCAATACGGGGCGCTCGGACGGGCGCTCGCCGGTGAGACCGCGGACGCGATCCTGGCCCACTACTACCAGGGCACAACACTCGGCTCGATCGACCCGGCGACACGGATCCGGATCCTCGTCCTCAACGCCTACCGCGCGACCTCGACGGCACCGCTCGTCGCCGTCGGCCTCGGCGGGCCATGGACGATCACCGGCTTTTCGAGCCCGTTCGCCGCCGGCACGAAACTGTCGGTTCGGCCGCCGCTGGCCGGCACCAGCGGTTGGCGGTTGACCGTGACCAACGCACTGGGCGTGAGGATCGCGTCAACCACGCGGACCGGCAGGTTCAGGCTCACGCCGTCCCCCGGCGGGCGCATCGAGCTGAAGTCGAAGCCCTCCTACTACGACGAGTACCGGGGCGTGCTTCGCGTCCAGCCCGCGTCTGGCCGCCTGATGGTAGTCAACGAGGTCCCGCTCGAGGACTATCTCCGGGGCGTGGTCCCGGTCGAGATGCCGAAGACGTGGCCGGCCGCGGCCCTGCAGGCCCAGTCGATCGCCGCCCGCTCCTACGCCGGATACCGGCTTCGGCCCGACACCGACAGCTACGACACGGTCGACGACGCCCGCTCGCAGGTCTATCGCGGCTACCTCGCCGAGCGAGGCGCGACGAACGCTGCGATCGCCGCGACGGCGGGCATCGTCCTCCGAAGCGGCACGTCCATGGTCAACGCGATGTTCCATTCGACCGGCGGCGGCGCGACCGAGCACAACGAGAACGCGTTCGTTTCGGCGACCGGCGCCAAGGTGGCGGGCCCCGTTTCGTACCTGCGCGGCTCAGCGGACCTCGATGCCCTGGGTGTCTCCTACGACGCGGCGTCGCCCTATGCGAGCTGGACGACGAAGGCCTACTCGCGGGCCACGCTCTCGACCTGGTTCGCCAGCGATCCCCGCACGAACGTCGGCACGCTCGTTGCGCTCGACCTCGGGAACCGCGGCGTGTCCGGCCGCGTGATCAAGGTCGTCCTCATCGGCAGCCTCGGAACGAAGACGGTCTCGGGCGACGTCTTCCGGGCGATCTTCAATGCCCGCAAGCCCGCCGCCGACCCGATCCTCCGCTCGAACGAGCTGTTCCTGCTGCCGTAGACGACGTGGGCACGGCTCTCGGTGAGGACGGTGCCTACCAATATCTGGTTCGAGCAACCTTCGAGATGTCGATGCCGCGCGCCCGGAGCGAGTTCATGAACGCCTGCTCCAACTCGTCCATCCGATGTCCTCGGTTGTCACCATCGTCCCGCTCCGCGTCGCCGCCGAGCCACGACTCGACGACCTCCCGGACCAGGCGGATGTACTCGGACGTTTCTGGCGCTTCCCAGCGACTGAGGGCGTCAAGGTGCGAGCGAATAGAGGAGACCGCTGCGGTGTCCCCGGCGGCGTCACGGACTTGGACGGTCGAAGTCATCCGCCGCAATTCATCATGTGCCTTCGCGAGTCCCACCAGGGGCGTAGGGCCTCCCGTCCACGAAATCAGTCGAAGGGGCCGGAGCCAAAGGGCGCTGAGGACCGCGAATGCGACGACGAGCGGGATGGCAAACCTCGAGTCCGAGATCGCCAATCCAAGGCCAAGGAGAACGGCGCCGACGAGGGCCGCGACGACAAGGTAGGACGCGTTTCTAGCACCCAGCGCTCTAAGTTCCGTGACAAACCGAACTCCGATGATTCCGAGCAGGAGAACCAGTGCCGCTACAGCAAGTGGACGTTCCATTGAGGTGGCTCCGATGTCGTGAAGACTTGGAAGCTGGGCTATGACGGAGTCGGGGCGCGCCTAAGGGCAGGATTGCTGGGAGTCTCCGGGGCCTCTGGATGCTCCGGAGGATTCCCTTCGTGATCGCGTCCGTTAAGCGCTTCCGCGATGAGTCCGACACCGGTGGTGATGGCGATCCACTTCAGGCACTCGGTTCCACACTTTGGTCCGCCGCCGGCTGGTTTCAGCTGCAGTTCGGGATGAACCGGATCGGGCCACCCGGGCCATTTATGCAGGACATCACGCGGCCCCGGATTCTCGGGAAACGGTCGCCACTCCGGCTGGGGAACGTTAGGATCGAGTGGCTTCATGGTTGTTGGGATTGGCGGAGTCTGGGGCTGCAACGATGGTGGCCCCATCGGCCTCGGGCCGCTGACGGTATCCCAGTAGTTGAAGTCGTATGGTTCAAACGCCCCGGGCTGGGCCAAAACGTGAGCTGTGTACCCAATCCCAGCACCTGTTCCGACGGCGACTACACCCATGACGAACTCAGCCGACACGACAACAACGAAGCAGGCGCTGGCCGCTACGGCTCCAGGCGGGCCCGCGATGGCAAATTGGATGCAATGTCCGCTCGGGTCCACCAGCGTCGTCGGGTTGGCCTCGGCATACAGGAAGCGGTTCATCGACAGCGGGTCGATCGCGCTACCGCTCCACGTGTCGAGCGAGAGGAAGACCCCGAGACCG
>Ga0075428_100000256_pt1 | contig 52333 bp, 52 predicted proteins | sample RhiMetdeltSRZDD2_FD_75291 | JGI IMG/M metagenome (GOLD analysis project Ga0075428, IMG submission 75291) | Populus rhizosphere microbial communities from Tennessee, USA - Rhizosphere MetaG P. deltoides SRZDD2 | ecosystem: Host-associated > Plants > Roots > Rhizosphere > Soil | place: USA... | reverse complement strand
TCGACGTGGGTTGCGAAACCCCAGGTGCATGCCGAGTTGTAAGTAACTCGTAAAACTGCTTACAAACTTATAGTTGCAAACGAAGACAACTACGCTCTGGCGGCTTAATCCCGCCTAACCCTCGCCTGGCATGTGCTTGTGCATCCAGAATCGGGGGACGCGCTCACAAGCTCGCGACGCCGGTGTGCTCCAGGCCGGTCCGCTAAAACGCTCTGAAGCTGGCGGTACGTCTTCCCTGCTCTTCGGGTAGCGTGCAGCGAGAATCAAAGAATGAGCTAAGCATGTAGTGTCCTGTGGCGTAGTGCTTACGGACGCGGGTTCGATTCCCGCCGCCTCCACCAATACGCCCCTTCAGCCTGACGGCTGAGGGGCTCTCTCTTCCGACCCGCCCTCTTTTTGTGAAGCGCGTCGCGATCAGGAATCGTGAACTGCGCACGTGTTGTTATGTCCACAGCGGTGCCACCCGTCACCGCGCTGACGCCACCGGTCGGCTGAGATTGTCCGTGCGGGCGGCCATGGGCAGTTTGCGCGCCCATGAGTACCCGTCGCCAGCAAGGCTTCAACCTGCTCGAGATGATGGCTGCCGTCGCCGTCCTCGGGATCCTGTTCGCGCTCGGCGTGCCGTCGTTCACGCAGATGATCCGCAACAACCGCGTGGTCGCCGACACCAACGAGCTCGTCGTCGCGCTCAGCTCGGCACGCAGCGAAGCCGTGAAACGCGGCCTGCCCACTGCTGTCTGCGCCCGGACCAGCGCGACCTCGGATGTATGTCGGACCGGCACCGCCAACGACTGGGCCACCGGCTGGCTGGTATTCACCGATCCGGCGGGCACCGCCGGCGTGATCGATGCCGGCGATGAGATTCTGCAGCGCTTCGATGCGGCCGGCGCCGGCGTCACGATGGTGACGAACGACCGCCCGATGGTGCGCTTCGCTGCTTCTGGCTTGCCGCCGACCGGCGCGGTCGATACGACGTTCACCATCAGACACACCGTCTGCGTCGGCAACAATCTGCGCACGGTCAAGATCACCGCGACCGGGCGCCTGCACACCAACAAGCGAGCGTGCCCATGAGCACCTTGCACGCAACACGCTCGGGCCGCGCGCAGCACGGCATGACGCTGATCGAAGTGCTCGTCACGCTGGTGCTGATCTCGGTGGGCCTGCTCGGCGTTGCCGCGCTCCAGCTGACGAGCCTGAAGAACAATCAGGAGTCGTACGTCCGCTCGCAGGCAGCGATGCTCGCCGCCGACGTGCTGGACCGGATGCGCTCCAACCAGACAGGCTTCAACGCCGGCAATTACGACATGACCAACGACGCGACCGGCTTCGACCAGGCCGGTACGAGCGGCACTGCCGCTGCAACCGACATCGCAGCCTGGCAGGCCTCGATCAATCGCCTGCTGCCGGGCTCGGATGCGGATGCCGCGGGACGCATCGTGCGCAACGGCCGGATCGTGACGATCACGATTCGCTGGCGCGAGCGCGAAGAGCAGAGCACGGCGCGCACCTACGACCCGGCGAACCTGCCCATGTTCCAGACGCGGTCGGAGATCTGAACGATGCGCTACGCACGCGGCTTCAGCGTCGTCGAGTTGATGGTAGCGATGGCGATCAGCCTGCTGCTGCTCACGGGCGTGGTCTCCATCTTCGTCAGCTCGAAGAGCTCGTACGAGACCAACGAGCGCCTGTCGCGCATCCAGGAAAACGGCCGCTTCGCGCTCGACACGATCATGACCGACCTGCGAGCGTCGGGATTCGTGGGCTGCGCGCGCCAGCCGAACTATCTCAGCACGTCGCTGAACAGTGCGACGACGCTGCAATGGAATTTCCTGGCAGGTCCGGTCACGGGCTTTGAATCGACCGGCGCGAGCACCTGGTCGCCGGCGATGGACGCGAGCATTCCCTCCCCCTTGAGCGGCAGCGACGTCCTCGCAGTGCGTGTGCCGGTGCGTGAACGACTGGCCTTTCCGCTCAGCGCCAACCTCGGCGCGGCGACCAACTCGCTGCAGGTCGCGGCCGGCAGCACCAACGGCGTCGAGACCGGCGACATCGCGATGGCATACAGCTGCGAAGCGATCTCGGTGTTCCAGGTGAGCGGCTACGACCCGGCTACGGGCGTCATCAGCCACGCCGCCAACGCGGCGGGTCAAACGCCAGGCAACGCCAACAACACTGTCAACTACTCGTACCGGCAGGCCGTGACTCAGGTGGTCCCGGTCGAGACAGTCGCCTATTTCATTGCCCCGGCTGCCCGAGTCACCGACGCAACCGACCCGGCGCCCGCCGGCACGACCTCACTGTGGCGTCGCCGCGGGCTGGGCGCTGCCCAGGAGCTGGTCGAAGGGATCGAGCAGATCCAGGTGCTGTACGGCGTCGATACCAACGGCGATGTGATCGTGGATGCCTACCGCACGGCGAACAACGTCGGCAACTGGAACGACGTGATCAGCGTGAGTGTCGCGCTGCTGGCGCGCTCGATCGAGCAATACGGGGTCGACACCGACCAGCGCACCTACACCCTGCTCGACGTGACCGTTGCGGCGCCCGCCGACCGTCGCCTGCGCGAGGTATTCGCCGCGACCGCCAGCATCCGCAATCGCGTTCGCGTGAATTGACGAGGACAGCACGATGAGACGCAAGCCGGTCATTCTTTCGATGAAGCAACAGCAAGGCGCCGTGTTGGTGGTGAGCCTGTTGCTGCTCCTGGTCATGACAGTGCTGGCGCTCGGCGCCAGCCAGACGACGCGACTTCAGGAACGCATGTCGGCGAGCATGCGCGACCGCGACCTGGCGTTCGAATCATCCGAGGCCGGCCTGCGCAACGGCGAGCGAATCATCGACAGCATGACGCTCGCGCCGTCGACGTGCACTTCGGGCCGCTGCCAGGTTTTCGACCGCGGCATCCTGCCCGTGAGCATGGCGTACCAGACGCCGACCTGGTGGAACGACAACTCCTGGTCCTACGTGACCGACCAGTCGTTCAGCACGACGCGCGGCACCGCGATGAGCGGCAGCGGCCTGGCCGGCGCTGATCCGCAGTTCGTCGTCGAAGAGATCGAGGAAGTGGCCGACGCTCTGGGCGTACCGACGAGCGGGCCGCCGCCGAGCCGCATCTACTACCGCATCACCTCCGCAGCCCAGGGCGGCTCCACGCAGGCGCAGGTCGTCCTGCAGTCGACGTTTGCGCGCAGGTTCTGAAGAGGACGCACACATGAAAGTCACTGCTCGTTTCTGCGGCTTACTGCTCGCGCTGGCGTGGCCTGCGCTCGCGGCGTTCGCCGCGGGCGCCCCGGGCGTCGTCGAAGGCCGGCTGACGCAGATCACTGCGACCGCCGTGCAGGTCGATCATGGCCAGACCTATCAATTCAATCCGGCTGTCGCCCAATGCTTCGATTTCCGCGGCGACGCCCTGACGTGCGACACGCTGGTCGGCATCGGTTACGCCGATCGCGCACGCGTCACGTTGCGCGGCACCGATGTGCTGCGCATCGACATCGTCGAGCTGCAACAGTAATCGAGGTTGCATCCCATGAAGCCTTTCCCGCGTTCCATCCTGCTCAAGAGCACCACCGCGCTGCTGGTGGCAGGTGCAGTCTTTGGCAGCGCCAATGGCGCAACGCTGGCACTGCAGGATGTCCCCCTGTACCTGCTGTCGCGCGCTGATCCCAACGTGCTCATCGAGATGTCCGTGGAAACGCCCATGGGCGGCGCGGCATACACTGACCAGGCCGGAGTGCCCACCGGCTGCGCGGGTCGCCAGTCGATCAGCGGCAACACCGTCGGCGCGTGCTATTTGCCGGCGTACGAGTACATCGGCTACTTCAATCCGCGGAAGTGCTACACGTACGCGTCCACGCAATTCAACGCGACCTCGACGGCCGCGGCCATGCCTAACCACGCGTGCTCCGGCGCGTGGAGCGGCAATTTTCTCAACTGGGTTTCGATGACCGCCATCGACATGTTCATCATGACGATGACCGGCGGCAACCGCATCGTCGACACCATCGGCGGCAGCGCCGAGACCGTCGTGCGCCGTGCGCGCAAGACCGACAACGACAGCTGGTTCCCGATCAAGTACATCGACGCCGGCACGAACGTCGCGCCCAACACGGTGACGCCGTACAGCGATGCCACTCTGTACTTCTACAACACCACGTTCGGCTTCAACGTCGCGACGAGCTTCGCCGACGCGCGCAGCGGCAGCGGCACCGGCTTCAAGGCGGCGTTCACGACAGCGGTGCGAGTCTGCGATACGGTGCCCACCGGCCTCAGCGACAACAACTGCGTCTCCTACGGCTCGTATTCCAAGCCGGAGGGCGCGATTCAGCGCAACGCGCGGACCAAGCGCTTCGGAGCGATCAGCTACAGCACTGACGGCTCGAGCAACCGCCACGGCGGTGTCTTGCGCTCGAACATGAAGTACGTCGGCCCGACGCTGCCCGACGGCACCACCAACTCCGTCGCCGAATTCCTCACCGACGGCACGCTGGTGGACAACCCCGACGGCGCCAGCGGCGGGCTCAACAGCGGCGTCATCAACTACATCAACAAGTTCAGCGACGCGGCCTACAAGAGCCTCGACCCGGTCAGCGAGCTGTTCTACGAGTCGATCCGCTACTTCAAGCACCTTGGCCCGACGCCCGAATACTCGGCTGGCCTGACGACCACCCAGATGGGCGGATTCCAGGTCGTGAACAGCTGGAGCGACCCGCAGCAGTACAAGTGCCAGAAGAACTTCATCATCGCGATCAACGACGCGAATCCGTGGCTCGACAAGCGCCTGCCCGGAACGTTCTTCATGTCGCCGACCATCAGCGGCGCCTCCGGCACGATCACGCTCGACGGCGAGGACTACGGCGAGCCGAGCAACGCCGACACCTCCATCAACGTGCGCGACCTGACGAACCGGGTCGGCGCGCTGGAAGGCCTGAACGGCAGCTGGCCGAACTCCGGCACCTGGACCAGCACTGGCGCGAACGGCAGCGTCAGCGGCGCGAATGACAGCGTCGGCGGCGGCGTCGGCACCTTCGACAACAGCTGCACCAGCAAGACCGTCACCGCGCTCGGCGAGGTCATGGGTACCTGCCCTTCGCCGGGCAAGCAGAACTCGTACTACGTCGCCGGTCTCGCGTACTACGCGAACACGACCGACCTGCGCAGCGATTTCCCGAACGACCGCGGCATCCAGAACGTGCAGACGTTCATGATCGACACGCAGGAGTTCAACTCGAATCCGCTCGACGGCCCGAAGAACATGCTGTGGCTGACCGGCAAGTACGGCGGCTTCACCGACGCCAACAGCAACACCATCCCGGAAACGGGCGAATGGGACGCGGACGGCGACGGCCAGCCGGACAACTACGTGCTCGCCACGCAGCCGCAGAACCTGGTCAACGGCCTGGATCGCGCCTTCGACTTCATCGAAGGCCGCGTGTCCTCGGCTTCGTCCGCATCCGTGAACTCGGGCTCGATCTCCAATCTGACCCGCATCTACCAGACGCGCTTCAACAGCGGCACGTGGGCCGGCCAGCTGCTCGCGTTCCGCATCAATGCCGACGGCACGCTGGGCAACGGCGTCCCGCCGCTGCTCGATAGCGAAGCCGAGTGGGACGCCGCCCAGGAGCTACCCGCGTGGAACTCGCGCCAGATCATTACGCGCGACTCGACCGGCGCGAAGGTGGCCTTCCAGTGGAACTCGCTCGACGCGCCCCGCCAGACGCAGCTCGGCAGCCAGACAATGCTCGAGTACCTGCGCGGCAACGGCACCAATGAAGGTAACGTCGCCGGCAAGTTCCGGCCGCGCGTAGTCAGCAAGCTGGGCGACATCGTCTCGTCCGCGCCGCTGTTCGTCGGCCGGCCGCCGTTCCGCTATCGCGATAACCTCGAAGGCACGGGCAGCACGACGTATTCGACTTTCGTCGCCGCGAACGACACCACCGCCGAGCGCACGCCGATGGTCTACGCTGGCGCCAACGACGGCATGCTGCACGGCTTCAACGCCAACACCGGCGCGGAAGTGTTTGCGTTCATCCCCACGCCGATGTTCAAGCTGATCGGCGCGGGCCCGCTCGCGCGCATCACCAAGCTGGCGCAACAGAACTACCAGCACGAGTACTTCGTCGACGGCTCCCCGAGCCTGGGCGATGCGTATTGGGGCAGCGCCTGGCACACCGTGATCGCCGGCGGCCTGAACAAGGGCGGCCAGGGCATCTATGCGCTCGACGTCACGGACACCGCGCGCCTCGCCGCTGCGGAGGGCACGACCAATGCGCCGGCCACGATCCTCTGGGAGTTCACCGACGCCAACGATGCGGACCTGGGCTTCACGTTCAGTCAGCCTTCCATCGTGAAGTCTCACGACACCACGGCGGGCGGCACCGGCCGCTGGGTGGTTGGCTTCGGCAATGGCTACAACAGCACGGCCAGCGACGGTGCGGCCAGCGCGACGGGCAACGCGGTGCTCTTCATCCGCGACGCTGCGACGGGTGCGACGGTGCGCAAGCTCGATACCGGCGTCGGCAACGCGCAGCGGCCTGCCGGGGTCACGTGGGATAACGGTCTGTCGACGCCTACTTTCGTCGACATCGATGCTGATCGCATCGTCGACTACGCGTACGCCGGCGACCTGTACGGCAACATGTGGAAGTTCGACCTGCGCGACTCGAACCCGCTGAACTGGAAGGTCGCGTACGGCACGAGCACGCCGAAAGAGCCGCTGTTTACCGCCGTCGATGCGTCCGGCAACCGGCAACCGATCACCGATCGTCCCGAAGTGACGCGCGGCCCCAAGGGCGCCGGCATGGTCGTGCTATTCGGCACCGGCAAGTACCTGGAGCCTTCGGATCTGCTGTCGACGCCGACGCGGCCGCAGAGCTTCTACGGAATCATCGATCAGAACACGGGCGTGGCCGCGACCGATCGCGTGACGCTGCGCACGGCCCTGACGCAGCAGACGATCACCAACGAGATCACCTACGATCCGCCGGATCCGGACGGCGCCACCGGGCCGCTCGGCGATCCGCCGCCGATTGCCGCGCGCATCACCAGCAACAATTCAGTCGGCACGTCCGGCTGGTACATCGACCTGGTCTCGCCGGTCGCGGGCTACCAGAACGAGAAGTCGGTGTCGAACCCGATCGTGCGCAACGGCCACGTGATCTTCACGACCGTCATCCCGGAGACCAATCCCTGCTCCGGCGGCGGCCGCAGCTGGATCATGGAGCTCAACGTGCTCGACGGCGCGCGTCTAGAGGAGGCGCCGTTCGATATCAACAACGACGGCAAGTTCGACGACAACGACCTGATTCCGGTCACCGATGCGAGCGGCAACACCATCTATGTGCCGCCGAGCGCGCTGGGGTCCGAAGACGGCATGGGTATCCTGCAGTCACCGGGCGTCGTCGACGGCGATCGCAGCGCCGGACCGGTGCAGTACAAGTACTCGCCGGGCTCCTCGGGCAGCATTCAGCGCATTACCGAGAATCCCGGCGCGGGCACGGTCGGCCGTCAATCCTGGAGACAGATACGGTGAGGACGACTCATATGATCCGCAAGCAACGCGGCATGACGCTGATGGAGCTGATGACTGTAGTAGTGATCATCGGCGTGCTCACGGCGATCGCTTATCCGAGTTACCGCGCCCAGGTGCGCCGCTCGAATCGCACCGAGGCGCGCGTGGCCCTGGAGCAGACGGCCAATGCGCTCGAGAAGTGCTACACGCGGTACATGCTGTACAACGACAACACCAACTGCCCGACGGCGAATCAATTCAACGCCGGCGCGGGTTACAACACGCCCAAGGGCTACTACCGGATCACTGCGCCGACCCTCAATGCCACGCAGTTCACGGTGCGTGCCGATGCACAGGGCGGGCAAGCGAGCGACACGGGCTGCACGGCGATAACGATTGACCAGACCGGCAATCGGCTGCCGGCGACGTGCTGGTGATCTCGCCTACTGAAAGAGCCCCTTGGACTTGCCCTGGCGCAGCACACCGACGACGACGCCTTCGATGATGAGCGACTGCTCCTTGAGATCGACGCGGATCGGCTCGAATTCCTCGTTCTCCGGCAGCAGCCACACGACTTTACCGTCCTGCTTGTAGCGCTTGACGGTGACTTCGTTGTCCAGGCGCGCCACGACGATCTGGCGGCTGCGCACTTCCGGAGTGCGATGCACGGCGACCAGGTCACCGTCCAGGATGCCGATGTCCTTCATGCTCATGCCGCGCACCTTGAGCAGGTAATGCGCCTTCGGCTGGAAGATCTTCGGGTCGATCTGGTACCGGGCCTCGATGTGCTCCTCCGCGAGCATGGGCCTGCCGGCTGCAACTCGACCGATCAGGGGCAGGCCCATCTGCTCACGAAGAGAGTCCTTCAGCTGGATGCCGCGCGAAGCGCCCGGCAGCAGATCGAGCACGCCCTTGCGTTGCAGAGCACGCAGATGCTCTTCCGCTGCGTTCGGTGATTTGAATCCCATAGCCGCGGCGATTTCGGCGCGCGTCGGCGGCATGCCGTTGTCGACGAGCGAGTCCTGGATCATCTTGAGAATCTGGCGCTGGCGCGGCGTGAGGTCGGACATTGCGGCTCCGCTGTACGGATAATCAGTTTTGTACTTATATACAGAAACGTCCGCGCAGACAAGCCGGAGCGTTCCAGGCGGCCCTGCCAGCACGGTTTGACAGAAGCCGGCGACTTCGCCGTCCGTCCCGACCGCCAAGCCGTTTGTCGGCGGTGTCTGTACGCGGCTGCGGCCCTGCCTATAGTTCGCGCCCCATGAGATCCCGTAAAGCTGACGGATTCACGCTCTACGAGCTGATGCTCGTGCTCGCCATCGCCGGCGTCCTGTTCGCAATCGCCATCCCGAACATGCGCGACTTCATCTGGAACGGTCGTATGACGAGCGCGGCGAATGACTTGCTGACGGCCGTGTATCGCGCGCGCAGCGAATCGGTGAAGCGGCACACCCAGACGATCCTGTGCTTCAGCGCCGACCCCACGGCAGCGACGCCGGCCTGCGGCGGCAACGGCACGCAGGGTTGGGTGGTCTTTGCGGACACCGACAGCAGTGGAACAGTGACCGGGACGGAAGAAGTGCTGCTGCGTCATGGCGCACTGCCCTCCACGATCAGCCTGTTCTCGAAACCCAACGGCAACGGCGGCTACATCGCTTTCAACAACGCGGGATTTGCCCGCGGCATCGTCGCGCTGGGCGCGGACCTGGATGGCATCGTCCTGTGCGACCCGCGCGGCAATAAAGCCCTGAATGGCCCAGACAATTCGGCGGCCCGTGGCGTGATGATCTCACCGACCGGCCGGCCGCAAGTGACGCGTGTGGTGGCGACGATCACGAACGACGGCAGGTTGGGGACTTGCCCATGAGATACACAATGCAAACTCGAATTAACTGGAACCGGGCGCAGGGCTTCACCCTGGTCGAGGCGCTGGTCGCGCTGGTCGTGTTATCGATCGGCATGCTCGGCATCGCCGCCCTGCACGTCGAAGGTCTGCGCTCGTCGCGCACCGCGCTGACGCGCACCACTGCCGTCACGCTCGCGTCGGACATCGCCGATCGCATTCGCGCGAACCGCGCCGGCAAGGCCGAGTACGAAGCCGCAGTCACCAGCGCCGACACCAACGCCAAGTGCAAGCCGAGCGGCGCCGGCTGCACGCCGGCGGAGCTCGCACGCCATGATAAAGCCCTGTGGCTGGGCGCTATTCAACTCGCGTTGCCCGGCGGCACCGGCACTATCGACTGCGTCGATCCCGCGGCGGTCCCGGTCACTTACACGATCACGATCACGTGGTCAGAAGTGAACGCGTCGACCCCGAGCTCGTACAGCATGACGATCCAGGCATGAAGCGCATGCGAAACACACCCGTTCGTGCCCTGGGCCTGAGCCTGATCGAGCTGATGGTCTCGCTCACGATTGGCGCGTTGCTGCTCGCAGGCGCTGTCACCGTCTACATGCAGAGCCGCAACACGTATCGCACGAATGACGTGGCCTCGCGCATGCAGGAAGTGGGTCGCTATGCGCTCGACGTGATCGGCCCCGACGTACGCCTCGCGGGGTTCTGGGGCCTGACGAACCGCCCGGATTCATTCACCAACGGCGCCGGCGCGGTCGGCAACGATTGCGCCGCCAACTTCACGGTCAATGTGGCAGCGCCGATCGAAGGACGCGACGCGACCGCGACGCCGCCGGGCACCGGCTACGACTTGGGGTGCGCGCCTGGTGGCGGTTTCGTCAAGGTCAACTGGGCGGATGTCTTGATCGTGCGCCGTGCAACTGTCGACGCAACCGCGCTCGAGGACGGCCGGTTGCAGGTGCAGTCGAATCGCGAAGCGGCTGCACTGTTCAGCGACGGCGTCCGACCCGCTGGCTTCGGCGCGTCGCCGCAATCCGAAACGCACAACCTGATGGTCGGCGCCTACTACATCGGCGAAGGCCCCGTGGTGAATGGCCTGCGCCAGTTTTCACTGCGCCGGCAGACGCTGATGCGCGACGTCGGCGCACCGAAAATTGTCGATGAAGAAATCATTCCGGGCGTGCAGGACCTGCAGGTGCAGTTCGGCCTCGACACCAACGGCGACGGCACCGTCGAGCGCTATGTGAATCCGCAGGACGCGATCCCCGCCGGCGCGCGGATTGCCACGGTGCAGCTGTGGCTGCTGGTCGTAGCCGAGGAACGCGAGGTCGGGTTCAAGGACACCAACCGCGCCTACAACTACGCCAACGCGAACCAGACGGCTGCCGTGTTCCACGACGACCGTCGTCGTGTAGTCGTGACCAAGACCATCCAGATCAGGAACGCGACATGATCAAGCAAAGAAACCTCTCCCTAGCGCGCGCGCAACACCAAAGCGGTGCGGCACTCGTCGTCGGCCTGATCCTGTTGATGGTCCTGACGCTGCTCGCCATCTCCGGCATGAACAGCGCGACCCTCGAGTTGCAGATGGCCGGCAACGCGCAGTACACCGAGAACGCATTCCAGGCCTCGGAGACCGGCGTCGAAGAGGCGCTGCGCGAGGCGCGCGTGTTGGGAGTGAACACCGCGAACGTCGATCCGGAAAAGATCCTCGACGTCCCGGGGAGTACGACCGACGATTACAAGATCCTGACGCGGCACAACCCGGACAATGGCGTGACGAACGTACCCTCCGGCGGCTTCAGCATGGGCGTCGGCAAGGGCTTCAGCGCCTACCACTTCGATATCACCAGCACGGGGACGTCGAGCCGTGACTCGACCCAGACGCACGTGCAGGGCTTCTACGTCGTCGCCCAAGCCGCCAAGTGACGGCCTGATAGCAGTCGAGTGAATTTCAGACACCTCTTATCCGGTTCGGAGCAAGCCATGTTCAACAAAGCCACGTTTGCGCTGCTGCTCACTGCAGGCCTGCTGGCCAACGCGTTCGCGGCCGATGACCCCGACCCGGTCCCGCGCAGTTCCGAGCGACCGATCGAGACGAGCACGGTCGGGCTGCCGTTGCCGGATGTCGCGACGGGCTCGATGACGCTGCGGCCGTGCGAAACCTGCGGGCCGGTCACGCTCGAGCTCACCACCGCTTCGCGATTCTTTCTCGGGCGCAAGCCGGTGAACTACGCCGACTTGCGTGCGTACGCTCGCAGCGCGACCGCGAATGCGGTCGTGTTCTATGACATCAAAACCAACGTCGTAACGCGCATCGTCGCGAGCGACACCGCTGAATGATGCCGGCACTGGCCCATCGAGGACCCCTGCATGCGTAACCGCTACTCACCCTTCTACGCGCTCTGCGCGGCGACGCTGATCTGCAGCGCTGCGTTGCCCGTACACGCGGACGACACCGAGATCTACCTGGGCGAGCCGACGCAGACCTCGGCCGAGTCGCGCCCGAACATCCTGTTCGTCATGGACACGTCGGGCAGCATGGACACCGCCGTGGACACGCAGACCACTTACGATCCGGCCGTGACCTATACCGGCGACTGCACGCCCGACCGGGTGTACTGGAAGGCCAAGGGCGCCACATTCCCCAACGCCAGCAACGACCTGCCCGTGCGCAGGTCGGACTGCAGTCTGCGTGGCGACGCGGCGGACAACCTGGCCGGCTGGGTGAGCGCGTCGAACTTCCTGTGCAAGACCGGCCAGAGCGTCATCGACGTCAACGGCTTCGTGAACGTCAACCGTGCGGCCCAATGGAAGCCCGCGGGTGACGCGACCAAGAGCAGGTGGAGCAACCTGCGCGTGCTGACCGGCAACAACGACATCAACGACAAGCAGATCGAGTGCGCCGACGACAGCGATTTGAACAAGATCAATCCCCCGCACGGCGACGGCTCGAAGAAGTACGCCGCCAACGGCAAGAATGGCCCGTTCACCGACGAGCTCGGACAGCTGATCAACTGGACGACCAGCGAGGTTGACCGCGGCTATGTCTTCTATACCTCGAACTATCTGAACTGGTATTACCACGCCCAGACCGTCAAGAAGTCGCGCCTGACGATCGTCAAAGAGGCCCTGCACACCCTGGTCGCCGGGCTCTCGAACGCCAACGTCGGCCTGATGCGCTTCAGCACGAATGGCGAGGGCGGCATGGTCATCAAGGCGATGGAAGACGTCGCGACCTCGCGCGACACCATGCTGACGGCGATCGACAGCCTGCAACCCTCGGGCACCACGCCGTTGTCGGAGACCTATTCGGAAGCTCTGCGCTATTGGCGTGGCATGAGCTGGGACTACGGCAAGACTGCGAAGCCGGATAACAGCACCGATCCCGCCGCCCGCAGCGGCGAGACCTACAACAGCCCGATAGGCGCATCCTGCCAGAAGAACTTCATCGTGCTGCTCACCGACGGCGAGCCGGTGGCCGACTCGTGGTTGCCGAACCACAGCCCGACGATGACCGGCTTCCAGGACTATCTGGACGCATACGGCAAGTTACCCAAGGACGTGGTCAAGGGCACCGGCACGTGCACACCCAACCAGGGCACGACTGATACCAACGGCGTGTGCCTCGATGACCTCGCAGGCTTCGCGCACGACGAGGACCTGGCACCGGCGAACGAAGTCGGCGACCAGAGCATCACGACCTACACCGTGGGCTTCGGCGGCGACGTGCAGAGCGTCGCCTGGGCGGTCGACGTGCTGAAGAACACGGCCAAGCGCGGCGGCGGCGAGTTCTTCACCGCCGGCGACAACGCCTCGCTCAACGCCGCGTTCTCCAACATCATCGGCGAGATCCTCTCGGTCAACACGACCTTCACCGCTCCGACCGTGGCCGTGAACGCGTTCAACCGCACGCAGAACCTTTCCGATCTGTACATCACCGTGTTCGGCACGCCGCAGCCGCCGGCCGCCGGCAACAAGTTCCATTGGCCGGGCAACATCAAGAAGTACAAGATCGAGACCACCGGTACGATCGTGGGCGAGGACGGTCAGGCAGTCGTCGAGAACGGGTTCTTCAAGAAGAGTGCGCACAGCTTCTGGCAATCCGGCGAGGATGGCCCGAACGTGACGGTCGGCGGCGCCGCCCACAAGCTGCCCAGCCCGGACACTCGGGTCATCTATACCGACGTAGTCGCCGGCGCGGACATCACGGCCGATGACAACAAGGTGCTCCCGGACAACGCCAACATCACGCCGGCCATGCTGGGGCTCGACGACACCGCCACCGCGGATGATAAGAAAAAACTCATCAACTGGATCCGCGGCGCCGACGTCGACGCCGAGGCGGTCGCCGACCAGAGCAAAGCGCGCTTCGAAATGGGTGACCCGCTGCACGGCCGTCCGGCGACCGTGATCTATGGCGGCACCGAAGACAATCCGGACCTCGTGCTGTTCGCCGTCACCAACGACGGCTACCTGCACGCGATCAATACCAAGGACGGCAAGGAGATCTGGTCGTTCATCCCGACTCCGATGCTGAGCCGCATGCGCGACCTGTACGAAGACAAAGTGCAGTCGGCGAAGCGCTACGGCCTGGACGGAAACATCCGCATCTACAAGTCCGACTTGAACAACAACGGCACCGTCGATGGTACCGACGCGGTCTACTTGTTCTTCGGCGAGGGCCGCGGCGGCGAGAGCTACTACGCACTCGACGTCACGGACCGCGGCACGCCGAAACTGCTGTGGCGCAGGGGCAGCGCGAACGAGCTGAAGGCGGACGGTACGCCGCTTGCTTCGAACGAGCAGCTGCCTGGCCTGGCGCAGACCTGGTCGACGCCGGTCATTACGAAGGTGAAGATCGGGACCGCCCAACCTCAGCTGGTTGCCATCTTTGCCGGCGGCTACGACCCCTCGCAGGACAATCTGGTCTACAACACGGATGATGTCGGCAATCGCATCTACATGGTGGACGCGGTGAGCGGCACGCTCCTGTGGCGCGCCGGTCCCGCCAGTGACGCTGATACCTCCCATGGCGCCGTTCTCAAGATCGACGAGGGCGTCACCGATGATGCGCGCAAGATGAACAACTCGTTCCCCGGCGATGTGCGCGTCATTGACCTCGACGGCGATCAGCTGGCGGACCGCATGTACGCTGCGGACACCGGCGGGCGCGTGTGGAAGTTCGACATCAACAACGGCTCGGCGGCAAATGCTCTGGTGAATGGCGGCGTATTCGCGTCGCTGGGTCGTGGCGGCGGCGTGGGCAGCACTACGACCGACGCGCGGCGGTTCTACTACGCGCCGGACGTCTCGATGCTCAAGCAGAACGGCAACGCGTTCCTCAACATCGCGATCGGCTCCGGCTACCGCGGTCATCCGCTGGACGAGCAGATTCACGACCGCTTCTACTCGCTGCGCGACCGGGCTCCGTTCGTGCGGCTGTCGCAGGCCGACTTCAAAACCTTTCCGTACATCACGGACGGCAGCACCAAACTGGTCGACGTCACGACCAACATCAAGCCGACGATTCCGGCGGACGCGGACGGCTGGAAGATGGACCTGAACGATCCGACGTGGGCCGGCGAGAAGGTGCTCGCCGAGTCCATCACGTTCGCGAACACCATCATCTTCACGACTTACCTGCCTCAATCAGGGGATACCGTCGCTGGCAGCAACTCGTGCGTTGCGCGTCAAGGCACGAACCGCTTGTACGCGGTGTCGGCGATCGACGGTTCGCCCGTGTTGAACCGCGACAATTCGGTGGACGAGAACGGCAACGTCAGCCCGACTGGCGACGACCGCCAGGATCGCTACGGCGAGCTCGACCAGAGCGGCATCGCGCCCGAAGCGGTGATCCTGTTCCCGGAGACGTCTACGCCGACCTGCCTCGTCGGTGTGGAATCGTGTGGCGTGAGCTTCACCAACGACCCGGTGCGCACGTTCTGGTATCAGAGAGACACGGAAGGCAGCAACTGATCAAGCGGGCCGCGATCGCGACAATGCGGTCGCGGCCCGCCGCATCCCGAACCGAAGATATCTGCGGAGCGTACCGGCATGACGAGATCTCGCGAACGCGGCGTAACCCTGCTCGAACTGATGGCGGTGGTGGTGATCCTGGGCGTCCTCGCCTCGATCGCCATTCCTTCTTATCGCAGCTATCTGCTGCGGGCACAGCGCACCGACGCGACTGCTGCCCTGCTGCAGATTGCAGCCGCGCAGGAGAAGTTCTATCTGCAAAACAACGCGTATGCGGACCAGGACCATCTCGACGATCCGTCACCCGCGGGCCTGGGCATCCCCAAGACGGAGCATGACTACTACACGTTGGGAATCGTCAGCGACAACCTGAGCCTCAGATTTACCGCAACGGCCACGCAGAAGGACGATGGGCCGCAAGGCAAGGACAAGGACTGCAAGACCTTCACGATCACCCAGGCGGGTACGCGTAGCGCCACAAACCAGTCCGACGCCGATAACACGGCTGCCTGCTGGCGCTGACACACGCACCATCGCTGTCGAGCACTGTCGCGTCTCAACGACGCCAGCATCGTTTGTGCTTTATCGCACCGCTTCGATCTTGTATCCTCCGCGCTCGGCTCGTGCCGGAACCTTTTACAAAGAATGAGGTTTTGAGGCGAAATTCGAGGGAACCCGCCATAACTCCCGCGGATTATGAGGCGTGAAATTTAGTCGCTCCGGTCCATTTTTGTCCGACCCAGAAGAAGGGGAAAGAAGTCATGAAGAAAAGCATCTCCACCACGCTGAAGGCAGGCGTTGCCGCCCTGGTGCTCGTCGCTGCCAGCGGCTGCGTGTCGCAGAAGAACCTTGATGAAGTCAAGGCCACTGCAGACAAGGCAGTCCAGGACGCGGCAGCAGCGAAGGCCGCAGCGGACTCTGCAGCCAGCGCCGCCGCTTCTGCTCGCTCCGCCGCTGACAGCGCGCAGAGCGCCGCGAACCAGGCGATGCAGGCCGCTCAGGCCAGCTAGTCCTGCGGCGACGCGACCAACGAGAAGATCGATCGCGCCTTCAAGAAGGCCGTGTCGAAGTAACTCGATTCGGTTGCTAGAGATGAAAAACGCCGCGGCATTCGCCGCGGCGTTTTTTTGTCTTTGACCAAAACCGGGCGCCGCGGCGAATGCCGCGGCGTTTTTTGTCTTGACCAAAACCGGGCGCCGCGGCGAATGCCGCGGCGTTTTCGTTCAGGCGGATCCCACAGCCTCGGCCATGGACTAACTCGGTAGAAGATGACTCCGGCCGCGGGACCCGCGAGCCGCAGTCTAACGCAGTGCGTCGGCTAGCCGCCGGGTGTCTCGCCCGCTGCCTGCACAGTCGCCGGCCGCAACAGCACCGGCTCGGGCACGCCGGTCGCGAGAATGAACGCGCGCTCCGCTCTCGCCCAGTCGATCGCCACGCTGCGATTCTGCGTGGCTGCCACCAGCAGCCGCGTGATGTTCGTGAGGCTGCGCATCTCGACCGGATCCTGTCCCTCGAGCGGCGCATGCACTTCGATGTACAGCTCCTCGCCGTGCCAGCCCATGCGATACGGCTGATCGATGAGGCGTACCGACGTGTTCACCGCGACCAGCTTGTACAGCTCCGAGATGTTTTCCGGGTACATCCGGATGCAACCGTGCGTGACCTGCATGCCGACGCCCGCGGGCAGATTGGTGCCATGGATCAGATACGCGCCGCCGGGAATGCCGAGACGCATCGCGTACTCGCCCAGCGGGTTGTCGGGACCGGGCGGCACTGCCTTCGGCAGCGGGCGGCCGTCGGCTTCGTGCTCGCGACGCACGGACTCCGGCGGATACCAGATCGGCTTCTCCCGCTTGTTGACGATGCGCGTCATGCCCAGCGGGGTCTTCCAGTCCATCTTGCCGATGCTGATCGGATAGGTCATGACGACCGGTGCTTCGCCGACCTTGGCCCGCGGAAAGTACCAAAGGCGATGCTCGGCGAGGCTGACGATCAGGCCTTCGCGCGGCGGATCCGGCAGGATGTAGCGCGATGGAATGAGCACGCGCGTGCCCGCGCCCGGCAGCCACGGATCGACGCCCGGATTGGCAGCGACGATCTCCTCGTAGCCGACGCCGTAACGGCGTCCCAGATCGAGCAGCGTGTCCTCGTGCTCGGCGACCGCGTATTGAATATCGCCGATGACCGTGTCCTCGCCGCTGGGCAAAGGATAGGTCGCGGCATGCAGCTGCGCGCTGACAGCAAGACTGGCGAGCCAGGCGGCCAACCGGAGCGCACTCGATCGATAGCGGGTCTTCATCGCGGCGTCTTCAACAGTGGCAAAAGTCTAGCAGGTAGCAGCGCCGCTGGACTGTGCGCTACGGCACCTGCGCCTTGAGAAGGTTGGAGATCTGCGTCGGCACGCCCTTGCGCGCCTCGATCAGTCCGACGCGTATGGCGTTGCGGAAAGAGAGAACATCGGCGCTGCCGTGGCTCTTGATGACGATGCCGCTCAGACCGACCATGCTGGCGCCATTGTAAGTGCGCGGATCGAACTCGCGACGCAGCGAGCGCAGCACCGGCCAGGAAGCGGCCGCCCCGACGTAGCGCAGCGGATTGCGCGTGTACTCCGTCTTCAGCGCGCCCACCAGCATGTTCGCGAGCCCTTCCATGGTCTTCAGCGCCACATTGCCGGTGAATCCGTCAGTGACCACCACGTCGACTTCGCCGGAGAAGATGTCGTCGCCTTCGACGAAGCCGATGTAGTGCAACTTGCTCGCAGACAACAGGCGCGCTGCGTCCTGCACCACGCTGTCGCCCTTCATCTCTTCTTCGCCGATGTTGAGGATGCCGACGCGCGGCTGCGCGATGCCGTGCAGATCGGCAGCGACGACCGTGCCCATCACGGCGAACTGGAACAGGTGCTCCGCGGTGCACTCCGAGTTCGCACCCAGGTCCAGCATATGCGTATGGCCATGGCGGGAGCGGATGCGCGAGATGATCGCCGGCCGGTCGATGCCTTCGATCGTCTTCAGCACGAAGCGCCCGGTCGCCATCAGTGCGCCCGTATTACCGGCGCTGACGCACGCTGCCGCATCGCCGGACTTCACCAGGTCGATGGCGACGCGCATCGAGGAGTCTTTCTTGCGCCGCAGAGCCTCCTGCGGCTTCTCGTCCATCGCGACGATCTGAGTCGCTTCGTGCACCTTGATACGCGAGCGCACACCGGCCGGCGCCTCGGCCAGCAGCCGCTCGACGGGCTCACGCAGACCGACGAGCACGACGTGCAGATCGGACTCGGCCTGCAACGCGGCGAGCGCGCCGGGCACAGTGACGCCGGGGCCGTGATCGCCGCCCATGGCGTCCACCGCGATTGTGATCGGCCGGGGACTGTTCAAGGAGATGTCGCGCCGCGCACGCCGGGACCGGCGCCGCGGGCCCGCGTGCTTATTCCGTGTCGCCCTTGTCGCGGCTCTCGATGACTTTCTTGCCGCGATAGAAACCGTCGGGCGAAATGCGATGGCGCGAATGCGTTTCGCCCGAGGTCGCATCGACTGACAGCGCCGGCTTGCCGAGATGATCGTGCGAACGATGCATGCCGCGCTTGGAAGGTGTCTTTCGGCTCTTCTGAACTGCCATGGCTCATTTCTCCAACAGATCCCGCAAATTCTCAAACGGCTTCTGCGAGCCTGCGCTCGCCTCCTGCCCGGTCCGCGGCGGCGGCACCTCCGCCTCGTCGCACTCGCCGTCCGCATGCAACGGTACCAGCGGCATTGCCAGCAGCGCCTGCTCCTCCGCCAGCCAGCGCACATCGAGGTGCGCAGCCTCGGCGATCACCGGCTCGTACCCGCCGGGTTCCTCGGCACTCTCTTCGGGCACCAGGATCACCTGGAACCGCTCGTCCATCGGCACTGCCACCGGCTGCATGCAGCGCTGGCAGCTTACGTTCACCGTGCCAAGCAGCGTGCCGTCGATCGCAGGCCGCCCGTCGTACACCGAAAACTGCAACCGCACGTCGATGCGCGATCCGTCCTGCGCGCCCGCCTCGTGCAGACGCGGCAGCTGGGCCACGGAAAAATGACGCTCGATGGTGCTGCCCGCCCGCGCACAGACGTCTGCGTCCACATATAGGTCGGTGGAGACGGCCGGGGGTCGCGGCATGGGGCGCGTATACTAGCGGCCACCCCCGGCAGTGTCAAAAACAATAAGGGCGTAAATGATTGTTTTAGTAGGGCTTGTTTTTACCGGGAGCGCCGTGCGGGAGCAGCTGCGATGAGCGCCGGCAAGAGTCCCGCCAAGCTGCGGCTGGTCCTGGCCTCGACCTCCGTCTACCGCAAGCAGTTGCTCGAGCGTCTCGGCGTGCCATTTACAGTGGCTGCGCCAAACGTCGACGAATCGCCGCTCCCCGGCGAATCGGCGGCGGACCTCGTGGGGCGGCTGGCGCGCACCAAGGCGGAAGTCGTCGCGCGCCGGCACACCCACAGTCTCGTGATCGGCTCCGACCAGCTCGCGATGTGCGGCCGCGATGTACTGGGCAAGCCCGGATCCGGCGACCGCGCGATCGCGCAGCTGAAGTCGCTGAGCGGCCACCGCGTGGTATTCAACACGGCCGTGCACATCGTGCTCTCGGACAGCGGCACGAACGAAGGGCACCTCGACGTCACGACCGTGCATTTCCGGCGTCTCAGCGACGACGAGATCCGCCGCTACGTGACGCGCGACAAGCCGTACGACAGCGCCGGCGGTTTCAAGGTCGAGGCGCTCGGCATTTCGCTGTTCGACAAGGTCGACTCACACGATCCGACCGCGCTGGTCGGGCTGCCGCTGATCTGGCTCGCCGCGGTGTTGCGCAAGCACGGTTTCACCGTGCCGTAGATCGCAGGCTTTCGAGCACCCGTTCGAGCTCGAGTGGCAGCGGGGCGGTCACGGTGAAAGGTCCGTCGGTGCGGCGAAACGTGAGCGACGCGGCGTGCAGGAACATGCGCGACAAACCGTACTGCTTCAGCTTCGCATCCTGGTCGCGATCGCCGTACTTCTCATCGCCAGCCACTGGATAACCCGCGTGTGCAGCGTGCACGCGGATCTGGTGCGTGCGGCCGGTGCCGAGCGCGACGTCGAGCAGCGTCGCGACCTTGTCGAACTGCTCGATCGGCCGGAACGTGGTCAGCGCCTCCTGTCCCGCCGCGTGCACACGGACGACGCGCTCCCCGCCCTGCTTCAGATTCGTCTTGAGTGGCAGATCGATGGTCTTCGCTCCGAACGGCCAGCGCCCTGCGACCAGGGCGAGATAGTGTTTTGCCATCTCGCGCTCCCGCAGCTGAGCGTGCAGCTCGCGCAGGACCGATCGACGCTTGGCGACGAGCAGGCAGCCACTGGTCTCACGATCGAGCCGGTGAACGAGCTCGAGCTCCTTGAGCTCCGGGTGAACGGCTCGTAACGCCTCGATCACGCCAAAGCTCACCCCGCTGCCGCCGTGGACAGCGACGCCTGCCGGCTTGTTGACGACGATCAGCTCGCGGTCCTCGAAGATCACGGCGGCCGCGACGAAATCGCGCAGCGACTTCGACGGCGCCTTGGCCGTGTCGGGCTTGTCCTGCTTGGTATCGTGCAGCGGCGGCAGCCGCACCCGATCGCCGGCAGCCAGCCGGTAGGCGGGCTTGGCGCGTCGGCCGTTCACCCTCACCTCCCCGGTCCGCAGGATCCGATAGACGAGGCTGCGCGGCACCGGCCCCAGCGTACGCAGCAGAAAATTGTCCAGGCGCTGCCCGTCATCGCCCTCCTGCGCCTCGACATAGCTGACTTGATGGAAGTGCACGTAAGCTATTGATCAGTCATTGATTGGCGGCCCACGCCCTGTTATATTCCGCGGCGATTTCCGCGGTACCTCGAGGCTCGCCGAAGAGGCGCCGCATATTAGTTGGTTCTGTTCGAATCTGTCTCACCTGGGTCCGAGTTCGACGATGCCCCATGCGCCCGCTTCGGTTGCGCTGGCGGCATTCGCAGTGTCGAGCCGTCGTCGGCCGCGAGCCCCAAGGTGCACTGGATTGCTCAGACCATCGTCCGGCCGCGTACAGCGCCGGTGCCAGGGCCTGTCCAATTGGGGTCCTGGGCTGGCGACAAGCGCATACGGGCGGGCCAAGAAAGTGAATGGAAAGATAAGCGCCGGACCCGACGGTCCGCGCCAGGCACCCATCGGATGAATTCGTTTCCCGATAGCACCTCAAGTCCACCGCTTCCGCCCGCCGTGCGTGAGCTCGCGGCCCTTTGCGAATACTCAGAAGGGTCTCATGAAGCGAATGCTCGTCAACGCAACCCAGGAAGAGGAGTTGCGTGTAGCACTGGTTGATGGACAAAAAATCTACGACCTCGATATCGAAGTACCGTCACGCGAACAGAAGAAAGCCAACGTCTACAAAGGCCGCATCACGCGCATCGAGCCGAGCCTCGAAGCGTGTTTCATCGATTACGGCGCGGAGCGCCACGGCTTCCTGCCGCTGAAGGAAATCTCCAAGGAATATTTCAAGGGCGGCCAGGCCCCGGGCGGCCGCAACATCCGCGAGCTGCTCGACGAAGGCCAGGAAGTCATCGTCCAGGTCGAGAAGGAGGAGCGCGGTAACAAGGGCGCGGCCCTCACGACCTTCATCAGCCTCGCCGGCCGCTTCCTGGTGCTGATGCCGAACAATGCCCGCGCCGGCGGCGTCTCGCGTCGCATCGAGGGCGAAGACCGCGAACAGCTGCGCGAAGCGCTCGACCAGGTGCAGATTCCCGACAGCATGGGTGCGATCGTCCGCACGGCCGGCGTCGGGCGCTCGGCCGAGGAGCTGCAATGGGACCTGGATAACCTCAAGGAAGTGTGGACCGCCGTCTCGTCCGCCGCCGAAGGCCGCGCGGCGCCGTTCCTGATCTACCAGGAGTCGAAAGCGATCATCCGCGCGCTGCGCGATTACCTCGCTGACGACATCGGCGAGATCCTGGTCGACAACCAGGAAGTGTTCAACGAGGCGCAGCAATACATGCAGCGCTTCATGCCGGCCGGCCTGCGCAAGCTCAAGCTGTACGAAGACTCCGTGCCCTTGTTCACGCGCTTCCAGATCGAGAACCAGATCGAGTCGGCGCATTCGCACAAGGTCCACCTCCCCTCCGGCGGCTCGATCGTGATCGACCCGACCGAGGCGCTGGTCTCGATCGACATCAACTCGGCGCGCGCGACACGCGGCAGCGACATCGAGACCACCGCGCTCAATACCAACCTGGAGGCCGCGGACGAGATCGCCCGCCAGCTGCGGCTGCGTGACCTCGGCGGCCTGATCGTCATCGACTTCATCGACATGGAGTCGCAGAAGAATCAGCGCGCGGTCGAGGACCGGCTGCGCGACGCCGTGCGCCAGGATCGCGCCCGCATCCAGATCGGGCGCCTGTCGCGCTTCGGCTTGCTGGAGCTGTCGCGCCAGCGCCTGCGACCGTCGATCGGCGAGTCGACGAGCATCGCCTGCCCGCGCTGCAGCGGCATGGGCACGATCCGCAGCGTCGATTCGCTCGCGCTCGCGCTGCTGCGCCTCATCGGCGAAGAAGCGCGCAAGGACCGCACCGTCAAGGTCATCGCGCAACTGCCGGTCGAGGTGGCTACCTACCTGATGAACGAGAAACGCGACTGGCTCAACGGCATCGAGACCAAGAGCGGCGCGCAGGTCGTGCTCGTCCCGAACAAGTACCTGGAAACGCCCTCGTACGAGATCCGCCGCGTGCGCGACGACGAGGCCGGGCTGCCCGAGAACAACGCCATCAGCCACCAGATACCGGTCGCCCCGCAGCCCGCGCCGAATGATGGCGTGAAGCAGCAGGACACGCCCGCGCCGCCGACGCCGGCAGTGGTCGCGTCCAGTATTGCCAGCATTCCGCCGCCTCCGACGATCGCGATGGAAACGACGATCGCACCGGTCAAGCCGGTTGCACCGGTCGAGCAGATCGGCATCTTCGTGCGGATGTGGCGCTTCCTGTTCGGCGGCGCCGGCACGGCCGCGCAGCAGCCCGCCGCCGCGCCGCCGCGCGAGTCCGGACGGCAGTCGCATGAGGGTCGGCGCGATCGCCATCACGAAGGTCGCCACGGACGTGATCGCGATCGCGACCAGGATCGACACGGGCGGCATCATCGCGACCGTGATCGCGACCGTGGCCGCCACGAGCACAAGGACAAGGTCGCGGGAGCCGGTGACAGTCGGCGTGACGGACAACGTCACGAGCGCAAACCGCGCGAGCATTCCGAGGCACGCGCTGAAGGCGGACAGCGCAGCGGCGGTCACCACTCGCGTCAACGCGCTCAGAATCCGCAGCAACAGCAGCCTCCCCAGCAACAGCAGCAACAGCAGCTATCGCCGAAGCCCGAAGCCGCGGCGCAACCGCAAGCAGCCGAAGGCACGCGGAATGAGCGTGGAGATCGCGGAGATCGCGGCGAGCGTCGTGGTCGCCGCGGACGCCGGCGTCGCGGCGGCAGAGGCCGCGGCGGTGATGTCGGCGGCGATGCCGCCGGCAACGCCGAGCCCCGTGCTGAAGGGTCGGGTGACAGCGGGCGCGATCAACAACCACGCGCCGAAGCGCGGACGGATGCGCAGCACAGCCTCGATCTTGCGGCGCCTCGTGCAGAGCATGCAGCTGAGTCCGCGCCGCCGCCGAAGCCGGAACGCAGCGAACCTGCGGGCGACGGCGGACACGCCGACTCGAAGAATTATACCGTGTGGTCGTCGGGACCGTCGCCGAGCAGTAGCTCGTCGCGCCGCGACGAGTGAGGGTCAGGTAGGTCGGGCTTCAGCCCGACTCAACATTTCCCGTAGCAGTCCTTCCGCGGCTTCTTCGAGCAGGTCCAGTACCTGCTCGAAGCCTTGCGGTCCGCCGTAGTACGGATCCGGCACGGCACGCACGGCGGGCGCTGCAACGAACTCCATCATCAGCCGGATCCGGTCGTGACGCGACGCCGGCGCACGCCGACGCAGCTCGCGCAAATTCTGCTCGTCCATCGCCAGGATCAGATCGTAGTAGTCGAAATCGCTCAGCCGCACAGTCCGTGCACGCAGCGACGACAAATCGATGCCGCGACGACGCGCAGCGGCGACCGCGCGCTCGTCCGGCGGCTCGCCCACGTGATAGTCGTGAGTGCCCGCGGAATCGATCTCGACCGCGAGGTGCGGCGCACGCGCCGCGAGCAGGCTGCGAAATACGCCCTCCGCGCTCGGCGAGCGGCAAATATTGCCCATGCACACGAAGAGAATCCGCATAAGTCTCTGCTACGGTGCCACGGATTCTGCCGGAATCAAGTGGGAGAGCTGAGATGAATATGCGCAAGCGATTGGCTGTGTTGTTCGCGTGCAGTCTGCTGCTCGCAGCAGGCTGCGCGACGGTACGGGGCAACGATCCCTTGCAGGTCAGCGTCGTCGATATCGAGCAGCTGCAGGGCGAAGGCATGGAGCTGCGCCTGATGGTCAAGCTGCGCGTGCAGAATCCGAACGACGAGCCGATCGAGTATCGCGGCGTCGCACTCAACATGGACGTGCAGGGAAAGACTTTCGCGAGCGGCGTGAGCGACAGCAGCGGCACCGTGCCCGGATTTGGCGAAACAGTGCTCAGCGTTCCCGTCTCGATCTCGGCTTTTCGCATGGTGCGCCAGGCAATCGACTTTGCGACCAAGCGCGGCACCGGCAAGATCGCGTACGAAATGAAGGGCAAGCTCAGCAGCTCGCTGTTCGCGACCCGGCGCTTCACGACGCACGGCGAGTTCGAGTTGCCGGCGTCCGCCGGGACGCCGCCAACTCAATAAGACCTACTGCAGCGCGCCCGCCAGCAGCTTCTGCACGGTCGGACCGCCGGCCTTGCCGAGGTAGTTGGTCACGAGCGGTGTGAACTTCGCGACCGTCTCGGCATTCATGCCGAGCTTGCCGAGCGCGCCGTTCAGTCCTTGCGCATTCGACAGCGGCCCGGTCACTGCGCCGAGCTTCTTCGCGCTTTCCAGGTAGCCGGAGGCGCCGGGCACCAGCGCTGCGATCTTGTCGAAGTCGCCCTTGGCAAGCTTCTCCTGCAGCAGTGTCAGGTAGGAGCCGATGCCGCCGCGGGCCTGATCTTCCGAGATGCCGAGCTGACTGGTGAGTGTGCCGAGCAACGGATTCTTCATCGCCGAAGTGAGGCTGTCCGGAGTCAACTGCGGCGTCTGCGCATGAACGATGAGCGGCAGAGTGCCGAGCACGGCCAGCAGAGTTCGTCGTTTCATGGGACCTCCTGTGTGCGCGCGGCTGCGGAGTATCGCGCTCTCGAACGACGCGTCCCATCCGCACTGAGGGCGGGCGGCCTCGGGCTCCCCCCTAGACACAAATGCCGATAGGACAGGCGCTGGAAGCTGCGTACAAAACGCTGCGCTCTTGCAGGCACGCGACGGATGAGCCGGCGCGGAATAACGAGAATGAAGAAACCTGAGCATGGCTTCGCGGAAGGTGACCGCGTGCGCGCGCCACGGCGCCCGCAGTTCCCGGAAGGAACCGTCGTCAAGTTGATGAACGACGGTTATCTGCTGGTCCGTTGGGACGGCGACGTGCTGGAGACTGCGCACCACTCCGAGCTGGAAAAAGCTGGCGCCCCCGGCTGAGCGGCCGATCTACGGCGCATCCGGCGCGAACGACGCGCGCACGCGTGCTACGTCGCTTTCAGTGTCGACGCCGGCAGGCGGCGGTACGGCGGCGATGCCGACCACGAGCTTCATCCCTGCCTGCAATGCGCGCAGCTGCTCCAGCTTCTCCGTGACTTCCAGGTCGCTCGGGGGCATCGCCGTCAGCGTGCGCAACGCATCGACGCGATATGCGTAGATTCCGAGATGTCGTTGCGCGCCGAGGATGCTCGTCTGACTCGCCAGTCCGTGCGCCGCGCCGTCGCGATGCCAGGGGATCGGCGCGCGGCTGAAATAGAGCGCGACGCAGCCGCGGCCGGTGACGACCTTGACGACGTTCGGATCCAGGAACTCGTGCACGCTCGTCATCGGAGTGCACAGCGTCGCGATGTCGGCATCGGCGTGGCGCTCGAGGAGCGAGGCAACCTGGTCGATCAGCTGCGGCGGCAGCTGCGGCTCGTCGCCCTGCACGTTCACGACAATCGTGCGTCCATCCCAGCCGCGTGTCTGCGCGACCTCGGCAATGCGATCGGTCCCTGACAGGTGGTCGGCGCGCGTAATCACTGCGAGCGAGCGCGCCGGTGCACGCGGATCGCACGCCGCTGCTGCGATTCGCGCATCGTCCGTAGCAACCAGCACTTCTTCGGCAGCGCTGCGACAGGCCGCGTCTATGACCCACTGGATCATCGGCCGTCCGCCGAGGTCGACCAGCGGTTTCGCGGGCAGGCGCGTCGAGGCATAACGCGCCGGAATGACGACTTTGAATGCCATGCCGCGCGCGCCCGCTCAGTCCCGCAACAGCGGGTCCATCGGCTCGAGCTGACGCGCTTCCTCTTCCAGCATCACCGGGATGCCGTCGCGGATCGGATAGGCGAGCCGATCGGCCCGGCACACCAGCAGCTGCTGGACCTTCGCATACTGCAACGGTCCCTTGCAGAGCGGGCAGGCGAGTATGTCGAGCAGCTTCGTATCTATGGTCATGCGAGGAGTCGTCCGAGCATTGCATGCACCGCCGCCGCATCCTGCTCGCTCACCATGACATCCATGCGTACGGCCCAATGCCGGTGATCGGCGATCCCGCGGCATTTTACTGCATCCTTCTCGGTCATCAGCACCGCGAGCTGATCCGGGAAGCAAATGTCGGCCGCCGTCGGCTGAGCATGATCCGGCAGCGCGTGGGACGCAACTTCGATGCCGAGCTGCTGTAAGGCTGCGAAGAACTGTTGCGGATGACCGATGCCGGCGACCGCATGCACGCGAGTGCCCCTGAAGGCTTCCATCGGTCGCGTCTCGCCGCTGATGAGCGCCGTTGCTTCGACCAGGCGCGCGCACGCCTGAATCGTCGCGGTGACTGGCGTCAGCGGCCGCGCAGAGCCGTCGCGCCACGACACGACGCGCATGTCCGCCTGCGCGAGCCGGCTGACCGGTTCGCGCAACGGTCCGGCCGGCAGCAATCGGCGATTGCCGACCCCGCGGCGACCGTCGATGACGACGATCTCGCGATCGCGCGCGAGGCGATAGTGTTGCAGGCCGTCGTCGGACAACACGACCTCGGCGCCGCGCTCGATCGCACGCTGCGCCGCTGCCACCCGGTCGGGCCCGGCGACGACGATCGCGGCGGTACGACTCGCGAGCAGCACCGCTTCGTCGCCGACTTCCTGTGGTAACGAGTCGCTGCTCACGTCGCGCGGCCAATGCGGAGAGCTGCCGCCATAGCCGCGCAACACAATGCCGACGCGCACGCCGCGCGCCTGCAGCTGTGTCGCGAGCCAGATCGTGAACGGCGTCTTGCCGGTACCGCCCACGGTAACGTTGCCAATGACGACGACGGGCCGCGCGACGCGGATAGGTCGCAGCAGCCCGACGCGATAGGCCGCCCGCCTACAGGCGACGACAAGGCCGAACAGCCAGGACAGCGGCAGCAGCAGTAACGAAAGCCACTGCGCTGCGCGGTCGTACCAGACTCGTTGCAGGAAGGAATCGGCGGAGGCGCTCACGCGGTGAACTGCAGGCGATGCAGCAGGGCGTATTGGCCGTTGCGCTCGAGCAGCTCGGCATGGGAGCCCTGTTCCACGATGCGACCTGCGTCCATGACGACGATGCGGTCCGCATTTTCGATCGTCGACAGGCGATGCGCGATGACGAGCGTAGTGCGGTTGTGCATGAGCCGCTCGAGCGCGCCCTGGATGATGCGCTCGGACTCGGTGTCGAGCGCCGACATCGCCTCGTCGAGAATCAGGATCGGCGCGTTCTTCAGCAGCGCGCGCGCGATCGAAATGCGCTGTCGCTGACCGCCCGAGAGCAGGACGCCGCGATCACCGACCATAGTGTCGAGTCCCGCCGGCAAGCCCTGCGCGAACTCCAGCACGTGCGCCGCGCCCGCCGCATCCTCGATCGAAGCCGCCGGCACGTTGCGCCCGAAAGCGATATTCGCGCGGATGGTGTCGTTGAATAGCACGACCTCCTGGCTCACCAGCGCGATCTGCTCGCGCAGGTTCGAAAGCTCGTACTCGCGCACGTCGTGGCCGTCGATGCGCACCGCGCCCTGGTTCACGTCGTAGAAGCGCGGCAGCAGGTTCACCAGCGTGGATTTGCCGCTGCCGGTCTTGCCGACGATCGCCAGCACGCCGCCGGCCGGAATCTTCAGGCTCAGATCCTGCAGCGCGACGCCCTTGCCGACCGGATACGAGAACGACACGCGCTCGAACTGGATATCGCCGCGCACGCGGTCGGCGACGAGCGCGCCTCCCGACGGCTCCGGCGGCTCGTCGAGCAGATCGAAGATACCCTGCCCGGCCGCGATGCCCTGCTGCAAGGGACCGGCCGCGCCGACCAGGCTGCGCAAGGGCTGACTGATGTTGACCAGCGCCACCAGGAACGCCATCAGCTCACCGATCGTGCTGCGCCGATGCACCACGTCGGCGATCGCGATCGACAACACGAAGGCAGCGCCGAACGCCATCACCAGCTGCACCACGGGATTGGACAGACCCTTGGTGAGGATCAGACGCATGAACGAGCGGCGGTTGTGCTCGTTGACGGTCTCGAACTGTGCGTTCTGGTAACCCTGCGCGTTGTAGACCTTGACGATCCGCGGCGCGTCGAGCGTCTCCTTCGCGACGCGCGTGACGTCGCCCATCGAGTCCTGGATGCGCCGGCTGTAGCGACGGAACTTGCGATTGATGATCGTCACCAGCCACGCGACCAGCGGACCCATCGTCATGGCGATCAGCGCCAGGCGCGCATTCAGATAGAACAGCAGGCCGATCGAGCCGAATATCGTCAGCGCCTCGCGCACCATGACGACGAGCGAGTCCGTCGCCGCCTGGCCCACCTGCTCGGTGTTATACGTGAGCCGCGAGAGCAGCACGCTGCTCGAATTGCGGTCGTAGTAACCGATGGGCAGCTGCATCATGCGCTCGAAGATCTGCGTGCGCAGGCGCTTGACCACGTGCCGCCCGACGTGTCCCATGCAGTACGTCTGAATGAAGTCGCCCAGCCCGCGCAGGGCGAACAAGCCGACCAGCAGCAACGGCAAGGTGACGATCGTGGCCGGATCGCGCTTCTCGAACGTGCCGTCGCCGAATGCCTGGGCGAATTTCGCGAAGTACACCATGCTCGCGGCGAACAGCACTGCGCCGAGCACACCGAGCAGGAACATCTCGCGATGCGGACGCAAGTATCCGAGCAGACGCTTGTAGGTCTGCCACGCGCCGGGCGCGATGACTGCCTTCGGACCACGATCGGGAGCGTGCATTGCGGACGGCGCGCGCAGTTAGTTCGCGGCCGGCGTGCCGCTGCTATCGTTCACGGTTGCAATGCTGATGGCGCGAAAGCCGAGGCGACCGAGCACGTCCATGGCGGTCACGACGGATTGGTGAGTAGCGCGCGCGTCGGCGCGGATCGTCACCGGGACATCGCGCGCCTCGCCGGCTACTTTCGCGACGGCGGCCATCAGCGTCGTCGGACTGGTGTTGATCAGCGTCTGGCCATTGACGCGATATTCGCCCGAGGCCGTGACGCCGACCTCGATGGGATCGTGCTTCTGTGCTGCCGCCGGCTCCTTGCTCGCCTGCGGCAGCTGCAGCTCGATGCGCGACTCGTCCACGAACTTGGTGGACAGCATGAAGAAGATCAGCAGCAGCAGCACCACGTCGACCAGCGAGATCACGTTCAGCTCGGGATCCTCGTGATCGCGCGAGCGCAGTCTCATGCGGCGGCTCCCCTGGAACCCGGGTGCGCGCCCGCCTGCACTCGCATGCCGGGCTGCTGCTCGATCGCCTGCACCAGCTTCATCGCTTCCTTTTCCATGGCCACGACCAGCCGCTCGACCCGGCCGCGCAGCAGCCGGTAGCAGATCGTCGCCGGAATCGCCACGGCGAGGCCCGAGGCCGTCGTGATCAGCGCTTCGGCGATGCCGCCGGCGAGCGCTGTCGGGTTGCCGATGCCGGAGGCTGCGATCGCGTTGAACGTGCGGATCATGCCCATCACCGTGCCGAGCAGTCCCATCAGCGGCGACAGCGAGGCGATCATGCCGAGGAAGCCGATGAAACGCTCCAGCTCGTGCACGACGTGGCGGCCGGTATCTTCGATCGCTTCCTTGAGGATCGTGCGGTCGCGGTGGCGGTTGGCCAGCCCGGCGGCGAGCACCTTGCCGAGCGGCGAATTCTGTTCCAGCGCCGCGATGTGCTTGTCCTGGATCTGCCCCTGCTCGACCCAGCGCCATACCTTGTCGGTGAGCTCGGCCGGCAGTACCCGCTTGGTCTGGAGTGTCCACAGGCGCTCCAGCACGATGGCCGCAGCGATGATGGAGAAGAGGATGATCGGTCCCATCATGGGACCGCCGGCTTTCACTATTTCGAACATGAGGGTGCGGGGAATCCTCGTTGTTCGCGTCATAGTAGCAGATAGCAGCGGCGCGCCCTCAGCGATGCCAGTAGCGCCGCTGAGCGCGCCGATATTCGCGCACGAGCGGGGGGCGGCCAGCGACGAGCGTGATCTCGATCGCGCCGCTGTCCGCCGTCGTGAGCATGCGGGCGCCGGCAGCGCGCCAGCGCTCGACGACTTCCGTGCGCGGCAATTCCCAGCGATTGCGATAGCCCGCCGAAACCAGCGCGAGCGCGGGCCGCGACGCGGCGACGAACGGCGCGGTCGAAGACGTGCGACTGCCGTGGTGAGGCACGACCACAGTCGTGACTCGCGGCAGACCGCTCGAGACCAGCGCCGACTCCGCTGCCTCCTCCACGTCCCCGGCGAGCAAGACGCTGCCTGCGCCGCTGTGGACGAGCAGAACGCAAGACGAATCGTTGTCGCTCGCGGCCGCCCCGGAGAGCGCAGGATGGAGCATCTCGAACTGCACGCCATCCCAGGTCCAGCGCTGCCCGCGCCGGCACGGCAAGCGTGGTCGTGACAGCTCCCGCACCGAAGGTCCCGCCAGGATCGTTGCTACCGGCATCGCGGCGAGCACGCTGTTCACGCCGCCCCGATGGTCGAGATCGCCGTGACTGACGACGAGCGCGTCGAGGTGACGCACGCCGCGATTGCGCAGATACGGCAGCACCGCGAGTTCCCCGGCATCACGACTGCTTGGGAAGGCCGGTCCCGCGTCATACAGCAGGACATGCGCATCGGTGCGCACGACCACTGCGAGGCCCTGCCCCACGTCGAGCACTGTCAGCTCGAAATTACCGACACCGGGAGCGGGGATTCGATGAAACAGCACCGGCAGGCACAGCAACGCACCCGCCAGGCGCGTCGGCCAGATACCCGGCATGACGAGCAACAGCGTACCCGCGACCAACGCGCCGAACGCAGCGAAGGAAGGCTGCGGAAAGTACCAAAGTGCGAGCGGCCGTTCGGCCAGCCATTGCAGCAACGGCCACGTCCAATGCAGCAGCGCGACAGGCACTGCCAGCACCCACTCCGCCGCTGGCAACCACACGGATGCCGCACATGCCCCGAGAAGCGCTGCAGGCACAACGAGCAGCGTGAACAACGGAATCGCGATCGCGTTGGCGAGTGGCGACAGCAGCGAGATCCCTCCGAACGCCGCCAGCAGCAGCGGAACGAGGCCGACCGTAACCGCGGCTTGCACGCGCACGAACGCACCGATCGTTCCATCTCTGCGCACCCGCCCGGCGACAGCCAGCAGGATGATCGCGACGGCACCGAACGACAGCCATGCTCCGGGCGCCAAGGGAGCGAACGGATCGATCAGCAACACGCCGACGAGTGACAGACTCAGCGCGTGGCCCACTGTGAGATTGCGCCGATACCAGCGTGAGGCGAAGTAGATGGCGAGCATCAGCAGAGTGCGCTGCGTCGGCACCGACAGGCCGGCGAGTGCCGAGTACAAGAGCGCAGCGGACGTGCCGGCGATGACCTGACCGTGCATGGCGTTCCACCGTCGCGCCTGCGCCGACGGCGACCTTCGCACGATCACGCCGCCGAGCCATGCAGCCAGTGCCGCCACCATGCTGATGTGCAGGCCGGAGATCGCCATCAAGTGAGTCGTTCCGGTTGCAGCGAACACGCGCCACTGCGTCGCACTCATCGCCTGTGTATCGCCGACAGCGAGACCCTGCAGAACACCCAACATTCCCTGGTCGGGCACCGCGTCGCCAATCCGATGCGAAACCCAGCTGCGCACACGAGTGACCGCGTAGCGCAGCGACGGTGGGGCGAGACGGATGTTCCGCGCGTCATCGCGCACGTAGCCAGTGGCGCCAATGCCCTCGCGATACAGCTGCGCTTCATGGTCGACGCCGCCAGGATTCGCGAAGCCGTTGCGGCGCTTGAGGCGGACGACCAGCTGCCACGACTCGCCAGCCTCGGGCGGGCGCGCCGCTCGATACCACACGAGGCGGATCCGCGGCGAAACTGCGCCGCGCGGCTCCGCGAGGTCGAGCACGAATTGCGAATCCCCGCCCGCCGCACTCGGGAGCGACGCTACGAACCCGCGCACGAGCAGGTCGCGTCCTTCGAGCGCAGGCGGCAAATCGCCAGCCGAGCGCCAGGCGCAGCTCAACAGCGTCCAGCCGAGCCCCGCAAGTAAGGCAGCAACCGGTCTGAATCCGCTGACGCTGACTGCCACGACCGCCGCGGCGAGCAGCACGGCCGCCCATTGCGACGCCGGCAGGCGCGGCAGGCAGTGGATGCAGCACGACCCGAGCAGAAATGCGATCGCAACTCGCCCCATCCAGACCTCCCTGTCTGAGATACTTCGCGCTTTCGCCTGCGCCCCGAGCCGACCGATCGGACATGCCGAGACGATTGTTCAAGACCCTGACGCGGCAGCGCCAGCGCTGGAAGCAGCGCTGGTTCATGCGACCGTTCCGCCTGCTGCTCGAGAATCCCGCCTACTGGTCGCTGAACCGCCGCAGCGTCACGCTCGCCTTCGCGCTCGGCTTGTTCATCTCGTTCGTGCCGCTGCCGATCCACATCTTCGTCTCGACGGCGCTGGCGCTCGTGTTCCGTCTCAATGTCCCGGCCGCCATCGCCGGCACTTTCCTGGCAAACCCGCTGACGCTCGTACCGATGTACATCTCGGCCTACTGGGTCGGTTGCCACCTGCTCGGCATCGGCTTTCACAACATCGCGTTCGAGCTGAGCTGGACGTGGCTGACGACGGCGCTGATCCCGATCTGGAAACCGTTCCTGCTCGGCTGCCTGGTGCTCGGCACCGGCGCCGCGATCGCCGGCTACGCCACACTCGGCGGTATCTGGCACCTGAGCCTGGTTCTCAAATATCACAAGCGCAAGGAAGACAGCGCGCGCAGAGAGTCCGCACTAGGCAAGAAATCAGAGGGGCAGTAGGTCGGGCTTCAGCCCGACTCTTGTCAGGCTAAAGCCTGACCTACACCACCAACTTGCCGTCGCTCAGCGTCAGCGTCCTTTGCATCCGCGTCGCCAGCTCCGGCGCGTGCGTCACGATCACGAGCGCGGTCTGCAGCTCGCGGTTCAACTCCAGCATCAGCTCGAAGACCTGCTTGGCGTTCGCGCCATCGAGATTGCCGGTCGGCTCGTCTGCGAGCACGACTGCGGGCTGAGTGACGAGCGCGCGCGCGACAGCCGCCCGTTGTCGCTCGCCGCCCGACAGCTGCCCCGGCCGATGATCCAGACGCGCGCTCAGTCCGACGCGCTCCAGCAACGCTCGCGCCCGTTCGCGCGCGTCGTGCACGGGCATCCGCCGGATCAGCAGCGGCATCGCCACGTTCTCCAGCGCCGTGAATTCGGGCAGCAGGTGATGGAACTGGTAGACGAAGCCGAGCGCGCGATTGCGCAGCTCGCCGCGCGCAGCATCGGACAGGCGATTGATCTCCCTCCCGGTGATCGACACCGTTCCTGCAGTCGGCAGGTCCAGGCCGCCGAGCAGCTGCAACAGCGTGGTCTTGCCGGAGCCGGACGCGCCGACGATCGCGATGCGCTCGCCGGCGGCGATCTCGAGATCGACGCCCTTGAGCACTTCGACGCGCGCGTCGCCCTGCTCGAAGTGCTTGAACAGGCCGCTGCAGGTGAGAACGAGGTTCGGCATGGTGGCGATCATTCGTGTCGCAGCGACTGCGCAGGTTGCGTACGTGCGGCGCGCCAGGATGGATAGAGGGTCGAGAGACAGCACAGGCCGAACGCCGTCAGGCTGATCTTGAGCACGTCGCGCCATTCGACCAGCGCGGGCAGATCGCTGATGGCGTAGACCCTGGCGTCGAGGAAATGCACCCCGAGCAGCGCCTCGAGCCCATGGATCAGCCCCTCCAGGTTGAACGAGATCAGCACGCCCAGCAGTACGCCGGCGAGCGTGCCGATCGCGCCGATTGCGACGCCCTGTGTGAGGAAGATCGTGAGCACGCTGCGCGGCGCGGCGCCGAGGGTGCGCATGATCGCGATGTCCGAGCGCTTGTCCTTCACGACCATGACGAGCGTCGAGACGATGTTGAACGCCGCCACGGCGACGACCAGCAGCAGAATGAAGAATAGCGCCGACTTCGTGAGCTGGATCGAGCGGAAAAAGTTCGGCTGCTTGCGCGTCCAGTCGTCCACGTAGTAGCCGCCACCGAGCGCGGTAGCAAGCTCGCGCACGACGCGCGGCGCCGCGAACATGTCGGCAAGTTTCAAATGCAGGCCGGTGACGTCATCGCCCATCCGATACAGCTTCGCAGCATCGGCGATGTGCACGTACGCAAGGTTGCGGTCGAACTCGTACATCCCGGCCGAGAACAGGCCGACGACCTTGAAGGCGCGCATGCGCGGCATGACGCCGGCCGGTGTCGTCGTGCGCAGCGACGTGACGATGACGAGGCGTCCACCGAGGCCGACTCCGAGTGCCTTCGCGAGCTCGGTGCCGAGCACGATGCCGTACTCGCCAGGAACGAGCGCCGCGAACGAACCGGCGGTGGCCTTGTCGGCGATCACGGTGACCTGACGCTCGTCCTCCGGCAGCACACCAGTGACGAGCGCGCCGCTCGATTTACTGCCGGATGCGAGCAGCAGCGCCTGATCCTCGATGAACGGCGCCGCGCCGAGTACCGCTGGATTGTCGCGGACGCGTGCCGCCGCATCCTGCCAGTCGCTGAGACGCAGGTTCAGCGCACTGATGCTGGCGTGCGCAGTGAGACTCAGGATGCGCTGACGCACCTCGCGCTCGAAACCGTTCATGACGGAGAGCACTACGATCAGCACCGCGACGCCGATCACGACGCCCGCCATCGAGATCGTGGAAATGAAAGACACGAAGCGATTGCCGCGGCTCGCGCGCAGGTAGCGCCGTCCGATCAGGAATTCGTACTTCATTCGTAGCGCAGCGCCTCGGCCGGCTCGGTCGCGGCCCCGCGCAATGCCGGATAGATCGTGGCGAGCACCGTGAGCACGAGCGCCGTCACGGTAATGGCGACGACCTGCTGCCAGTGCACCTCGGACGGCACCTGCGAGATCACGAACACCGTCGGATCGAAGATGCGGGCGCCCGTCACCCGCTCGAGGAACGGCGCGACCGTGTCGACGTTCAGCGCCAGCGCGAGACCCGCCGCCAGGCCCGCCAGCGCACCTACCCAGCCAATGATCACACCCTGGGTCATGAACACGCCGACGACGGCGCGCGGCGTGAGCCCGACCGTGCGCAGGATCGCAATGTCCGTGCGCTTCTCGTTCACGACCATGACCAGCGCCGCGACGATGTTGAACGCGGCCACCGCCACGATCAGCATCAGGATCAGGCTCATCATGGTCTTCTCGATGCGGATCGCGCGGAAGTAGCTGGCGTTCTCCACCGACCAGTCGCTGGCCTGCAGGCCGCCGCCGAGCGCCGCGGCGATCTCGTGCACGCGCACCGGCGCGTCGAAGATGTCCGAGAACTTCAGCCGCAAACCGCCTGGCGCGCCGCCGGTGCCGGCAATCGCGGCTGCGTCCTGCAGATCGACAAAAGCCAGCACGTTGTCGTGCTCCGCTGCGCCGACCTCGAACACGCCGCTGACGGTGAACGTCTGGATGCGCGGCTGCAGATCGATGCCGGCAATCGCGCCCTCGCCTGCTTCGCCAGCGACCGGCACGAGCACCGTGATCTCGTCGCCGATACGCGCGTCGAGTGCGTACGCGAGCCCGGCGCCAAGCACGATGTGGCGCTTGCCCGGCTGCAGGTCATCGAGCCGGCCCGCGTTCATGTGCGTGGCGATCTCCGACACCTGCGGCTCGATCCGGGGCTCGATGCCGCGAATCAGCGCCGCGCGCAGGTCTTCGCCGCGGCCGAGCATGCCCTGCATGTCGAGATATGGAGCGACACCCTGCACGTCCGGCTGCTTGCGGATGCGGCCGGCAAGTATCTGCCAGTCACGCATGCTCTCGGGGGGCCCCGATAGCGTCGCGTGCGAGGCGAGGCTCAACAGCCGGGTCCGCATCTCGCCCTCGAGCCCGTTCATGACCGAGATGATCGTGATCAGCGCCAGGACGCCGACGCAGATGCCGAGCATCGAGATCCAGCTGATGAACGAGATGAAGAAGCCGCGGCGGCGGCTCACGACGTAGCGCAGCCCCACGTAGACAGGCACGGGATGAAACATAAGGCCGGCAAGGCTACTGCAGCCGACCGGGAAATGTGAACTGCGACAACATATGAGAGGACCGTGCTTGGCCCTTATGTAATGCCTGCATTAGAGTCGTCCGGTCGCACCTGAGAGGACGACCCATGCGTTTTACATCCTGGCTGATCTGCGCTGCTGCCGCCCTGGCCCTGTCCGGCCCGGCCTTCGCAGACGAGCTGCAAGTGCCGAATCCGGCGGCCTCCGGCGACAAGCCCAGCAGCGGCATGTCGATGGACAAGGTCGAAGCGAAGTACGGTGCCCCCTCGCGCCGCGTGCCCGCAGTCGGTGGCGGCTCGACGGCACAACCGCCGATCACGCGGTGGGAGTATCCCGGCTTCACGGTGTACTTCGAGAACGATCGCGTCGTTCATACCGTCGTGACGCCCAGCTGAAGAGTCGGGCTGAAGCCCGACCTACAGCACGTTGTAGGTCGGGCTTCAGCCCGACAGCATCTCTGTCGGCCCTTGCTCCTGGAGCCGACTGCCCCCACCTGCTAACCTTCGCGCCCTCTTCGGGGACGCCTGCCGGCGTCGTCCCGAGTGCTTTCTTTTTGGAGTCCTGTTCGAGCATGACCGAGACCGAACGCCCGCTGCTGCCGAGCAAGGCCCAGCTGCAAGTGCGCTGGGGCCAGCTCTACGGCTCTGCCACCTCGCTGTGGCTGGCCGAGGCCGCGCGCAAGGCGTCGGGGCCGCTGCTCGTCATCGCGACCGACGCACGCCACGCGCACCGCTGCGAGGACGAGCTGCGCTTCTTCTGCGCGCCCGGCACCTACATCGAGCATTTCCCCGCGTGGGAGACGCTGCCGTACGACCTGTTCTCGCCGCATCCCGACATCGTGTCGCAGCGGTTGCGGATGCTGTCGACGCTGCCTCGCCTCGCGAAGGGCATCGTCGTCGTCGATCTCGAAACAGCGCTGCAACGCCTGCCGCCGCAGACCTACATCGATGCACACGCCTTCGACCTCAGCGTCGGCGAAGTGCTCGACGTCGCCGCGTTTCGCGACCGGCTGAGCGGCGCCGGCTACGTCGCGAGCTCGCAGGTGATGGCGCCCGGCGAATTCGCGGTGCGCGGCTCGATCATCGATCTCTACCCGATGGGCAGCGACGCGCCGTATCGCATCGACCTGTTCGACGACGAGGTCGAGAGCATCCGTGTATTCGATCCGGAAACGCAGCGCTCGGGCGAGCGCGCCGCGGCGCTGCGGCTGCTGCCGGCACGCGAGTTCCCGCTCACGGCCGAGGGCATCCAGAACTTCAAGCGCCGCTTCCGCAACCGCTTCCCCGGCGACCTGACGCGCATGGCGATCTATCGCGACATCGCCGAGGGTGCGCCGCCGCCGGGCATCGAGTACTACCTGCCGCTGTTCTTCGACGCGACCGCGACGCTGTTCGATTACCTCCCGGGTAACACGATCGTCGCCGTCGATACCGATGTGCAGGGTGCAGCGGCACAGGTCTTCGGCGAGATCGCCAGCCGTCACGAGCAGCGCGGTCACGATGCCGAGCGGCCGATTCTCGAGCCGCGCGAAGTGTTCACGCCCGTGGACGAGCTCATCGAGCGGCTCGCAGCGCTGCGCCGGATCGAGTTGTCGCGCGTCGAGCTCGATCCGTTGACGCAGTCCCTGCCCTATCAGAACTTTGCGACGCGTGCGCCGCCGGGATTGCGCATCGATGCGCGCAGCGAAGAGCCGGCGCGCGAGCTAGCGCGCTTCCTCAACGACTTTCGGGGCCGCGTGCTGATCGTGGCCGAGTCCGCCGGCCGGCGCGCGATGCTGCTCGACATCCTCCAGCGCCGCAATGTGCGCCCGCAGCTGGTCGACGGCTGGTCGGTCTTCGTCGCAGGCGATGCTCAGCTCGGCATCACGGTTTCGCCGATCTCGACAGGTCTCGTGCTGACGGAGCCGCATCTCGCATTGATCGCCGAGGAGCAGCTGTTCGGCGAGCGCGCGCGACAGGAACGACGACGGCGGCGCGCCGAGCGCGATCCGGAAAAAATCATTCGCGACCTGACCGACCTGCGCCCCGGCTCGCCCGTCGTGCACGAGGATTACGGCGTCGGCCGCTTCGTCAGCCTCGCGACCCTCGACGTCGGCGGGCTGATGAACGAATTCCTGCTGCTCGAATACGCGGACGGCGACAAGTTGTACGTGCCGGTTCACGCGCTCGACCTCGTCAGTCGCTACACGGGTGCGCCAGCCGAGACCGCGCCGCTGCACAAGCTCGGCAGCGACGCATGGGAGAAGGCGAAGCGCAAAGCTGCGCAGCGCATCCACGACACCGCCGCCGAGCTGCTCGACCTGTACTCGCGGCGAGCTGCGCGGCAGGGCGAGCAGCTGGTCGCCAGCGAAGCGGAGTTGCGCAGCTTCGAGGCAGCATTCCCGTTCGAGGAAACACCGGACCAGTCGCAGGCGATCGAGCAGGTCATCGCCGATCTCGGCAGCGGCAAGCCGATGGATCGCGTGGTCTGCGGCGACGTCGGCTTCGGCAAGACCGAAGTCGCGCTGCGCGCGGCGTTCGTGACCGTGCAGGCCGGCAAACAGGTCGCGGTGCTCGTGCCGACGACGCTGCTGGCGCAGCAGCACTACCAGACGTTCGCGGACCGCTTCGCCGACTGGCCGGTGAAAGTCGAAGCGCTGTCGCGCTTTCGCAGCGCGCGCGACGTGGACCATGTGCTGCAGAGCCTCGAATCCGGCCAGACCGACATCGTGATCGGCACGCATCGCCTGTTGCAGAGCGGCGTGAAGTTCGGTCGCCTCGGGCTGCTGATCATCGACGAGGAGCACCGCTTCGGCGTCAAGGACAAGGAAAAGCTGAAGCAGCTGCGGGCCGAAGTGGATGTTCTCACGCTCACCGCCACTCCAATTCCTCGCACGCTGAACATGGCGATGGGCGGCCTGCGCGAGCTGTCGCTGATCACGACTCCGCCCGCCGCGCGCCTGTCGATCAAGACGTTCGTCTCGCAATGGGACTCGGCGACGATTCGCGAGGCGTGCCTGCGCGAGATCCGCCGCGGCGGCCAGATCTACTACGTGCACAACGCGGTCGAGACGATCGAGCGCACCGCTCGCGCGATTGCCGAGCTCGTGCCCGAGGCGCGCATCGCCGTCGGCCACGGCCAGATGCGCGAGCGCGAGCTGGAACAGGTCATGCTCGACTTCTATCACCAGCGCAGCAACCTGCTGGTGTGCACGACGATCGTCGAGAGCGGCATCGACGTGCCGTCCGCCAACACGATCGTCATCGACCGCGCCGACAAGCTCGGTCTCGCGCAGCTGCACCAGCTGCGCGGCCGCGTCGGCCGCTCGCATCACCAGGCGTACGCCTACCTGCTGACACCGCCGCGCAACGCAATGACTGCGGATGCGGCCAAGCGGCTGGAAGCGATCGAGTCGCTCGAGGATCTCGGCGCGGGCTTTACGCTCGCGACGCACGACCTCGAGATCCGCGGCGCCGGCGAGCTGCTCGGCGAAGAGCAGAGCGGCCAGATCCAGGAGATCGGCTACGCGCTGTACATGGAGATGCTCGAGCGCGCGGTGAATGCGCTCAAGTCCGGCAAGATTCCGCAGCTCGATCAGCCGATGCACCAGGGACCGGAGGTCGACCTGCACGTCGCCTCGCTCCTGCCCGACAGTTATCTGCCGGACGTGCACCTCAGGCTAGTGCTCTACAAGCGCATCGCTGCCGCGGCGAGCGAGGAGGAATTGCGCGAGCTGCAAGTCGAGATGATCGACCGCTTCGGCCTGCTGCCGGAGCCGGCGAAGAGCCTGTTCCGGATCGCCGGCTACAAGCAGGCCGCGCGCGCGCTCGGCCTGCGCAAGATCGACGTCGGGCCCGGCGGCGGCTCGGTGACGTTCGAACGCGACACGCGCGTCGAGCCGGCGACGTTGATGCGCTACGTCCAGCAGCATTCGCGCACGCACCGACTGGAGGGCGGCACGAAACTGCGCTTCACGCTGAAACTGGAGAAGGACGAGCAGCGTTTCGCCGCCGTCGAGCAGCTGCTCGAGGCTCTGCAGAAACCCGCTGCTGCTACACTGCGCCGATGAAACCGCTCAGACTCGTTGCGCTCGTGCTGATGCTGCTGGGGATCGTGACGCTGCCCGCCTCCGCGCAGCAGGAAGCACCGCTGCAGAATTACGACGTCGAGCTGCTGGTGTTCAGCACCGTCAACTCCAGCGCGTCGCCCGAAGACTGGGGCATGGAGGCCACGGCAGCACAACAGCGGCTGGCGATCCCGGACGACGAGCCGTCGCCGTTTGCGTCGAGCGCGCCGGCGCCGGTCGACACCACCGCGACGTATCCGGCGCTGCAGCCGGCGAAGTTCAAGCTCACGGCGATCGCCGACACCCTGCGCCGCAGCCGCAACTATCACCCGCTCGCGCATTTCGGCTGGACGCAGCCGGGCTATCCGCGCGGCGACGCGAAGTTTCTGCCGATCAATTCGCTGGTGCCGGCGGGCTCGGGATTGCTCGGCCAGGTCGCGCTGTCGCGCGGACGCTATCTGCACCTGACGCTGGACCTGGTGTACCAGGCACCGGCCGCGGAAAGCGACGCGGGGCAGAGATTCGTGCTGCGGCAGAGCAGGCGGATGCGCAGCAACGAGCGGCACTACATGGATTCGCCGAGATTCGGCGTCATTGCGATCGTGACGCCGAGCAGTCCGACAGGCTGAGTTCTGACTTGTAGGTCAGTCGCATTCGCGACTGACCACCCGGTTCTTGCCGAGCTCTTTCGCGTCCTTCAGCGCGCGCAGCGCAGCTTCGTAGGCGCGGGTTGGCGTCGCATCGTGCGGTGGCACCAGTGAAACGACACCGGCGCTCGCAGTCACGTAGCGCGAAACCGAGGAGCGCGGATGATGGATCGCCAGGTCGCGCACGCGCGCCAGCACAGCTTCGGCGAGCTTCGATGCCTGACCTAGGTCGAGACCGGTCGTCAGCGCCGCGATCTGGTCTTCGTCGAAGCGGCCGCACAGGTCGCTGGCGCGACGGAAGCAGCCGGCGATGACGCGCGCGATGCGGCGGAACGATTGATCCGCGCCCGGGCGTCCGAACACATCGCGATACTGCGAGTAGCAATCGAGATCGAACACCAGGAAGCTCAGGCGGCGCGACTCGCGCTGCGCCAGGCCCCAGTCGCGCTTCACCAGCTCCTCGAAATACGTCCGGCGCAGCAGGCCGGTGAGCTTGTCGTCGCGCAGGTAGGCCAGCATGGTCTGCGTGTTCATCGACGGATCGCGCGCGTCGCGCTGGTCGAGCCGCAGGCGGTCGCCGCCCTCGCGATGGAAGCTGGCGTAGTGAGTGATGCGGCCTTCGTGGTCCCGGAGCGGCACCAGGGTCACCTCGTTCCAGAACATGGTCCCATCGCGGCGATAGTTCCGCAGCGTGGTCTGGCACCCCGTGCCGTCCTGCAAGGCCGCCCGGACCCGGGCCAGGCCCTCCTGGTCATGATCCTCAGCCTGCAGGAATCGCAGGTTGCGCCCGCGCAGGGCGCCCGCCTCGTAACCCGTCAGCTGCTCCATGGCCGCGTTGGCGTAGACGACCTGCCACTCGCCCGAGCGGGCATCGCAGATCGCGATGCCTTCCGGCGCGGCAGCCGCCAGGGCCTGGAACAGGCCTGGGGAGACGCCCGCGAAGGGGCTGGCGTCGACACTCATTGTCATCTCGGCGTTACGCATTCAGCTTCAGATCAGGTCGCTCCATACAGCCCCGTACTGCGGCCTCGCAGGCCAGCCATTCCGCCGATGCGCGCAACGCCGCCGGGGTCGGACCCGGCTTACAGTGCAGGCGCACCATGCGAACCTGGCTCAGAGGATCACCGGTTCCCTGTAAAGAATCGATGACTTGCAGCACACCTTTGCGATCGTTGCACAGTGAAAGGACGTCGCAGCCGGCTTCCAGGGCCGCCGCAGCGCGCTGCGCCATGTCGCCCACGACCGCTGCTCCCTGCATCGACAGATCGTCGGTAAAAATAGCTCCGTCGAACCCCAGATTTGCCCGCAGCTCCTGCTGGATCCAGCGTGAGGAAAACCCTGCAGGCAGGCCGTCGACCTGGTCGAAGATGACATGGGCAGCCATGACGGCCGCCAACCCGTTGGCGATCAGGCGCCGATAGGGGTACAGGTCCTCATCCAGGTCGGCCAGCGGCCGCCGGTCGACCGGCATTGCGACGTGCGAGTCCGGAACGACGGCCCCGTGCCCCGGAAAGTGCTTGGCGGTCGCGGCCATGCCCGCCTCGCGCATGCCGCCCGCGAAGGCGACTGCAAGCTCGGCGACGACTTGCGGATCGCGATGGAACGCGCGATCGCCGATGACGCTGCTGACGCCGTAGTCGAGGTCGACGCACGGCGCGAAGCTCATGTCGATCGCGACCGCGCGCAGCTCGGCGGCCATCAGCCAGCCGCACTGGCGCGCGAGCTGCTTGCCGGCCGCGGGATCGAGGTCGTACTGACGACCGATAGTGCGCATCGGCGGCAGCACAGTGAACCCCTTCCGAAAGCGCTGCACGCGTCCACCTTCGTGGTCGACCGTGACGAGCAGTGGCGGCGTGCGGATGGCGCGGATGTCCGCGACCAGGCGCTCGAGCTGCTCGACGCTCTCGAAGTTGCGCGTGAACAGGATGACCGCTCCGACCAGCGGATGCTGCATCAGGTCGCGATCTTCGTCGCTGAGCGACGTACCCTGCACGTCGATCATCAGTGGCCCAAGGGTCATAGCGCTAATCTCGCGTGAACACTGCTGCTGATTCCACGTGCGCAGTATGCGGGAACATGTCCATGACGCCGGCAGCACGCAACGCAAAGCCATGCTCGTGCACGAGGATGCCCGCATCGCGCGCCAGGCTGCCCGGGTGACACGAGATGTACAGCACCTGCTTCGCGCCGCAACGAGCCACGATTGGCAGCACCGCTTGCGCGCCGGCGCGCGGCGGATCCAGCAGCACTTTGTCGTACGCCCGCCGTGCCCACGGCGCATCGCCTGCCGAAGGTTGCGCCAGATCGCCGCAGATGAACTCGATGTTGTCGATGCCGTTGAGACCGGCATTCGCGCGTGCTCGCGCGACGAGCCCGGCATCACCCTCGACGCCGACGACGTGCGCACCGCTGCGCGCGAGCGGCAACGAGAAATTACCCAGCCCACAAAACAGATCCAGCAGTCGCTCGCCTGCCGCCGGCACCAGCAACTCGACTGCGCGTGCAACCATCCGCGTGTTCAGTTCGCCGTTGACCTGGATGAAGTCGTTCGGCTGAAAGCGGACGGTCACGTCGAACTGCTGCAGCCGGTACTCGAGCGGCGTGACGTCGGTCAACGGCGCGATCGTCTCGTAGCCGCCCGGCTGCAGGTAGATCTGCACCGAGTGTTCGCGCCCGAATTGCAGCAGCAGCTCGCGATCCTGCGGCGTCAACTCTTCGAGAATGCGCACGACCAGCGCGACCGCGCTGTCGGCCACTGCGACTTCAATCTGCGGCACGCGATTGCGCACGCTCAGCGCCGTCAGCAGCAGCGACAGCGGCTCGACCAGCGAATCGACCGGCGGCAGCAGTACCTCGCAGCGCTTCACGTCCGCAATGAAGCTCGTGCTGCGCTCGCGGAACCCAAGTACGGTGCGTTCCTTCTTCGGCACCCAGCGGGCCGCCAGGCGCGCACGGCGCCGGTAGTTCCAGATGCCGCCGTGCAACGGCGGCAGCATTTCCGCGGGTGTGACTTTGCCGATGCGGGTCAAAGCCTCGTACAGCTGACGCTGTTTGAATTCGAGCTGGCGTTGCGGTGCCAGATGCTGCAGCACGCAGCCGCCACAGACACCAAAGTGCGCGCAGCGCGGCTCGACGCGGTCGGCTGACGCCACGAGCACGCGCTCCAGCCGCCCCTCGTCGAAGTTGCGGCTGCGCTTCATACGCAGCCATTCGACGCGCTCGCCCGGCAGCGCATCGTCGATGAAGACGGTCTTGCCTTCGACGCGTGCGACGCCGCGGCCATCGTGCGCGAGGTCGATGATCTCCGCCGTTTCGATGCTGCGGTCCGCTCGCGTGCGCGCTCGGGCGTTCAACCGGGCGCGTCCGGCCAGGCCGCGAGAAATTCCTGGAAGTGCGGCTTGCCCTGCTGTGCCAGAGTGTCGCGCACCCGCACGACTTCGGTGCGATATTCGTCCGGCATGAGCCGCCCGCGCATCAGCTGGAAGCGCAGGTACACCAGGTACGTGTTGACCACGTCGGTCTCGCAGTAGTTGCGGATCATCTCGATCTGCCCCAGCAGATATGCATCCCAGACTTTCTCGCCGCTCATGCCGAGCTTGCCCGGCAGCCCGAGCAGCGCGGCGACGCCCTGCAGGCTGACGCGCGCCCGCGCCTGGTAGCTCGCCAGGACGTCCATGAGATCGAGATGGCGTGCGTGATAGCGGCTGAGATAGTTGTTGAAGCGAAATGCCTGGTCGACGTCGCCGCCCTCCCAGTAGCGCGGCGCCGCGATGCCGTGGCGCAGCGCCCGATAGTGCAGCACCGGCAGGTCGAAGCCGCCGCCGTTCCACGAGACCAGGTCCGGCGTGTATTTCTCGATGCCGTCGAAGAAGCGCTGGATCAGCTCCGCCTCAGGCGCATCGGGCTCGCCAAGCGACCACACTTTGAACGAATCGCGCAGGCGCGCCGCGACCGAGATCGCGACGATGCGTTGCTGCTCGTACGAGAGGAACTCGGTGCCCGATTCCTCGCGGCGCTTCGCCTGCATGACGTAGCCGACCTGCTTGTCGCTCAGGTCGTGCAGACCGTAGACGCGCCGCCCGAGCTCCACGTCGGGAATCGTCTCGATGTCGAACACGAAGATCGCCATTACTTCCTCATCAGCACCGCGAAGGCGACGATCAGCCCGGCCTCGTCGGTCAGCGTCACGTGGCCTTCGCCGATGCCGAGCTGCTCGCACATCTGCCGGCCGCGCTGCGACCAGATGATCTCGGGCTTGCCCCACGCGTTCGACACGATGCCGGTGTCGCGGATCCACATGCCATGCGCGAAGCCGGTGCCCATCGCCTTGACGATCGCTTCCTTGGCAGCGAAGCGCATCGCGAGGAAGCGCGCCGGACGATTGTAGTCCCGGAACGCGGCCAGCTCGTCGGGCAGCAGCAAGTGCTCGACGAAGCGCTCACCGTACTTCTCGTGCACCTGGCCGATGCGCTCCAGCCGCACCACGTCGGTGCCGATCCCAAATATCATGCGCCGGCGCTCGCGCCGCGCGCCGCCACCATCAATCGCTTCATCTCGGCGACTGCACGCGCCATGCCGTCGATGAGCGAGCGCGCGACGATGGCGTGCCCGATGTTCAGCTCGACGATCTCCTGGATCGCGGCGATCGGCTGCACGTTGTGATAATTCATGCCGTGGCCGGCATGCACGATGAGCCCGAGGCCGCTGGCCTGACGGGCCGCCTCGCGGAGACGCGAGAGCTCGCGCGCCTGCTGCTCGCCACGCGCGTCCGCATATGCACCGGTGTGCAACTCGACCGCCGGTGCGCCGATCCGCACCGCCGCTTCGAGCTGTGCCGCATCCGGATCGACGAACAGCGAGACGCGAATTCCCGCATCGGCGAGGCGACGGCAGACCGGTCCGAGCGCAGCCACCTGCGACGCGGCGTCCAGTCCGCCTTCGGTGGTGACTTCGGTGCGGCGCTCGGGCACGAGACAGCAATCCGCCGGCCGCACCTCGCAGGCGATGCGGACCATTTCGTCGGTCGCCGCCATCTCGAAATTCAGGCGTGTCTGGAGCACTTCCCGCGCCGTGCGGATGTCACGATCCTGGATGTGCCGGCGATCCTCGCGCAGGTGCATGGTGATGTTGTCGGCGCCCGCCTGCTCGGCGATGAGGGCCGCGAACACCGGGTCCGGATAGCTCGCACGCCGTGCCTGGCGCAGCGTGGCGACGTGGTCGACGTTGACTCCGAGATGCAGCATGGGCGGGATGCTACCGCACCTACCGGCGTTTTTTCAGGGCGCGCGCGACTTCCCGCGTGCGCAGCTCCTTGCCCTCCAGGCAACGATCGAGCGCCGCCCGCAGCAAGGCACGCGCTTCGGCACAGACGACGGGATCCGCGAAGTCCTCGCGCGCCACTGCCAGCAGCGTCCTGCCGGAAAAGATGCCCGCACCCTCGGCGACACCGTCGATGCGCAGCGCGCCCTGGTCGAGCCGGTAGCGATAGGCGTAAGCGCCGTCGAGCGGGCGGCCGAGCTCGACGTCGCGTTCCAGCGCGAGGCCATAGCCAAGGGCGTCCAGCAGCCGCTTCTCGAAGAGACGCAGCGCGCGCACAGCGTCGGCATCGGTCTTGAGCGCGCTGAGCGTGGCGTCGTAGAGCGCAAACACCTCGGGGTGGCTGTCGTGACGCGCGAACAACTTCAGCAGCAGCTCATTGAGGTAAAAACCGCTCACGAGCCGGTCGGGCGGCAGCGTCGACATCGCACCGTCGAATTCCGCGGCGGTCAGCTGGCCCGCTTCGCCTTTGCCGCTCCAGGAGACGAGCACGCGGTTGAACGGCTGCAGGATCGATGCGAGCGCCGCGCCGGTCTTGCTCGCGCCGCGCGCGCCCCGCGCGAATACCGACACGCGGCCATGATCGCGCGTAAACAATTCGAGGATGCGGCTGGTGTCGCGGTAGGGACGGTGATGCAGCACGTACGCCGGTTGCAGCTGCACCCGTCGTGCGTCGCTCACGACTCGTAGCCCAGCTGGCGCAGGGCAGTCTCGTTGTCGGACCAGTTCTCCTTCACCTTGACCCACAGCTCGAGGTGCACCGGACGCTTGAATCGCTCGACCATTTCCAGGCGCGCGGCGCGGCCGACCTCCTTGAGCTGCTCGCCGGCGTTGCCGATGACGATCGCCTTCTGGCCGCTGCGCTCCACCCAGATCACGGCGTTGATCAGCAGGCGGCCGTCCTCCTCCTTGAACTGCTCGATCACGACCGTCACGCCGTACGGCAACTCCTGCCGCAGGCGCAGCGTCAGTTTCTCGCGCACGATCTCCGCGGCCTGGAATTGCTGCGAGCGGTCCGTCAGCTGATCCTCGGGGAAATGCGCGGGCGACTCCGGCAGGTAGCGGGCGATCGTCGCCGGCAATTGCTCGAGGTTGCTGCGCTTGAGCGCCGAGAGCGGCACGACCTCGGCGAACTGTGCGCGCCGGTTGAGCTCGTCGATGAACGGCAGCAACCGCTCCTTCGGGAACACCTTGTCCGCCTTGTTCAGCACCAGGACGATCGGCCGGTCCTGCTTCACCAGCTCGTCGAGCACGCGCTGGTCTTCATCGGTCCAGCGCAGCGCTTCCACGACGAACAGGTTGACGTCCGCGTCCTGCAGCGAGGCGAGCGCTGCCCGATTCATGTGGCGGTTCATCGCGCGCCTCGCGCCGGCGTGCAGGCCCGGAGTGTCGACGAAGATCACCTGCGCCTGCGGCCGCGTCAGGATGCCCAGGATGCGATGCCGGGTGGTCTGCGGCTTGGGGCTGACGATGCTGATCTTCTGGCCGAGCAGCGCGTTCAGCAGCGTCGACTTGCCGACGTTCGGCCGGCCGACGATCGCGGCGAAGCCGCAGCGATGCCCTGCTGCCTGCGGCTCGTTCACGGCTCGGTTCCCTGTAACGTCTGCATCAGCGCGTTGAGGATCAATTGCGCGGCCGCTTGCTCCGCGCGGCGGCGGCTCGGCCCGCTGGCGACGACCCGCAGCCCGAGCGCGTCCACGGAGCAGCGCACCTGGAACAGCTGATTGTGAGCTTCGCCGGACGTGGATTCGACTGCATAGCTCGGCAGCGGCAGGCCGCGGGCCTGCAGCGTTTCCTGCAAACGGGTCTTGGGATCCTTCAGTTCCGCCGCGCTCGGCAGCCGGTCGAGCCGCGGCACGAACAGCCGCTCGATCACCCCGGAGGCGGCCTCGAAGCCGCCGTCCAGATAGATCGCGCCGAACAGCGCCTCGAGCGTGTCGGCCAGGATCGACTTGCGGCGGAAGCCGCCGGACTTCAGCTCGCCCGAGCCGAGCCGCAACTGGTCGCCGAGGTGGATCTCCGCCGCGATCACCGCTAGCGCATCGCCACTCACCAGGCTCGCGCGGAAACGCGACAGGTCGCCCTCGTCCGCGGCGCCGAACTCGCGAAACACCAGCATGGCGACCACGCAGTTGAGCACTGCATCGCCGAGGAATTCCAGGCGCTCGTTGTGCGGCCCGCCGGCGCTGCGATGAGTGAGTGCTGCTTCCAGCAGCGCCGCGTCACGGCAGTCGTAGCCGAGCGCATCGTGCAGCCATTCGCGTGCCGTCTTCAAAGCCCGGTTCAGGCGCCGCCGCCCGCGTCTGGTTTGACCTGCACGGTCTTGTCGAAGTCCGCGACCAGCGAGACGTTGCCGATGAACGGCGCCTCCGCCCGATACCAGGCGCGCATCGTGAGGCCGCTGCCGGCCTTCTTGATCTCGATATCCTTGGGCTGAATGCTGTCGATGGTCTCGATGGTCCAGCGACGATCGAGCGAGTTGCGCAGGTCCTGGACCGAGGCCGGGCCGCCCGAATGCTCCTTCGCGGTCTGCTCGAGCGCGCGCGCGACGGCCATGTACTCCAGGTACATGGGTGTCAGGCGGATGGCGCCATACAGGGCGAAGCCGAGGATCGCGACGATCGTGACGATGCCGAGGAAGGTGGCGCCACGCTGGCGAGAACGCATATAGAAGCTCCCCAAAACGAAAGTACCGATTTTTCGGTGCCGCCTCTCTTGTCATAACTCGCGGCCGGCGTCCAGCGCCCAGTCCACACTCCCGGGCGGCGGAACGCATTCTTAATGAACGCCCCTCAATGAATCGGATCGCCGATGCGGCTCCACTGCGGAGCGTCCGGCCAGTCCCAGTTCAGCCAGATGCGCACGGCCTTGCCGACCAGGTTGCGCTCGGGGACGAAGCCGACCTCGGGAAAGCGGCTGTCGCGGCTGTTGTCGCGGTTGTCGCCCATGAAGAAGTAGTGACCTTCCGGCACAACCTGGTCGTAGTCGCGCGGCTGACGGTCCTGGTACAGCACCTGGTGCTCGACGCTGCCGAGCCGCTCGGTGCCGAGCCGGGAATTCGGATTGCGCAGGCTCGACTGACCGACGCCCTGGTAGAAGCCGTTCACCCGCACCTCGATCTTCTCGCCGTTGACGTACAGCTGGTCGTCGCGCACGGCGATGTGATCGCCCGGCAGGCCGATCAGCCGCTTGATGTAGTTGGTCGAGGGATCCGACGGCAGCCGGAACACGATCACGTCGCCGCGGTGCGGCTCGTCGATGGCGACGATCTTGCTGTTGATCACCGGCAGGCGCAGACCGTACGCGTACTTGTTGACGAAGATGAAATCGCCGTCGAGGAGCGTGGGCATCATCGAGTCGGAGGGGATGCGGAACGGCTCGAACAGGAACGAGCGGATCAGCAGCACGATGAGGATCACCGGGAAAAAAGAGCGCGCGTACTCGACCACGACCGGCTCGCGCACTTCTTCTGGCGCCACGCCGCGGGCCACGCCAGCGGCTACGCGCTGCGGCTTGAACAGCCAGCTGTCGATGCCCCAGACGACGCCGGTCAGCAGCGTGGCCGCGACCAGGATGAAGGAGAAATCGAAGATCATTGCTTATTTTTCCTTGCCGACCTGCAACACCGCGAGGAACGCTTCCTGCGGGATCTCGACGGACCCGAGCTGTTTCATGCGCTTCTTGCCTTCCTTCTGCTTCTCCAGGAGCTTGCGCTTGCGCGTGATGTCGCCGCCGTAGCACTTGGCGGTGACATTCTTGCGCAACGCCTTGACGGTTGCGCGCGCGATGACGTGGCTGCCGATCGCGGCCTGCACCGCGACCTCGAACATCTGGCGCGGGATCAGCTCCTGCATCTTGTCCACCAGCTCGCGGCCGCGCTGGTAAGCGTTGTCGCGATGGACGATCATCGACAGGGCATCGACAACGTCGCCGTTGATCAGCACGTCGAGCCGGACCACCGGCGCGCTTTCGAAGCGATTGAACTCGTAGTCGAACGACGCGTAGCCGCGGCTCACCGACTTCAGGCGGTCGAAGAAGTCCAGCACTACTTCTGCAAGCGGCAGCTCATACTGCAGCGACACCTGGTTGCCGACGTAGTGCATCTTGGTCTGCTTGCCGCGCTTGTCGGTACACAGCTTGATGACTGCACCGACGTGCTCAGGCGGCAGCAGGATGTTCGCCGTGATGATCGGCTCGCGGATATCGGAGATCTCGTTGCTGGGCGGCAGCTTGGCAGGGTTGTCGACGTACACGGTGCTGGCGTCGGTGAGCGCGATCTCGTAGACGACCGTCGGCGCACTCGTGACCAGCGTCAGGTTGTACTCGCGCTCCAGCCGCTCCTGCACGATGTCCATGTGCAGCAGCCCGAGGAAGCCGCAGCGGAACCCGAAGCCGAGCGCGGTCGAAACCTCCGGCTCATAGTGCAAGGCCGAATCGTTGAGCTTGAGCTTGGCGAGCGCGTCGCGAAACGCCTCGTAGTCATCCGACTTCACCGGAAACAGCCCGGCGAACACCCGCGGCTGCACCTTCTTGAACCCCGCGAGCGGCTCGCTCGCCGGGCGCGCATCGAGCGTGATCGTGTCGCCGACCGGGGCGCCGTCGATCTCCTTGATGCCGGCGATCACGAAGCCGACTTCGCCCGTTTCGAGCGTCTCGCTCGGCACCGACTTCGGCGTGAAGCGACCGAGCTTGTCGACCTGGTGCGCCCGGCCGGTCGACCAGACGCGGATCTTCACGCCGGTCCTGAGCGAGCCGTTCATCACGCGCACCAGCGAGACCACGCCGACATAGTTGTCGAACCAGGAGTCGATGATCAGCGCCTGCAGCGGCCCGTCGGGCTCGCCGCGCGGCGCCGGAATGCGCCGGACCAGCTCTTCCAGCAGCTCGGGCACGTTCTCGCCGGTCTTGGCGCTGACGCGCAGCGCGTCCTGCGCCTCGATGCCGATGATCTCCTCGATCTCCTTGATGACTTTCGGCGGGTCGGCCGACGGCAGGTCGATCTTGTTGAGCACCGGCACGACTTCGAGCCCCTGCTCGATCGCCGTGTAGCAGTTCGCGACGCTCTGCGCTTCGACGCCCTGGGCAGCGTCGACCACCAGGAGAGCTCCTTCGCAGGCCGCGAGCGAGCGCGAGACTTCGTAGGAAAAATCCACGTGGCCGGGCGTGTCGATCATGTTCAGCTGGTAGGTTTCGCCGTCGCGGGCGCGGTAACGCAGCGACACGCTCTGCGCCTTGATCGTGATGCCGCGCTCCCGCTCCAGGTCCATGGAGTCGAGCACCTGCGC
>Ga0075428_100000255_pt1 | contig 52384 bp, 42 predicted proteins | sample RhiMetdeltSRZDD2_FD_75291 | JGI IMG/M metagenome (GOLD analysis project Ga0075428, IMG submission 75291) | Populus rhizosphere microbial communities from Tennessee, USA - Rhizosphere MetaG P. deltoides SRZDD2 | ecosystem: Host-associated > Plants > Roots > Rhizosphere > Soil | place: USA... | reverse complement strand
CCCGGCACCGGCGGGGTGATGTTGGTCCAGGTGCCCGTCGCGCGCGCCCACTTCCATACCTGCCCGGTGCCACCGTCATACGGTCCGCCGGTGTCGCTGGAGGCCGTGTAGAGGACCCCGTTGACGTCGTCGAAAACCGCCTTGTGGACAAGGAATCCGGTGGGCTGGCCGGCGAGGCGCTCCCAGCTGGTGCCGTTGTTGGTGCTGCGGTAGATGGGGTTGGCCTTGTCCGCGACGCCGACATAGATGGCGCCGTTGCTCTTGTCGAACGTCACCCACGTCAGGCCCTGGTTCTGGCTCAGATAGCCATTGGTGTCATTGGGGTCCTGCACGTAGTTGCCGACGTTGGGGAAGTTGGTCACCTTGCTGAAGGTGGCGCCGAAGTCGGTGCTGCGCCAAAGACCTTGGCCCCCCTCGGCGGCGTAGTACACGTCCGAGTTGCGCGTCGGGTTGACCGCGAGCCGTTCGCCCTGCCCGCGGCCGGGCATGTTGCCGCCGTTCTTGAATGGCAGGTTGAAGATCTGCCAGGTGTTGCCCTTGTCGGTGGAGCGCAGGATGGCGCCGTTGTTCGGGTCCCAGCTGTTGGTGTACATGCCGACGGCCGCGTAGACCCGGTTGGTCTGCACGGGGTCGGTGGCGATGCTGGTGACACCGTTCCAGCCCCAGCGGTCCCAGCCGACCCAGTCCAGCAGCGGGGTCCAGGACTGTGTCGACTCGGTCCAGCGGTAAGCGCCGCCGATGTCGGTGCGGGCGTAGATCAGGTTGGCCTCGGTCTGGTTGAACACGATCCCGGGGACGAACCCGCCACCGTCGACGCGTACGTTCTTCCAGGTGTACGCCTCGCTTGGGGCGGCTATCGCCGGTCCTTCGGCGATCTGAGCGGTGATGACCGCCAGCGCGCTGGCGACGAGAGCTGCCGCGACCGCCGGGGCTAGACCCCTGCGCAAGGCGCCATGACGTACGACATCATGGCGTGCTGCGCCGGGAAGGGAGCGGGACGACAGGAACATGTCGTCTTCCTTTCGATCGCAGGGCAGGATCCATTGCCTGCCCATGTGTGAGTCGAAGAAAGGCTCCCGATGAAAGGCTCCTACGCTCCCGCACAACTGTCAATAGTTTGATGCCTAAACGAAGTAAACGGTCATCCGTTATAACTAAGACCGTGGCCAAAGGGGTAAAGCGTGCCCGATCCGTCCGCGGTCGGGATCGTGACGGGCAGCCGGCCGGCAGGGTTGATCTCCCCGAACATCACTCGCACGAGCGACTCGATCGAATGGGCCGTGTAGCCGTAGGTGGCGACGAACGTTTGCACTCCAGCCAGGCGCGAGATGTCATACGGGTTGCGCATCGCCGAGACGACGACCGGCTTGCCGGTCGCGAGCAACGCTCTGACCAGCGCCTGCTGCGCCGCCGCCGACGCGGTCGGTTGCCCGGTGTTGATGTCGACATTGGCCGCGTTATTGGTCGACACCACCACGAAGTCACTCCCGCCCGTCGCCGCGACCGCCTGGTCGATCCTCGCCTGGCTGGGGGTCAGACCGGTCTCCAGCACGGTCACAGTCTGGCTGCGACGGCCGATCGCGGTGCCGATCGTCCGGGTCGTCACCACGCCCCAACCCGTGACAAGCACCCGGCGCGGGTCAACAGTCAACGGCAACAGCCCGGCGTCGTTGCGGATGAGCGTCGTGGTGCGGTCCGTGATCGTCTGGGCGTCCGCCAGGTGATCAGGCGCTCCCACAACGGTTTCCGCCGCATCGACGTCGACGAACGGATTGTCGAACAGGCCGCGCTTCATCTTCAGCCGCAGGATCCGGTACACCGACTCGTCGAGGCGGCGCATGGAGATCTCACCGCTGGCGACCGCTTCCAGTACCGCGTTGTAGGCGACGTCCATCTGGGGCGCCAGCACGAGTTGGTCGGCGCCGGCCTTGAACGCCTCGACCGGGGCGACGTTCGGAGGGTAGGTGCCCGACGCCCCGCGCATGTCCAGCGCGTCGGTGACGATGAGTCCGTCGTAACCCAGTTCGTCGCGGAGCAGGCCGGTGAGGATCGAGCGGGACATCGTGGCCGGAGCGCCGCTGGGGTCGATCGACTTGAGCACGACGTGCGCGGTCATGATCGTGTCCACGCCCTCGGCGATGGCCGCCCGGAACGGCGGCAGGTCGATGGCGTGCAGCTGCTCGCGGGTGTGCGGGACCTCGGGCAGGCCGAAGTGACTGTCCACGGCGGTGTTGCCGTGCCCGGGAAAGTGCTTGGCGACGGTGGCCACGCCGCCGTCGTGGTACCCGTCCACCTGCGCGGCGACGAACTCGGAGACCAGGTCGGGGCGCTCGCCGATCGACCGGATGCCGATGACCGGGTTGGCGGGATTGACGTTGACGTCGGCCACCGGCGCGTAATTCTGGTTGATCCCGACCGCCGCCAGCTCCTGGCCGATCACCTCGGCCGAGCGGTGAGCGTTCGCCGCCGACCGTCCCGCGCCCAACGCCATGTTGCCGGGCATCTGCGCGGCCGGCGCGGCCAGCCGGAACACGAGTGAGCCGCCCTCCTGGTCGGTGCTGATCAGTAGTGGGATCGGCTGGCGGTGGGGTTGCGGGATGGGGGGTCGGCGGGCGGGATAGGACTGCCCGGTCGCGGCCGCCTGGAGTCCGTTGGACAGCGTGGCGATCTGCCGCGGGTTGCGCAGGTTGTCCGGCCCGCGCCCGGTGTCGAAGTAGATGATGCCGCCCGGCTTGTACTTGTCGATGACCTGAGCCGGAGTGTCCACTCCGTACAGCACGCGGTTTCCCTCGGAAACAGTGCTGGCGTCCTGGCCGAACACCTCGACGACGAACAGCTGCCCGACCTTCTCCCGCACGGTCATGTGCCGCAGCAACTTGATGATTTTGCCGCGGAACGGCGCATCCTCCGAGTGCCCGGGCTCATCGCCGCCGAAGGCGGCCGAGGGAAACGCCGAGACAACAGCTGACGAGCCAAGAACGGCCGACGTCATGGTGATGAATTTCCGCCGATTGATCCGATGACGCATCGTGATCTCCCCGAGCTAGAACCCCCAATGGGGCGGACTCTACCCAGAGGGTCTACCCGATGGACATACGTAGTTGTACCGAGCTCTTATACGGAGAAACGCCCGGTGAGAACCGGTGGCAGGAGCGTCAGCTCCGGTGGGGTTTGACCGTCCAATTTGGCCATCAACAGCTCCACCGCCCGCCGGCCCAGCGCCTCGGCCGGGATCTGCACCGAGCTCAACGGCGGCGACGAGCGCTCGGCCACATCGTCCGGACAGATCGCCACCACGGCCACGTCCCGGGGCACCACCCGCCCCAGCTCGCGCAGGGCCGCCAGGACGTGGGTCACCGCCTCCTCGTTGTGGACGACCAGGCCGCTCAACCCCGGCCGCTCGTCGAGCAAGGACTTCACCGCCGCGGCCACCACCGACGGGTCGCTCTCGCAGGGCCGCGCCACCGCGCCCACGCCCAGGCGGTGCGCCGTCTCCAGGAAGCCGTCGCGCGTGCGGTGTGCGAAGCCCGTGTCCCGCTCGTAGACCACTTGCGGCGCACCGAGAAGCGCCACCTCGCCGTGCCCCATCGTGGCGAGGTGTTCGACGCACAGCGCGCCGGCGCGGTGGAAATCAAGGTCGACACAGGTCAATCCCTCGTTGTCCGCCGGCAGACCGATCAGGACACTCGGCCTATCCAGCCCGCGCAGGGTCGGTACCCGGGAATCATGCATTTCCACATCCATCAGCACCAGGCCGTCGACGATCGCGCGCCCGGCCAGCCGGCGCAGTCCCGCCGCGCCCTCGTCGGCCGTCACGAGCAGGACGTCGTGCTCGTGCTGCCGGGCGGACATCACGACCGCGGTGGCGAACTGCATCAGCACGGGCAGGTGCATGCCCTGGCGCAACGGCAACACCAACGCGATCGTGCTCGACCTGTTGCTGGCCAACGATCGCGCGCCGGCATGCGGCTGGAAGCCAAGGGCATGAATGCTTTCCAAAACCCTTTTCTGTGTACCGGGTGAGATCGTCCTTTTTCCACTGAGCACATAGGACACGGTGCTGACCGACACGCCCGCGTGCCGGGCGACATCGCTGATCGTCACGACGCCTTTGCGCACCAAATCCCCTATTGGAAGCTCAACGTTCCGGCGACGATACCCGGGGAGTCCCAGACCAGGTAGAGGTCGGTCAGCCCGGGATTGCTCAGCGGGTTGCTCAGCGGCGCCGTCACTTCGCGCTGCTCGTAGCGGGGCCCGCCCGGGCAGTCGAAGGCGGCCAGCACCTCGCCGTCGAGCGGGTCGTCGGCGCGCAGGGTCAGCCGCCCGGCGCCGCCGGCCACCATGACCCGGCCCTGGCGCCAGGCGCTCAAGTCGGTGGCGCCGAAGGAAACCCACGCCCCGGGCTCGGTCGAGACCACGCCGTCGCCGCGCACCGGCGACAGCGGAGCCGGCTCCACGCCCGAGCTCTCGTCCCCGTCAATGACGTTGATGGCACCGACGGAACCGCCGCGCCGCCCGGCCATGCGCGGCCCGATGCGCTGCCCTCGCACCCCAAGCGTGCGGCAAAGCCGGATGTCCGTGGCGCAGCGACCCGCCATCACCTTGTGGTTGGCCGACTCCACCACCATCCGCCCGGAGGTCACGTCCCAGAACGCCAGGTCCTCGAAGGCGAGTGTCAACTCCACCGTCTTGCACTCCCCCGGCTCCAGCGAAACCCGTTGGAACCCGCGCAACCGCCGCAACGGCTGCTTGACCCGCGACCGCTGCTGGTGCGTGTAGAGCTGCACGACCTCCTCGCCCGCGCGCACGCCCACATTGGCCACATCGACTTCGATTACCAGCCGCCCGCCCTCGGTGAGGTTGTCGCCGCTCAACCTCATGTCGCGGTACTCGAACTCGGTGTAGGAAAGGCCGTGCCCGAACGGGTACAGCGGGGTGCCGCGGTAGTAGAGGTAGGTCGCGTCGCTGGTGATGATGTCGTAGTCGAACAGATCCGGCAGCTCGGCGTGGCTGCGGTACCAGGTCTGCGGCAGGCGTCCGGCCGGCTCGGCCTCGCCGAAGAGCACGTCCGCCATGGCGTGGCCATACTCCTGACCGCCATGGCTCGACCACAGGATGGCCGACACGTTGGCGTCCGCCCACGTCACCGAGTACGGGTAGCTGCTGGACAGGACGAGCACCGTCCTGGGATTGGCCGCGTACACCTTGCGCAGCAAGCGTTCCTGCGCCTCCGGCAGGCTCAGGTCGGCACGGTCCTCGGTCTCCCGCCCGTTGATCAGCGGGTGGTTGCCCAGCACCACCACGGCCGCGTCCGCCTGTGCCGCCACCGAAGCCGCCTCGGCCGCACCGTCGCGCCGCAGCTCCCGGTGGAAGAACTCGGGCTCCTCGGCCAACCCGTCGTAGGCGACGTAGGATCCGCTCTGCTCGTGCTTGAGGGCCAGCGCGCCGTCCGGCCGGTCGATGAAGCGGAAGCGCTCCTGCACCTCCCAGCCGTTGGGGCCGGGGGAGTCGCAGATGAGCCGCCCGTCGCGCACGCTCAGGTAGCCGCCGTCCGGGGTCCGCAGCGCCACCACGCCGCCGCCCCAGTCGAACACGTCGAACTCGGTCCACGGCGTCCCGTCGGCCCGGCTCAGCGCGATCCGGTCGACGCCCTCGTGGAACGAGACGTTTTGCGGCCCAAGGCGATCCGACAGTCCACTCCGGACGGTGACTTGATACGGCATGGTTCCGCTGTACCAGTCCGCCATCAGTTGGTCACCCAGCGGGCCGATCACGGCGACCCGCTGGGCGGGCTTGAGCGGCAGCACGCCGCACTCCCGCTTGAGCAGCACGACCGAGCGCTGGGCCGCCTCGCGCGCCAGCGCCTGGTGCTTGCTCAGGTCGACTTCCACGTTCGTGTACGGATTGGGATCGAACTCCCCCAGCCGCACCCGCACGGTCAGTGCCCGCTTCACGGCGGTGTCGATGTCCGCCTCGGTCAGCAGCCCGCGCTCGAGCGCCTGCGTCACCCGCTCGATCGTGACGTGCGCCCGGTCGTCCTGGTCGGTGAAGCTGTCCACGCCGGCCTTGAGCGCGGCCGCGTGACTCTCCGCGTGATCGGCGAAGAACGCCTGCTGCGACTGGTCCGCGAGGTTGCTGGGCGCGTACGCGTCCGACACCACGAAGACGTCGTCCTCGGTCCACCGCCGGAGGTCGTCGTTGATGTGCGGGGTGACGTGCGCCGGGCGGCCGTTGACGAAGTTGTAGGAGGCCATCACGGCGACGGCGGCGCCGGATTCGATCGCGGGGCGGAAGGCGGCCAGCTCATACTCGTGAAGCACTCTGGGGCTTAGATTGCTTGAGGTGGTACATCTATCGGTCTCGTTGTTGTAACCGAGGAAGTGCTTGAGCGTCGGGGCCGTCTTGAGGAAGACCGGATGGTCGCCGCGCAGACCCTCCGCATAGGACTGTCCAAACAGGCCGGTCAGCCAGGCGTCCTCGCTGTAGCCCTCCTCGTTGCGCCCCCACCGGGGGTCGCGCAGCGGGTTGACCACCGGCGCCCAGACGTTGAGCCCGGCCCGGGTCGGGTCCTTGTCGTGGCACACCCGCACCTCGTCGCCGACCGCGGCGCCGACCCGCCGCACCAGGTCGGGGTCCCAGGTGGCGCCCAGCCCGACGGCCTGCGGGAAGACCGTGGCCTCGCCCAGCCACGCCAAACCGTGCAGCGCCTCGGTGCCGGTGCGGAACGCGCCCAGGCCCAGCCGCTCGACCGGCGCCTGGTACTGGTGGAGCAGTCCGATCTTCTCGGTGAGGGTGAGTTGCTCGAGCAGCGCGGCCACGCGTTCGCGAACGTCCACGGCCACCCTCCATTTTTCCTCAGAGACGCCTAGTCGAAGCGCTTCGACAATCGGCACGGCACTGTCGAAGCGCTTCGACAGGTTTCAGAGATTTACCGCGTGAGGTGCCCCCGGGTCAATAGGACGGCGTTTGCAGGTTTGTTGCAACCCTGCCCGCAGCTGCTGGATCTTGTAGCAGGCGTTGGGTTGCGGGAAGGGTTAGGCGTTGACGAGCTGGGGGAGGTTGCCGGCGTCGACGTGGTCGAGCACCGTGGCCGCACCGCCCTTGGCCGCCGCGCCGTGGCCGAGCACCGAGGCGGTGACCCGGGTGCCGTCCTCCGGCGCCACGCCACGATCGTGAAGCTCCTGCTCGGCCGCCGGGATCAGCCAGCCCGCGAGCGGCACGAAGTACCCACCCAGCACCACGACCTCCGGGTCGAGCAGGTTGACGATGGTGGCGATCCCTTGCCCCAGCGCCTTTCCCGCCTCCTCGAGGGCGGCCAGCACCACCTTCTCCCCGGCCTTGGCCCGCCGCACCACCTCGGCCACGTCGAGCTCGAGGTCGGTGATGACGTCTTCGGGCGATTCGGGCAAAGCCTTGCGTACCAAGGCTGATATGCCCGCGAGCGCCTCGAGGCAGCCGCGCCGGCCGCAGCCGCAGACCGAGCCGGCCGGGTCGATCTGCACGTGGCCGATCTCGCCGGGGAAGCCGCGCGCCCCGCGAAGCAACCGGCCGTCGCTGATGATGCCGGCGCCGATGCCCACCTCGCCGGTGAGGTACACCAGGTTGGTGGCGCCCGCGTGGCCGCCGTAACGCGACTCCGCTATTACCGCCAGGTTGGCGTCATTGTCCACGTTGACGGCATACTCGGGCTCGCCCAGGGCACGGTTGACCCGGTCGCGCAGGTCGACGTCCTGCCAGCCCAGGTTGGGGGCGAGGCGGACCACACCGTTGGCGGCGACCAGTCCGGGTACCCCCACGGTGAGGCCCAGGACCCGGCGACCCTCCTTGGTCACCCGGCTCACCGCCCGCTTGCCCAGCGCCGCGACCGCCGTCGCCGCCTGGGCCGGTGCCGAGCTGAGCCCGTCGAACGAGCGGCGCCACGACAGGATCTCCTCACCGGCGAGGTCGATCGCCACGGCCGTCAGGTAGTCGGCGTTGACCTCGAGGCCGATAGCCGCGTAGGGCGAGCCGTCGAGCACCAGCATGGTGGCGGGGCGGCCGATCCGGTTCTCGGTCAGGCCGGTCTCGCGCAGCAGCCGCCGGTCGATGAGGTCGGCGACGAGGCTGGAGACGGTCGCCTTGTTCAGGCCCGTCGCCGCCGCGATGTCGGCGCGGGAGCAGGGCACGTGGCCGCGGACATAGCGCAGCACGACGGCGAGGTTGGTCGCGCGCACGTCGGCGAAGTCCGCCGGCTGCGGCCCGCGCGGTAAGGTGATCACCGTCTGCCCTCCGGACCTTGTGTATAAGTCGCTCCATCATGCCGCATGCCCGAAAGCCCGGTGTCGGCAGTTAACAGCATGGAAACGCTCCCTTGTGGCGCTACCTGTAGTCCGCTAATTTGTTTAGTCGCAAGACGAACTAAATCTAGCGTGAGAATGCCATCTCCACCAACACAAAGGAGAGTGTCGTGCCAGACCCCCTCAAGGGTGCCGCCACGAACCGCCGACAGTTCCTTGCGCTAACCGGCCTTGGCGCGCTCGCCGCCGCGAGCGGAGGCGCTCTGGTCGGCTGCAGCAGCAACAAGCCGAGTGGCCCAGGCACCACCAGCGCGAACGATCTCAGCAAGATCCTGCCCCAATACATCCCGAACACCGCCGTCAAGCCCGACGTCGCGGGCGTGGCGGGACCGGGCGGGGCGGTGTCGGACGCCGTCTTCCTCAAGTACCCCAGCAGCCCCGTCAAGACGGTCGCATCGGTACCCGGCAAGGGCGGCTCCTACACGACCATGACCCCGCTTTGGGGCGCGATCCCGCCGTCGAGCGGCAACTCCTACTACGACGCGGTCAACAAGGCGATCGGCGCCAGCCTCAAGCTCCAGCCCGCCGACGGAAACACCTACGGCGACAAGCTTCCTCCCCTGTTCGCCGCCGACAAGCTGCCCGACTGGATCCAGATCCCCGGGTGGAACACCAACAACCTCAACTTCGGCCAGGGCGTCAGCAAGTTCGCGGACCTCACTCCCTACCTGGCTGGCGACAAGGTCAAGGAGTACCTGAACCTCGCGAACATCCCCACCGCCGCGTGGGCGCCGTGCGTGTGGAACAGCAAGCTCTACGGCCTGCCCGTGTACCCGGGTGGTGGCGGCATCAACGGTGCCTACTTCTTCCGCCGGGACATCTTCGAGAAGCTGGGCATCAAGGCCGACTCCATCAAGACCGCCGATGATCTGGCCGCCCTGGGGGCCCAGCTGACCAGCACGGCGGCCAACCAGTGGGCGTTCGACGACCTGTTCGGCAACGACGCCGCCTACATCTGCCAGATGTTCAAGTTCCCCAGCAAGTGGGGCCTTGACGGCTCGGGCAAGCTGATCCACAAGTACGAGCACGAGGGCCTCATCGAGGCGCTCAACTGGCACGCCAAGGTGGTCAAGGCCGGCCACGTCCACCCGGACGCGGTCGCGGGCAACAACCAGAACGCCAAGCAGCGCTTCTGGAGCGGCCACGTCACCGTCGCGGCCGACGGCACCGGCGCGTGGAACGGCGACGACGCCAAGTCGGGCACGGCCGCCAACCCCAACTACCGCCGGGCGGCGTTCAAGCTGCTGTCCGCGAGCGGGGCTCCGACCATCGAGCTTCGGCCGGGCGCGGGCATGTTCGGGTACCTCAACGGCAACCTCAAGCCCGAGCAGATCAAAGAGTGCCTGGCGATCGCCAACTACCTTGCCGCGCCTTACGGTTCGGCCGAGTGGTTGACCGTCAACTTCGGCACCGAGGGCGACACCTACACGATGCAGGACGGCAACCCGGTCCTGACCGAGAAGGGTGGCAAGGAGGTCGCGACCACCTTCCAGTTCCTGGTGACCCCGCCGACGCCGACCACTGTCCAGGCCGGCTTCGTCGACGTCGCCAAGGACTACGGCGCGTGGCAGGCCGACATGGTCAAGTACGCGATGAAGCCGCCGTTCTTCGCCATGAACATCACCGAGCCGTCGCAGTACAGCTCGATCGGCCAGGCCGTCAACGACACCATCACCGACGTCAAGTTCGGCCGCAAGCCCATCTCGGCCTTCCAGGAGGCGGTCAAGACCTGGAAGAGTCAGGGTGGCGACGCCCTGCGCGCCTTCTACGAGGACATCCGCCAGAAGTACGGCACCGGCCAGTGACGTTAATAGATCTTGGAGGATTATGGTCGCTATGGCGACCATAATCCTCCAAGATCTAACGGTTAAGAGGGACCCCGTTGTCAGCGATCACCACCGAGAAGGTCGTCGTTCAACCCGCGGTCGAACAGCGAAGGCGGCTTCGCTGGCATGACAAGCTGCGGCGCGACCGCAGCTTGCTCATCATGGCCACACCCGCGGTGCTGCTGCTGATCGTCTTCAGCTACCTGCCGATGTTCGGCCTGGTGACCGCGTTCCAGCAGTACGACATCTACTACGGCTTCAACAACAGCCCGTTTGTCGGGGGCTACCAGTTCGCCCGCTTGTTCACCGACCGGCTCTTCTGGCAGGCGCTGGAGAACACGCTCGTGATCAGCGCGGTCCAACTAGTTCTCTATTTTCCCATACCAATCGCGCTGGCGCTCATGCTCAACTCCATCATGAGCGCGAAGATTCGTTCCTTTGTGCAAGCGGTGGTGTATCTGCCGCACTTCTTCTCCTGGGTGCTCGTTATCACGATCTTCCAGGAGGTGCTCGGCGGCGCCGGTCCGATCAACCACTTCCTGCGCGAGAACGGGATGGCGACGTGGGACATCATGACCGACCCGGCCACGTTCAAGTATCTCGTTACGGCGCAAGCGGTCTGGAAGGAGGCGGGCTGGGGGATCATCGTGTTCCTGGCCGCGCTCGCCGCGATCGACCAGAACCTGTATGAGGCGGCCGCCGCCGACGGCGCGGGCCGGTGGCGAAGGCTATGGCACATAACGCTTCCCGGCATGCGCAGCGTCATCGTCCTGCTGCTCGTGCTGCGGCTGGGCAACGCGCTCACCGTCGGCTTCGAGCAGATGCTGATCCAGCGGCAGGCGGTGGGCCGCGACGCCTCCGAGGTGCTCGACACGTTCGCGTACTTCTACGGGGTGGTCAACAACAACTTCAGCTACGGCACGGCCGCCGGCGTGTTCAAGGGTGTGCTGTCGCTGATCCTCATCTACGCCGCCAACAAGGTGGCGCACGTTTTCGGCGAGGACGGGCTTTACCGGCGATGACAACCGAGGTTTTGAAACGCGCCGCGTGGGAGGAGAAGCCCACCCCGGCCGGGCATGGCGCCAAGACGCTGACGATCGCCGTCGTGCTCGCCGTGATCCTGGTGCCGATCTACATGGTCGTGATCACCAGCTTCTCCACCCAGGCATCGGTCAACGAGGCGGGCGGTCTGGTGCTGGTGCCCAGCGGGCTGACCACCGCCGCGTACGAGCAGATCTTCTCCAACCAGCTGATCATGCACTCGCTGCTGGTGAGCTTCGGCATCACCGCCATCGGCACAGCCATCTCGATGGTGGTCAGCGTGCTGTGCGCTTATGGCCTTTCGCGGTCGGGCTCCTTCGGCCACCGCACCATCCTCATGCTGCTGATCTTCACGATGTTCTTCAGCGGCGGCCTCATCCCGAGCTTCCTTGTCGTTGCGGCGCTCGGTGGTTACGGCTCCTACTGGTCGCTGATCCTGCCCGGGGCGGTGAGCGTCTTCAATGTCCTGATTCTGCGGTCGTTCTTCTCCAGCACGGCGCAGGATCTCATCGACGCGGCCAAAGTGGACGGTGCCGGTGACTGGCGCACGCTGTGGTCGGTGGTGCTGCCCACTTCCAAGGCGGTGCTGGCGGTGATGACGCTGTTCTACGCCGTCGGCTACTGGAACACCTTCTTCAACGCCCTGCTCTACTTGCCGGACAACGGCATGTGGCCGCTGCAGATGATCGTCTACACCTACACGTTGCAGGGCAACAGCATGCCCGGCACGGGGGTGACCAACACGGGCCAGTACTTCGGGCACCAGGAGTTGTCCCCGCTGTCCATCCAGATGGCGGTGGTGACCCTGACCCTCATCCCGATCCTGCTGATCTACCCCTTCGTGCAGCGTCACTTCACCAAGGGCGTGCTCCTGGGAGCGATCAAAGGTTAGTAATCAGGCCTGGACAGGAAGTGCGAGCGGGCTTGCGCGTAACGCTCCCTTATGGACGGTTGTGGCACGCCGTCGAAGTGGCGGACCCCCTCCACTGCCCATCGCGGGCGCGATCCGGTCAGGGCCCAGGCTGCCTGCCGCGCCGCACCGTCTGCCACATATTCATTTTCCGGGGGTACCGTCACCGGCCGGCCGAAGACCGAGGGCGCGATCTGTTGCACCGCGGCCGACTTGGCCCCGCCGCCGATGAGGATGATGCGGTTGGCCTCGGTCCCCTGCTCGATGAGCGCGTCGAGTCCGTCGGCGAGGGCGCAGAGCATGCCCTCCACGGCGGCCCGGGCCAGGTGGGCCGGGGTGGAGTTGCCCAGGGTCAGGCCGTGGACCGCGCCCGTGGCGTGCGGCTCGTTCGGGGTCCGCTCGCCCTCGAGGTAGGGCACCATCACCAGGCCGTCGGCGCCGGCCGGTGCTTGCAATGCCAGGTCTGACAACGTCTGGACCGGGACGCCGAGCATCCTCGCGGTGGCGTCGAGCACACGGGCGGCGTTGAGGGTACACACCAGAGGCAGAAAAAACCCTGTGGCGTCGGCGAATCCGGCCACTATGCCGGACCCGTCCGCCGCCGGAACCGTGGCCACGCTGAAGACCGTGCCCGAGGTGCCGATGGAGACGATGACGTCGCCCGGTTCGGCGCCCAGGCCCAGCGCCGCGGCGGCGTTGTCGCCCGCGCCCGGCCCCAGCAACACCCCGCCCACGGTGGCTCCGGCCGACTCCTCCGGCCCGAGCACCCGCGGCAGCACGGCGTCGTGACCGAGCGCCAGGCGTAGCAGGTCATGGCGGTACTGCCCGCTGCCGGGCGACCAGTACCCCGTCCCGGACGCGTCACTGCGATCCGTCGTGAGACCCTCCAATGAGGACAGACCGGTGAGCTTCCAGGTCAGCCAGTCGTGCGGCAGGCACACCGCCGCCGTCGCCGCCGCGTGGTTCGGCTCGTGCGTGGCGAGCCAGCGCAGTTTGGTGGCGGTGAAGGAGGCGACCGGCACGCTGCCGACCGCCCGCGCCCACTCGTCCGGCCCACCCAACTCGCTGATGAGGTCGGTGGCGGCCTGGGCGGAGCGGGTGTCGTTCCACAGCAGCGCCGGCCGCACCACCTCTCCCGCCGCGTTCAGGCACACCATGCCGTGCTGTTGCGCCCCAACGGAAACGGCCGCGACACCGCCGAGCCCGCCGGCGTCGGTGAACGCCAGTTGCAAGGCGTCCCACCACTTGTGCGGCGGGCACTCGGTGCCGTCGGGGTGCGCGGCCCGCCCGGCCCGGACCAGCTCCCCGGTGTCCGCGTCCCGGATGACCACTTTGCACGCTTGCGTCGAGGAGTCGACCCCGGCGACAAGTGCCATCAGCGGGCCCCCATCAAATGTTCGACCGCCAGCTGGTTGAGCCGCACGAAGCCGCACCCGCGCGCGCCTACCGCGTCCGCGTCGTACTTCTCGAACGCCGTCTCGTCCGCGAGCAGCTGCGCGGTGGTCTCGCCCGGCGCTAGCGTCGGCGTGGCCAGGTCGTCCACCTTGGCGGCGGCACGGGCCTCGATCACGTCGGGGTCGGCGCGGTACGCCGCGGCCCGCTCCTTGAGCAGCGTGTACATGCGCATGTTCGCCGCCGCCGAGGCCCAGACGCCGCTGATGTCCTCGGTCCGGGACGGCTTGTAGTCGAAGTGCCTCGGACCCTTGTAGGCGTCGTCGTGCTCGAGCAGGTCCACCAGGAAGAAGGCGTTGAGCAGGTCGCCGTGGCCGAAGACCAGGTCCTGGTCGAACTTGATGCCGCGCTGGCCGTTGAGGTCGATGTGGAAGAGCTTGCCATGCCACAGTGCCTGGGCGATGCCGTGCAGGAAGTTCAGCCCGGCCATCTGCTCGTGGCCCACCTCCGGGTTGAGCCCGACCAGGTGCGGGTGCTCAAGTTCGTTGATGAACGCGAGCGCGTGGCCGACCGTGGGCAGCAGGATGTCACCGCGCGGCTCATTGGGCTTGGGCTCGACCGCGAAGCGGATGTCGTACTCCTTCTCGATGACATAGGAAGTGAGAAGGTTCAGCCCTTCGGCGTACCGGTCCAGCGCGGCCCGCACATCCTTGGAGCCGTCGTACTCGGAGCCCTCGCGCCCGCCCCACAGCACATAGGTCTTGGCCCCGAGCTCCGCCGCCAGATCCAGGTTCCGCAGCACCTTGCGCACAGCGAAGCGGCGCACGGACCGGTCGTTGGCGGTGAACGCGCCATCCTTGAAGACCGGGTGGAAGAACAGGTTGGTCGTGGCCATCGGCACGATCAGGCCGGTCTCCTCGAGCGCCGCCTTGAACCGGTCGATGTGCCCCCGGCGCTCGGAGTCGCTGGAGCCGAAGGGGATCAGGTCGTCGTCGTGGAAGGTGACACCGGTGGCGCCCAGCTCGGCCAGCCGGTGAACGGTCTCTACCGGATCCAGCGCGGGCCGGGTCTCGGCGCCGAACGGGTCGCGCGCCTGCCAGCCGACCGTCCAGAGACCGAACGTAAAGGGAATGCTCATTCTCTTGGCTCCTCAATAACTACTCTCGTCGGGGCCGGGTGGCCCGCGACGGCGGCGAACTCGACCCCGGCGAAGCGCTCGGGCCCAGTGGACTCAACGACGAAGGTGTCGCCCTCGCGGCGCGCGGTCACCAAGGTCACGCCGTCATCGTCGCGGATCTCGGCCGTCGCCGGAAGGCCGCCGAAGCTCAGCAGCGTGATCTCGGGCCAGGGACCGTCCGGAACGTGTTGCACCGGCCGCGTCACCGGGATGAGCGCTCCGGCCGCGACGAAGAGGGGGAACTCCTCCAGCGGCGAGTGGGTGCGCACCATCGTGGGTCCACTGTGGACGGTGCCGCTCCACCAGTCGACCCACTCGCCGGCGGGCAGGTACACGTCCCGCTCCGGCTCCTCGTCCACGATCGGGGCGACAAGCAACGACGGGCCCAGGCGGTACTGGTGCTCCGCGCGCCAGGCGAGGGTGTCGCCCGGGGAGTCGACCATCATGGCGCGCATCACCGGCTCGCCCGTCTCGGCGCTGCGCAGCGCCGCCGAGTAGATATAGGGCAGCAGCTTGTAGCGCAGCTCCAGCATCTTGATAACCTGCCGCTCCACGCCCGGGAAGCGCCACGGCTCCCGCGAGGTGGTGCCGTGGAAGCGCACCAGCGGCGACAGCGCGCCGAACTGGGCCCAACGCAGGTAAAGGTCGTCACTGGGGAGGCCGCAGAAGCCGCCGGTGTCGTGGGACCAGTAGGGGATGCCGGACAGGCCGTGGGCCAGGCCGCCGTTGAGCGTCGAGGCGAGCGCCGGGTAGGAGCACATCGTGTCGCCGCTCCACTGGGCCGCGTGGCGCTGCCCGCCCAGATAGGAGGATCGGGCCCACACCATGCTGTGCCCGTGGACCTCACGGGTCACCTCGGCGACGGCGTCGTTGTAGAGCAGGGAGTAGATGTTGTGCAACTCGGTCCCGCTCATTCCGTTGTGGGCCACGGCGTCTATGGGTACACCCTCGGCGAAGTCGGTTTTGAAAATGTCCACGCCTTGGCGCGCGATCGTCCGCACCAGGCCCTTGAACCAATCTGTCGCCTCGGGATTGGTGAAGTCGATGATGCCGCCGCTGGGGAAGCTGCCGTGCCACGAGTCGGCGACATAGGCACTGCCGTCAGGGCGGCGTAGCAGGTAGCCCTTCTCCGCCGCCTCGGTGAATCGCGGTGAGTGCGTGCTCAGGTAGGGGTTCATCCAGACACACACCCGGAACCCCTGCTCGTGCAGGGCGTTCAGCATCGCCTCGGGCTCGGGGAAGGCGACCGGGTCCCAGCTCATCTCCGACCACCGGCCGTCGGGCTGCCAGTAGGTGTCAAGATGCAGGACGTCGCAAGGGATCCCGCGCTCGCGGATGGTCGCCGCCCGCTCGAGCACGGCCGGCTGGCTGTCGCGGAAGAACCCGGAGGAGATCCAGCTGCCGAAGGCCCACTTGGGCGGGCACACCGGCCGCCCGGTGATCCGGTCGTAACGGTCCAGGACGTCATTGGGCGCCGGCCCGTCCAGTACGTAATAGTCCAGCAGGTCGTCGGGCACGATCAGCTGCACGGAGCTCTGGGTCGACGCCCCGAAGTCGAACTCCACCGGCAGGCCCGAGTCGATGACGATGCCGTAACCTTTGCTGGATTGATAGAACGGCACGTTCTTGTAGGCCCGGTCGGACTCGCTACCGAAGGCGTCGAAGTTCCACATCAGCGGGCGCTGGCCGCGCAGGTTCAGAGGCAGGAAGCGCTCCCCGGTCCCGGTGAGCACCTCGCCGGCGCCGAGCTTGAAGCTCTCGTGATAGGCGACGACGGTTCCGTCCACAGTGGACAGGCCGAAGGGGAGGGTGCGCAGCCGTCCCGAGATGTCGACCAGGCCCGGATCGGTCTCGATGAGCGTCCTACCCTTGTGGCTGAACCGGATCCCCCAGGGATCGAGAGTGATCTCCGCCGTCAGGTCACCCGTGGTCAGCGTGATGACATCGCCGGTCTGGATGGTCGCACGAGTTGTCAGGTGGGGACGGGTGAGCGGGAGCAAACGGGCCGACCGCGACTGTGCGGTCGGGTCGGTGCTCAAGCGCACCCGGATGATGCCCTCGCCGGCCGCGGTGACCTGCGCGTGCAGCGCCATGCCTTCCCCGGTCGTGGCTTTGAGAAAAACACCATTGTCCTCAGCTGAGATAAGCTCGGCTCGGGTGACCGCTTGCGGCCCCGGGTCGCCGTGCGCTCGTCTGGGGAGCTCGGGTGGATCGGCGACGAAGTATTCGTGCGCGACGAGCGGCGGGCGGAAGGGCATAACCAGCTCCTTGACACGTCTGTGGGATGCCCTTAGTTTTCCGTCTAGCCAAACAAACGTCAACCGGGTTGGGGTGAGGCTTGAACCTGTATATGTACGGTGGCGACTACAACCCCGAGCAGTGGCCGGAGTCGACGCGGCTGCAGGACCTCGAGCTAATGCGGCAGGCACGGGTCAACCTCGTCACGATCGGCGTGTTCAGCTGGTCCCTGCTCGAGCCCGCCGAAGGTCAGTTCGACTTCGCTTGGCTCGACAGCGTTCTTTCCTCCCTTGCCGATGCCGGTATCGGTGTCGCGCTGGCCACGCCCACGGCCTCGCCGCCACCCTGGTTCACCCTTGAACACCCGGACGCGCTGCCCCAGACCCGTGAGGGTGTGCGCCTCGTGCACGGCTCCCGCGACACCTATTGCGTCAATGCCCCCGCCTACCGCTCCGCCTGCAGCGCGATCGCCTCCGAACTGGCCGCCCGCTACGCGTTCCATCCCGCTTTGCGACTTTGGCACATACACAATGAATATGGCACATGGTGCTTCTGCGACCACTGCGCCGTCGCCTTCCGCGACTGGCTGCGCCTGCGGTACCACTCGCTTGACGATTTGAACGAGGCCTGGTCGACCGCCTTCTGGAGCCAGCGCTACGGGCGCTGGGAGGAGATCCTGCCGCCGCGGGCCACGCAGTACTTGCGCAACCCCGCCCACGAGCTGGATTACCGGCGGTTCCTTTCCTCCGCCATGCTCGACGCCTACCGGGAGCAGCGCGACATCATCCGGGCCGCTCAGGGTGCTGCTGAGGATTCTGTGCCGGTCACCACCAATTTCGCTTTGGGTTCCTGGGTACCGGTCGACCACGCGCAGTGGGCCCAAGAGATGGACATCGTCTCGATCGACCACTATCCCTCCACAGTGGACAGTGCGCTGGCCGAGGCGGCCTTTGCCGCGGACGCGGCCCGCGGCTGGGCGGGCGGCGGTGACTGGCTGCTGATGGAGCACGGGCCCCGGGACTCTCCCTTGATGGAGCAGATCGCGCTGCAACACATCGAACGCGGCTCTCGTGGCGCGCTGTTCTTCCAGTGGCGGGCGTGCCGGGGCGGCGCCGAGCAATGGCTCCGGGCGCTGGTACCCCATGAGGGCCCGGACAGCTCCATGTTCCGCCGCACGGTCGCCCTGGGCGCCCGCATCGCGTCGCTGCCGCGCATCTCGCCCGCGCGGGCCGAGATCGCCGTGTGGTACGACGAGCAGTGCTCGTGGGCGCTGCAAGCGACGCACTTTCTGCCGGTCAAGCTCGACTACGAGGCCGAGGTGCTGCGTTGCCACTCCACATTGGAGTCGGCCGGGCATCGCGTCGATGTAGTGCCGCCCAATGCCTCGCTTGACCCCTATCGCGTTGTCATTGTCCCTTGCGCCTACATGCTTTCCGACGCCTCGGTCGCCGCGCTGCGCGCCTTCGGCGGGCAGCTCATCGTAGGGGAGTGGTCCGGGGCCGTGGACGAGCACCTGCGCGTGCGCGCCACTCCCCCATTCCCCACGACACCCCTCACGGCCGACCTTCTCGCCCTCGCCCAGTGAAGATCGCTGCGATTTCCGGGACAATGCTGCCTCAAACCGTTGGGAGGCAGCATTATCCCGGATATTGCGCGGAACTTGGGGCGTGGGCATGGTGGCTCAGCCCTTGATGGTGCCGGTGGCCAGGCCGCCGATGAGCTGGCGCTCGGCGATGGCATAGAAGGCGAGCGCCGGTACCATGGAAAGAGTGACATAGGCGAGAATGCGCGCCGTGTCCTCCGAGTATTGCCCCTTGAACTGCTGCACGCCCACCGGGAGCGTCCAAAGGTCGGCGTTGTTGAAGACGACCAGCGGCAGGAAGAAGTTGTTCCAGCTCGCCACGATCGCCAGCACCGCCACGGTGGCCAGGGCGGGTCTGGCCATCGGCAGCAGGATGCGCCAGAAGAAGCCGAATCGGGTGCAGCCGTCGATAATCGCCGATTCCTCGATCTCCGCCGGGATGGTACGGAAGAACGAGCGCAGGATCACGATGGTGACCGGAAGGCCGAACGCCGCCTGCGGAAGGATCACGCCGAACGGGCTGTCCAGCAGGCCAAGCGAGCGCAGCAGGATGAACAGCGGCAGGATCGCCACCGCGAACGGGAACATGAGGCCGAGGGTGAAGAGCGTGAAGAGCACTTCGCGGCCGCGGAAGGCGAAGCGCGCGAAGATGTACGCCGCCATCGCCGATAAGATGACCACGATGAGCGTGGTCACGAACGCGATGACCGTGCTGTTGAACAGCTGCTGCCAGAAGATGGGCGAGCTGAGGATGTCGGCGTAGTTGTCGAAGACCCAGGGCGAGGGAAGCCCGAGCGGGTTGGTGGACAGCTGCCCGTTGTCCTTGAACCCGGCAAACACGCCATAGAGGATCGGCACCACGATGATGGCGCCCACAACGATCGAGATGGCATGCAGGACAAGCTTTTTCATCACACTCATCGAGAGGTCACCGCTCCCTCCAGGTCGCGCTTGAGGACGTAGCGCTGGTACATCAGGGCGAACACCAGGCTGATCAGGAAGATGGCGATGCTGATGGCGCTGGCGTAACCCACCTCGAAGCGGCGGAACCCGTACTGGAACATGGTCACCGCCATGACCTCCGAGGCATGCACCGGACCGCCCCCGGTGAGCACCCACACCATGTCGAAAAGCTGGATCGCCCCGATGACCGACAGGAAGATGGTGATCCGGATGGTCGGCCCGAGCAGCGGGAGCGTGACGTGGCGGAAGGTCTCCCAGGTGCCCGCCCCGTCGGTCTCGGCCGCCTCGTGCAACTCCTTCGGGATGCTCTGCCGCCCGGCCAGATAGAGGATCATGTGTAGCCCGAAGTACTTCCACGAGATGACTAGGAAGAGGGAGTAGAGCACCGTGTCCGGGTCGGCCAGCCAGAGCACGTCGGTGAACAGGCCGCGGCTCGGCGAGAAGACCATGGTGAACAGCACGCCCGTGGTCACCTCGGAGAGCACATACGGCGCGAAGAACAGCAACCGGTAGAAGGCCCGGCCGCGCAGCCTCTGATTGAGCAGCAGCGCCAGGCCCAGCGACATGGGCAACTGCAGCACCAGGGACAGGAGGATGAGCAGACCGCCGCGGCCCAGGTCGCCGATGAAGGTCTCGTCGCCGAGCAGGCGCTCGAAGTTGTCGAGCCCGATGAACTCGGTGGGCAGCCCGAAGCCGTTCCACTTGTAGAGGCTGGTGTAGGCGGCCAGCGCGATCGGGGTGAGCACCAGCGCCATGAACAGGATCAGGGCCGGAGCGAGGAAGAGGCCGATGGCCAGCCGATCCGGCCCTGAGTTTTGCTTCACTGGCTCTTCGCCACCTTGGTGATCGCGGAGGTGACCTGCTCAGGGCTGGCCTTTCCGGCGATCAACTCGGCGACACTGTCGTTGACTTGCTGCCCGACGGCCGGAGGGTAGGCCTGGTCGAGATAGAGCTGGTACCCGGTCGCGGCGCCCAGCGCCTTGGAAACCGCCTTGAGGTTGGGGTCCTGCAGCGCGGTCTCGGCTCCCTTGGTGATCGGGACGATCGAGTCCGTCACGGCGGCCTTCTGCTGGTTTTCTACGCTGAGCAGGAACTTGACGAAATCGATCGCCGCCGGGGGAGCGTTGCGGCCGATGGCGAAACCGTTGCCACCACCGAAGGCGTCGGTGGCCTTGCCCTTGCCGTCCTTGACCGACGGGAAGGTGAAGAAGCCGAGCTTGTCGCCGAGGCCCGTCTTGCTGTTCGACGACGACTTCTGCACGGAAGGTGCCCACTGGCCCATCAGCTCCATCGCCGCCGTGCCGTTGCCGACGGTGGCCGCCTGGCCGTCCGGGGTGTCGTACTTCACCCCGAGGAACCCCTTCTGGAATGGTTGCAGGCCAACAAGTTCCTTGAGCAACCGGCCCGCCTGCACGAACTCGGGCTTGTCGAAGGACTTGTCGATCGCGGCTTGCTTGAGCCCGTCCAGGCCGGCGACGCGCATGGCCAGGTAGGCCCAGTAGTAGTGGCCCGGCCATTTGTCCGCGCCGGCGAGCGCGAGCGGTGCCACGCCCGACGCCTTGAGCCTGCCCACCGCGTTCAGGAAATCGTCCCAAGTGGACGGTGGGGCCGCGATGCCGGCCTTGGTGAACAGATCCTTGTTGTACCAGAAGCCGACCAGACCGAGGTCGAACGGTAGGCCGTACTGCTTGCCATCGACCTGGTACGGGCCGACCGAGGCCGGCAGGAGGGTTCCGATCCAGGAGGAGGTATCCGAGGTGATGTCCTTGACGAGACCGGCGTCCTTCTGCTGCTTGAGCACGCCGCCGCCCCAGGAGTGGAAGATGTCCGGCGGGTTGCCGGCCTGGGTCACGGTGGTGAGCTTCGCCTTGAAGGCTTCGTTCTCGAGCGGCGTGATGTTGATCTTCACGCCGAGATGGGTCGACTCGTACTCTTTGGCGAGGCTGGCCCAGACGGTCAGCATCGGGTCTTGATTGGAGATGTGCCACCAGTTGACGGTCTGCGTGCCGGAGCCGGAATTGCCACCACCGGAACAACCCGGTAATAGCATCGAGGCGGCACTCGCCCCGGCAAGGCTCAGCAGCGAACGGCGGTTCAGAACAGTCATTGAGCCCGTCCCCTTCAGGTCCGGATCCGAAACTTTCTGTCTTGTTCCGATAATTCTCGAAAAACGCAATGGGGCGCACATTACGACGAGATTTCCCGCGTCGTCAAGTGCGCCCCAGCGCGAGCTAGTAGAAGCGCTCCCCAATCGTTATTTCGCTACGGAGAGGCGCAAGTGTAGCCCGTCGGAAGTGCTGTGTTGCCGTTGGGCCGGGTGGCTTGGAAGCCGAAAGTGGTGCTGCCATTCGGGCCTAGCGTGCCGTTGTAGGTCTGGTTGCGCGCGGTCACGGTCGAGCCGTTCACCGTGAAGATCGCGTTCCAGCCGTTGGAGAACGTGTGCCCGGCGGGCATCGTAAACGTCACCGTCCAACTTGTGATCTGCGAGGTGCCGGTGTTGGTGACTCGCACCGGTTCGATCACGTAACCGTTCTGCCACTGGGTTTGCGTGGTCGGCACCGCGGTGCAGCCGCCGCCCGGGTTGCCGGGCAGTGTCCTGACCGCAACGGTGTTGGAGTTGGGCGAGGTGTTGCCCGCCGCGTCGCGCGCCCGCACCGCGAACGTGTAGTCGGTGCTGGGGGTCAGCCCGGTCACTGTGGTTGATGTGCCGGTGACGGCGTTGGTCACCGAGCCGTTGCGGATGATGTCGTAACCCGTCACGGCCACGTTGTCGGTCGACGGACCCCAGGAAAGATTGACGCTGTTGGACGTTATGTTCGACGCCGTCAGGTTGGTAGGTGCCGTCGGTGGCGTCGGGTCGACCGGGCCGCCGGGGTCGAGCGCGTTGTGGACCGCCGTGTACGCCGCCTTCTGGTTGTAGTTGGCGTCGTAGATGAGCGCCTGTCCCTGGCCGCTGAAGGTGTCGGGGACCCAGGAGTACTTGTCGGTGAAGCCCCAGATCGTCACGCCCGCGCACGCCGTCGAGCCGAGGCACGCGTTGACGATGTTGGTGTAGTACTGGTTCTGGGTGTTGATTTCGTTCTGGTCGGCGGGCAGCGGGATCCGCACGTCAAGTTCGGTGAAGCGCACCTGCACGCCCAGCTGGGCGAAGCGGGCGACGTTCTGGGCCACCTGGCTCGGGAACGAGAATTGGACCGCCAGGTGTGCTTGGAAGCCAACACAATCCACGGGTACGTTCTGGGAACGCAACTGCTGCACCAGGTTGAACATCGCGGTGCTCTTGGCGTTGATCCCCTCGACGTTGAAGTCGTTGATGCACAGGCGGGCGTCCGGGTCGGCCGCGCGCGCGAAGCGGAACGCGTCGGCGATGTAGGTCTGGCCCATGGCGTTGAGCCAGAAGCTCTGCCGCAGGGAGCCGTCCTCGTTGAAGACCTCGTTCACCACGTCCCATGACTGGACGATCGGGTTGGTGGCCCAGCGGCCGACCACGCGCGAGATGTGGTCCTGCATCGCCGTGCGCATGGCGGTGCCGGACAGGCCCTGGACCCACTGCGGGGTCTGGCTGTGCCACACGAGCGTGTGGCCGTGCACGATCTGGTTGTTCGCTTGGGCGAACGCGACCACCTGATCGGCCTGGGTGAAGGTGAAGTTGTTGTCGCTGGGCTCGGTGGCGTCCCACTTCATCGCGTTCTCGGCCGTCACCTGGTTGAACTCGGCGGCGGCGACCGCGCGGTAGGCGGCCTCGTTGGCGAGCGGGTTGGTGTTGGTGGTCGCGGCGGCGTAACCGATGAACTTGCCGCGCTGCGCCGCGTGGGTACGCAGCGGGCCGCTGGCCTGGGCCGGCGTCGAAACCGCAAGCGGGGCAACGAACCCCGCGAGGAGCGTCAGGACGGCGAGTCTAGCTAACCGTCGTCTTTGGACGGACATCGAAACCTCCTGATGATGGGGCGACATCTGGTGGAAGCGCTCCCATCATGGAGCTTCAATGTTTAACGCGTCAATCACCTACCGGAAACTTTCAACGCGAAAGCGGGTCAGCGGCGGTGGGCGGTGCTGTCGCGGATCACCAGTTCGGTGGCGAGCTCGAGTCGAGGGCTCTCGATCTTCTCGCCCTGGGCGAGCCGGAGGATGGTGCGGGCGGCGAGCAGGCCCATCTCGGCCAGCGGCTGGCGCACCGTGGTCAGAGGGGGAGAAGACCACCGGACCTCGGGCAGGTCGTCGAAGCCGACCACGCTCACGTCGTCGGGCACCCGCAGGCCGCGCTGCCGCACCGCCTCATACACCCCCAGCGCCATCTGGTCGCTGGAGGCGAAGATGGCCGTCGGCGGGTCGTCCATGGACAGCAGCGAGTCGCCGCCCCGGAACCCCGACTCGTGGTAGAAGTCGCCCTCGCGGATGAGCTCCTCGAGCACGGGTATGCCCGCCGCCTCGAGCGCCGCCCGGTAACCGTCCATCCGGGCCCGGCTGCACAGCAGCCTGGGCAGGCCGGCGATGAAGCCGATCCGCCGGTGGCCCAGGGAGATCAGGTACTCGGTGGCGCGCAGGCCGCCGGTCCAGTTGGCCGCGCCGACGGTCGGCACGTCCAGCGACGGCACCCCGGCCGGATCGACCACGACCACTGGGACGTTGAGCCGGCGAAGCTCGGCGTGCAGCGGCGGCGCCAGGTCGGAGAGCACGAGGATGACGCCGTCGCTTGCGCGGGCCCTCAGGTTCTGCATCCACTGGCGGGTCGAGGCGGAACGGCGGTGTATCGCCGAGACCACGGTGCCTATGCCGGACGAGTGGGCGACCTCCTCTACGCCGCGGATGATTTCGACGGCCCAGGGGCTGTCGAGATCATTGAAGACAAGGTCGATCAGGCTGGCGGTCATCGACGGCCGGGCCGAGCGCCTCCGGTAGTCGTGCCGGGTCAGAAGCTCTTCCACCCGCTGCCGGGTGTCGGGGGCGACGTCGGACCGGCCGTTTATGACCCGGGACACCGTGGGCACGGAGACGCCTGCCTCACGCGCGATCGCGGCGATGGTGACCTTGCGGTCCTCGTCAGCACCCACTATCACTCCTCAGTAAACAAAGAATCCGCGGCTCAGCGTACTTCCGAAAGTTTCGGCCGTGCCACCCCTCCCGGCCAAGGGTTGACCAGCCGACCGGACAGGCTTACGGTTCCGGAGAACTAACGGAAATTTTCCGGAACTTCTAGCGGAGTGAAAGTCGGAAGGATGCGTTGGTCATGCCGTTCCATCGAACCACACGATCCAGGCGTCGCTTGGCGGCGCTCATGCTGACCCCGCTGGCATTACTGGCCCTCAACGCCCCCGCCACCGCATCGGGCACCGCCTCGAACCCGAGCGGGCAGCAAGGCGGCGAGCAGGAGATCGACTGGCGGCACCCGCCGCGCGACGAGAACCCCACCCTGCGAAACCTCGCCGATCGCAACAACCTGCGGATCGGGACAGCCGTCGACATGAACGCGCTCGCCAACGACCAGGTCTACCGCGACCGGATCGCGATCGAGTTCAACAGCGTCACGGCCGAGAACGTGATGAAGTGGGGTCCGCTCGAGCCGCAGCGCGGTGTGCTGAACTTCGGCCCCGCCGACGAGCTGGTCGCCTTCGCCAAGGCAAACGATCAGAAGGTACGCGGCCACACCCTGTTGTGGCACAACCAGTTGCCGGGCTGGCTCACCGCCGGCGTCGCCGACGGCAGCATCGGCCCGGACGAGCTGCGCTCGATCCTGCGCCAGCACATCTTCGACGTCGTGCGGCACTTCCGCGGGAAGATCTATCAGTGGGACGTCGTCAACGAGGTGATCGACGACAGCGCCCAACTGCGTAACACCATCTTCCTGCAGCAGCTGGGCCCGGGTTACATCGCCGACGCGTTCCGCTGGGCGCACGAGGCCGACCCGACCGTCAAGCTGTACCTCAACGACTACAACGTCGAGGGGATCAGCGCGAAGAGCGACGCCTACTACGCCCTGGCCCAGCAGCTGCTGGCCGAGCGCGTCCCGGTGCACGGCATGGGGATCCAAGGTCACCTCGGGGTGCAGTTCGGCTTCTGGCCGGCGAGTACCGTGGCGGCCAACATGAAGCGCTTCGAGGCGCTGGGCCTGGAGACCAGTGTCACCGAGGCCGACGTACGCATGATCATGCCGGCGGACACGGTCAAGCTCCAGGCGCAGGCGCAGGGCTACAGCACCCTGATGCAAGGTTGCCTGCTCGCCAAGCGCTGCACGTCGTTCACCGTCTGGGGGTACACCGACAAGTACTCCTGGGTGCCTGGGTTCTTCACCGGCCAGGGCGCGGCGAACCTGCTTGACGAGAACTTCGGTCCCAAGCCGGCGTACGACGAGATGCAAGCAGTATTGAGACTGGGCAAGGAATGAGAGCAACCATGGAAAAGTGGCGCGACACGTCTCTGCCCGTCGACGAACGCGTCACCGACCTTCTCGGCCGGATGACTCCGGCCGAGAAGGTTGCCCAGCTGCGTGGCGTGTGGCTCACCGGCGGCGCGGTCGGCGAGGTGGCACCCAACCAGCACAACCTGATCGACCGGGACCTCGATTTCAACGAGCTGATCGCCGATGGACTCGGCCAGCTCACCCGGGTCTTCGGTACCACGCCCATCGCGCCTGGCAGCGGCGTCAAGCGCTTGGCGGCGTTGCAGGAGTCGGTGGTGCGGGCCAACCGCTTCGGCATCCCGGCGCTCGCCCACGAGGAGTGCCTGACCGGGTTCACCACCCAGGGCGCCACCATCTTCCCCACCCCGCTGGCGTGGGGCGCAAGCTTCGATCCGCGGCTGGTGGAGCGGATGGCCACGATGATCGGCCGCGGCATGCGCGAGGCCGGTATCCACCAGGGCCTGGCCCCGGTCCTCGACGTGACACGGGATCCGCGGTGGGGGCGGACCGAGGAGACGATCGGCGAGGACCCGTACCTGGTCGCCACCATCGCCACCGCCTATGTCAAGGGACTGCAGTCCGAGGGGGTCATCGCCACCCTCAAGCACTTCGCCGGCTACTCGGCCTCGCGCGGTGGGCGCAACCTGGGGCCGGTCAGCATGGGCCGGCGCGAGTTCATAGACGTCCTGCTGCCCCCGTTCGAGATGGCGGTGCGCGAGGGCAAGGCCGGTTCCGTGATGCCGTCATACTCTGATGTGGACGGTGTGCCCGCCTCGGCCGACCCGTGGCTGCTGACCGATCTGTTGCGCGGCGAGTGGGGCTTCACCGGCACCGTGGTCTCCGACTACTTCGCGGTGGAGTTCCTGCACAGCCTGCATGGTGTCGCCGCCGACCTCGACGAGGCGGCGATGCTTGCCCTCACGGCGGGCATCGACGTCGAGCTGCCGATGGTCAAAACCTTCCTGAAGTTCGACAACGAGGCGCTGGTCGACCGCGCGTGCCGCCGCGTGCTGCGGCAGAAGTGCGAGCTGGGCCTGCTCGATCCCGATTGGACGCCGCCGTCGGGCGAGCCCGACCTCGACCCGCCGGAGGCGCGCGAGGTCGCCCGGCTGCTGGCCGAGGAGTCGGTGGTGCTGCTCACCAACGACGGCACGCTTCCGTTGCGTCCCAAGGAGACCGGCGGCATCGCGGTGGTCGGGCCGCTGGCCGACGACACCGACGCCATGTTCGGCTGCTACACCTTCCCGCGCCACGTGGGGCTGCACCACCCGGACTTCCTGATGGGTGTGGACGTGAAGACGGTGCTCGCGTCGCTGCGGGAACGCTTGCCCTACACCAAAATCGTGCACGCTCGCGGGTGCGATGTGCGTGAGCGGGGGACCGATGACATCGCCGAGGCGGTCGCGGCCGCACGCCGGGCAGAGGTTTGCGTGGCCGTCGTCGGCGACCGGGCCGGCCTGTTCGACGTCGGCACGTCGGGGGAGGGTTGCGACGCGGCCCACCTCGACCTCCCAGGGGAACAGGCCGGCTTTCTCGAGGCGGTGCTCGCCACCAGTACCCCCACAATAATCGTGTTGATGTCAGGAAGGCCTTATGCCTTGGGCCGCTTCGCTTCCCGAGCGGCCGCCATCGTGCAGGCCTTCTTCCCCGGGCAGGAGGGCGGCCGGGCGCTCGCCTCGGTGCTCACCGGCGAGGTCTGCCCCTCCGGGCGCATGCCGATCACCGTGCCGCGCGAGGGTGGCGGCCAGCCCTGGACCTATCTGGTACCCAAACTCGGCCACGCCAGCGATGTGAGCAACATCGATCCCACTCCGGCCTTCCCGCTCGGGCACGGCCTGTCCTACACCGAATTCGAGTGGGACGTCTCCGTTGAGAGACGTGAGGTGCGTACCGACGAGGGCTTCTCGTTCAGCGTGGATGTCCGCAACACCGGCGACATAGCCGGCGCCGACGTGGTGCAGGTGTACCTGCACGACCCGGTGGCGTCGGTGACCCGGCCGCCGGTGCGGCTCATCGGCTACGCCCGCGTGGAGGTGGATCCCGGCCGCGTCAAGCGGGTCAGCTTCGACTTCCACGCCGACCTGTCCTCCTTCCCGGGTCTCGACGGCCGCCGCGTGGTCGAGCCGGGCCTGCTTGAGCTGCGCGTCTCACGATCCAGTGAGGACGTGCGCCACGTTATCGGCGTGGATATGGTGGGCGGACGGCGGATCGTGGGACACGACCGGCGGATGACGATGGGAGCGACGGTTGCGGACGTTTGATGTGGCGATCGCCGGTGCGGGAGGGATTGCGAGCGTCCACGCCGCTTCGCTCGACCCGCGCATGCGCCTGGTGGCGATCGCCGAGGTTTCCGGTCCGGCACGGGAGGCTTTTGCCGCCGAGTGGTCGGTGGAGCGTGCCTACCCCACGCTCGACGACCTGCTGGCGTCCGAGAGCCCGGATCTGGTGAACCTGTGCACGCCACCGGGCCTGCACTTCGAGCAGGCGATGGCGTGTCTGGACAAGGGTTTGACGGTGCTGTGCGAGAAGCCACCCGCGCTCAGTCTGTCCGAATTGGACAAGCTGGCGGCGGCGGGCGGCGATCGCTTCGCGACCGTGTCGCAGCACCGGTTCGGCGGCGGAGCGATGGCGCTGCGGTCGGTCGTGCAGGAAGGCTCCCTCGGGCAGCCCATGACCGCCGTATGCCAAACGCTCTGGTACCGGCCGGACAGCTATTTCGCGGTGCCGTGGCGCGGATCGTGGGAGCAGGAGGGTGGCGGGCCCACGATGGGTCACGGCATCCACCAGATGGATCTGATGCTCTCGGTGCTCGGCCCTTGGGAGTCTGTGGTCGCGGTCGCGGTGCGCCGGGCAAGGCCCACCGCGACCGAGGACCTGTCGCACGCCATCGTTGTCTTCGAAAGCGGTGTCGTCGCGAGTGTCGTCAACAGCCTGCTGTCGCCGCGCGAATCCTCATATCTGCGTTTCGACTTCGCGAACGCGACGGTGGAGCTGAGCCACCTTTACGGGTACGGCGATGGGGACTGGAAGGTCACGGCGGTCCCCGGGCACGAGCAGGAGGTCGCGGCGGCCTGGACCGCCGGGCTCGCCGGGCGTTCACGGCCCAGCGGACACGGCGCCCAGTTCTCCGCGGTCCTCGACGCGATCCAGGCCGGGCAGGCACCACCGGTGGGGGTGGCCGACGCCCGCGCGACGCTCGAGCTTATCGCCGCGATCTACGCCTCGGCGCACGGCGGGAGGGCCGTGCGCCGGGGCGAGATTGGACCCGAATCGCCGTTCTATCACCGGATGGATGGAGGTTTCGGTGTTGCGTCTGATCAACTCGGCTGACGCAGTGTCCGTCCACTATGGACAGCAAGAACTGTTCTCTTATGTCTACCAACCGGATTCACCTCAACTTGAGTCGCCCCGCCCGTACTTCCACCCCGTCCACACCCTCGGCGGCGAAGCGGTGACGCTGTTCCGCCCCGAGGACCACGTGTGGCACAAGGGGATCGCTTGGTCCCTGCCGAACGTCGGCACGGAGAACTTCTGGGGAGGGGTGACCTACAAGCGGGACCAGGGTTACGTGCAGCTGCCCAACAACGGGGCTCAGGTGCACGAGGAGTTCCTGCGCCAGGCGCCGTCGGCCATCGCACACCGCCTGCACTGGGTCACCGAGGCGGGGGACGTGTGGTTCCGGGAGGTGCGCCGCTTCGATGTGAGCGTCTACGCCGACCAGTCGGCCTGGGTGCTCTCGTTCGGGACGGCGATGACCAACGTGAGCGGGGAGGAGATCGTCATCGGCAGCCCGACCACCGAGGGGCGCGAGAACGCCGGTTACGGCGGGCTTTTCTGGCGCGGGCCGTCGTCTTTCGTCGGCGGCCGCGTTTACGCGCCCGGCGGCGGCGATGTTGCGGAAGGCGGCGACGACCTGATGGGCGTGCGCGGGCCGTGGCTCGGGTTCACCAGTGGCTCGGCGACGCTCGTCTTCGTTGACGCGCAAGAGAACCCGGGGCACCCGACGAAATGGTTCGTGCGCACCGGAATCTTCGCCTGCGTCTGCCCGGCACCGTTCTTCGACACCGAGGTGAAGGTGGCCGACGGAGAAAGCCTGCTCTTCCGCTACGCCGTGGTCATCGCCGACGGCGATCCCGGCCGCGCGGGCGCGGCGCGCCTGGCCCACCTCGGCCAGTCGGCTATGAGTGATCCACAGTGGATTCCCGCACCACCAATTCGGGTTCGAACAGAACCTGTCGATGGCGGTGTCCCGGCCCATCGTTGATCTCACCGAAGAGCAGCTCGGCGGCGGTGCGGCCGAGCTGCTCGCGTGGTTGGGCGATGGAGGTCAGCGGCACGGTCGCGGCGGCGGCGTACTCGATGTCGTCGTAGCCGACGATCGCGATATCGCTCGGTACCTTGAGACCGCGGCGGGTCATCTCCTGCAGCACGCCCAGGGCGAGCAGATCGTTGGCGCAGAAGACGGCGGTGGGCCGGCGATGCGAGCCAAGCTCGGCGATGCGCTCGGCCGCGGTACGCCCGAAAGCTGTTGTCAGAGCCGGCATTTCGAAAAGCCGCAGGGAACTGACCACGCTGAGCGCCCCCGCGTGCCGATCCGCGACCTGCCGGATCGCCAGCGGCCCACCGACGAAGGCGATCCGCCGGTGCCCCTGCTCCACCAGGTGCGTGGCGGCCAGCCGGCCCCCGAGCACGTCGTCGACCGCGACCGAGCACCGGTTGCGCGTGCCCGCTCCCCGGTCGACGAGGACCACCGGGATCCCGCGTTTGATCAGCCGCTCCAGGATGGGGTGGGAGTCCTCGCCGGCCGGGGTGATGAGCACGCCCCGGACCCGTTGCTCCTCAAGCTGTTCGAGCTGGCGCCGCTCCCGGGCCACGTCCTCGCCGGTGTTGCAGACAATGACCATGTTGCCGGTTGTGTCCACAATGGACTCCACTCCCCGTACCACGTCGGTGAAGAACGGGTTGGCCACATCAAGGACCACGACGGCGACCATGCGGCTGTGCCCGGCGCGCAGCTGGCGCGCGGAGTCGTTGCGCACATACCCGAGCGCGGCGATGGCATCCAGGACGCGCTGGCGCGTGGCGGGCGCGACCAGCTCGGGCCGGTTGAGGACATTGCTTACCGTGGCGATCGACACCCGGGCCTGCCGGGCGACCTCCTTGATGCTGGTGGGAGAGGGGCCTCGGGATGGGGGGTCGGCGGGTGGGATAGGCAACGGCACCTTCATACAGTATGTGACGATTGAAACGTGTCAAGAGTGCCGCCGTCCACTCCTTGCCACCTAACGGCCTTGCTCCCATGATCAACTGAAATCGCACTTTCCCCGAAAATGCGACCTTGCGAGCGCACGAGGCAGCATTTTTCCCGAAAATGTCAAAAGTCAACGGGGTCGAGTCTTGCCGACCGCTCGATCCCGCAGAGGTAGAAATCCGCACCGTGGGTACGTCCTTGTCGGGAAGGAGATGATGACGAGATGACGAAGTACCTGCTGACCATCGATTACAACGGCGGAGACGTCGATGTGCCCATGGACGAGTGGGACCCCGAGGAGATAACGGCGCATATGGACTACTACCGAGCGCTGAATCGGGAATTGACCGAAAGCGGCGAGCTGGTCGAGGTCAACGCCCTGACCGGGCCCGAGCTGGCGAGGTTCGTCGTGTCCGACGGCGCGACCGCTCCCGTGGTCACCGACGGCCCCTTCGCCGAGTTCAAGGAGTTGCTCGCCGGGTATGAGCTGGTCGATGTCGAATCGGAGGAGCGGGCCATCGAGATCGCGGCGCGGCTGTCGGCCGTGCCCGGCCCGGGCGGCACGCCGCTGCGGCAGCCGATCGGGGTACGGCGGGTGATGTCCCCCTGAAGGATCCGGGAAACGGTGTCGAGGGCCTGCTGCGCGAGCTGGCGCCGCAGGCGCTCGGCGTGCTCGCGCGCCGCTACGGCGACTTCGACCTGGCCGAGGACGCGGTGCAGGAAGCCTTGCTGTCGGCGGCCACGCACTGGCCGGTCGACGGAGTTCCGGACAACCCGCGCGGCTGGCTCATCCAGACCGCCTCCCGCAAGCTGCTGGACATCGTGCGCGGCGAGCAGGCTCGGCGCCGGCGCGAGATCCTCGCCGCGTCGCTGTCGGCCCCGATCGCGGGTGAGTCCGGCTCGAACGACGACACGCTCACGGTGCTTTTCATGTGCTGCCACCCGTCGCTGACCCCGGCGTCGGCGATTGCCCTGACGCTGCGGGCGCTGGGCGGCCTCACCACGGCCGAGATAGCCAAGGCCTTTCTCGTGCCGGAAGCAACGATGGGGCAGCGAATCAGTCGGGCCAAGCAACGAATTATTTCTTCGGGGGTACCGTTTCAGCGCCCCGATTTCCATGAGTGGCCGCAGCGGCTGCGGTCGGTCCTGCACATCCTTTACCTCATCTTCAACGAGGGCTACGCCAGCAGCGGCGGGCAGGACGTGCACCGGGTGGAGCTGTCGGCGGAGGCGATCCGCCTTGTCCGTTTGGTGCGCCGGCTCCTTCCCGATGGCGAAAAGGATGGCGTTAAGGACGATGCCGAGGTGGCCGGGCTGCTGGCGCTGATGCTGCTGACCGACGCGCGCCGGCCCGCCCGCACCGGCCCCGGCGGCGAGCTGATCCCACTGTCCGAACAGGACAGAAGTCGGTGGGACCGGCCGCGGATCGCCGAGGGGCTGGCGATCCTGGACGGCGCGATCGCCAAGGGCACCATCGGCGAGTACCAGCTGCAGGCGGCGATCGCCGCCCTGCACGACCGGGCCGCCCGGGTCGAGGACACCGACTGGCCGCAAATCCTTGCGCTCTATAGCCTCCTGGAGCGGATGACGGGCAACCCCATCGTTTCGCTCAACCGGGCCGTCGCCTCGGCGATGGTGCACGGCCCCGAGATGGGGCTCAAGGAGCTGGAGGAGCTCGACGCCAAGCTGCCCGGCCATCACCGTCTGGCTGCGGTGCGGGCTCACCTGTACGAGATGGCGGGTTTGAAAAACGAGGCGATAGAGCACTATCTGATCGCGGCCGCCCGGACCGCGAGCACACCCGAGAAGCACTACCTCACCACCCGGGCCGCCCGGCTCAAGGCCGGCCGGCGCGGCGCTACACGCCGAGATCGGCCGGCTGGTTGACCGCGGTCGATCTCTGAACCGGCGTGTCTTCCGCGTGCGCGATCCGGGTCATCTCGCGCCAAAGCGCCAGGACGAAGACCGCGGAACCCATGAAGGCGAACCAGAACGGGGCGGTGACACCGTACGGTGTGGCGAGCGCGCCGCCGATGGCCGAGCCGACCACCAGCCCGCCGAAGACGCAAATGGTGTTGACGCTGTTGACCCGGCCCTGAAGGTGCATGGGCACCGCCCGCTGCCGCACCGTGATCGATGTGGTGCCCCAGATGAAGGCGTGCGCACCGAAGACGAAGAAGATGGCGCCGGCGACCCAGGGCGAGGTGGTGACGGCGAGGCAAAGATGGGTGAGAGTCTCGATGATGAGGCCCGCCCGCATCACGTTGCCCAGGCTCACCCGGCGCGTGATCGCGCCGTAGAGGGCGGTGCCCAGCAGGCCACCCACCGCCGAGATCGTGCTGAGCAGGCCGAAGCCGACCGGACCGAGGCCGAGCCGTTGCTGCGCATAGAGAACGAGCACGCCCCAGGCGGCGCCGAACGTGACGTTGAAGATCAGGATCGTCAGGGCGAGGGTGCGCACGGCCGCGTGGTGAATGGTCCAGCGAAAGCCCTCGATGATGTCGCGCGTGACGCTTCCTTTTTGGACGGTGGCACCGTTCGGCGGCAGCACGACCCGCGAGACCAGCAGCACGCCCGCCATGACGATGACCGTCTGCGCGACGAAGGGCAACACCGTGCCGGCGGCGAAGAGCGTCGCCCCGATGGGCGGGCCGGCGAGCTGGTTGAGGGTGATGAACCCGGTCTGGATGCGGGCGTTGGCGATGGCGAGGTCGTTGCGGTGCACCAGCATCGGGGCGAGGGTGGCGGAAGTGTTGTCGGCGAACACTTCGGCGGTGGCGAGCAGGCCGAGCGCGGCCAGCGCGAGGCTCGCGGTGACGTGGCCGGTGACCATCAGGACCACGAGGGCGGCGAGGACCAGGACGCGGAAACCGTTGGCGGCGAGCACGATGCGCCGCCGGTTGAGCCGATCCGACAGCACTCCCGCCGAGAGGCCGAAGACGAGCGGCGGGGCCCAGCGCAGCAGCGCGGCCAGCGCCACCAGGAACGGGTCGGTGGTCAGCGAGGCGACGAGCAGCGGACCGGCCGCCATCGCCACGCCGTCACTGAGGTTCGTCACCCACGATGAGCTCAGCAGCCAGCGATAGCTCGTCCCCAGCCGCCCCGGCACCACAGCCTCGATCAACCTACCCATAAGATCTTGACCCTACGTGGGCGTTCTGAGTGGTCGCAAACGCTTTTGCGCGGACGTGTCGCGGAGCCGGGTCAGGGCGACGGCGGCCGGGGAGGTTCGCTACTGCGTCGGGCCGAGCGCGGCACGACCAGGCCGGTCTCGTAGGCGGTGATGACCGCCTGGATGCGGTCGCGCAGCCCGAGCTTCGTGAGCACCCGGCTGACATGGCTCTTGACCGTCTGCTCGCCCAGGAACAGCCGCTTGGCAATCTCCGGATTGGACAGTCCCTCGGCCACGAGCAGCAGCACCTCGGTCTCGCGCGGGGTCAGCGCGGCCAGGCGATCCGGCGTCGAGCCGTCCGGCGGGCGCAGCCGCGCGAACTGGCCGATCAGGCGGCGGGTGACCGCCGGCGCCAGCAACGCGTCCCCGGAGGCGACGACTCGTACCGCGTCGAAGAGCCGCTCCGCGGTGATGTCTTTGAGCAGGAAGCCACTGGCACCCGCACTGAGCGCGTCGTAGACATGGTCGTCGAGATCGAAGGTGGTGAGTATGATGATGCGTGGCTTGCCATCCTCGCCCAGCGACTCGGTGATCCGCCGGGTGGCCTGGATGCCGTCCATCACGGGCATGCGGACGTCCATCAGCACGACGTCGGGATGCTCGGCCCGGACCAGTTCGAGTGCCCCGACGCCGTCGGCCGCGAAACCGGCCACGGTGAAGTCGCGCTGGGTGGCCAGCAGGGCGCCGAACCCGGCCCGGACCACCTCCTGGTCATCGACGATGGCGATGCGGATCATTGTTCGCCCGGTTCGATGGGTAGGACCACCTCGACCTGGAAGCCGCCATGGCGGGTGGGACCGGCCCGCAACTGCCCCCCGACCGTCGCCGCGCGTTCCCGCATGCCGAGCAGGCCGAGACCGGTTTGGGCAGACGCGGGGGACGCGTCCGGGTCCATGCCGGGACCGTTGTCGCGCACCCGCGCATGAAGCGTGTCCGGCGCATAGTTGATCTCGACGTCCACGGCGGCCCCGGGCGCGTGCCGCCGCGCGTTGGTCAGCGCCTCCTGGATGATCCGGTACGCGGTGAGCTCCACCCCCGGATCGAGCGGCATCACGTGCCCGCTCACGATGATCCTTGTCCCGCCCGACCCCGCCTCGCGCGACTCGTCGACGAGGGTGAGGACGTCGGCCAGTCCCGGCTGCGGGGTCCGGCTGGACACCGTCTCGGAATCCTCGCGCAGCACCCCGAGCAGCCTGCGCATCGCGGCCAGCGCCTCGCGCGCGGTGTCGCCGATCGCGGCGAACCGCTCAGCGCCCAGCGCGGGCAACCCGGCCGTGGTCAGGCGGGCCACCTCGGCCTGCACCGAAATCATCGAGATGTGATGCGCCACAACGTCATGCAGCTCCCGGGCGATGCGGGCCCGCTCGCCGCGCGCCGCGTTCTCGAGCAGGGTCCCGGCGGCGGCCCGCTCGGCGGCGCGGCGTTCGGCCGCCTCGGCCTGCCCGCGGATCATGCTGCCCGCCACGGCGGCGATGGCGGCCACGGCGAGCATCCCGGCCGCGCGGGTCCTCTCGTCCGTTGGCGCGCCGGTCGCCACGAAGATGTAGGCGGCCAGGGGTAGCAGGGTCGGGACCCAGGCCCGCCATGTGCGGTGCCGGGCCAGCAGGTAGCCGACGGTCGCCTGAGCGATCGCCGCGCCCACGGTGGGCGGGTATGAGCCGATCAGGGTCAGGTAGTTCACCACCGTGATGGTCACGGCGGCCGCCAGCAGGCGCGTGCGGACCACCGCCAGCGGTACCGTCGCCAGCAGAGCCAGCAGCAGGGCCAGTGATGGGCTGCCGCTGTAGCGCGTGTCCACCCCGACCGAGACCGTGTCCTGTCCGATCAGGACACCGGTGACCTCCCCCATGGCGAGGATGGCGGTCAGCACGGCGGCGGCCAGGGGCCACTCCGGGGTACGGGCCAGCCGCCGGCCCAAGTCCAGGGCGCGGCCGAGGACCGGGGCGGCCTGGCTCACGCGCATGATTGTCGCCCGCGCGAGCGCGCTTGCGCATCACTCGGGCTAGCCATACCGGGATCCCTCCCGGGTGGGAGCCCGGGTTCCCTCGACCGGGGGAGCAGGAACGGCTCCGCGGCGTGACGACCTGGGCGCCCGCCGACCCTAGTGTGGCAAGTCATGAGCATCGAAGTACGCGGCTTGCGCAAGTCGTTCGGCCGCACGCTGGCGGTGGACGACCTGTCGTTCACCGTGGCTCCCGGGCGGGTCACCGGATTCGTCGGTCCGAATGGGGCGGGCAAGTCGACGACGATGCGCATGATTCTCGGGCTCGACCGGCCCGACGCGGGCACCGCCCTGGTCGGCGGCCGGCCGTATAGGTCGCTGCTGAGGCCGCTGACCGAAGTGGGTGCCCTGCTTGACGCGTCCGCGATCCACCCGGGCCGGCGGGCCAAGGATCACTTGCTGTGGCAGGCCCATAGCGCCGGGCTGCCCTCCCGCCGGGTGGACGAGGTCCTGGAGCAGGTCGGGCTGAGCGCGGTGGCGCGCAAGCGAGCCGGCGGCTTTTCCCTCGGCATGCGCCAGCGGCTGGGCATCGCCGGTGCGCTGCTCGGCGATCCGAGGGTGTTGATGTTCGACGAGCCGGTCAACGGTCTCGACCCGGAGGGCATCGTCTGGATCCGCGAGCTGCTGCGGGCGCAGGCCGCGCGGGGCCGCGCCATCCTCATCTCCAGCCACCTCATGGGGGAGCTGGAGGGGACGGCCGACCACTTGATCGTGATCGGCCGGGGCCGGCTCGTCGCCGACGCCGGCGTCAGCGAGCTTGTGTCCGCCGCGTCCGGGGACCGGGTCGTGGTGCGCACTTCCCAGCGAAGCGAGGCGATCACGGTGCTGGCCAACGCCGGTGCGACCGTCGCTTCGACCGACCGCGACACGGTCACCGTGGGCGGGATGCCCGGGGAGCGGATCACCGCGCTGCTCGGTGCGGCCGGGGTGCCCTTCTCCGAGCTGAAGGCCCACCGCGCCTCGCTTGAGGAGACCTATATGGAGCTGACCCGCGAAACAGTCGAATACACCGGGCAGGACCTCACGGTGGGAGAAGTGCGATGACCGGCTTCCTGCGGCTGATGCGGGCCGAGTGGACAAAGCTGCGCTCGGTGCGCAGCACCGTGGTTTGCCTGGTGTTCGCGGTCGGGCTGGTCGCTCTGACCGCCGCCATCGGGGGATCGGGCAGCACCACGGACGCCAACAGTTCCGGCCCGCCACATGCCGATTCGGTGCAATTCGCCTTCCAGTCGCTGGACGGGGATGGCTCGATTACCGCACGCCTTGTTTCCCAGCAGGAAACCGGTCCCGACGCCAAGGCCGGCCTGCTGCTCAGGACCGCTGTGGAGCAGAATTCGCCCTACGCGGCCATCATGGTGACCGCCGGCTACGGGGTGCGGTGGCAAGGCAACTTCGCTCCGGATGTAGCCGGGACTGTGGGCAAGGCCCCGCGCTGGCTGCGGTTGACCCGCAGCGGCGGCACGGTCACCGGGTTCGAGTCGCCCGATGGCAAGGCGTGGGCCCAGGTCGGCTCGGTCACCCTGCCCGATGCGCCGCGGGCGGTCGCGGTCGGGATGTTCGTGGCCTCCCCACCCACCGGCCTGAAGAACGTCCGGCGTGGACCCGGGGCCACCGAAAGCGGTCCGGATTGGACGGTCAGCACCGCGGTCTTCGACTCGGTCGCCGTCGTCACCGCCACCGGTGCACCGGTCGACGGTGCGTGGCAGAACATCGACACCAGCGGCCCCTTGCCGGAGCTGCCCGACACCGAGATCACCGGATCGTTCACCCGCGACGGCGACCGCTTCACGCTCACGGGCGCCGGAAACCTCGGGCTGCTCCCCTATGGCTACGGCGCGGACAGCGACGTGGTGCGGGACAGCTTCTCCGGCATCTACCTCAGCGCGATCGCGATCGCCGTGCTCAGCGTGCTCTTCATCACCTCCGAGTTCAGCCGTGGCGTCATCCGCATCACGTTCGCCATCAACCCGAGGCGCGGGCGCGTGCTCGCGGCGAAGGCGGCCGTCCTCGGCCTGGTGGCCTTCGTGACCGGTGTGTTCAGCGCCGTGGTGGCGTTCCTGATAAGCCAGCCCTTGTTGCGGGACAACGGTTTCCGACCACCGGCCTACCCGGACTACTCGCTGACCGACTGGGTGGTCGTGCGCGCTGTGCTGGGCACCGGTCTCATCCTGGCGCTGTTCGCCCTCTTCGCCCTCGCGATGGGGACGCTGCTGCGGCGGGGCGCGGGCGCCATCACGCTGGCGATCGGGGTGCTGGTGTTCCCGTTCATCATCGGGGCGTTCCTGTCGCTGGAGGCGGAGAGCTGGCTCAGGCGCCTGACCCCTATGGCCGGGCTGGCCGTCCAACAGACCATGCGGCGCCTGGACGACGTGATCACACCGGGGCCGGGCCTCGCGGTGCTCGCCTCCTATGTCGTGGTCGCGCTCGGTTTGGCTTACTGGCAACTGCGGCGGCGCGACCCGTGAGGACATGCCTGATGGTGATGCTGCTGGCGCTGCGCACGGAGTGGACCAAGTTCCGCACGGTGCGCAGCTCCGGCTGGCTGCTCGTGGGCGTGGCCGGTCTCACCGTGAGCCTGAGCACACTGACGTGCCTGTCGTTCCGCGTCGACAGCTGCCTGCCCGAACCCGGGACCACCTGCGATGTGGACACGACCCGCCTCGCCCTGATCGGGGTCTACCTCGGTCAGGTCGCGGCGGTCATCCTCGGCGTGCTGGTCGCGGGCTCCGAGTATGCCACCGCGATGATGCATGCCTCCCTGACCGCGGTGCCGCGCCGCGCCGCCGTGTTCGTGGCTAAGGCGTGGGTCGTGCTGATACCCGTGCTCGCCGCCGGGCTGCCCGGGGTTTATGGCGCACTCCTTGCCGCGCAAGCGATCCAGCCGGGCAACGGCTTCACCACCGCCAATGGTTACGCCCGGCTGTCGCTGACCGATCCCCTGACGGTGCGAGCGGGTTTCGGGACCGTGCTGTATCTCGGCCTGGTGGCCCTGCTCGGCCTGGGCATCGCGATGGCCGTGCGGTCCACCGTCACCGCGATCAGCACTGTCCTGACCCTCCTGTTCGGATTCCCGTTCCTGGCGATGCTGGTGAGCGAGCCGCGGTGGAAGGAGTGGCTCACCGAGTACTCGCCAATGTCCGCGGGGCTGGCCGTGCAGGCCACCCGCGGGCTTGACACCCTGCCCGTCGGCCCGTGGCAAGGACTCGGGGTGCTCGCCGCCTACGCCGGCGCCGCGCTCCTGATGGGCGGTGCGGCGTTCAAACTGCGCGACGCCTGACGTCCGGCGCGTCGGGAATCGGTCGTATCGCGGCGACTGTGTCGGCCCTCTTGCCAGCAAACGCTGACGTCATATCAGGAGAGGGAACGCCCATGCCGACTTTGCGTCTCCGGGACGGCACCACCGCGGTGTTGAGCCGATTCGCCGACACACCATACTTCACCTTCGACGGGCACCAGGACGCCTGGCTGCACGACAACGACCAGCTGCACAAAGTGACCAACGACATCTTCCTGGCCAGTGACGAGTACGACGCGCAGATCACCCGGTATCTGGCCGGGGACCTGGTGCTCGCCCGCGGCCTGCCGCGCCAGCACCCGCTGTACCACGAGATCGCCGAGCTGGGCATCCTCATGCCGCTCGGGGTGGGCGCCATGCCCGACTGGGCCACCAACGCCACACGCTACATCCCGTTCGGGCCCGACCTGGCTTCGGCGCAGGGCATCGCGCTGGGCCGGGCGGGCATGGGCCCAGGCGACGACCAGCGCATGATGGCCGACTTCGCGTTGCTGGCCGGGGCGGCCGGTCAGGTCGACATCGGCCTGACCATCGAGGTGACCGTGACGCCGGGCACGGGCGTCGCCTTCTACAACCCGGGCGAGATCCAGGTTCGGGGCCCCATCGCGACCGGCCTGACGGTGCAAAGGATTCAGCTTTCTCCCGCAGATCTTCCGGGGGTACCCGATGAGGCCGCGACGGCCATCTATAAAGCTGAGCACGGTGGGCTGCGGCATCGAGCCACCGTCGCGGCGATCACCGCCCACGGGACGCAGGCACTGGCGGCGGTGCGCGGGGATGCCCGGGCCCGCGCCGAACACGCCGAGACCCTGTTCGCGATGCGCAAGGCGCTCGTAACCAAGTGCGAGGCGATCCTCGACCTGATCCTCAAGAACACCAAGCCTTCCGATCGCCCGGGCAATCGCGATGACATCAACTATCGCCACTACCTTGACTCGGCGGTCAACCGCGAGGCGCACGACGAGTATGTCGCTTCCGTTGCGGCCGGGGCCGACCGCGCCGACGCCAGCACCGCGGCGCAGCGGCGCGCACTGCTTTGGCTCACAAGGGTTTCCATCGCCTACGAGGCGCAGGAGCCTCCTTTTCCTAACGGGTGGGAAGCGCTTGAGTGAGTGGGTGGGGGTGGCCGGGCTCTTGTGCCAAGAGTTGTAGGTCTGGGCCGCGGCCACCCCTTCGTCCCGGCAGTGCCCGCTTGCTCTGCATGATCGTTTGAGGCAGCAGTATCCCCGAAAATGCTGCCTCCGCGGCGCGTGAGGCAGCAATAACCCGGAAAATGTCGGGTGTGATGATCTTGCATGCGGGGTGATGCGGGGTGGCCGCCGGCCGGGGGGAGGGCCGGCGGCCTGCTTGTGCTTGCCGGCCGCTGGGGGAGGTCGGCGGCCGGCAAGACTTCTATGGTTAGACCGCTTGTTCTGCGGCCTCGGCGGCTTGTTTGGCCAGTTCCGCGGTGACCTGGGCGGCGCGAATGATCGCCGGGATCGAGCCGATGAGCAGGATGATGGCCCAGATAATGGCGACGATGGCGAAGACGATGCCAGCGAGGTCGTCGGTGATGCTGACCAGGATGCCGGGCACGAGGCCGTGCAGGAACACCGCGACCACGTTGCCGAGCAGCGACGTGATCATAAGGGCCACAAGGCCTTTGTTCTGGATGAAGCGTTGCTGCGCCGCGATCAGACAGCCAATCCCGACGCATTTGAGGAACATGATGAGCGACAGCACAACCGCGGCCTCGTCTCGGGGAAACCCGCCCCAGATGATGAGGTACACGATGGTCCCGAAAGGAATCGCCAGCAGCAGCGAGACCATCAGGATGAGTTTGGCGATGGCGATGAAAAGCAGCACCAGCGCGGCCAGAATCAGGATGATCGCCCCGATCAGCGTGATGATGCCCTGCAGCTTGGCGTGCAGCTTCTTGAACAACAGGCCGGCGGCCATCAGGACGGCGGTGCCGAAGGCGATGACGTCGATGAGCGCGAGGTAGCTGATGGCCAGGCCGCCGGGGCGTTCCGACTGGCCGGGTGGCACGTCGACGCCGGCCGCTGAGGCGACGTCGAGGGCTGGGGCGAGGCCGAGCAGGAGGGACGAGCCGGTCTCGAGCAACACCACGAGTCCGAAGGCGACCAGGAATATGAAGAAGAAAGGGGTACGTAACCTATCCATCGGAGTCTCCCACCGCGATGGTGCACTTGGAGCAGGTGAGCTTGATGTCGGTGCCCTTGTCGTCCACAGCCACCTTCATCAGCTTGCCCGGCTCCAGGTCTTTGTCCAAAGTGGAGTCGTCGTGCGGGGCGCGGGTGGTCAGGTGGACCGCGGTGTCCGGCTTGAGCGCCAGCTCCCGCAGGTCCTTGTCCGACGGCTTGACCGTGATGACGCACGAGCCCTCGAAGGCGAGCGTGCTGCCGGACAGGCAGGCGCCGCTCACCTCCTCCAGCGCGACCGGGTCGGCCCCGCCGAACCACCGGCCCAGTGTCTGGACCAATTCGTTCTGGGTGGGGTCCGGCGGCGGACCGTCGGACCCTTTCTGTGTCGCGACCCCGGTGATGTACAGCACGATGATGAGCGCCGCGACCACCGCCAGGATCTTCTGATTCCTGTTCATTTCCAGGGCTCCCTCTCAGTGCTCGAGGAAGAAGTTGACGGTGTTGCCGGAGCTGGGGACCGCCACGCCGAGATCGTCGAGCGGGATGACCGAGACAATGATCTTGCCCGTGTTCCAAGTGGCGCCCACGGCCGGCGCGGCGAAGTTGAGCTTCGGCATCGACCCGGCGTACTCCTTGCTGGTCGCCAGGATCGGAGCGCCGACAATCGGGAAGCCGCAGACGTTGGCCACGGTCGCGCTGGGCTTGGTGCACTGCTCGGCCTGGATGTAGACCTGCCACTTGGTGATGTATGGCTCCGGCTGCGTCCACACGATGGTCGGCCACCGCCCGGACGGCATGGAGCTGTTGGGGCCGGGCGCGGTGATTGTCAGCAGCGAGAACGGCATCTGCAGCTCAATGTCCACCTTGGTGCCCTTGGGGACCGCCGTGCCGCCCGGGATCGACTGGCGCGTCACGTTGGCGGCCGCGCCGGCCCGGTACTGCACGACGCCGACCGACAGGTTCGCGTCCGTCAGCGACTTGCGGGCGGAATCGATGGTGGCCTTCAGCACCTGGGGGACGATCGTGTACTCGACCGGCACCGCCGACGCCTGCGGGGTGGGGGAGGCCGACGGGGCCGCCTGGGGTTCGCCGCCGCTGGGCCACACGATCCAGGTCACCACGCCGATCACCAGCACCAGCAGGGCGGCGGCGACCACGATCCACCACGGGAACTTCTTCTTCGGCGGCTCGGGCTTCTTGGGCACCTCGAGCATCACCCGCCGGCTGAGCACGAAGTTCTCTTCGGGCGCGGAGTCCGGCGGGTAGACCCGGGCCTCGAACTCATACTGCCCGGGCGGAACCGTTTGCGGGACTTGAATTCTCACCAGGTACGGCACCGAGGCCGCGGGCCGGATGGGCCGCTGCGGATCCTCGACGCTGAACCAGGATTCGTCGACGCCGTCGCCGGTCTTGATGTCGAACATGGCGCGGGCGCTCTTGGGGGACTGGTTGGTCACCATGAAGGTGGCCTCGCCGCCCCGCGTGGCCTCGTCGAGCGCGACTCGTTCGCTGGCGGTGGTGACGACCCATTTCGTGGTCACGGTTCTACTCCAATCTCAAAGGTGGTTGCTGCCGGCTTCTCGAGCTCGACAAGGTGTCGTATCTTTTCGACGTGCGCACACCCGGCGGGCAGCCGGATGACTAGGTGGAACGACCCGGCCTCTTCGATGTCCACATCGGACACTCCGGTGGACAGCTGGATGGCCTGGCGCAGGCCGGCCAGCGTGCCGCGTGACTGCGCCAGCCCGGCGCCGCCTTTGACCAGGTCGCGGCGGGAGCCAAGGTGGTCGATCGCGACCCACCGGGCCAGGAACGCGAGCATGCGCTCCGGGCACCGGTAGGGGTGGAACAGATCCTCCACATGGGACAGTTGTTCCTCGCTGGCGGCGTGGAGGTCCTCCATCACCTCGAGCAGCGCGACCAGAGGGCCGCTGGGGTGCAACGCCCGCTGGTAGGCGGCGGGCAGCAGCAGGGCGATGTCGTCACTGCGCATCCTCGCTCACCACCTCGATGTCGTGGGCGCCGGAGACCAGCAGCCAGGTGGGCGGGATGGTGACGAGCTGGGCGAGATCCGTGCCGGCGGCCGATTTCCATTGCGTTTCGGTGGATCGGCGATGGATTCCTTGGGTACCGCCGGAGAAGATCTGTGCGTGACAAGCGATCGCCAGCACGGGCACGAAGCGGGTCCTGTCCCGCAAGGGAAGCCCGCAGTTGACCGAGGGCGTCTCCCAGCTCGGGCTGGCGGCGGTGGTGTCGAGGGTGAGCACGCCGGCGCTCTGGCTCGCGGCCAGGGCCTTGGTGCCGTGGAAGTCCATGTCCCAGCAGGTGCCGCCGGTCCATCCGGCGGACAGGTCCTGCCACCGGACGTCGGCCTCGAAGAGCCGGGCCCGCTGGCAGCCCTTGCCGGGCTTGTTCGGGTCGGCCGAGCCGGTGCCCACCCACAGCGTGGTGTCCGGGCCGGCCATCTGGACGGCGAGGGTGCGGGTGTCGACTCCGGACAGTCCGACGTGGACGAAGCTACCGTTGCCTACCCCGCCCGCCGACCCCCCATCCCTCGACCCCTGCCGCCCGGCCGTGGTGGAAAGGTACACACCGTAGGAGCCTTGGGAGGCAAGGGCCACGGCCCACGCCCCGCGCTCGGAGACGAACGCCCGCACCGAATAGAAGCCGCGGTCGGGATCCTTGGAGTCCACGATGATCTGCAACGGGACGGCACCCTCCATAAGCGACAGTTCGTAGAGGCCGACGTCGGTGGCGAGCAGGATCGAGACCGCCTCCTCGCGGTCGATCCAGGCCGCGTCGAGCACCGTCGCCTCCAGCTCGGCCACCTTGCGCCAGGTCTCGCCGATGTCGCCGGAGACATAGACCGACGAGCCGCCCTCCTCGGAGTTGGTGAGCGCGGCGACGAGGCCGGGCCGCGCCACCACACCGGGCCGGTCGGCGCTCGGCGCGGGCAGCACGATCCGCAGCTTCTCCTCGGGGAACGAGGCGACAAGCTCCCAGCCTTGACCGTCGTTAGTGGAGCGGAAGAGGCGCTCGCCGCCGCCGACGTACCACGTGCCGGGCTGGAAGCGGTCGGCGGCAACGGTTCTGACTTCGCTGTCGGGTGCGTGGTCGAGTACGAAATGAACATCCTCGACGTAGCGCACGCCCGGCTCCGCCTGCTCCAGGATGCGGTACACATTGGACGCCCGCAGCGGCTGTCCGAACGCCCATCCCTCGGCGGTTTCCGGGGTGGGAAGGGGCGAGACGGCCTGGTAGAGACGGTCGTGGATGCGCTGCCGGACCGCGTCCGGGTCCTCCTGGCGCCCGACCACCACGCGGCCCTTGACCGCCACGGCCTTGTAACGCGCCCACGAGGTGGTGACGCTCGTGCCCAGCGCCCGGCGGGCGTCGAGGTCGTCCCGGCAGGCCAGGCGCACCTCGTCGAGCTGGCGCTCCTCCAGGGTCTCGCGCGGCAGGCGCCATCCGGGCCGCGCCGCGTCCGACACGTAGGGAACGATCGTCACCTCGACCTCGCCCGGCTTGGCGAAGCTCCACATCGAGGCCCGGGTGAACGCCTTGGCCCGGGCGATGCCCGGCGAGCCGGACGTGGCCAGCAGCTCGAAGTCGCGCGCGGTCACGGCGCGGTGCAGGGTGAACAGTTCGTACGGGCCGCGCCGGGCGGCGGCGTCCACCGGCTCGATGCTGCGACCGCCGCGCGCCGGGTCCGTATTGGACACTTTGACGCCGGTTATCGGGTCGCGCAGGGCGGTAAGCGTGTTGGCGGCGACGTTTCCGGCGTCGCCGCCGCCGATGCGGTACCAGAGACGAATTTCACGGTGAGCATCGGGGACCGCGCACGGTACCTCCCCGCCCGGCGCAAAGGTTATTAGCCCTTCGCTGCGGTCGAGCAAGTACGCTTTGTCCACAGCGGACAGTCCGGCGAACGTCTCGACCGGTTTCCATATCTCGAATGTCTTGCCGCCGAACTCCCTGGCGTTCTCCGCGTGCTCCCGCGTCTCGACGCCCAGCATCACCTCCAGCGGTTCACCGGTGGTGACCAGCGGCGCCCGCTGAGCCCGCAACACCTGGCCGGGTAGCCCGGTCCCCACGCCCAGCAGCTCGCCCTCGACCAGCTCGCAGTGGAAGGCCCGGACTTTCGTTTCGGTTTCGCCCGCCGGGATGGAGGTGTGGGCGGTGGTGGTGAAGACCACCGGGTTCGGGTCGGAGCCGCGAGCCGCGGCCACCTTGGTGCCGGCCGGGATGACGATGCGCTCGTCCTTGTTTTCGCCGGCGCGGGTGAAGGTCAGCTCCACCCAGGCGGCGGCGGGAGGATGCCGGGTCACCCCCAGCAGGTTCAGGAATTCGAGGTATGCCTTCTCCGGTAAGCGGTTGAGGCGGTAGAGCATGACCTCCGTGAGGTAGGCGAAGGCCTCCAGGAGGGCGGCCCCGGGGTCATGGACAGACAGGTCCGTCCATTGTGGACAGGAGCGCTGCACGCGTTCTCGCGCCTGCGCCACCAGGTCGGCGAAGGTCCGGTCATCGAGGTTGGGCACGGGAATCATCGGGGCTCCCCCAAATCAAGCGGGTATTCGAATGTTTCGGTGGCGAGGGTCTGCTTGACCCGGTACCGAAGCGAGATGTTCAGACGCGAGGGGAAGTCGAGGTCGGGGTTGGCGTCGACCTCCTCCACCTCCACGCGCGGCTCCCATCGCGCCAGAGCCTGCTTCACGTAATGGATCGCGAGGCCGGCGGTGGTCTGGTCGTTGGGCGCGAACAGCAGCCGGTTGAGGTGCGAGCCGTAGTCGGGGCGCATCAAGCGCTCCCCCGGCGTTGTGCCCAGCAGCAGCCAGATGGCCTGGCGGATGGCCTCGTCCCCGTGCACCATCGCGAGCCTGCCGGTGGCGGTGGCGGTGAGGCCCTCGTCGTAAAGGAAGCGCAAGGAGTTCATGAGTCTGCCTCCACAAAGGACTGTCCGGGCAGGCGCACCTTGTAGTGAACGGTGCCCGGCACGGTGCCGTCGGTGAGCCCGTCGAGGTTGTCGAGGACTATGGCCTTGCCGTCGATGCGGATCCACGTGCTGAAGCCCTGCTTGACTTTCAAAGTGGCGGTGCAGGGCTTCATGGTGGCGCCGATGTTGGGGCAGCGCTTCACCGTGCGACCCTCCGGGTCGTTGTCGACCAGCACCGGGTGGCCGGCGATCTCGACCCAGTGTTGCGAAGGGTTGTTGGCCACCCGGCCGTCGTGGTCGCACCGCACATCGGCGGTCGTGATGATGATTTTCATGGCGTCACACCCCCGGGGACCGGCAGCAACGCCCGGTCGAAGTCGATGTTCGCCGCGCGGATGTTCAGGTGGTGGCCCGGCGCCTCGATCACCATGTCGGTGTGGGCGGTGAGGGTCACGGCGTCCGGTGCGAGGTCGAGGCAACTGCCGTCCGCATTGGACAGTTTTATCGCCTTGCGGTCGTCGTCGAGCACGATGACCTGGCCCGCCCCGCTGTGGAGGATCCAGTGCCTGCCCTTCTCCGGAGCGTTGTGCGTGCCGAAGACCGAGCCCAGCACCAGACCCTCGGCCGGATCCCCGTGCGGCAGCGCCACCACGACCAGGTCGCCCGGATCCGGCATGGCGACCACACCCCGGCCCGGCCCCGCCCCCGGGCACAGCACGGCCAGCCAGCCCACGCTGACATCGCCATAGGCGGGAAGGCTCACCTCGACCCGCCCGGCACTGTCCGGATCGGACACATCGGTGACTTTGCCTAAAGTGATGGAGGCGGCCGCTGGCGGTGCCTCGGTTTCCGGTGGTTCGCTTGAGATTTTTACTTGGTACCCGTCGACGTTGATTTCGTGGATCGCCTCGGAAAGCCCATACACGCCATCGACGGCGTCGTCCAATCCGGACAGTGCGACGGCCCGACCCGGCAGGAGCCTGACATCTCCTTCGACGACGCCCTCGATCTTTGTAGCGCGGGCGGCCCCGGCCTCGACGGCGGCCCGTGGCGCCTCGCTCAGCAACGCCATCGGCTGGTCGACGAGAGTCCGGCTTTGCTGGCCACTGCCCGCCTTCTCGGTGACGAACTCCCCCTTGCGCGGATGCCACCCGATCGCCGTAACCTCATCGACGGCCCGCTCGCGGTTGGTCTCGGCCGACGCGCGCCAGAGATTGGCGCCCAGCACCAGCTTGATCGGCTCGCCTTTCGGTTTGAGACCGCTCAGTCGCAGCGTCCGTCCACTCAGGACGATGTATAGCCCGGCGCGGCCGGCCGCCTGGGTCAGCAGCTCCCAGTCGCTCTGCCGGTGCTGCACGAGCCGCTCGATCCGTCCGCCCGAACGCTCGGACTCCACGGTGAGGTCCAGATCGGCGGTGAGCGTCCGCGCCAGATCTTCCACCGTCACGTTCTCGAAAACCCTTGGCTTCTGGCGCTTGCGGAGGCGGTGCAGCCTGTCGTAGCCGCGCAGCAGGCACACCCTCTCCGACCCCGGCCCGCTCACCAGCTCCACCGCCGTGACCTCGCCGCCGAAGAGCGGTTCGTCATCGAGCTCGATGGTCAGACTCTGGTCCAGCGGCCACGCGTTGTCGTACGCCTCAATGGCGATTTCGGCCTGGGCAGGTTGCGACAGCCGGGTTGCCACCCGCAGCGACAACACCCGGCCCGGCACCGGCCGGCCGCCGACGCTCACTTTTATCACCGGCATTCTCATCACGGCACCCCCAGCACCGAACCCGACCGCAGGTCGAGAGGGTTGGAGATGTTGTTGTGCGCGGCCAGTTCCCGCCAGTTGGACGGGTCGCCCAGCGCCGTGGCGGCCAGCAGGTCGAAACGGCCGCCCCCACCGACCGCCTGGATCGCACTCTGCGTCGTGCGGGCGGGGGCGGACGGCGGCTCCTCCTTGGTACGCAGCATCTTCAGCCGCATCCACGAACGTCGCGGCGTACCATCCGAGTCGATCGCGTCGAGCCGCTCGGCCACGCTCACGATGACGCCCGGCAGGTTCCACGTCTTGCCCCACACCAGGCGCACCTGCGGCGGGCGGCCGTCCTCGTTCTCGGCCAGGCGCCACAACCGTCCGGTCAGCGCACGCACATCATCGGGCCGGTGCGCCGGATCGGCCAGATCCACGTCGAACAGCAGATCCAGCACAAGTTCCGTGCGGCCGCCGCCCGTGAACAGCAGCACATCGTCGCTGCCCGCGCCCCTCACCGCGCCCGGCAGCGCCGCCGGCCGCACCCCCGCCAGCCGCCGGATCACCAGCGTCTCGGGGTTGATCAGGCAGTCGATGCGCTCCCCGGTAGCATCGACGAGAAACGCTATCCGTTCCACCTCAGACCCTCCTGCTCGCGTTGAAGCTTTTCGATATGCTTGGGGTCGCTCATTAGCGTGCCGGCCGTCCACAGTGCGGAGTCATCGAGCAGCTCCGGCCACTGATCCGTGGCCTCCGCCTTCTCGCCCGCCAGTTCCGGCCACGAGCCACCTTGATCGTTGCGGTGCTCACAGTGATTTCGGGCGGCCGAAGCACTGTCAGAACCGCAACGATCAAAGGACCTAGCGCGCGCGAGCGAAGCGGGGCCCGAGCCCGGCATTGGGCGCGGGGGCCAGGCGGGGTCGGTCGCGGAAGCCGCCCAGGGCGAAGGGCACGACTTCGCCGGCGAGGCGGGGTCGGCGTGCTGCACCGCCGTTGTGTGCGTCGGCCAAGCCGTCTCCGACCCGGCACCGGTGCGCGAAGCGGAAGCTGAGGCCGCCCGCGACGCCGGATGCGAATGCGACGGCCCAGCCGGATCGCACTGCGATGCGGAAGCTGAGGCCGCCCGCGACGCCGGATGCGAATGCGACGGCCCAGCCGGGTCCGTCGATGATGCGGCGGCCGATGCGGAAGCTGAAGCGGCCCAAGGTGCGGGGCGTGAGCGCGACGGCCAAGCTGAGTCCGCTGGTGACGCGGTGTCGGATCCCGGCGCGGGATGCGAATTCCACCGCGATGCGGGATTGATGTGCGGCACCGGCGTTGGGCGCGACGGCCAAGCGGTGTCCGTCGGCGATGCGGCGTCGGAAGCGGGAGTGGAAACCGCCCAAGGCACAGGACGCGGATGCGACGGCGAGGCTGGATTCGCCTGCGGCACTGAGGCTGGCTGCGAAGCCAGACTCGTCGGCAATTCGGTGTCCGATCCCAGCGCGGGACGCGAGTGCGCCGGCCAGGCGGGAGTGGCGTGCGGCACCGGTATCGGGCGCGACGGCCAAGCCGGGTCACGCGGCGGTGAGGCGGCCGAAGCGGGAGCTGAAGGCGGCCAAGGCGCTGGGCGCGAGTGCGACGGCCAGGCCGGGTCCCGCGGCGATGCGCAAGCCGGCCAGGGCATCGCCGGATATGGTTGCCGCGACCGCGAGTCAGCGAGCGGCTCCCGCAGCGCATCAGCCGCGGGGTAGGCGGGGCGCAGCGTGGGCAGGGGCGAGCGCGGCTCGACTTCCCGAACGGAGTCGGGGTCGAGCTTGACCACGAACACCGGCGTCGTGGGCAGGCCGCCGGAGGGCGGCACGGTGGACCGACCACCGCGCCACCACATCGGCAGCAGCACGCGCCACAAGCTAAGCAGCCGCGCCAACATTGCTGGTCTCCCGCTGGATTCCGTCGTGGGCGAGCACGAGCGTCTCGACCGCGAGTTCGCGGCTCATCGCGTCGAGCGGCGAGCCGTACCATTCCTGGGGCCACGCGTTGACGAGGTTCCAGCGCAGGGCTTCCGCCGAGCCGGAGCTGTCGAGCATGACGATGGAAACGTTGCGGCGGCTGACTTTTCCTTCCACCGCGGTCATGAGCCACTCCCACAGGTCCACCGAGGAGGTCAGTCCGAATCGGAGGGTGACGGGCGTGTAGGTGACCCGCCCGGGTATGGCCCGCACGACGGAGTTGTTTCCGGCCTCCCGGTAGGAGATGGTCTCGACCTTCACGCCGAGCCCACCCACCTCGGTGAAGTGGCCTTCGGTCACGTTGTTGATGAGTAGCTTGAAGTTGTACGCCCGGTACGGGTCGACGAGGTTACCCGGCGAGGCCGCGGGCACGGCGGTAACTTCCGGCATTTCAGGCTCCCTGCTCGGCGCCGCCGGCACCGGCCGACTGGCTGATCTTGAAGATGACGAACTCGGCGGGCTTGACGGGCGCGACGCCGATGACGGTCACGACCTGCCCCGCGTCCCGCACGTCCGGCGGGTTGGTCTCCTCGTCGCACTTGACGAAGAAGGCTTCCTGCGGCGTGCGGCCCATCAGGGCACCGTCGCGCCAAACCCTCGTCAGGAAGGCGGAGACGTCACGGCGGATGGACTTCCACAGCAGGTTGTCGTTGGGCTCGAAGACGATCCACCGGGTACCGTCCGCAATGGACTCCTTGAGCATGTTGAACAGCCGCCGCACGTTCAGGTAGCGCCACTCGCTCGCGCTCGCGGCCAGCGTCCTGGCGCCCCAGATCCGGATGCCCTCGGCGGGGAAGTGGCGGATGCAGTTGACGCCCTGCGGGTTCAACACATCCTGCTCCACTTTGGTCACCCGGTAGGACAGGTCGACCGCTCCACGCACCGGCTCGTTCGCGGGAGCCTTGTGGACACCGCGCAGCGTGTCGGTGCGGGCCCAGACCCCGGCCACGTGGCCGCTGGGCGGGGTGCTGGTCACCTCGCCGGTCAGCGGGTCGCGCACCACGATCCACGGGAAGTAGAAGCTGCCGTAGTCGGACTGGCGCGGCCGCAGGCCGGCGTTCTCCTCCGCGGGTGCGGCGTTTGCCGCGTCTCCCTCTTTCTTTCCTTTGCTTTGTACCGTCGCCGCGCCCACCCGCGTCAAACGCTCGACGTCGACGACCTGTTCGGGGCCGTCAAGGATGGCCATACGGTCACCCATCAGCTCGCAGTGGGCGAGTATGTCCTCATAGGACACTGTGTCGGTGTATCCGGGTGCCGCCACGATGGCGACCTCATCGATCGCCTCGAGCAGCCGCAGACCACCGCGCTGCCTTCCCTTACCCGCCAAGGGCTCCCCGGGGGCGACATTGACGACGTAACACCTTCCGCCGCCGTTGTCGAAGAAGCCATACACCGCACGGGACAGTGGCGTGCTCGTCTGGCTCTCGCCGACGAAGACGCGCAAGAACTCCGACCAGCTGTTGACCGCGACGGCCTCGTTGCGCCGGGCGTTGCCGTCCGGCGCTGTGCCGATGAATCCGGCCGTGCTCGTGCCGACCGATTCGATCGGGCGGGCGCCGCCGGACACCTCCTCGACATATATGCCGGGAGAAAAGTACATGGGCATGGAGCAACCTCCCTCAGTTTTCCTGGATCTCGCAGTTGATGACGACCGGTTCAAGGACATCGGTGACCGAGGCGGTGAACCGCAAACCGTGCCCCGCCACGACCAGCCGGATGGGGTCCCCGGTGGACAGCGGCACCGGCACACCGCGCAACGTGAAGTTGCCTCGCGGGTCGGTGTGGGTGGTGACGAGACCGTCCACTGTGGAGACCCGCATGCCGGCTAGTGGCGTGCCACCGCTGGCGACGACCCGCCCGGCGACCGTGCCGAGCGAAACCGTCTCCCACTGGGGCATCCCGGTCACGCGTGGGGCCAGGGTCTCGACCCTGGCGAACTGGACCGGCACGTCGAACAGCAGCCCCGGTTGTGGCTTGAGCCCCAAGTCTGTCCATATGG
>Ga0075428_100000252_pt1 | contig 52535 bp, 44 predicted proteins | sample RhiMetdeltSRZDD2_FD_75291 | JGI IMG/M metagenome (GOLD analysis project Ga0075428, IMG submission 75291) | Populus rhizosphere microbial communities from Tennessee, USA - Rhizosphere MetaG P. deltoides SRZDD2 | ecosystem: Host-associated > Plants > Roots > Rhizosphere > Soil | place: USA... | reverse complement strand
GATCCCGTGGAACACGCGGAGTGTGGCCGACGGCAGCCACGTGCTGACGACGTCGGTCCGTGACGCGGCGGGCAAGACGGGCATCCGGAACGTGACGGTGACCGTGAGCAATGGCCCGGCGCCACCGCCCCCGACGGGCGGCGGCCTCACGGTGTCGGTGACCCAGCCGCTCAACGGCGCGACGGTCAGTGGCAGCCACAACGCGATCGTGTTTGTGACTGGTGCCGGCGCCGGGTCCAACGCCTACACGCTGAGTGCCGGCGGCCAGACCGTGGCCACCATGCAGACGGCCTCGACCAGTGCGGTGACGATCCCTTGGAACACGCGGAGTGTGGCCGACGGCAGCCAGGCGCTGACGGTGTCGGTCCGCGACGCTGCGGGCAAGACGGGCAGCGGCAGCGTGACGGTGACCGTGCGCAATGGCGCGGCGTCACCGCCGCCTAACTCGCCACCGCCCCCGACGGGCGGCGGCCTGACGGTGTCGGTGACCCAGCCGACCAGCGGCGCGACGGTCAGCGGCACTCCCAACGTGATCGTGTTTGTGAGTGGTGCCGGCGCCGGGACCAGGGCCTACACGCTGAGCGTCGCCGGCCAGACCGTGGCCACCATGCAGACGGCCTCGACCGGTCCGGTGACAATTCCGTGGAACACGCGGAGTGTGGCCGACGGCAGCCGGGTGCTGACGGCGTCGGTCCGCGACGCTGCGGGCAAGACGGGCAGCGGCAGCGTGACGGTGAACGTGCGCAATGGTGTGGCGTCCCAGCCCATACCCAACTCGCCGACAGGCGGCGGCGTGACGGTCTGGATGACCCAGCCGCTCAACGGCGTGACGGTCAGTGGCAGCCACAACGCGATCGTGTGGGTGGATGGTGCCGGCGCCGGGTCGAAGGCCTACACGCTGAGCGTCGCCGGCCAGACCGTGGCCACCATGCAGACGGCTTCGACCGGTCCGGTGACGATCCCGTGGAACACGCGGAGTGTGGCCGACGGCAGCCGGGTGCTGATGGCGTCGGTCCGCGACGCTGCGGGCAAGACGGGCGGTAGGGGGGTGATGGTCACCGTACGCAATGGTGCGGCGTCCCAGCCCATACCCAACTCGCCACCGCCGACGGGCGGCGGCCTGACGGTGACGGTGACCCAGCCGGCCAACGGGGCGACGGTCAGCGGCATCCACCAAGCGATCGTCTGGGTGGCGGGTGCCGTCACCGGCTCCAAGGTCTACACCCTGAACGTCGGTGGCCAGGACGTGGCCACGATCCCGACGTCCTCGACCGGTCCCGTGATGATCGCGTGGAACACCAGAATTGTGGCCGACGGCAGCCGGGTGCTGACGGCGTCGGTCCGCGACGCTGCGGGCAAGACGGGCAGCGGCAGCGTGACGGTGACCGTGCGCAACGGCACGGCGCCGCCGCCGACGGCTGCGACCGGCACATTGAAGGTCGCCATCACCAATCCGACCAGTGGCGCCACGGTGGGCGGCACGCCCTTGGTCAACCTATGGGTCGACGGAACGAGCGGTAGCGCCAACACGTTCACGCTCGCCGTGGATGGCGCAACGATCGGGATGCTGACCGTCTCGCAGCGCGGTCCGGTCACCATTCCGTGGACGACGCGTTCGGTCGCCAACGGCGCGCACACGTTGACGGCCACGGTGCGAGACGCAACCGGCAACACTGGACGCACCAGCCTCACCGTCACCGTGAGGAATTGAGCTGGGTACCGTGATCTCGCTGGACCACGCTCGCTCGAACCCGCGGGAACGGACGGGGGCGCGGCCTCCGTGCCTGCGACTCTCGATGACCACGGGCGATCCGATTGCCGACTCCGCACTCGGGGTCGTCACGATCCACCTGCGCGTCACGGGTGCCCGTCTTCCGCTGCGCCTCTATCTCTGCGTGAACGGCGACCTTGCCGAGGCCTGGACGGAGCGTGAGGCCTCGTTCGACTTCTCCCTGGACGTCTACGGTCCGGGCCGGCATGCCGTCACGGCCCGCGCCGTCGACGCCCTCGGCCGCTGGGCCGGGGCCTCCACCGTCGTCGCCTGCCTCGCGGGGGCCAGGCCAGCTAGGTAGGCCACTGCGCGGGGCGTCCACGGGCTCACCGTGCCGCTCCCGATCCCCCTCTGGGGGCCCCGGTCAGTAGCCCCCAATCCTGGGCAAGCGGGTAGTGACATGGGCCATCCCATTGCAGCCTGAGGGGTGGAGGGCCCAATTTCGCGAGGTTTTCCGACCCACCCCTGGCGGTACAACTCTTGCGATTCCTCCCCGGTGGACAGCACCGTGAGGGGGGGTTGAATGTTCGACAACGTCCGCGCCGACCTCGAGCACGCCCGGGCCGTCAACGGGCAGCCGCCGGGGTGGCTCAACTTGTGGGTCAAGACACCGCTTCATCCGGGCGTCGTCGCCGTGCTGAGCTATCGGCTGGCCGCCGCGGTATGGCGGGTGCGGATCCCGATTCTCCGGCAGCTTCTGCTGCTGCTTGCCGTCATCATGCAGCGGGTGGTTTACATCGTCACCGGGGTGGAGATCTCCCCCCGGGCCGAGATCGGGCCCGGCCTGGTCGTGCACTCCACCCATGGGGTCTTCATCGCCGAGACCCGGATCGGCCGCAACTGCGTGGTCCAGCACGGCGTCGCGATCACGCACGGGGTCCGATCGGTTGGTGACAACGTCTACTTCGGCCCCGGCGCCAAGGTGATCGGCCGGGCGGCGATCGGCAATAACGTGCGCGTCGTCGCCAACAGCGTGGTGATGACCGACGTCGCCGACAACCTCACCGTGGTGGGAGTGCCGGCCCGCATCCGCTGGCGCAACCGTTCCGCCCTGGCCGCCCCGGCCCGGGCAGTGGCCTCCACGCTTCCTGCCCGTAACGGTGACGCGGCGGAGCTGATCTCGCTGCTGCCGCTACTGTGAGCTATCCATGGCCTATCTCCTCCAGCAGCTGCTGACCTCTTCGGTACAGCGGCATCCCGACCAGCTCGCGGTGCGCGCGCGGGGCTCCAGCCTGACCTACGCCGAGCTGGAGACGCGCTCCAGCCAGCTCGCCCACCTCCTGCGTGATCGCGGCGTGGGCCGCGGCGACCGGGTCGGGTTGTTCTTTCCGAAGTCGGTCGAGTCGGTGGTCGCGATGCTGGGCGTCCTCAAGGCTGGCGCGGTATACGTGCCGCTCGATCCGCACGCGCCGGTACGCCGGATCGCGGGCATCGTGGAGAACTGCGGTCTGCGGGCGCTGGTGACGACGGCCGACAAGCGCCGTGCCCTGCCGCCCGCGGCGGTGAGCTGCACGGTGCTGGTGAGCGGCGAGCCGGGCGGGCCCGACGAGATGCCGTGGAGCGCGCTCGGCGCGTTCCCGGCCGCGCCGCCGCCGGAGGTGAGTGTCGAGGGCGACCTTGCGTACATCCTGTACACCTCGGGCTCCACCGGGCAGCCCAAGGGCGTGATGCTGACCCATCGCAACGCGCTGACGTTCGTGGACTGGTGCGCCGCGACGTTTGCGATCCGCCCCGAGGATCACCTGTCCAATCACGCGCCCCTGCACTTCGACCTGTCGGTATTCGACGTCTACAACGCGATCGAGGCCGGCGCCACCGTGTCGATGATCCCGGAGGAAACCGCGCTGTTCCCCCAGCGCCTGACCGCCTTCATCGAGGAGCAGCGCATCACGGTGTGGTACTCGGTCCCCTCCGCGCTCGTGTATCTCGTGATGCACGGCGACCTCGCGGCCCGTGACCTCGACCGGCTGCGCCTCGTGCTGTTTGCCGGTGAGGTCTTCCCGATGAAGTATCTGCGCCAGCTGGCCGACCTGCTGCCGCACACGGAGCTCTACAACCTCTACGGACCGACCGAGACGAACGTGTGCACCTACCACCGGGTGGACCGCTTCCGTCTGGCCGGTCAGGAGCGCCTGCCCATCGGTCGCGCCTGCGCCAACACCGAGGTGCTGGCCGTCGGCGAGGACGGACGGCTGGTGGAGCACGGCGCCACCGGCGAGCTGTTCGTGCGTGGCCCGTCGCTGACGCCCGGCTACTGGGGCGATCCCGACAAGACCGCCCGCGCGCTGGTGCCCAACTCGTTCGCCCCCCACCTGGGCGAGCGGCTCTACCGCACCGGCGACCTGGTCACGCTCGACGAGCACGGTGAGTATCTGTTCCTCGGCCGGCGTGATAGCCAGGTGAAGAGCCGCGGCTATCGCATCGAACTGGGCGAGATCGAGGCGGCGCTCTACGCCCACCCGGCGGTCGTGGAGGCCGTCGTGATCGCCGTGCGCGACGAGGAGGTCGGCAGCCGGCTGCGGGCCGTCGTCGCCGTGCGGCCGGAGGAGGGGCCGACGGCGAGCGCGCTGCAGGCCCACTGCGCGGGCCTGGTGCCGCGCTACATGGTTCCCGAAACGATCACCTTTCAATCCAGCCTGCCGAAGACCTCCACCGGGAAGATCGACCGCACACGGCTGGCGGCCGAGATGGAGGCCTAGATGCTGGACATGCACCGTGATGCCCGTACCACGATCCGCACCTTCGTCACCGAGCGGCTGGCGCCCGCGGTCGGGCTCAGCAGCCTCGGCGACGAGGACGATCTCATCGACAGCGGGGTCGTGGACTCGCTGGGCATCTTCCAGCTGATCGCGTTCCTCGAGGAGCGCTTCGGCATCAAGATCGGGGACGAGGAGATCACACCGGAGAATTTCGGCACGGTCGCCGCGATCGACCGTCTCGTGGCGTCCCGGAGTCGCTGACGCATGCGGCTGCTGCTGCTGATGCTGCTGATCATGCCGTACGAGAACAGCCCATATCTCTACCTCGGGGAGAACCTCCTCGGCGTGTTCCCGGACTTCACGGTCATCAAGCTCCTGGGGTTGATCGGGTTCGGCTGGGCCGTGCTGCGGCTGGCCAGTGGCGATCCCATGGCCCGCCGGCTCTCCACGCGTCCGGCGATCCTGTTTCTGATGTTCTTCGGCGGTGTGGCGCTGGTGGGCCTGATGCACGGCACCGGTTTTCAGTACGTGATCTCACGCTATCTGGGCTTTCTCGTATTCCTGCCGTTCGTCCTGACGGCGGTGCGCACCCAGGCTGACCTCCGACGCGTGCTGACCGCCATGGTGCTGAGCTACGTGCTGGTGTTCCCGTACGCCGTCCGGCAGATGCTGCGCTTCGGCGAGCGACTGGGCGTGGGTCTCTACGAGTCGAACTATCTGGCCACCATTCTCGTCCTGCTGGTGCCGCTGGCCTTCACCATGTTCTGGCAGCAACGCGATCCGACCCGCCGCAAGCTGTGGCTGGGCGCCGGGCTGCTGCTCATCGTCATGGTCTTCCTCACCTCCTCGCGCGGCGGCTTCGTGGGCCTGCTGGTGGCCGGCGTCGTCTTCGTGTATCGCCGCCGCGGCCTCGCCAGCGCGGCGGGCGTGATTCTGCTGCTCCTCGTCGGCGTCTTCGTCTTGCCGACGGACCTCGGCTCCCGCGCGCTCGCCACGGTGTTCCAGGACGGCGGCCGGCTGCCGCCGGGACTGGAGGTGTCCAATCGCGCCCACGTGGCCTTGTTCTGGGCCGCGCTACGGATGATCGGTGAGAACCCGCTGTTCGGCGTGGGACCGCTGAACTTCAAGGACCTCAGCACGCTCTACACCGGCCTCCCCTACGGCCACATCGCGCACAACTCGTTCCTGGAGATCGCCGCCGAGATGGGGCTCCCCGTACTGGGCCTCTTCCTGATGCTCCTGGCCTCGACCTTCCGTACGCTGGGAGCGGTCGCCCGGCTCCGGGGCGGGCCCGAGACGCGCGAGCTGGCCGGCTGGGCCGAGGGACTTCGCAGCGGACTGCTGGGCTTCCTCGTCTCGGGGTGCTTCATCAGCGCCCAGTTCGAGAAGGTGCTCTGGCTGGCGATCTTCGTGACGATCGCGGTCGGTGATATCGCCCGGCGCCGCGTGGCCCTGCAGGCCGCACAGCAAGCTGAGCCCGAGCGCGACGCCGACCTCGTGCCCGCCCCGATCCCGTCGTGACGCGGATCGTTGTCGCCTTTCTCACGGTCGGCCTCCTGGCACTCGGCCTGTCCCCGCTGGCGGGGCAGGGCGGCCCCGCCGATCCGGCGCCGGCCGGCGGCCTCACGGCGCTCCCGGCCTCCGCCGGGGCCGGCCCCAACCTCGTGACCAACAGCACGTTCGAGGCCGCACGCGATGGAACGCTGACCAGCTGGGGCCAGAAGCTGAACGGCGAGTGGGCCGTGGTGTCAGAGGGCCGCGAGGGGCGGTCAGCACTCCGGCTCAATGCCGCCCGCGCGAGCGGCAAGGTGCCCTCGATCGAGCAGGCCGTGACCCTGGAGCCGGGCCTCTACACCATCGAGGGCTGGGTGAAGACGCAGGATGCCGGCGGCAACGATCCCCGCAGCGGCGTGCGCCTCTGTCTGGACGCGCGCCCGCACGGCAACTGGTGGCAGTGCACCGAGGTCGCCCACGGGACCAAGGACTGGACACAGCTTCGCCTGCCGTCGATCCCGGTGAAGGACAAGGGCGCCTACAAGTTCTGGCTGGGCGTGTACGGCGCAGCGGCCGGCACCGCCTGGTTCGACAACGTCAGCCTGACCGGGGCGCGCAAGCCGCCGCTCGACGTCTTCCTGCTCTATCCCAACTTCCGCGGCATGCTCTTCGACGATCGCTCGCAGACGGTGCGCGTGGCGGTGGCCGCTGGCGCCAAGGGACGCGTGCGTGTGGCGATGGTCGACGAGGCGAGCGGACAGTCCCGCACGAGCCGCGAATTCCCGGCTGCCCCCGAGCTCACTGCCGAGCTGGATGCCGCCGGCCTGCCGCCGGGACGGTATCTGCTGCGGTCCGAGCTGCTCGACGAGGGCGGCGCGGCCACCGCGCGCGGCGCGGACTACCGGATCGTCAAGATGCCGGCACGCGCTCGTGAGCGGCTGGCCACCTGGTACGATGAGCGCAACGTCGTCCACTTCGGCGGCAAGCCGACCTTCGTGCTCGGTCTGTACACCACGTCCGGCTACTCCATGGACCGCAAGGCGTACGCGACGGGCGACAACGGCTGGGGCAACGACCGGATCGCCGAGGCGCCGATCAATCTGCTGATCAACTATCACCTCGGGCGGGCGCCGATCCCGCAGCTGACCGTGTATCTCGACGATCTGCACGCCCGCGGCATCCGCTATCTGCAGACCGTGAACTTCTATCATCGCGGGGACGGGCAGTACCGCGAGATCGAGTACCCGGCGGCGCGGCAGGGCGAGGACGAGCTCAATCGCTGGGTGGCCGACACGCTGGGACGTCACCCCGGCCTGGCCGGCTTCTACGTCGCCGACGAGCGTCCGGCCGAGATGGTGCCCGCCGTCTACCGGCAGCAGCGCGCGCTGGCGTCCGCCGCGCCCGGCACCGTGACCTACGGCGTGCTCGGCGATGGCTGGGAGAATCAGGCGCCGCTATGGCGCGACGCGCTCGACGTGATGGGGCTCGACCCGTATCCGATCGTCAAGCCGTCGGGACAGAACCATCTGGCGATGGTCGGGGAGTGGACGCGCCTGGGTCAGGACGCGGTGAAGGGGAGCCGGCCGCTGTGGATGGTCATCCAGTACTTCCCATTGACTGCGGCGGGAGGCTGGCCCACCGAGACCGAGCTGCGCGCCATGTCCTGGATGGCGATCATCGAGGGCGCGCGCGGCCTGATCTACTGGTCGTTCGGCGAGAAGGGACTGAAGTGGGTCAAGGACCCCAAGGACAAGCAAGCGCGCTGGGCAGAGCTGGTGCGGGTGACGAAGGAGATCCATGCGCTGCAGCCCGTGCTGCTGGCGCCCGACGCGCAGGTCGTCGGCCGTGAATCGAGCGGAGGCGTCGTCCGGGCGCTCGGCAAGGCGATGCCCGACGGCACGCGCTATCTGTTCGCGTACAACACACGCAACGCGCCCACCCGGGTCACGTGGACGCTGGCCGCGCCGGCCGCCGAGGCGTTCGATCTGGCCACGGGGAAGGCGGCCAACGTCGAAGGGGGCGCGATCACGACGGAGCTGGCGCCCTACGAAGTTCGCCGCCTGCGCCTGCGCTGAGCGGCTGGCTTGCTGCGGGCCGTAACCGCCGAGCGGTCAGCTCAGGACGGCAGCGCCGAGCGCGAGGCGGCCCCGGCCGGGGCGTGACGCGGCCGGCGCCAGAAGAACACCCGCGAGATCGGACGCGCCGACAGATACTTCTGGGCCGACTCCATGTAGAGGTACAGCACCGGCGTGATGTAGAGGGTCAGCATCTGCGACACCAGCAGGCCGCCGACCACGGCGAGGCCGAGCGGGCGGCGCGCGTCGGCGCCGGCGCCGATACCCAGCGCGATGGGCAGGGTCCCCAGCAGCGCGGCCATCGTCGTCATCATGATCGGCCGGAACCGGAGCAGGCAGCCCTGATAGATGGCCTCGGCCGGCGTCGCGCCGGCGCGCTCGGCCTCGAGGGCGACGTCGATCATCATGATGGCGTTCTTCTTCACGATGCCCACCAGCATGATGAGCCCCACGAAGCCGTAGACGTTCAGCTCCATCCCGAACAGCAGTAGGGTCAGCAGCGCGCCCACCCCGGCCGACGGCAGGCCGGACAGGATCGTCAGCGGGTGAATGAAGCTCTCGTAGAGCACGCCCAGGATCAAGTAGATGACGAGGACCGTGATGAGCAGCAGAAGCCCCTGGCCCTTCAGCGAGTCCTGGAAGGCTTGCGCGGTGCCCTGGAACGTCGCGCTCAGCGTGGCGGGAATGCGGAGCTCGCGCTGCACGGCCTCGACCTGGGCCACCGCGGCGCTCAGCGAGACCCCGGGCTTGGTGTTGAACGAGATGGTCACCGACGGCAGCTGCCCCAGGTGGGTCACCACCAGCGGGCCCAGCCCGGGCGTCAGCCGGGCGATCGAGTCGAGCGGCACCAGGCGTCCGTTGGTGGCGCGCACGAAGAGCCGGCCCAGCGCGGTCGGGTCTCGCTGGTACTGCGGATCGACCTCGAGGATGACCCAGTACTGGTTCGACGGCGTGTAGATGGTCGACACCTGCTGCGAGCCGTAGGCGGCGCCCAGCGCGGTCTGGATCTGATCGGCGCTGATCCCGAGGGCCGAGGCCTTGTCGCGATCGATGTCCACCACGATCTGCGGGCTCGTGATCTGCAGATCCGTGTTGACGTCCTGCAGGCTGGGAAGCTGCCGCAGCCGATCGAAGAGCACGGGGGCCCACTGGTAGAGCTCGGCGAGATCGGCGTCCTGCAGCGTGTACTGGTAGACGGCCTTGGTGAGCTGTCCGCCGATGCGGATGGTCGGCAGGATCTGCGGATACACGCGGATGCCGGGGACGGTGGCCAGCTTGGGCCGCAGGTCGGCGATCACCGCCTCCGCGCTGGGCCGCTGGTCGCGCGGCTTGAGCCGCATGAAGATCCGCCCGTTGTTCAGCACGGTGCTGGAGCCGCTGGCGCCGATGAACGACATGAACTGCTCGACGTAGGGCTGCTGGCGGACGACGTCGGCCACCGCCCGCTGATGCGCCATCATGGACTCGAACGACACGTCCTGGGCGGCCTCGGTGAACGCGAAGACCGTGCCGTTGTCCTCGGTGGGGATGAACCCCTTGGGGATGATCACGAACAGATAGGCCGTCGCCACGAACGTGACGACCAGGACCGCCATCGTCAACCGCCCGTGCCGGAGCGTCCAGCGCAGCGTGACGTCGTACAGCTTCAGCATTCCGTCGAAGACACGCTCGGAGGCCTGGTAGAGCCGGCTGTGGCCGGCGTGCGGAGGACGGAGGAACCGGCTGCACAGCATCGGGGTGAGCGTGAGCGACACCACCCCCGACACCAGGACCGCGGCGCCGATCACGACGGCGAACTCGTGGAGCAGCCGTCCGACCACGCCGCCCATGAACAGCACGGGGATGAAGACGGCGGCCAGCGAGATGGTCATCGACAGGATCGTGAAGCCGATCTCGCCCGCGCCCTTGTAGGCCGCCTCCATGCGACCCATGCCCGATTCCATGTGGCGGACGATGTTCTCCAGCATGACCACCGCGTCGTCCACCACGAAGCCCACGCACAGGGTGAGCGCCATCAGCGAGATGATGTCGATCGTGTAGCCGAGCAGGTACATCACCGCGAAGGTGCCGACGATCGACAGCGGCACCGCCAGGGCCGGGATGAGCGTGGCCGAGACGTTGCGCAGGAAGACGAAGATGACCAGCACCACCAGACCGATGGTGAGCAGCAGCGTGAACTGCACGTCGTGGACCGACTCGCGGATGGCGACCGAGCGATCGTAGACGACGTCCAGGCTCACCGCCGCCGGCAGCTGCTGGCGGAACGTGGGCAGCAGCTTGCGCACGCCGTCCACGACCTCGATCGTGTTCGTGCCGGGCTGCCGCTGCACGGCCAGCACCACCGCGCGGTCGTTGTTGAACCAGCTGGCGACCTTGTCGGTCTGTACGCCGTCGATGACCTGACCGAGATCCTGGAGCCGTACCGGCGAGCCGTTGCGATAGGCGACCACCATCGGGCGATAGGCCGCCGCGTCGGTGAGCTGGCCGGTGGACTGCACGTTGATCGCCTGGTGCTGCCCGTACAGCGTGCCGGTCGGCTTGTTGACATTCGCGCGGGCGACCGCGGTGGCCACCTCGTCGATCCCGATGCCCCGCGTGGCCAGGGCGCGTGGATCCACCTGCACGCGCACCGCGTACTTCTGCGAGCCGAAGATCGTCACCTGGGCCACGCCGCTGATGGTCGAGATCCGCTGGGCGAGGTTGGTCTGGGCGTACTCGTCCACCGTGTAGAGCGGCAGGGTGGGCGAGCTGAGGGCGAGGTAGATCACCGGCTGGTCGGCCGGATTCACCTTCTGATAGCTGGGCGGCGTCGGCATTCCCGGCGGCAGGAGCGGCGCGGCCTTGGTGATGGCCGCCTGCACGTCCTGGGCGGCGGCGTCGATGTTGCGATCGAGGGTGAACTGGATGGTGATCGAACTCGCGCCGAGCGCGCTGGTGGACGTCATCGAGTCGATGCCGGCGATCGTCGTGAACTGCCGCTCGAGCGGCGTGGCCACCGCCGAGGCCATGGTCTCCGGGCTCGCGCCCGGCAGCGACGCCGACACCTGGATGGTGGGGAAGTCGACGTTGGGCAGGTCGTTCACCGGCAGCTTGCCGTAGGCCATGATGCCGAAGATGAGCACCGCCGCCATGAGCAGTGTGGTGAGGACGGGCCGGCGGATGAAGAGCGCCGGACTCATGACGCGCGCGCGGGCTTGATCTCGACGCGGGAGCCCGGCAGCAGCCGGAGCTGACCATCCGTCACCACGCGCTCGCCGGCGGCCACGCCCTGATCGATCACGGTCTCCTTGACCAGGCGCCGACCCAGCTTGACCGGCCGGGACTCCACGGTGAGATCGGGCTTCACCACGAACACGAACGGCCCCTGCTGCCCGGCCTGCACGGCCTGGGACGGCACGATCACGGCGCGCTGAGTGGTCAGGGTGAGCGCCACGTCCACGAACTGTCCGGGCCACAGCGCGTTGTTCGCGTTGGGGAAGGTCGCCTTGAGCTGAATCGTCCCGGTGGTGGCGTCGACGGTGTTGTTCATGAACGTGACGTCGCCGACCACGCTCTGCTTGCCGCCGTCCAGGAGCGCCTCGGTCTTGAGCGTGCCCGCCGCCCGGTACTGCTTCAGCGCGGTGAGATGCTGCTCGGGGACGGCGAACGAGACGTAGATGGGTCGGACCTGGGCGATGACGACGAGCGGATTGTCCTCGTTGGACTTGACCACGTTGCCGGCCTGCACGAGCAGGTTGCCGGTGCGGCCGTCCATCGGCGCGGCGATGCTCGTGTACGCGAGCTGCAGCTTCGCGGTGTCCACCATCGCCTCGTCGGACCGGATGGCGGCCTGAGCGTTCTCCACATTGGCCTCGGCCGCCCGCGCGGCCGCGCGGGCGTTTTCCACCGCCGCCCGGTCGGCGGCCAGCGTGGCCTCCAGCGCCGTCATGGCCGTGCGCACCGTGTCGTACTGCTCACGTGCCACCAGCTCGCGCTCGGCCAGGAGGCGGTAGCGTTGCTCCTGCACCTTCGCGTTCTCGGCCTGCGCCGTGTCGCGCTCGAGATTGGCCAGCGCCTGGGTGACCTCGGCCCGCCGCTGGGCGAGCGCGGCCTCGGCCGAGCGCTGCTGAGCGCGGTCGCGCGACAGCGTGGCTTCGATCTGGCGGAGGCTCGCCTCGAAGGGGCGCGGGTCGATGGTGAACAGCGGCTGGCCCTGCTTGACCTCTTGCCCTTCCGCGAAATGCACGCGGACGATCTGGCCCGCCACCTGCGACTTCACGCCGACCGTCGTGTACGCCTGCACGGTGCCGACGGTGATCACCTGAAGCGGGACGTCCCTCTGCTCGGCGACGCCGGCGCCCACCGGCACCGGCGGTGGCGCGGCCGGCGGCGCCTGCGCGCCGGCCTTCGGGCGCTCCGAGCAGCCGGCCAGCCCGGCCAGTGTGGCGAGCAGCGCGGCGGCGGCGACTCCACGCTTCATGGCTTGGCCGCCGCGGTGGCCGCGTCCACCAGCGCCTCCAGTCCCTTGAGCACGCGCTGGCGGTCGTCCACGCTCATGCGCTTGAGCACTGCCTCCATGCCGCGCAGCTGCAGGCCGCGGAGCTCCTCCACGAGGGCCCGGCCCTGGCGGGTGAGCTCCAGCACCCACACGCGGCGGTCGGCGGGATGATCGGTCCGCAGGACGAACTGCTTCTGCTCCAGCCGGTCGATGATGTGGGTCACCGCCGGCAAGGTCACGTGGAAAGCCTTGGCCACGTCGCCCATGTGGCAGCCGGCGTGGTCGGCCACGTGGAAGAGGACCTGCGACTGCGCGTAGGTGAGGTCGAGCTCGGAGGCGCGCTGCCACAGAAGCTGCCGAAACGTCGTGCTGCCCAGGGTGTTCAGCAGGTCGAGCAGCTGCTGGGCCTCGGCGGAGCGGGCACGCGACCGGCGGGACACCATCACTTCATCATGTACCGACCGAATAGTTTAGTCAATAAAGGGTCGGGGCCGCTCCGGACAGGGCGGGCGACGCTCCGGACTCGGCCGGAGCGCCGCCGAAACCGCTATTTGGCGCTGACCACCTTGTCCCAGAGCTCGCCGTACTGCTGCTTGTAGCCCGGCCAGATCTTGTCCTCGGCCAGCTTTCGGAACGAGGCCACGTCGGCCGCGTTGACCTTCATGCCCTTGGCCTCGAGGATCTCCTTGGCCTTGGCCAGGTTGTCCACGCTCTCGGTCATCTCGCGGATCTTCTTCTGCGCCTCCCGGCTGACCTCCAGGAAGAGCTTCTGCTGCTCGGGGGTGAGGCTCTTCCACACCTCCAGGTTCATCACCAGCAGGGTGGGCCCGTAGTTGTGGAAGGTCATCGAGACGTACTTGCTGACCTCGTAGACCTTGAGCGCGTTGATGTTGTAGATGGGCAGGTCGGCGCCGTCGATGACACCTTGCTGGGCGGCCGGCACCACCTCGCCCCACGGCATGGGCACCGCGCTGGCCCCCAGCCCGTTCACCGTGTCGGCGAAGACGCGGCCCTGCTGCACGCGCATCTTCAACCCCTTGAGGTCGGCCGGGCTGTTGATCGGCTTGCGGTTGTTCCAGAAATGACGGAAGCCATAGTCGTAGAAGAACAGGATCTTGACCTTGTACTTCTTCTGGAAGGTCTCGTCGAGGGTCTTGCCGATTTCCCCGTTGAACATCGAGTACGCGTGGTTGTAGTCGCGCACCAGATACGGGGTGAGGAATACGCACATCTCGGGGAACACCGTGCAGGCTGCGCCCACCGGCGTGCCGATGGCGATGTTGCCCGACTTCACCGCGTCCATGATCTCCAGCTCTTTACCCAGCAGCGTGCCGCCGTGAAACACCACGTTGAGCTGACCGTTGGACCGCTTGGTGACTTCGTCGGCCAGGTACTTGAAGCCGATGGCGCCCGACTCCGGTGGCGCGATGATGTGGGCGAGATCGAGCTTCCGCGATGCCGTCTGACTCTGCACCGGCGCCGGCTGCCCGCCGAACAGGACCACGAGGACGCCAACGACCGCCACCGACGCGACGCTGCGCTGGAATCGGCTCATGCATTGCCTCCCTTGGCGAGGCGACGTTCGCGCGATCGTGCGGGGTTGTCAAGTGTGCGGCGCTCGATGACGGAACACTCGTTCTCAGCCCGCCCGCCAGCCCCTCAGCCCCTCCAGCGCCGCTCACACGATGGCGGGTCCCCCACGGCACAGCCCATCGAATCGTGCGACGAGAATCGACTCAGCTACTGACCCACCGTCTGTTTCGTCCGGCGCAGTTCGCGGGCCACGCGCGTGTCGTGCATCGGACGGCCGCTGCGCATGAGCGGTCTCCTCGCTACCGCGAGAATGTTCAGCAGGCACATCGTGTTCAGTCTTTTTCGGATTCGCGAGACTAGCGCAGGTCCGTCGAGGGCCGCGCGCCCGCCACCGCCGGCGCCGGGGAGGCGAGCGTTGCCGGGTGCGCCGCGAGGTGGTAGGGGTAGCCCCCGGCGTCGAGCCGGTGGCTGTGGTAGCCGTGCTCGTGCAGGATAGCGAGGCAGTCGCGCTCCTCGACGGGATGATGGATCTCGATGACCACTCGGGGGCGTGAGCGCCGCAACAGTTCGCGCGCGCCCGCCAGGCAGGACGCGGCGTTGCCCTCGACATCAATCTTCACGAACGTGGCTGGCCGGTGCCCGTCGCGATAGGCGAAGTCGTCGAGGCGCAGCAATGCGATGTCGGAGACTGGGCCGTCGACCTCGGCGGCGTCGTCGATGATGCGACTGTGGCTGCCCTTCTCGGTCAGACGCAACCGTCCTTCATGCTTCCATGCCCCGGCATTCACCGGTGTCACGGCCGCCGCGTTGCACTCGACGTTGCCACGGAGCCGCTGGAACGTCTCCGGCGACGGCTCGAAGGCATAGACGTGTCCCTCGGCGGCCAAGCGCGCGAACACTAGCGCCGAGAAGCCGGCGTGGGCGCCGACGTCGTAGACGACGTCCTCACGCTGCACGAGTGTCTGCAGGGCACTGGTGACCGCGCGTTCGTACCGGGCGCCGAGGATAAAGTACTGCTCCGCCGTCCAGCAGTCGAAATCCGAGCCCTCGATGGGGCCGGCGGTGAAGTGTACGCGGACGAGGCGGGGGCCGCCCAGGAACCACTGCAGCGCCTTCTGCAGCAGACCGGAGCCTGGCCAGTAGCCGAAGAGGAAACGCTCGGTGACCGCACCCGGCACGTGGCCGAACAGACGCAAGAAGACGCCGCTCGGCCCCCAGAAGCTACCGTCGGGGACCGTGATCCCCATTGTCGAAAGCCTCATGCACGACCTCCTGATCGCCGCTGACATGCGGCCGCCGATAGTCACCGCAAGAGGGCTGCCAACTCTAGCCCTCCGCCTGATGCCTCAGTGCCTGTCCGGGGAGTGGTCGCGCCAGCAAATTCTTGCCCTATTCGAAACATCATTTGCAGGGTGAAAACTTCGAGAAGGGGCAAACCTGCATCGCACTTCGGTCCACCCCGCACCATGAAAGTGGCGATGCGTTCCGCGCGTCGAGCGCACGAACAATGTCGGCGGGCCTTATTGGTGCCGCGAGTCCGCGGACAAACTGATGAGGGAGCTTCCGGTACCCCGCATTGTGTCTTCGCGCACGCCGAGCAAAGGTCGTGACGCGGAGGCTCCTGTGTGCGCTCGACGCACTCTCGCAGCTACCGCTGAGAGCGCAGCCGCAGACGGCGCACGGTCCTCGGACTCAGCCGAGCCCATCGGGCACCGGCAGCCAGCTGTGCCGCGCGCTCATCCCTCGCATGATGACTTCTGCACCTTCATGACCCGCTCCACGGCGGCCCGGGGTCATCGTCGCCTCCCCGGTGACGATTCCATCCCGGCCGCCCGCCAGGAGCGGTCAGATCACTTGCCCTCGAGAGCGATCAAATCACGTGCTCTCGGAAACATGCGACTGCGCGCCGTTGACAATGCCGGGGCGGGCCGGCTACGATCCGCGCGCCGTGAGGGCCTTGCTCCGCTTCGTGCAGTGGCTCCCCCACGTCGTCGTGACCGTCCTCATGATCGTGGCCATGATCGACATGCTGGTCGGCGTGTTCCTGCGCTATGTGGTCACCTGGATCTCCGCCGCCTTCGACCTGCCGTCGGTCCGCTTCTTCTGGGTGGAGGAGGTCGGCGAGTATTCGCTGGCCTGGCTGACCTTCATCGGCGCCGCCATCGGCATCCGCCGCGGGACCCACTTCGCCGTGCAGGTCCTCACCGAGCACTTGCCGGCCAGGCTTCGCCGCGCCGTCGTGACCGGCCACTACGTGCTGCTGATCGGGTTCGGGCTCCTGCTGGCGGTGTTCGGCTGGCAGGTCAGCGAGCTCAACAGTCAGTCGTTCTCGCCCGCGCTCGATCTCAACCTGCGCTGGCTCTATCTCTCGTCGGTCGTCGGCGGGGTGCTGATCGCCGTGTATAGCGCGGCCTCGCTGGTCGACGTGTGCCGCGGCGTGCCGGTCGGCGAGACGGCGAGCCACTGAGCGATGCTGGTCGCCACCGTCGCCGTCACCTTCCTCGTGCTGACGATCCTCTCGCTGCCGATCGTGTTCTCGCTCGGCATCGCCGGCTTCGCCGGGCTGCTGGCCGGTAACTTCTCGCTGCAGAAGCTGCCGTCCAGCCTGGTGGCCGGCTCGCAGAGCTGGGTCTTGCTGGCCATTCCGACCTTCGTCTTCGCCGGCAACCTGATGGAGCGCTGCGGGATGTCGTACGCGCTCGTGGATCTCGCCCGGGCCCTGGTGGGCCGGGTGCGCGGCGGTCTCGGCGTGTCGGTGGTACTGGCCGAATACTTCTTCTCGGGCATCTCCGGCTCGACGGTGGCCGACGTCTCCGCGATCGGCGCGATGCTGACGCCGCCCATGCTGCGCGCCGGATACAAGCCCGAGCACGCCGCCTCGCTGGTGGCCTCGGCCACCGCGATGGGCATCCTGGTGCCGCCGGCCATCTTCATGATCGTGCTCGGCCAGGTCACCGATACGTCCGTGGTGGCCATCTTCCTGGCCGGGTTCCTGCCCGCGGCGGTGACTGCCGCCTGCCTGGTGGCGGTCATCCTCGTGCAGGCGCACCGGCTCCAGTGGCCGAAGGACCAGGCGCCCACCGTCGAGCAATTCAAGACGGCGGCACGCGCCTCGCTGGTGCCGCTGGTGGTACCGATCATCATCGTGGCCGGCTTCTATTTCGGCGTGTTCACCGCCACCGAGGCCGGCGCCCTGGTGGCCGCCTACGCCGTGGCGGCCGCGCTGCTCTACTACCGCAACGTGACCCCGTCCGAGATGGTGAAGCTGATCTACGAGAGCGCACTGCTCACCGCGGCGGTGGTCTTCCTGCTCTCGGTGGCCAGCGTCTATCAGTTCCTGATGGGCATGCTGGGTGTGCCCCTGCTGCTGGGCAACCTGCTCCAGCCCCTGCACGGCACGCCGTGGCTGTTCATGCTCGCGGTGGCCGGCATTGTGATCCTGTTCGGGATGGTCCTGGAGGGGCTTCCGGCGGCGGTGGTGCTGGTGCCGGTGGTCTTTCCCATCGCCAAGCAGATCGGCATCCATCCGGTGCACTTCAACATCGTGCTCACCGCCGCGGTCGGCATCGGCCTGTTCCTGCCGCCCATCGGCGTCGGGCTGCTCATGGCGCTTCGCTTCGCCAACATCACGGTCGGCCAGCACTTCCGCGTCTACTGGCCGTACCTCGCCGCCCTGGTGGTCGGTCTCCTGATCCTCATCCTGTTTCCGGAGATCACGCTGTTCCTGCCACGGCGGGCGGGTTTGGTCCGCTGAGCAGGCTGATGAAAAAGGCGGCCGACATTTCCGCAACAATCGGGTAGAAGGTCGGAGGCGGTTATGCGCAAGAGTGACGAACGGATCCTGACGACGCACGTGGGGAGCATTCCCCGCAATGCGGCGCTGCGCGATCTGCTGGTGAAGCAGGACCGCGGCGAGGCGGTCGACGCGCGCGAGCTCGAGCGCCAGATGGACGCAGCCGTACGGAGCGTGGTGGCCCGCCAGCGCGAGGTCGGCATCGACGTCGGCAACGACGGCGAGCAGCCGCGCGCCGGCTTCTCCACCTATGTCGCGCGCCGGATGCGGGGGTTCGGCGGCGAGAGCAAGCGGCCGCTGTCCCGCGACCTCATCGAGTTTCCCGACTACGCCGAGCTGCTCGCCTTCCGGCGCCGGGCGGCGGCGCGCATCACCAACGCGCCCCAGGCGGTGGCCGAGATCAGCTACGACGACCTCAGCGAAGCCGCGCAGGAGTGCGACCTGTTCGCCGCGGCCACCGCCGCGGCGCCCTCGCCCTTCGTGGAGCGGTTCATGACCGCGGTGTCGCCCGGCACGGTGGCCACCATCCTGCTCAACGCGCACTACGATTCCCACGAGCGCTACATCATGGCGCTGGCCCGCGAGATGCGGAAGGAGTACGAGCTGATTCACGCGCGCGGCTTCGTGCTGCAGCTCGATTGCCCGGACCTGGCCATGGAGCGGGCGCGGTTCTTCCAGCACGAGACGGTGGCGCAGTTCGTCAAGACGGTCGAGCTGCACATCGAGGCCATCAACCAGGCGATCGTCAACATCCCGCCCGACCGCGTGCGCCTGCACCTGTGCTGGGGCAACTACGACGGCCCGCACGTGCACGACGTGGCCCTGGACGCGATCCTGCCCGCCGTCCTGCGGGCCCGGGTCGGCGCGCTGTCGCTGCCGCTGGGCAACCCGCGTCACCAGCACGAGTACAAGGTGATCAAGCGTCTGGGGCTGCCGGACGGCATGCTGTTCCTGCCCGGTGTCATCGACACCACGACCAACTACGTCGAGCATCCCGAAGTCGTGGCCGACCGGATCGCCCAGGCCGTCGACGCCATCGGCGATCGCACCCGCGTGCTGGCCTCCACCGATTGCGGCTTCGGCACGTTCGCCGGCTCGGAGATGTGCGCCGAGAGCGTGGTGTGGGCCAAGCTCCGCGCGCTCGCCGAGGGCGCGGCCCTCGCCAGCCGACGCACCGCCTGAGCGCGCCGCCCGATTGACAGGGCCGCGACCCTCGGGATAATCGGGCCACCGACCCGACCGCGAGAGTCCCGACGCCTGACCCGTCAGGAGGAGCGTCATGAGACCGTCCGGCGCGCTCGTTCCGGCCCTCTGTGCGGTTGTCCTGACCTGCGCTCTGATCCTTCCCGCGCCGGCGACCGCCGCGCCGGACGGCCAGATGGTGTGGGGGGTGCACATCTCGCTGGCGCCCACCTGGTTCGATCCGGCCGAGACGCCGGGAATGATCACGCCGTTCATGATCATGTACGCGCTGCACGATGCGGTGGTGAAGCCGATGCCCGGACAACCCAAGGCGCCCAGCCTGAGCGAGTCCTGGACGGTGTCGCGCGACGGGCTGGTGTACGAGTTCGTCCTGCGCAAGGGGGCGCGCTTCCACAATGGCGAGCTGGTCACCGCCGAGGACGTGAAGTTCTCGTTCGACCGCTACCGCGGCACCTCGGCGCGGGCGCTCAAGGATCAGGTCGCGGCCGTCGAGGTGGTCGATCCCCAGCGCGTGCGCTTCCGTCTCAAGCGGCCGTGGCCGGACTTCCTGACGTTCTACTCGAGCACTACCGGAGCCGGCTGGATCGTGCCCAAGAGGTACGTGGAGCAGGTCGGCGACGAGGGGTACAAGAAGCTTCCGATCGGCGCCGGCCCGTACCGCTTCGTGTCATTCACGCCCGGCGTGGAGCTGGTCTTCGAGGCCTTCGAGCAATACTGGCGCAAGACGCCGAGCGTGAAGCGCCTGGTATTCCGCGTGATCCCCGACGAGACGACGCGCCTGGCCGCGCTCAAGCGCGGCGAGGTGGACATTGTCTACTCGATCCGCGGTGAGCTGGCCGACGAGCTGAAGCGCTCGCCCGGCCTCGGCCTCAAGGCCGTGGTGCTGCAGGGCACGTTCTGGCTCTACTTCGCCGACCAGTGGGACGCCAAGTCGCCCTGGCACGACCGTCGGGTCCGGCAGGCCGCGAGCCTGGCCATCAACCGCCCGGGCATCAACGAGGCCCTCACGCTGGGATTCTCCAAGCTGACCGGCAGCATCATCCCCACCAGCTTCGAGTACTACTGGCAGCCCCCCGCGCCGACCTTCGATCGCGCCGCCGCGAAGAAGCTCCTGGCCGCCGCCGGGTATCCGAACGGCTTCGAGTCCGGCGAGTATTTCTGCGACGGCACCTACGCGAATCTGGGCGAGGCCGTGATCAACGACCTGCAGGCCGTCGGCATCCGCTCGGCGCTCCGGCCACTCGAGCGGGCGGCCTTCTTTGCCGGCTACAGCGAGAAAAAGTTCAAGAATCTGATCCAGGGGTCGAGCGGGGCGTTCGGCAACGCGGCCACCCGACTCGAGGCGTTCGTCGCGGCCGGCGGCGCCTATGTGTACGGAACGTATCCGGACATCGACGGCCTCTTCCAGGAGCAGGCCGCCGACAACGACCTCAAGCGCCGCGAGAGCACTCTCATGCGGATCCAGCAGCTCGTGCACGACAAGGTCGTGTACGCGCCGATCTGGCAGCTGGGCTTCATCAACGGCCTGGGCCCGCGGGTCGGGGAGTCGGGCCTCGGCCTCATCGGCGGCCACGCCTACTCCGCGCCCTACGAGGACGTGACGCTGAAACGTTAGCGGCCCGAGAGTGCCCTTCAGCCTGCTAGCGGGCGGCGCGGGCGCGGACGGACTCGTGGTTGCCGGCGGACAGGAACGGGGAGCCGGCGAAGTCGGTGCGCAGCGCGCGAAGGCCGGCTCGGGCCGACCGTAGCGGATCGAGCGTCTTGAGCGACAGCGCCGCGACGGTGGAGGACACGAGCACGCCGATCACGTACCACGCGAAGGCCAGGCGAATGCCGAGCGTCTTCGGCAGGTGCTTGCGGTAGAGAAAGCCCCAGGCGGCGATCATCGCCTCCTCGGGGCGCGCGGCCGAACACGACGCGCGGTTGTGGACGATGCGCGCGTCGGTGGCGATGGCCAGGCGGCCGCCGCGGCGGCCCAGCGTCCAGCACAGATCGATGTCCTCGCCGACCGAGGCGCCGCGGTAGCGGGCGTCGTGGCGGACGCCGTCGAGCGCGGTCCGCCGGAAGGACATCATGGCGCCGGTGAACATCCGCACCGGGATGCGGGTAGGGCCGGGGTAGCGCCGCCAGTACCAGTACACGGGCTGCCGCTCGTCGTGGAACGGACCACGGGTGAAGAGCCAGCGGTGCAGACGGAGGAGCCGACCCGGCGCCGGATAGTTGGTGATGACCGGGGCCAGGCCCGCGAGCTCCGGCGCGTTCCGGTAGTGAGCCAGCAGTCGTTCGATCGTGCCCGGTTCGGCCACGACGTCGTCGTCGTAGCCGATCACGATGTCCCCGGTCGCCCGATCGAACCCGATGTTGCGCGCCGCGGCGGCCCCGTTGATCGAGCGGTCGAGCACGTAGATCAGCCGCGGCCGCCTCGCGGCGGGCAGGGCCGCGATCAGCGCGGTCACCTCACGGCGCCCGCGGTCGTCGTCACTCTGATCCACCACGATCAGCTCGTCCGGCAGCGTCGTCTGGGTCAGCAGGGCCCGGACGGCTTCGGCGAGGAACACAGGCCGGTTCTTGGTCGGTATGATCACCGACGTGGTGAGCCGATCGGGCTCGAACGAGGGCACACGCCGGGTCAGCATGCAGCTCATGCCACCACTCCCGCGCGGGCGACGCCGCCGTCGAACCACGCCCACGTCTGCTGCAGTCCGCGCTCGAGGCTCACGTGGGCCTGCCAGCCCAGCACCCGGCCGGCGCGGGCGGGATCGAGCACGCTGCGCAGGAGATCGCCGGCCCGGGGCGGCTCGTGGTGCGGCTCGACCGTCGGGTGGGCGATCTCCGACAGCGCGCGCCACAGCGCGGTGACCGTGGTGCCCTGTCCGGTGGCGATGTTGAGCACCAGCGGATCACCGGCGGGCACCGCCACGGCGTGGGCCAGCAGATTGGCGCGCACCACGTCGGCCACGTAGACGAAATCGCGCACCTGCTCTCCGTCACCATAGATCGTCGGAGCGAGCCCGGCACGGATCCGCTGGATGAAGATGGCGATCACGCCCGCCTCGCCGTGGGGGTCCTGGCGCGGCCCGTAGACGTTGGCGTAGCGCAGCACCACGGTCTCGAGGCCCCACGTGCTGCGGTAGCCGGCCAGGTAGTGCTCGACGGCCAGCTTGGCGACCGCGTACGGCGAGCGAGGACGACACCGGTGATGCTCGTCGGCCGCCCCGGCCTCGACCTCGCCGTAGATGGCCCCGCCGGTCGACGCGAACACCACGCGCCGTGCGCCGTGTCGGCGCGCCGTCTCGAGGACATTGAGCGAGCCGAGCACGTTGACGGCGGCGTCGTGGATCGGCTCCTCAACCGAGTGGCGCACGCTGACCTGGGCAGCGTGATGGCTCACCACCTCCGGCCGCTCGGCCGCGAACACATCATCGAGCTTGCCGTCGCGGACGTCCACCTGGTAGAAGCGCGCGCCCGGCGGCAGGTGAGCGGCCGAGCCCGTGCTCAGATCGTCCAGGACCGCCACGTCGTGGCCCTGCAGGAGGCAGGCCTCCGCCACGTGTGAGGCGATGAATCCGGCGCCCCCGGTGATCAGGATCCGCATGACCGTGTCCTCACGATGGGCTGACGCCGACGCGGCCGGCCAGCCGGCGCGTGGACGTGGTGATCAGGTCCCACTCGCGCGGGCCGATGAGCCGGAGCGCGACGGCCGCGACCAGGAACACGCCGACTCCGCCCGTTGCCGCGATGCCGAGCCGGACGAGATCGTGGGCGTCGCCGGCGAGGCTCCAGGTCACCACCAGCGCCAGGGTACCGGCCGCCGCGATCTTGGCCAGATCGGCGAGCGGGAACGCCACGCGATGGATGCGGGCGATCCCGATGAAGACCCAGATCGTCGCTGTCAGCTGGCCCGCCGCGCTGGCGATCACCGCCCCGGTGGTGGTCCAGCGCGGAATCAGCAGCGCGCCCAGGGCGACGTTGACCACGGCTGCCACCCAGATCGCGGTGAGCGCGCAGTGGCGGTCGCCCACGGCGCGCAACGCCGCCAACGCCACCTCCCGCATCGCCGAGAGCAGCGACACCAGGGCCAGAACTCCGACCATGGGCGCGGCCGGCAGGTAGGCGTCGCCGTAGAGCCACACGATCAGCGCCGGCGCCAGTGCGGCGACCAGCGCCGCCAGGGGAGCGCCGACCAGCGCGACGTAGCGCAGGGCGGTGCGGTAGAGGCTCGCGAACTCGTCGGGCGCGCCCCGACCGTGCAGCTCGGAGAACGCCGGCAGCAGCGCTCCGACCGCGATGCCCGGAATGATCATGGCGCGGGCGGCCAGCCCGAAGGCCAGGCTGTAGTAGGCGATGTCCGCCGAGGTGGCGTAGAACCCGAGGAAGAAGACCCCCGAGCGATCCCAGACGATCGAGTCGAGCACCGTGACGATGGACAGGGGCACGATGTACGCGCGCATCTCCGCGGTCATCGGCATGGCCGGGGCCGCCTGACTGTCCTGGTACACGGCCAGCGCGCGGTTGCGCTGGATCAGGAGCGACACCAGCAGCGTGACGCCGAGTGTCGCGAGGAGCAGGGTCAAGCCGCCGCCGTAGTGGACGACGAGCCCGGCCACCGGGACCTGCAGCCCCATCTTGATCATGCTGGTGCGGGCGGTGATGTCGTAGCGCTGCGCGCCCTGCAGCGCGTGTGTGTAGATGCCCTCGATCGTGATGAAGAACAGCGTGAGGGCTACCACCAAGATCGGAGCCTGCAGGCCGGCCGGCGCGACGGCGAGGATGATCGGCACCACCACGGCGACCACGATGGCCGTGGTGATGATCTGCCGGCGCATGAAGAGCCTGACGACGCCCCACGCCCGGTGGCCCTCGCCCCGACCGAACGTCTCGGCGGTGTAGCGCACGGTCGCGTACATGTAGCCGAGCGAGGCCAGCGCGATCAGCGTCCGCTCGGCCCAGATCACGTACGAGAGATCGCCCATGAGCGAGGGGCCGAGGCCCCGGGCCAGGATGACCGACATGATCAAAGCGGAGACAACGCCGACCACCGTGACGGCGCCGTACCACGCGGTGTTGCGGACCAGCGCGCGACGGAGGCTCACGCCGCGCGCTCGGTCACCGTGCCGCTAGTCGGACTCCACACGGCCTGCGCACCGCCTCGGAGGAAGCGTACGAGCCCGGTCATCTGGGCCGCGGCCACGACGCAGAAGTAGTACGGCACAGCGAGTCGACCCAGGCTGCGTCCGACGCGGTCGGCCAGGCCGCCGGCCAGCACGAGGGCGTAGAAGATCGCTTGCCCGACGAGCGCGACGGCGTAGAAGCCGCCCCGCTCCAGCAGCAGTACGTTGGCCACCAGCACGGTGAGCAGCGCCGGCGCGGTGGCCCAGCGCAGCACCCGGTGGGAGAGCAGCATCCACACCGCGCGCCAGCGCCGCTGCGCGATCAGCGCCGGGAGCCAGCGCCGGAGCAGGTGCATGCCCTGCGCGACGATGCGCACGTGCCGATGGAACTCCTGACTGCCGCCGGTCGACGGCGGCTCGACGGTGTAGGCCGCCGGCGCGAAGCGCGACCGCGCACCGGCCAGATCGGCCTGGATCGGATGCAGCAGATCGTTGACCTCGTTCGGCTCCAGGTCCTGATAGAGATCCCGGCGCATCCCGTAGATGGCTCCGTCGGTGCTGGCGAGGAATCCACCGGCGCTCTCGCCGACCTTGATGGCGGCTTCCCACCGGGTGTAGGCACCTGACACCACGCGGGCGTCGCCGTCGATCGAGCCGTAGAGGCCCTGACCGCTGACCACCCCCACGCCCGGATCCGCAAACGGTGCGACCAGCGCGGCCAGCGCGTCGGGCGCGAATAGGGCGTTGGCGTCGGTGAAGACCAGCACGTCGCCTCGCGCGGCGGCCACCCCGCGGTTCAGCGCGGCGGACTTGCCGGACCGCGGCTCCTGGCGGACGAGGCGTACGCGCCGGTCGGGGTGGGCGTGCACGATCGCATCGGTACCGTCCGTGGATCCGTCGGACACCACGATGATCTCGAGCCGGTGCCCGGGATAGCGCTGCGCGAGCGTGGTGTCGAGCTTGGCCCGGATGCACCCGGCCTCGTTGTACGCGGCGACGATGACCGACACCCGCGGCGCAGACCCGTCCCCCGAGGAGGGCGGGGACTCGGCGCGGCCGCGTCGCAGGCGCAGCAGGAGCGGGTAGCCGAGCCACACATAGACGAGCAGCGCGGCGGCGAGCCAGAAGGCCAGCCAGGCCATCACGCCGCCACCAGCGTCCCGCAGCCGGCCGCGCCGCGCGCCACGCTCCGATACACGTCGGCGGTGGCTTCGACGTGACGGTCGACGTCGAAGCGCGTGAGCACCCAGTCACGCCCGGCCTGGCCCATGCGGCGAGCGCCGTCCGGATCGCGGAGCAGCGCGATTATCGCGTGCGCGAGCTCGGCGGGGTTGGCGGGCGGCACGAGGTGGCCGGTCTGGCCGTCGCGCACGACCTCGGGCGTACCGTCGACGTCGGTGGCCACCACGGGCCGGGCCATGGCCGAGCCCTCGATCGCGGTGAGCGGCATGCCCTCGTAGAGCGAGGGGAGGACCATCACGTCCATCGCGTCGAGCATGCGGGGGACGTCGGAGCGGAAGCCGGCGAAGACGACCGACTCCGCGATGCCCAGCTCGTGCACGCGGCGCTCGAGCGTGGCGCGCAGGCCACCGTCTCCGACGAGGAGCAAGCGCGCGTCGGCAATCTCCCGCCGCACGGCCGGCCACGCGTCCAACAGGTAGGCGTGTCCCTTCTGCGCATCGAGCCGGCCGACCACCCCGACCACGGGTGTCGCGGGCGCCAGGCCCAGCTCGGCGCGGACGGCGTCGCGCCAGAGACCGGGCTGGTAGAGCGACAGGTCGCGGCCGTTGGCCACGACGACGACCTTGGCTTTTGGATATCCCTTGCCGGTGATCAGGAACGTGCGGGCCGCCTCGGAGACGGCGATGACCCGGTCGACGAGACGGGCCACCAGCCGGTCGGGGAGGAAGCGTCCGCGGACAAGACCACGCCGCCAGCCCTCGCGGCCGTGGTAGGTCTCCACCAGCGGCACGCCATGCCACGCGGCGACGGGGGCCGCGGCGGCGGTGGAGCGGAACAGATGCGAGTTGACGATGTCGGGATGGAAGCTCCGGACGAAGCGCGAGAGCGGACCGAAGGCGTCACGGCGCAGGAAGGGCTCGACCGTCATGGGCTCGGCATCCACGCTGACGCCGCGCAAATCGGCCGCGAACCCGTCGAGCAGCGGCGCGGGCGCAGCCAGCCCCAGGCGGAACTCGGACGGGTCCAGCCGGCGGAGCAGGCCGAGCACGACTTCTTCGACACCGCCGCGCACCGGCGAGGTGAGCACGAAGAGCAGTCGGATGGGTTTCATGCGGCGTGCTCCCGCACGGCAAGATTCAGGTCTTCGAGCAGGACCGAGCGCACGCCGGTGATGTGGGTCACGGCGGCGTCCACCGGCACGGTGGAGAGCAGGACGGCGTCTGCGGTCGGCTCGCTCGGGTGGTAGCCGTGCATGCCGGCGAAGCGGACCGTGCCCATGTCGCTCGGGCTCAGCAGCATGCCCGGCTTCATGAGGAACATCAGGTCGTAGTAGCGGTTCGTGTCGAACCACACGCCCAGCTGCTGCAGCTCGGCCGGATTCATGAGGGTGCCGCACGGATGCCCGGTTAGGAGCTCGGTCAGCGCCGTGCGCGCCCGCTCGGTGCGGATCCAGAAGCGCGCCATCGTCGAGTCGTAGGCCGGCAGGTAGTCGTCCGGGATGCGCAGGCCGAGGGCCTGGACGTCACGTCTGAGGTCGTAGGTCCACCGGATCGGCGTCATGCCGTGGTCCGAGAAGACGTAGAGCCGCACGTCGGCCCGGGCCGCGCGCGCCGCCTGCCACACGCGACGCAGGCCTGCCTCGTACCACGCCAGCGTCTCGGTCACCGACGCCCGATCGTGCACGTGAAAGTGCAGGTGATGGTCGAGGCCGGCGAGATAGAGAAACAGCACCCGGGCGTCGGTCTGGGCCGCACGCTCGGGAGCCAAGGCAAGGATCTGCGCGTCGGTGTGGGTGTGATAGTTGTAGCACTCGTAGCGGATCTGGCCGGCCACCAGATCGTCGAAGATCGACGGACAGTCGAGCCCGCCCGGCTGATAGATGTCGCGCTTCTCGGTGAGATCGAATTCCGGCAGGTGTGCCACCGGATAGTCGTAGAGCGAGAAGTACCCGCTGTACCCGGAGACGCGCCGCGCCACGGCCTTGAGCACGCGGCGGCTCACTCGATTCTCCACGGCCACGCGGGGCAGATGTCCGAGCGCTCGCGTCCATCGGAACGGCGAGCGTTCCGGATCGCGATAGAAGAGGTTCCAGTGCCCGTGCTGGCTCGGCGTGCGCCCCGACAGGATGGTGGGGATGGCGCCGGACGAGTAGCCGAGGATCGTGGTGAGCCAGCGACGCTCGGTCAGGACGTCGTCCAGGAACGGCCGGTCCCGGATGACCTCCCAGCCCAGCGCATCGACCAGCACGTAGATGGACAGCGGCTCGGTCATGGGTCTCTGCGACTCCTCGCGGACGAATCAGTCATTGCGGACGCACCAGCGCCAGAACGTGGTGACGGCGGCGCGCTCGGCCGCCGCGGTGGCGGGTGGCGGCCCGGCCATCGGCAGGAGTCGGCTGGCGAGGCCCCGCACCGAGGCGTGCTCCGCGAGGCCGAGATAGGCCAGGGCGCCGGCGGCGTGGACCAGCGCGCGCGGTGTCGAGCGCCAGGCGAGCCGGGCCACGCGCTGCGGGCTGAGCGGCTGCGGGGCCGGCATCGGGTGGATGGCGAGGCGGGCCCACTGCCGTACGCGGCGCGCCCACGACGGCGCGGCCACCCACCGCTCGAGCAGCACCGGCAACGGTGCATCGGCGGCGAGCAGCGTACCGAGCTCCCAGCGCAGCAGCGCGGCCAGGGCCGGCACCGCCGCGCCGATGCGCTCGCGGATCCACGCGCGCTGCTCGTCGAGCGATGCGGCCGGCAGCACGTCGTCGGGTTGCGGCGCCAGCTTGACTCGCGCGGCGCGGGCGAGCTCGTCGTCGAAGTCGGCCGGCAGGCGCGCGGCCAGGGCCGGGACACGCTGGATCAGGGCGGCGAACGCCGCAGGTCGCTCGGCGTACGAGGCCACGTGGCCGCCGTCGAAGGCCAGGGCCGAGCCGGCGATGTCGAGCGTGAGCTTGAGCCGCTGATACGCGAGATCGAAGAGCGCCTCGCCGCTGGCGTGCTCGACGCGGTCCCAGGCCTCGAGCTGCTCGATAGCCCGGTTGAACAGCAGGTGCACGGCGTCCTCGCGGGGGATCCGCTTGGGGCCGAACGGCGCGATCAAGTCGAGCAGCTGCGGAGACCCATGGAGCACCCGTCCGTGCGTGCGGAGATCGTGGACGAAGATCGACGGCTGGGCACGCCGGGCCAGGTAGGCCAGCTCCACGGGACCGAATTCCACGTCGACCATCACGCCCGTCGCCGCCGCGGCCGCGCTCGCCTCGCGACTCCACTCGGCCAGCACAGGACGAAGCGTCCGGTAGTCGCGGCCGTGCGGCAGGACCACCAGGAACTCGACGTCGCCGAGCACGCGCAGGTGGCCGTTCACCGGGAGGACCGAGCCCTCGCCTCGCGAGAAGCTGCCCGTGAGGATCAGGCCGACGAGGCGCCGGTCGAGGCGCTCGCGGAGCAGGCTCAGGCACCGTTCGAGCGTGGCGCGGACGGCGGCGTCGCCGCGCGCATCGCGGCAGAGCGCGAACGCGCTCACTCAGGCCACTCCGCGGCGGAAGGCGGCGCGGCGCGCCAGGCGGTCGTTGATGACGCCGGCGGCGATCTCCGCGAGCGGCTCGATCGGCCCGGCCGTGCTCAGCACGAGGTCGGCGCGCTCCTGGCACGGCTCGACCCACTGCTCGTGGGCGGGACGCACGGTCGCGCGGAACTGAGCGAGCACCGATTCGATCGTGCGCCCGCGCTCGAGCGTGTCGCGCTCGAGCCGGCGCTGCAGGCGCACGCGCTCGGGAGCGCGCAGGAAGATGCTGAGGTCGAGCGCGACCCGGACCGCCGGGTCGCACAGCAGAAGGATGCCGTCGATCAGGATGATGGGGCGCGGCGCCACGGCCGGCCCGACACCGATCCGACGGTGAGTGGTGAAGCAGTAGCGCGGTGGCTCGACGGCGGCGCCCGCGCGCAGGGCCGTGAGGTGGGCGACAAATAGCGGCTGGTCCAGCGCGTCCGGCGTGTCGTAGTCGAGCGTGTCGCGCGCGGCCGCCGACAGGGCCGAGCGGTCGCGATAGTACGCGTCGTGCGCCAGGAGGGCGACGCGCTGGGGGCCGAGGGCCGTGGCCAGCGCGCGGCTGAGCGTGCTCTTGCCGCTGCCGCTGCCGCCGGCGATGCCGACGAGCAGCGGCGGCTCGCCCGCGCCGCCGACCGACGTCACGCCGCCACCGCGGCGGGCGCCATGTCCGCCGTGCGCGCCCACAACGACTCGTAGCAGCGCGCGGTCGCCGCCCAGGAGTACTGCCGTTCGACGACCGTGCGCGCGTTGGCGGCCAGCGTGGCGGCCACCACCGGCTCGCGTAGCGTCAGGAGGATGGACTCGACCAGGTCGCTGTCCGTCTCGGCCTCCAGCGTGTGGTGGCCGGGGAGCAGGTGCGCGAGGCCGGCCAGCGCGCGCCGTGCGGCGACGACCGGCGTCCCGAGCGCCATCGATTCGAGCACCGCGGCGTCCACCCCGGATCCGGCCTCGGCGGGGATGACGGTGACGGTGGCGCTCCAGAGCGACGGTCGCAGGTCGGTGACCGCGCCGGCCACGCGCACGCCGGGCAGGTCCGCCAGGGCGCGGCGCTCGGCGAGGGCACCGCCACCCACCAGCAGCAGCTCCGCGCGCGGGATCGCGCGACGCACTCGCGGCAGCACGCGGCGCGCGAGCCGCCGGGCGGCGTCGAGGTGCGCGGGCCACGCAAGGTTGCCGGCGAAGATCATGCGCGCGCTCTCGCCGGTACGCCGGAACTCGTAGCGCGTCTCGTCCAGGCCGGGCGGAATCACGTCGATCCGGTCGAACGGCACGCCGTCGGCCAGAACCTGGCGGTCGTCCTCGGAGGGAACGACGCACGCCGTCGCGGCGCGCCGCCAGCGCGGGGGCATCGCCGTCGCCCGGCCGACCAGGACCGTGGGAACCGACAGCATGGCCGTCAGGGGAGCAAGCACTGCGCCCTCCAGATGGACCACGTCGGGTGCCCACTCGCGAATGATGCGCAGCGCCGTCGCGCGCATCGCCACGAGGCCTTCGCCGGGCGCGCCGGTGAGCGCCTGACGCCAGGGCCCGGTCGGCGGCTGCGCCAGGCGCGTCACCCGGGTGGCGGCCCAGGCCCGCTGGGCCGGTGTCTCACCGCGGCCGGCGGGCGCGATCAAGGCGAACGCGTGACGAGCGGCCAGCTGCTCGAGCAGGGACGCGGGGGCCAGGCGCGCCCGCTCATGCGTCGGCAGGTACGGTGTCGTGCGGCTGAGCATGAGTACGCGCATGCCCGTGCCTCTCAGGATGCGCGAGCGACCGCGGGCGCCGGCGCGACCCTCACGGGCGCCAGCGCGTCCTCGATCGTCGTGAAGCGGAACGCCGCGAGCAGCGCCGCGAGCTTGGCCCTGGCGCTCGTCAGGCCCACGTAGTGACGGAAGCGGTGCGACAGCGGCATCGGCGGCCGCGGCTGATCGGGATCGAACTCCCACGGATGAACGTAGAGGACCAGCGGCTGACCGTCGCGCCGATTGACGCTGCAGATCGCACCGTGCAGGAGGGCTCTGGGGAACAGGCGAAAGAAGCCGCCGCCCAGGGGCAGGTTGGTGCCGAACGCGCGGGCGGTGCCCACCGGCACCTCCCACATCTCGCCACCGCCGGCCGACACGCGGTGCAGAAAGCGCGGCGCATCGGGGAACCCGTAGCGGTCGTGCACGATGGGGTGAATGCTCGAGTCGTAGACGTGCCCCTCCTCGGCCAGGATCGAGAACGCCCATGGCGTGTCGGCACGGATCGAGTAGTTCGGCGCGCGGTAACCCCGCACGGGTTGGCCGGTGAGATTCTCGAGCGTGTGCTTGGCCCGCCGCACGTCGGCGCGAAAGCCGTCGGCGCCCAGGCGGAAGACCGGGGTGTGGTCCCAGCCGTGTGAGGCGATCTCGTGCCCGCGCTCGGCCATGGCCCGGACCAGCCGGGGATGGTGACGCGCGACGACGCCGAGCGTGAAGAAGGTGCCGCGCGCGCCGTGGTCGTCCAGGAGATCCAGCAGGCGGAACGTCTGGTCCGTGACGCGGCTGGGCAGCCGGGTGAGGGCGCTGTGGTCGAGCGCCGCGCCGAACTCGACGCCGTGGTAGTACTCCTCGACGTCCACGGTGAGGATGTTCGTCGCTCGCGTGTCAGCCACGCGTCGCTCCGAGCGGGCGAGGCACGAAGCGTCGCCAGCCGCTCTCGCTCTGTCCGTTGGCCAGGCCGGTGCGGTCGTCGTCGTTGAAGACGAGCCCGAGCGTGCGCTGGCGGCCCAGCACGCCGAGCGTATCGCTGAGCGTCTCGCGGGGCGTGCGGTTGGCCCGCACGACGAGGACGAAGCCGTCCACGAGGTCGCGGAGGATGCCGACGTCGGGGTTCGGCAGGGCGGGCGGCGTGTCCACCAGCACGTAGTCGAACTGCTGACGCAGCTCGGTGATGAGCGCCGCCAGACGCGGTGACTTGAGCAGCTCGTAGGGCATGGACGAGGCGGTGCCCGCGGTGATCACCGTGAAGGCGATCGAGGAGGGCCGCTGGAGCACGGCGTCGAGCGCCATCGTCGCGTCCGGCAGATAGCTCGACAGCCCTCGCCCGGCCGGCAAACCGAGATATCGGGAGACGCTCGGGTGGCGGAGGTCGGCCTCGACCAGGACGACGCGGGCGCCCGAGTCCTGGGCCAGCGCTCCGGCCAGATTCAACACGGTGATCGTCTTGCCGTCACCGCGTCCCGGGCTGGCCACCGCCACGACGCGGGTGCCGCGCTCGCGGTGCGCCGTCTCGATGGCCAGGCGCACCGCCCGGTACTGCTCGGCGGCGAAGCTGGTGGGCTCCAGCAAGCTGACCAGGTGGTCATCGATGTCGCCGGCCTCGGCGTGCGAGCTCGGCTCCATCTGCCAGGCGAAGCCGCGGCGCCCGGAGTGTGTCGCCTCCCGGGCGATGGGCGCGCCGTAGGCCGGACGTGGCGCGGGCGGCGCGACGAACGGTGACGGCGTGGCCGCCGGTGCCGCGGGGGCCACCGGTGCCGCGGGGGCCGCCGGTGCTGCGGGGGCCGCCGGTGCTGCGGGGGCCGCCGGTGCTGCGGGGGCCGCCGGTGTGGCGATCGGCTCTACCGGAGGTGGCGGAGGTGCCGGAGCCGGCGTCGTCTTCGGCGCCGCCGTCGGCGGTGCTGTCGGAGGCGCCGGTGGCGCGGCCCGCTGCGCGGGCGGCGCCGGAGGCGGTGTCGGCCGGGCCGGCGGCGCGGGCGGTGGAGTCGTGGGGCTGGCGGGCGTCTCCGCGGGCTCGGCCACGACGGTGGAGGCCACGGTCTCCCGCTCCTGATCGGCCTTCTCGAGGGCCTTGAAGAACTTGCTCACGCGAACCTCCTATGAGAGCGGCCGCCCGAACCAGCCGGTGGCGTTGGCGGCAAAGGCCAGGAGCATCATCAGCAGCATGACGAGCGCGGCGACCCCGGCGCGAGCGGCCCACACCCCGGCGCGGCTCGGCACCAGCCGCGTGTCCCGGCTGCGCCGCCACTTCGGCCGCTCGCCCTCTTCGAGGTACTCGACGGCCTCGCGGACCACGCCAGTGTCGATCCGGCGCTTGCTGTCGGCGAAGCCCGAGAGCAGGCAGTGGTCACAGATGATGTTGATGACGCGCGGGATGCCCTGGCTGTACTCGACGATCCGCTGCACGGCCGCGTCGGTGAAGATGCCGGCGTCGGTGGCTCCCGCGACGCGGAGCCGGTGACGGATGTACAGGCGCGCTTCCTCGGGCGACAGCGGTCCGATGTGGCAGCGCAGCCCGATCCGCTGCTTGAGCTGGCGCAGCTCGTGCGCGTTCAGCTTGTCGCCCAGCTCCGGCTGGCCGACCAGGAGGATCTGCATCAGCTTCTGGCTGTTGGTCTCGAAGTTCGACAGCATGCGCACGGCCTCGAGGGTGGGAATCGTGAGGTTCTGCGCCTCGTCGATGACCAGCACTGGGCTGAGCCCCGCGCGATGCTGATCGATCAAGAACTCGTTCAGCTCGAACAGCCGCTGGGCGTGGGTGGTCGCGGTGGACTTCACGCCCCAGTCCTGCAGCATGTACTCCAGCAGCCCCTCGATGCCGAGGGCGGAGTTGTGCACGTAGGCCACCGCGGTCTTGCTATCCAGACGCTCGAGCAGCGTGCGCAGCAGCGTGGTCTTGCCGGTGCCGATCTCACCGGTCAGCACGATGAAGCCCTTGCGCTCCCGCACGCCGTACATCAGCTGGGCCAGCGCCTCCCGGTGCCGGGTGGACTGGAAGAGGAATTTCGGGTCGGGGGTCGGGTTGAACGGTGCCTCCCGCAAGCCGAAGAACTGGAGATACATGGGCTACCTCTTCGCCGCCGATGCGTCGGGGCTGAGCATGGAGACCAACGATTGGTTGTTGTGGGCGACGAAGAACGAGCCGCTCACCACCAGCACGAGTGCGACGGCCATGGCCGCCACCACCAGCCCCCGTTGCCGTCGGGCGGTCGTGCGATCGGCGTCGGTCACGATCCGTGGAATGGTGGAGAGCAGGGGCACGCCAGCGGTGTCACGGACTTCGTCGGCGCGGCGGTAGGAGGTGTCCACCTGCTCGGCCAGCACCACCGCGGCACCGGCGGCGCCGAGCGCCAGAACCAGACCGACCAGCAGCAGGCGCATCCGGTTGGGACCCGTGGGCCGATCCGGCGGCCGAGCGGGTTCGATGATGCGGAAGGTCTCGCCCTTCTTGCCCTGCTCGAGACTGGCCGCGATGTCGGCCTCGCCGCGCTTGGCCAGCAGCGAGCGGAATGTGTCACGGGTCGTCTCGTAGTCGCGGGTGATCGTGGCCAGCTCGGCCTCGCGCTTGGGCGTCGCCTCGAGCCGGCGCTCGTAGACGGCCAGCTGACGCTGGAGGCCGGCGATCTCCTCGGATGCGGCCTTGGTCTCCACCGAAGCCTGGTCGAGCTGCTGCATGAGGCTCAGGACGTATGGGTTCGTGGCGGCCAGGCGGAGATCGCGGCTGGCCCGATTCGGCGGGGTGCCGCTCTTGGGCGAGGCCGCGGCCGCAGCCTGCGCGGCGGCCAGCTTCTTGTCCTCCTGGGCGACGCGCGCCTCCAGCAGGCGGATCTGCTCCCTGGTCGAGATGACGTCCGGGTACTTGTCGCTGTACGTCGTCTGCAGCGCGGTCAGCTCCTGGCGCAGGGCGGCCAGACGCGCGGCGGCCGGCGTCTCACCCAGGCCGGTCGCGCCAGTGCCGCCGCTGCCGGCCATCGCCGAGGCGACGTCGAGATCGTTGAGGCTCTGGTTGATGAGCTGACGACGCTCGGCGGCGCGGCGATTGTTCTCGCTGGCGATCGACAGCTGCAGCTGCAGCCGCTCGATGGTGCGCAAGTTCACCTCGCGCTGCTCGGGGAGCTCGCCCAGATGCTGCTCCTTGTAGGCGGTGATCTTCTGCTCCTGGCCGGCCAGGCGCGTCCGCAGCTCTTTCAGCTGGGTCTCGAGGAACTCCGAGGTCCCGACCGCCTGCTGCTCCGTGGTGCGCCGGTTCTCCTCGTCGAACAGCGCGGCCAGGGTGTTGGTCACGTCGACCGCCACCGTGCGGTCGGTGGTGGCGTAGGCGACGGTGAACACGAGCCAGCGCGCCTCGCGGTTGCGCCGCTCGCGCTCCTCCGGGATCTCCACGCGGATGTCGCGGCGCATCCGCTCGACGACGTCGGCCGGCGGGTGCGTCTTCCGCATCGCCGGGTAGAGATTGTACTGCTCGATGATCTTGGTCAGGCGCGGGCCGTCCAGGATCTGATGGGTGAGGGTGAGCAGCCGCGCCTCGACGTCGCCGCTGCTGACCGAGGAGCGCACGTAGGCCTCCGGGATCTGCTGGCCGTTGACCAGCACGGTGGCGCGCGCCGTCCACAGGCTGGGCAGGAAAAAGGCCAGCGTCGTGACCGCCGCCAGCACCAGCACCAGGGGAAGCAGGGCCAGGAAGCGGCGCCGGCGCACGGTCTCGATGACCGCGGCCAGGTTCAAGCCGCGCGGCGACTCGTCAGGAAGCATCGGGGTGGCCATAGGCAGGACTCCTCGGCTCAGGGGACGACGACGACGTCGCCCGACCGTAGCGTCAGGTTTTCCTCGCCGGCGCTGCCGACGGCGCGGTTGTAGTTGAAGCGCAGGCGTCGCGTCTCGCCCTTCTCGTCCTTGCGGAAGATGATGATCTTGCTGGGCGACGCGAAATCGCGGAACCCGCCGGCCATGGCCAGCGCTTCGAGCACGGTGGTGGGCGCCTTGAGCTGGAGCACGCCCGGGCGCTGGACTTCGCCGAGCACTGACACGCGATAGCTGCGGACCTCGAGCACCGTCACCGAGACCTCGGGGTTCGGCATGTACTCGGCCAGGGCCTTGGCGATCTTGTCGCGCAGCTGCAGCGGCGTCAAGCCGGCGGCGTCGATGTCGTGCAGCAGGGGCATCGAGATCTTGCCGTCCGGCCGCACCGGCAGCTGGCGCGAGAGCGTCTCGTTCTTCCACACCGATACCAGCAGCAGATCTTCGGGGCCGATCACGTAGTCGGGGGCGACGGGCATCGGCGCCGCGATGGGCTGCGGCCGCACGGCGGCCTGCTGGGCGCCGGCCAAGCCGACCAGTGCACCGGGGACCAGCAGCGCGAAGATGACGACGAACGCTTTGAGCACCATGTCCTGATTCCTCCTCAGGGTGAGCTGCCTCAGCTGGCGGCTGAATCCTGTTTGAGGCCCATGTCCTTGATCTTGTAGAGAAGCGCACGATAGCTGATCCGCAGCATCTTGGCGGTCTTCACGCGGTTCCAGCGGCACTGCTCCAGCGCGTGCGCGATGACGTCCCGCTCGGCTTCCAGCACGGCGCGCCGGGAGATCTCCTTGAGTGAGAGTCCGCGGCTGACCGCGAAGGAATCGGCGGGAGGCGCCGCCTGGACGGCCGGCGGGGCCACGAGCGTCCGGGGCAGGTTCCAGTCCTGGAGCACGATCATCCGCTTGACGAAGTTCTCGAGCTCGCGGATGTTGCCCGGCCAGGGGTGCGCGAGAAACGCCGACATCGCTTCGGGCGTGAGCTCACGCTCGGGCATGTTGAAGACACGGGCGTAGCGCGCGATGAAATAGGCGACGAGGCCGGGAATCTCCTCGGGACGCTCGCGCAGCGGGGGTACCAGGATGTTGATGACGTTCAGGCGGTAGAATAGATCCTCGCGGAAGCGGCCGCCGGCCACCTCGCGGGCCAGATCCCGGTTGGTGGCGCAGATCACGCGGACGTCCACGCGCAGGTTGTGGCGTCCACCCACCCGAGAGAACTCGCCGTCCTGCAGCACGTGGAGCAGCTTGGCCTGCAGCGCCGGATGCAGCTCGCCGATCTCGTCGAGGAAGATGGTCCCACCGTTGGCCAGCTCGAACTTGCCGGGCTTGCGCTGATGCGCGCCGGTGAAGGCGCCGCGCTCGTGGCCGAACAGCTCGCTCTCCAGCAGCTCGCGCGGCATCGCGGCGCAGTTCACCTTGACGAAGGCGGCCCGCCGCCGGGGCGAGTGCGTGTGAATGGCGTGGGCCGCGATCTCCTTGCCGACGCCGGTCTCGCCGCAGATGAGGACGGTGACGTCGGCGCGGGCCGCTTGCTCGATCACCTGCTGGATCTCGCGCATCTGAGGACTCACGAGCAACGCCAGCTCGGCCTGCAGGCGCTCGCCGGCGGCCTCGGCGGCCGGGGAGGTGCGCTCCTGCCGGGCACGACCGGCCACCGACTGGATCGCGGTCTCCAGATCATCGGCAGTGTAGGGCCGGCGGATGACGTCGTCGGCGCCGGCCTGGATCGCCTCCACGATCTGCGCGTTGTGCGTGCCGTCGGCGACCACGATCACGGGGCCGGACTCGGTGAGCTCGGGCGCCCGCCGGATGAGGTCAACCCCGGACATGCCGGGCAGACGGATCGCAATCAGCGCGAGCGCGAAGCGCCTTTCACCGAGGGCATCGAGCGCCTCCTCGCCACTGGCCACGGCGTGCGGCGTGTAGCCCCAGTGCGAGAGCTGCGCGACCACGCGCCGGCGCTGATCGAGATCGCTCTCGACGACAAGTGCGTGGCGCGAAACGGCGGCCGAGGGCGCGGAGGCGGCTTCGAGGCTGGAGACCTTCATCGTGTCTCTTTCGTGCGCACGGGACACCTCAGCGCAAGAGGCATGCCGAACGCGGTAGCCTGGCATTTCACGCGAGCGCGAGAGCGCGGGCGCTCGCCCGGCAGGCTTTGCCTGCCGACTCTGAGATCGCTACTGCCCGATTGCAGTAAAGGTTTGTCGCTCATCCCGGACGCTTGCCCATGAGGACGAACTTCACCGTGTCCACCAGGATCTGCAGGTCGAACAGCACGGACAAGTGCTTGATGTAGTAGAGGTCGTAGCAGAGCTTGTGCGTCACTTCCTCGGTCGACATCGCATACCCGGCCTTGATCTGGGCCCAGCCCGTGAGCCCCGGACACACCTCGTGCCGGAAGTCGTAGAAGGGAATCACCGCCGAGAAGGCGGCCACGTTCGAGGCCATCTCCGGGCGGGGACCGACCAGGCTCATGTCGCCCTTCAGGATGTTCAGACACTGCGGGAGCTCGTCGAGCCGGTAGCGGCGTAGCACAACGCCCAGGCTCGTCACCCGGCTGGCGTTGTCTCGACCCCAGGTCGAATCACCGGCCCGTCCGGCCTCGCGCATCGTGCGGAACTTGATGAGACGGAACCGGCGCCCGCCCAGGCCCACGCGATCCTGGATGAAGAAGACCGGACCGCGGGACTCGAGCTTGATGGCGATGGCGATCGCGGCCATGGCGGGCGCCGCGACGATCAAGGCCGCCAGCGCCACTGACACCGACATCAGGCGCCTGAGGAAGCGCTGCAGCCGGCTCACGCGGAAGCCGTCACCGAACACGAGCGCGCTGGGCGACAGCGACTCCACGGCCAGTCTCCCCGTGAGGCGCTCGAAGACGTGTGTGCCTTCCTCGATCGCGATCCCGCGAAACCGACAGCTCAGGAGATCGGACACCGGCAGGTTGCCGCGCCGATCGGGCATCGCCACCACGATCCGGTCGGGGCGCAGCCGTCGCACGACGTCGCCCACGTCTCCGTAGTCGCCCAGCCGCGGCGCCGCCATCGGCCCCGACGCCGGGCTCAGGAAGCCCACCACCCGGAGCGCGAGATCAGGGCGGGTCTCGATCTGCTGCGCCAGCTCGCCGGCGAACTGGCCGCCGCCGAGGATCAGCACGCGCTCGGTGAACGGGGCGTGCTTGGCCAGCGCGTAGACGACCAGGCGCAGGGCGAGCACGGCGAGCAGCGTCAGCAGAAGCGCGTAGGAGGCCAGGTTGTTGCCCACGATCATCCCCGGGAACATCAGATAGGTGACCGCCAGCACCAGCGCGCTCACGCCCAGGGCGCGGCAGAGACGGCTGAAGAGCTGGCCGAGATCGTGGGGGGCTTCGAAGTTGTAGAGATCGTTGTAGTAGAAGGCGACGATGCAGACGGCGGTGACGATTCCGATTCGCGCCGCCACGCCCCAGGTGCCCACCTGATGCGCTGGCATCAGCCAGAGCGCGGCGAGGCACATCGCCACCGTCGAGAGGCCGTCGAGCCAGGCAAATCTTTGCGCAGTTGACATCGTAGTGGCCAGCACTGATGCGGGCCAATTGCAGATGAGGGCAAGCGGGGTGCCAACCGATCGCCTATCCTCCGCAACCGCGTGCAGATAGCGTTTTCGCGCAGCTCGCAACGCTGCGGGTGATTTACGCGATCGTCTCGACGTAGAACGATTGAAGAAAAGTAAGTCAAGCCGGAAGAATCTGGGGCGGAGTTTCAGCGACGCCGACCGGAGTACCTGGGAAGAGTCTTGCACAGGATTCGCGCCGCCGCCCGCGCGGCGGAATCGTCGCGGGCGACGGCATTCAGGAAGCGATCACAACTGCTGGGTGACCCGTGGCTCCGCGTCCGATGCGGTCTTCGGCGACTGCAGGCGCTCGATCGCCCGGTGGTAGTTGGTGAGCGCGGACGGCTTCTGGATGATGTCGACCGCGCCCAGCGCGCGGACCCGGTCGATCTGGTCGGCCGTGGCGTGGCCGGTGATGACCACCACGGCGAGTGACGGCTTGAGGCGCTTGACCTCCGCCATGACGTCCAGGCCGTTCATCCCTGGCATCGACACGTCGAGGAACATCGCATCCGGCGTGGTATCTCGCAGCAGGTCGATCGCCTCCTGGCCGGAGTGCACCACGGTCGTCCGGTGTCCTTGCCGGGTGAGCGAGCGGGACAGCACGTCCGCCACCTGGGGCTCGTCGTCCACGATCATGATCTCCATCTCACTTCCTCCTTGTTGCAACACTTACAAAACTATGCTTCCGGTTTCTACAAAGTGAGGGTGGCATGCGGAGCGAATAGTTTTGCAAAGTCCTTGTAATCACTGGAAAGAGTAGGTGGGTAATCGAATGGCATATCGCCTGCATTTTCCTGCAGCCGGCAACGCAAAGGGGCAAACGATCCACCCACAAGGGGAAGACAGGCATATGCTTGATCCGCTGCTCGGGCTCTGCACCAGCGCCAAGATGAATCCGATCCGTGACCTGGTCTCCAAGGTGGCGGTCACCAACACGACCGTCCTGTTGCGGGGCGAGAGCGGGGTGGGCAAGGAGATCGTGGCCAAGGCTATCCACAAGGCCTCGCCACGCGCCGGCAAGCAGTTCCTCAAGGTGAACTGCGCGGCGCTCCCCAGCGAGCTCCTGGAGTCCGAGCTCTTCGGTCACGAAAAGGGCGCGTTCACCGGCGCCTACCGCCAGAAGCCGGGCAAGTTCGAGGCGGCCGACCAGGGCACCCTGCTGCTCGACGAGATCGGCGAGATGCCGCTCCGGCTGCAGGCCAAGCTGCTTCACGTCCTCCAGGACGGTGAGTTCTCCCGGGTGGGCGGCGAGAAGATCATCGACACCGACGTCCGGCTGATCTGCGCGACCAATCGCGATCTCGAGGTCTCGATGCGGATGCACCAGTTCCGCGAGGACCTCTACTACCGGATCAACGTCATCGAGATCCGCATTCCGCCGCTGCGCGAGCGCCGGGAGGAGATCTCGATCCTGCTCGACTACTTCCTGAAGAAGTTCAACGCGCAGTACGGCCGCACCGTGGATGTGCCGACCGAGACGCAGCGCGCCTTCCTCGAGTACCACTGGCCCGGCAACATCCGTGAGCTGGAGAACGCGGTCAAGCGGGTGGTGGTGCTGGGCAGCGCCCGGCCCGTGCACCTCGAGATCGTCGGCAACCTGAGCCGCGGCCTGCGGCCGGTGCCCGCTCCGGGGACGGCGGCGACGACCGAAGCTCGGCCGAGCCTCGACACCCCGATCAGCCTCAAGGACATCGCTCGCCAGGCTGCGCGCGATGCCGAGCGCGTGGCGATCAAGGAAGTTCTCGATCGGGTGCGCTGGAACCGCGCCAAGGCTGCGCGCCTCCTGCAGATCAGCTACAAGGCGCTGCTCTACAAGATCGTGCAGTGTGGCCTCGTGAGTCGCGAGACGGATCAGGACGAGAAGCCTAAGGAGGTCATGATCGCCTCCTGACGGCGCCCAGGATCCGCTCGCGGGCGGCCACCAGGGACAGCAATACGGCGTAGCGCACGACCTGGAGCATCATCGAGGTCTCCTCTCGGCGCGGAGGCAGGGAGCAACTCCCGTGCCTCGCGGCGCGCACGCCAAGCGCCCGGTGCAGTTGGACCCCGGCCTGCGAGGGGGCCGGGGAGAGGGTAAGTGGCTACTTAGCTAGCGAAAGTTTTCGCCTGCCCATTCCGGTCCTGACGCTGCGTGATACCCTAGCGGCATGTTCGATATCGGCCTCCAGGAGATGCTCGTCATCGGCGTCCTCGCCCTCCTGGTCTTCGGTCCCTCGAAGCTCCCCGAGCTCGGTCGGATGGTGGGACGCGCGATGCGCGAGTTCCGCCGCGCCAGCGATGAGTTCCGGTCGACGGTCGAGACGAATCTCAACATGAACGATCTCGATCCTCCGCCCCCGCCGGCGCCGGATCCGATGCCCGTGCCCATCGATGCGACGCCGACCAGCTCCTTGCCGTCCGAGCTCGAGCCCGCGGTGGTCACGGAAGCCCCGGCCGAGGAGCACGGCGAGCCGTTCGTGGCGCAACGGGCGGCGCGTCTGTTCCATCGGCGTGAGTGTGCCTGGGTGCCGCGAATCACCGAGGTCGAGCGCGTCTATTTCAAGCAGGTCGCCGAAGCACGAGACCAGGGTTTCCTCACGTGTCCGGTGTGCGAGCCCTGGGAGCCAGCCTGAGGTCCGAACCCCTCAAGTAGTCGTTATATTTGGTCTCGATCGAAGTCACTACTATTCTCTTGACGCCTCAACACCGGTTGAGTAATCTGGCGACAGGGAGGAAGACTCGATTGAGAGAGCTCACCGCGCGTCAACGCGATGTGCTGAATTTCATGCGGGCCTTCAGCGCCCGTCACGGCGTGCCGCCGACAGTCCGCGAGATCGGCGACAAGTTTGGCGTCACGCCACGGGCGGCCTTCGATCATCTCCGTGCGCTCGAGCGCAAGGGCATGTTGCAGCGTCGCGCTGGTGGCCGGACGGCCCGTGCGCTCACGCTGAGCGATGCCGCGGGCGGTCGTGCCAGTGCTGGCGTTCCGATCCTTGGACGCGTCGCCGCCGGCCAACCGCTGCTGGCCGAGGAGAACCGGGACGGCGAGCTGCCGATCGCGCCCGGCGCGCTACCCGGTCGGGCCGAGGACCTGTTTGCGCTTCGCGTGCGCGGGGACAGCATGATCGACGCCCACATCTGCGACGGCGACCTGGTGCTGGTGCGCAAGCAGGAGAGCGCCCAGCTCAACGACATCGTCGTCGCGATGGTCGAGGCCGAGGCGGGCGGCGAGGCTACCGTCAAGCGCTACCAGCGCGACGGCGAGCGCGTCGTCCTCAAGCCCGAGCACCCCACGATGCGGCCGATCGTCGTCGATCCGCGCGAGCACCCGGTGCGGATCCTCGGCAAGGTCGTGGGGCTGCTGCGCGGTTTCTAGATCCGTCGCGACTAGCTGCGGAGGTCTCCGATGAACGCGCACGCCATGAGCTATCCGTCTCTGCAACGCCGTCTGATGGTCGAGCGGCGCGCCCGCGCCCTTTTTTTGCGGCGAACTACTCAACACGTGAGCAGTCGCTGCATCGCCCGCGAGGTCGGCCGAGCCGCCATCGCCCTCGCCGGCCTGACTGGCTGGGGCATCATCCTCCTGCTGGTCGCCGGCTAGCCAACAACTACTGACACCGCCGGCTGCGGGAAAAGGTCCAGATGCGAGGCGGCGCGGTCAGCCGCACGCGAGGCGTACTCCCTGTACGTTGAGCGTGCGGCTGACCGCGCCAATGAAGCAGATGGGCCTTTTCCCGCAGCCGGCCTAGCGCCAGTCGGTGCGGTCGTAGATCCGTGCGTCTATAAAGAGGTCGAGCAGAGCGCCGTCGAGCGCGCCGGCCGCTTGCTCATCGCGCAGGATGTCGAGCGCCTCTTCCACGCGAATGGCCTTCTTGTATGGGCGATCGGTGGCCGTCAGCGCATCGTAGATGTCGGCGATCGTCATCATCCTCGACTGCACGGGAATCTGCTCGCCGCGGAACGCGAACGGGTAGCCGGTGCCGTCGAGCTTCTCGTGGTGCGAGCGGGCGATCTCCGGGATCCGGCGGAACTCGCGAGTCCACGGGATCTGGGTCAGGAACTGGAAGGTGTGGACCACGTGCTGCTGGATCTCGCGCCGCTCGGCGTCGGTGAGGCTGCCCCTGGTGATGGCCAGGATGCTGGCCTCCTCGGGCGTGATCACCGTGCGTCGTCGCCCGCGATGGTCGTCCCAGAAGCGGGCGGTGATGCGCAGGAGCTGGCCGGAGAAGTCCTGGGGCTGCACGCTGGGCTCGTTCATCGTGAGGATGAGATCGAGCGCATCGTTCAGCTCGGCCAGCGCCGCGTTCAGCTCGGCGTCCATCCGCGTGGCCTGCGGTCCGTAGCCTTCGGCGCCACGCTGCACGATCCAGTCGAGCTTGCGCCGCGTGGCGCCCAGCTCGAGATCGCGCATCAGCAGCTCGAAGCGGTGGCGGATGCGCTCGAGATCGGCCGGATAGAGCTTCTTGGACTTGACCAGCACGTGCTCGCGCACGCCGACCTTGCCGAAGTCGTGCAGCAGGGAGGCGTAGCGCAGCTCGCGCAGCTCCTCCGCCGTGAAGCGCAGGCTGCGGTACTGGCCCGTGTCGCAGCGGTCCACGATCTCGGCCAGGCTCACGGTGAGGTCGGCGACCCGGAACGAGTGCCCGAACGTCGTCGGATCGCGCGACTCGATGGCGGTCACCGAGGCCTTCACGAAGCCCTCGAAGAGCTGACTGATGCTCTCGTACAGCCGCCGGTTGGCGATGGCCACCGCCGCCTGCGACGCCAGCGAGCCGGCCAGTCGCTCGTGACCGGCGTCGAAGGCGCGCACGATCCGCTCGGTCTCGGTCGGGCTCTCGAGCACGTCGGCGAAGTCGGACTTGCAGTTGATGAGCTGCAGCGCGCCGATCGTCTCGCCCTGGGGCGTCCGCATCGGCACCACCAGCATCGACTTCGTGCGGTAGCCGGCGTTGTCGTCGAACCAGCGGTTGATCTGAAACGGCGAGTCCACGGGCGGAGCGTAGGCGTCGGCGAGGTTGACGATGACGCCGCTGAGCGCCACGTAGCCGGCCACGCTCTTGTGGTCGAGCGGCAGGCTGACCGCCCGGAAGGGGATATCCACGCTCTGGCACTGGGCGACGGCGAAGCGCAAGCGCGGAGGGCCGTCGACGCTCTCCTCGACGAGATAGAGCGAGCCGCCGTCGGCGCGGGTGATCTCGCGGGCCTTGGTGAGAATCGTCTCCAGCAGGACGTCGAGATTCCGCTCGGCCGAGAGCTGGATGCCGATGGCGTTGAGCTCGTTCAGCTCGCGCTCGAGCCGCGCCCGCTGCTCGGTGGCATCGAGATCAGCAAAGGCGTTGGCGATGGCGCTGGCCACGATCGGGCGGGCGGCGCCGATCGGTACCAGGGCGTACCAGTCGGCCGGCCAGGGGCCGGGAGCGCTGGCGTCGACCACGCCGATCAGCCGCGCTTCCGGACGGGCGGCCGCCTGCCCATGGGCGCCGGTGAGCAGGACCCCCGCGGCCGGCGTGCCAGAGATGCACGGGGCCACGTCGAATGCGTCGGCGACGACTGTGGCAGCCGCCTCGGCGGCCGGCGCGGCAGGATCGAAGAAGACCGGACGACGCATGCGCCAGCGTAGTGTGCCCGCCGTCGTCAAGTCAACACGGCGAGCCTGCATCCGCCGCGCGGCCCACGGGTGAATCGCGCTCTAGAATGACGTCGTGACCTTGCTGGCCGACTTCGCCGCGCTGGGACGCCGACTGGAATCGAGCCCCGGCCGGCTCGATAAGCGTCGCCTGGTGGCGGATTTTCTCCGGGCGATCGAGCCGGACGAAGTCGCGCTGGCGGTGGCCTTCCTCACCGGCCACCCGTTCCCGACGTCCGACAACCGGGTGCTCGGCGTGCGGGGCCTGCCGCGCGGTGTGGCCGAGCGGCCAAGTGCACCGCTGACGCTGGGCGATGTCGGCGAGGCCTTCGGCGCGGTCGCCGCGGCGGTGGGCAGCGGCTCGCGACGGACCCGCGAGGCCGCGCTGACGGAGCTGGCGGCTCGGGCTTCAGGCGAGGAGCGTGAGTTCCTCGGCCGGATCATCGGCGGGGAGATGCGCACCGGCGTATCCGATGGTCTCGTGCTGGAAGCGATTGCTGCCGCCGCCGGCGCGGACCTGGCCGCCGTGCGGCGCGCGGCGCTCTTCCTCGGCGATCTCTCGGCCGTGGCTGTGCTCGCGCTGCGTGGCGGTGCGCCCGCGCTGACCGGCGTCGCTCCGCGGCCCTTCGTGGCGCTGCTGCCGATGCTGGCCGAGATCGCCACCGATTTCGGTGAGGTGCTGCGCGCCCACGGCGGGCGCACGGCGCTCGAGTTCAAGTACGACGGTGCCCGCGTGCAGGTCCACCGCGAGGGCGATCGCGTCGCCATCTGGACGCGACGCCTGTCGGACGTCACGCGCAGCCTGCCCGACGTGGTGGCGGTCGCTCAGACGCTCGATGGCGCGCCGTTCGTGCTCGACGGCGAGGTCGTGGCCCTGGACGCCGCCGGCCGGCCGTTGCCGTTCCAGGAGCTGATGCGCCGCTTCCGCCGCGTCCACGGCGTGGAGGCGCTGGTCCGTGAGATGCCGCTGGCGCTGCACTTCTTCGACTGCCTCATCGCCGAGGGGCGCTCGCTCATCGACGCGCCGTACGCCGAGCGCTGGGAGGCGCTGACCCGCGTCACCGGGGGACGTTACCTGGCCGAGCGCGCCATCGTCGACGACGACGCGGCGGCGCAGGCGTTCCACGCGCGGGCACTCGCCGCGGGGCACGAGGGTGTGATGGCCAAGGACCTGGGCGCGCCCTACGAGCCGGGCGGGCGCGGCAAGCGGTGGTTCAAGCTCAAGGTGGCCGAGACGCTCGATTGCGTGATCGTGGCGGCCGATCGCGGCTCGGGCCGGCGCGTGGGCTGGCTCTCCAACTATCACCTGGCGGTGCGCGACGGTGAGCGGCTGGCGGAGGTCGGCAAGACGTTCAAGGGCCTGACCGACGCCGAGTTCACTGCGATGACCGACCGGCTGCGGGCCCTGGCGGTGGAGGACGACGGCTACACCGTGCGCGTGCGGCCCGAGGTCGTCGTCGAGGTCGAGTACAACGAGATCCAGCGCAGTCCGACCTATCCGTCCGGCTTCGCCCTCCGCTTCGCGCGCATCGCCCGCATCCGCGAGGACAAGGCGGAGACGCAGGCGACGACGCTCGACGAGCTGCGCGCGCTCTACGAGCGTCAGTTCGCAACCAAGGGCCGGGCGGGGTAGAATCGCGCCTCGTGACGACACGGGCCTCGACCGGCATCACCAAGCTCGACGAGATGCTGGGCGGGGGCCTGCTGCCCGGTACGCTCACCGTCATCTACGGCGCCACCGGCATCGGCAAGACGCACCTCGGCCTCACCTTCGCCGACCACGGGCGCGTGGCTGATGGCGCCCGCGGCGTGGTGCTCGACATGAACGGGCGCGGCGATTCCCAGCAGCATCCCGAGTACGCCACGCGGCTGTTCGACTGGCCGCTCGGCGAGTGGACGCACAGCGTCACGCCGATGGCCCATCCGTACCCGGCACCCAACCAGATGAACGCGTACTACTCCAACGCGCTGCGGTGGGTGGGGCGCGTGCGCGATTTCCAGGTGCCCACGCCCGACGGCGGCTGGGAGTTCGACTGGAACTGGAAGGCGACGTACAACCACGCGCTCTACACGGTGCGACCGTTCCTCTATTTCCATTTCGCGGCGGGCAGTCGGCGCGTGGTGGTGGACGGGGTGGAGCCGATGGATTCGCCGGCCGACTCCATCCAGTTCTACATGTTCGACGAGCTCTATCGAAAGACGATCCACCGCGACGCCGAGACGCTGGGGATGGAGATCTGTCTGCCGGTGTGGCAGCACCGCGAGTTCATCGACGCGCACCTGTATCCGCACACCGCCATCACCAGCCTGCTGCTGGTCACCACCGAGGAGACGCGGCTGGAAGACCTGCTGGCCCGCAAGGTGGCGACGGGCGACATCGGCGCCACCGCCAACACCATCGTGGTGCTGGGCAGCGAGCGGGTAGGATCGCGGCTGGCTCGCATGCTCTGCGTCGTCAAGCACCGCGGCAGCGCGATGAGCGACGAGATCGTCGAGTATCGCGTGACCGACCGCGGCTTCACCCTCGGCTGAGCGCGGCCGACGCGGTGGCCACGCCGTCATCATCGGCGGGCCGGGAGCCGGCTGTGCCGTCAACCACGCTGCCGTGCGTGGACGCCCACGTGCACCTGCATCCCGAGCGGCTGGCCGGCGCCATCGAGCGCTGGTTCGCCGCCCACGGCTGGGTCGCCGGGCACTCGTTCGAGCCGGCGGCGGTGGCCGACACGCTGCGCGCGCACAACGTCCGCCGCTTTTGCTTCTTCTCCTACGCCCACCGTCCCGGGATGTCGCGCGAGCTGAACCGGTGGCTGGCCGCGACCGCCGCCGCGCTGCCGGACGCCATTGCCCTGGGCACGCTCCATCCGGACGACCCCGACCTGGACGCCATCGCGACCGAGGCCACCGGTGATCTGGGACTGCGCGGCTTCAAGTTCCACCACTCGGTCCAGAAGTTTCACGTGGACGACCCGCGCCTCTTCGGCGTCTACGAGCGGGCGGAGGCGGCTGGTCACGTCTTCATGCTCCACGTCGGCACGCTGCCCTACCGCGATGAGTTCACCGGCGTCGAGCGATTCCGTCACGTGATGGCGCGCTTCCCGCGGCTGCGCGTGTGCGTGGCGCACATGGGGGCGTTCCAGAGCGCCGAGTTCCTGGCCCTGCTGCCGCAGTACCCTCATCTCTACGTGGACACCACCATGGCGATGACCGCCTACGCCACGCCGTACACCGGGGCCGATCCCACCGCGGTCAGCGACGCCGACCTCGTGCGTCACCAAGATCGCGTGCTGTTCGGATCGGACTTCCCACTCATCCCCTACGACTACGACCTGGAGCGGCGGTGGGCGTGGGAGCGCGGCCTCGGCGACGACGTGCGCCGGAAGATCTTCCACGACAATGCGCTCCGCTTCTTCGCGCTCGACTGAGCTGACGCTGGCCCGCCTCGGCCCGGCGGCCGCGGCACTGCTGCATGTCGTGCAGCGGGTCGGCCGCGGAGAGGGGACAGTGCTCGTCGGCGGCGCCGTGCGCGACGCCCTGCTCGGCCGTCCCGTCGCCGACCTGGACGTGGCAGTACCGGCCGGTGCCCTGGCGCTGGCCGAGCGGGTGGCGACGGCCCTCGGTGCCACCGCGGTCGTGCTCGACGCCGAGCGGGGTGCGGCCCGGGTGGCCGGGCCCGGCCTGCAGCTCGACTTCAGCGACTTCCGCGCCCCCGATCTCGCCGGTGATCTGGCCGCCCGCGACTTCACCGTTAACGCGCTCGGCGTGCCCCTCGCCGCCCTGCTGGCGGCTGGCCGGGCCGGCATCGTGGATCCGACGCGCGGCCGGGCCGACCTCCGCGCCCGTCGCCTGCGCCCGGCCGGCCCCGGTGTCCTGGCCGACGATCCACTGCGGGTGCTCCGCGCGGTACGCCTCGAAGCCACGCTCGGGCTCAGGCTGACGCCGGCCGCGGCGCGCGCCGTTCGGGCCGCGGCGCCAGGGCTGACGCGCGTCGCCGCCGAACGGGTGAGCGACGAGCTCGTGGCGCTGCTGGCCTTGCCCGCAACCGGTCGCGCGCTCCGGCGCGCGGACCGCCTCGGCGTGCTGGAGGTGGTGTTGCCCGAGGTGGCGCCGATGCGGCGCGCGCCCCAGCCGGCGCCGCATCGCTTCGGCGTCCTCGAACACTCGTTGCGTGCGGTCGACGCCTCCGATCGCCTGCTCGGCCAGCTCGACGCGCTCGAGCCCTTCGGCGAAGAGCTGGCCGCCCACGTGGGTGAGCGCCTTGGCGGCACGCTCGACCGCGGGCGTGTGCTGAAGCTGGCCGCGCTCCTGCACGACGTGTCCAAGCCCGAGACGCGGCGGGTGGTGCGCGGCCGCGTGCATTTCTACGAGCACGACGTGATCGGGGCCCGTCGCGCACGGGCCATCGGCGAGCGTCTGCGGCTGCCCGAGCGGGCCATCGCGGTCCTCGAGCGGCTGGTCCGTCATCACCTGCGGCCGATGCATCTCGGCCAGGCGGGGCAGGTGACCCGCCGCGCGCGCTACCGCTTCTATCGCGACCTGGGGCCGGACACGCGCGACCTGCTCCTGCTCTCGCTCGTGGATGCGGCGGCCGTGACCGGAACGACCCCGCTTCAGATCTGGCGGCGCGCCCCGCTCGTCCGGGATCTGATGAACGGCTGGGCGGAGGCCGAGAGTGTCAGGACGGCGCCGCCGCTGCTGCGCGGGGAAGACGTGATGGGCCGCTTTGCATTGGCGCCGGGGCCCGCGGTTGGCCAGCTGCTGGCCAGGGCCCGTGAGGCCCAGGATCTGGGCCTCGTGCGCACCCGCGACGAGGCGCTCGCCTACCTTGACTCGCTGGACGGTGGCCCATAAAGTATCGCCACTCAACGTCTCGCAGACCTCTTCGAAGGAGGCCCAGATGAGTCATTGGCGCATTGTGGTGGTGGTCCTGGCCGCGCTCATGATCCCCGGGCTGGCGGGCGCCGCCCCTGTCGGTCAGGTCGTGATCGCGCAGGGCGTGGACCCGACGACGCTCGACATGATGAACCAGCAGGAGCAGCCGGCGTCCAACGTCGGCGCCCAGATGTTCGAGTCGCTGCTCGAGCGCGATCAGAGCTTGAAACTGGTACCGGCGCTGGCGGCCGAGATGCCCAAGCTCGTGGCGCCCACCACCTGGGAGTTCAAGCTCCGCAAGGGCGTCAAATTCCACAACGGTGAGGATTTCACCGCCGAATCCGTGAAGTTCAGCCTCGAGCGCCTGGTCAACCCGGCCAACAAACTGCGCGGCTCGTCGTCCTTCGCGCCGATCGAGCGTGTAGAGATCGTCGACCAGTTCACGGTGAAGATCCACACGAAGAAGCCGTGGCCCGTCTTCCTGAGCCACATCGCCCTGCGCCAGGCCGCGATGTACCCGCCCAAGGAGTACGCCGGCAAGGAAACGGCGGCGATCTCCAAGAACCCGATCGGCACCGGCCCGTACAAGTTCGTGCGCTGGTCCAAGGACGAAGAGATCGTGATGGAGGCCTTCCCCGGCTACTGGGGTGGCGCGGCCAAGGTCAAGACCGTCGTGTTCAAGCCGATTCCCGACGACGCGGTGCGCGTGGCCGCCCTGCAGAACGGCGAGATCGACGTGGCGGTGAACATCCCGCCGCACCTGGCCGGGATCATCGACAAGCACCCCAAGATCTTTCTGAGCACAGCGCCGTCGATCCGGACGATCCAGCTGATGATCTACACGCACCAGATGGACGCCAATCACAAGGCCACCGGGCCGTACGCCGGCCCCACCGCCGACAAGCGCGTGCGCCAGGCGCTGGCCTACGCGATCGACGCCGACGAGATCATCAAGAGCGTCATGGACGGCAAGGCCGTGCGGGTCGCCACCATGCTGCCCAGCCTGCATTTCGGCTACGACCCGAGCCTCAAGCCCCTCAAGCAGGACGTCGCCAAGAGCAAGAAGCTCCTGGCCGACGCCGGATTCCCCAACGGTGTCGAGATCACCCTCAACGGGCCGCAGGGACGGTACGTGCGTGACAAGGAGGTCGCCGAGGCGGTGGCCGGCCAGCTGAACAAGGCCGGGATCAAGACCACGCTGCGGACCTACGAGTTCGTGAACTACCTGAACAACATGGTCTACGTGCACAAGGCCGGCCCGGTGTGGCTGATCGGCTGGGGCCATCCCACGATGGACGCCGAGGCGATCTACGTGCCGCTGTTCAAGGCGCCCAACATCTTCGTGAACTGGCAGAACGACGACTTCAACGGGATGGTCGAGGAAGCCCAGTCGATGATGGACGAGAAGAAGCGCCTCGCTCAGTATCAGCGGATCAACAAGCTGTGGATCGAGGAGGTTCCTGCCATCCCGCTCTATCAGCAGATCGATCTCTACGGCGCCAACAAGCGGATCACGTGGAAGGCGCGCAGCGACGAGCTCATCCGCGCCTACGACATGGCGCTGAAGGACGGCAAGTAGGTCGGTAGGCGCGCGTACAGAGGAACGGAGCGAGGAGTAGAATAGGGGACGACGAGCGGCCGTAATTCAGTGGCAGAATGCCAGCTTCCCAAGCTGGACGTCGCCGGTTCGAATCCGGTCGGCCGCTCCAATCTTCTAGGGGGTTACGGGGAGACCCGTAACCCCCTCGATGTCCAGAGCAACCATCGAGTAACCACAACCGGGTGTCACAGGCCCTCCGCCGCAAGCCATCGGGCTGCGTGTGCGCCATCGCGCCCTCGCAGCTTCGGAATGAACTTATGGTAGCGGCGGTAGACCAATTCAGCGGCACGTTGTTGAGCCCGATCACCACGGACCGTGAGGTTCCCGGTGGCAGTGATCGTCAGAGCCGCGTTGCAGCGGATGGCGTCGGTGCCCGGCCCCGCTGCCGGGCTGGTGCCGACGATCCGCGTATCGTCGACCGTGACCGCGTGGTTCAGGACTGCCGTGTCCCCGTTGCCGGGGGTGTTCCGCCCGTCCACGTCGCACCAGCGCTCCAGAGTCCCGGGGCCGCTGTAGTGATGGAAGCCAATCATTTACCTCCGAAGTGTGTGCGGTTCACTCCCGTCACCACCGCTGGCGCCAATGCGCCGTCATGCGGGTTGAAGTCGCGAATGACGCGGGGGCCCGATACCCGGCGCTTCTCCTCGACGAAGCGAACGGCGTCAAGCACTAAGCACGCATCGCAGGTGCATGGAATTTCATGAGCGACCGGCGGTGGTATCGGGACCGGCTTGGGTCGCTGCGGGCGCTGCGGTCGCTGCGCCATCAGGCGCCCCTCCAGGACGACATGGGCGCGCGGGGGTTCCGATTGGCGCCGATCACGCGCGGGCTTGCCCTGACGCCGACGATCCGGATGCGTCGCCGGGCTGAGGTAGCCGCACAGATAGGCAAAGGCATCGCCCAAGAACTGGCTCTACGTGATCGTCGGCCTCACGTTCATCTCCGGGATCCTGGGGACCGCGCCGCCCCTCTTTGGTGACCCAGGGTGAGGTGAGCGAGGTCCGGGCCGGGGGCCCACGACATGCATCTCCACCCTGCGGGCGCACCCGAGCGCCCTACAGGCGCGCTGGGGGCCCTTGAGAGCGTGTTGTCCGCTCGCTGGAGAGGGTACGCGCACGCGGCTACCGGCAGGGCCTGGCCACCAAGACCCGCGAGAAGGGGCCCCATCGGGGCCGGCCATGTCACCTCGCGCTCAGCTTCTGGCACGAGCGAGTCACGATCCGGCGCAGCCCGGGGTGAGCCACTTGACGAACGGTGAACGCCTCTTGTAGCACCAATCGAGACGCTCATTGCCGACCCCGCGCGATGGCAGACGTTGCTCGTCAAGGCTGACGCGCCGCTCAACGGCTAGAATTGATGTTCTATGAAGCAAGAGATCAATCTCGACCAACAGCCCATCCGCCTCTTCAAATCGGACTTCCTGGAGTTCTTCACCCACATCCATCCGGCCGTAATCGTCGTGATCTGGACCCCGG
>Ga0075428_100000248_pt1 | contig 52850 bp, 34 predicted proteins | sample RhiMetdeltSRZDD2_FD_75291 | JGI IMG/M metagenome (GOLD analysis project Ga0075428, IMG submission 75291) | Populus rhizosphere microbial communities from Tennessee, USA - Rhizosphere MetaG P. deltoides SRZDD2 | ecosystem: Host-associated > Plants > Roots > Rhizosphere > Soil | place: USA... | reverse complement strand
TCCGAACCCCTCAAGAATCCCGCATTGCTTTGGCCAGCCTTCAGAATCTTGTGGCAGAACTCGACCGGACAGCTCGCGTTCGCACGGCAAGGACGATGGAAGACGTAGTGGGCGACGCTATGCACCAGGAACGAGTGGTGGCGCAACTCGGGAGCCTTTTCAGCGTGTTTGCCGTTGCGCTTGCGTGCCTGGGTCTTTACGGCGTGTTGTCTTTTGCCGTCGTGCAACGCACGCGCGAAATCGGAATCCGTATCGCCGTTGGCGCACAGAAATGGGATGTGCTCTCGCTCGTTGTTAAGCAGGGATTCAAGCTCGGCCTGCTCGGCTCAGTTCTCGGCATTGTCGGCGCCCTCGTCACCACACGGTTTGTCTCCAGCCTGCTTTACGGCGTGACAGCCACTGATCCCGTGACGTTCGTTGGTGTTTCCTTGCTGTTGATCGTGGTCGCAGTTTTAGCCAGTTGGATTCCGGCGTGGCGCGCAACCCGGGTGGATCCCATGGTCGCCCTCCGTTATGAATGATCTGCGCTTCGCCTTTCGCCAACTTCTCAAAAATTCCGGCTTCACTTCGGTAGCCGTGCTCACGCTGGCACTCGGCATCGGAGCGAACACTGCCATGTTCAGTGTGGTGCACGCGGTGTTTCTGCGATCGCTGCCCTTTCGAGAGCCGGATCGGTTGGTTTGGATCGAGAACGTCGGCACGGGTGGGCTGCAGCGCGAACCACGCGCGTGGACAATTTTCTAGAGCGGCGCGAGCAGAATGAGTCATTCGAAGAACTCGGCGCTTACTTTGCCTTCTTCGATTACGCGCGCTTCACGCTGATCGATCACGGGGAGCCGCGGCGTTGGGATTTCGCGTTGCCTTTGGGCCTGCCAAGCGGGTGGATCAACGAAAGGGTCGTAGCCCAAGTAGGCTGTAACGCGAGGTTGTTTCTGCCCCTGAGGGTCTCGCAATCGACATCCAGCGCTTCTTCTCGAAGCCTATCCCGAGATCGGTGTGGGAGCGGAACAAAGTCTTTCACGATTCGGACTTTGTGGAATTCATTGAGAAGTATCTGCGGCTTTCCAAGTGAACTTTCGAGGACGCCGCCGTCGTCGTCCAATTCTCATGCTTATCGTCCTCATAGTTCGGAAGCCCTGCGGCCTGAGGCAGTTTAACGGGAATGCTGATCCTACAGCGACGTCGTAATTCTCAGTTTTATTCTCACTTCGCTATTCTCACGGAAGGCAGGACCGCCGAAACACCCTGATTCTATTGGCGATTGGCGAGTTTGGAGCGGGTGAAGGGAATCGAACCCTCGTCTCAGGCTTGGGAAGCCCACGTTCTACCATTGAACCACACCCGCGTGTGGAGTGGCTAAACTTGTAACAAACGTTCGCGGCAAAAGCAAATCGAGAACGACTAACTGCGAAGGCCAATAGCATTACCGGGAAAGCATATCCTTGAGGTCGTAATGGGTCCAACGAGCGTCGCTGGCGACATTTTTTGAATCGGCGTTGGCCACCCAAAAGTCCAGCGTGTCCGGCGCAAAGAGAACCGAGTGGATGTTGGAATTCATGGCCACCGGACGCCGCATGAGTTCGCGCGCGGCTTCAAGGTCGATGCGGCCATGTTTTTCTTTGACGCGCTCGACGAGTTTTTCGTAACGGTCGCCCGCGCTCATGAGGACGGCGTCTTTGATAGCGTGAGGAAGTTGCGGGTGCGATTCGCCCGCCCAAACGGTTTCGAACTTCTCACGAGTGGCTGCGATGCCCACCGCGCGGCGATTCTTGCCATCCGAGATGACGTAATAGTATTCACAGGTGCGCTCGCTCTTGCGCATGATGTCGAGGGCTTCGTCGATCGTGCTCGCGCGTTCCATGACTTCACGGACCAGTTGCGCCATCGGTTTGCCGTCCCAGTTGCCTTCGCCGCGCCCGCCCATTTCGCCAATCGCGATGTGTTTCTCGTTCATGGCGGTGACCGAACCAACAAAGCCCGCGTAGCTGACGTTGACCCACGCATTGCCACGCTCGGGTTTCATGACAATTACCACCGCGTTCTGTTCCAGGCCAACACCGCGCAGATAATCCAGGACACGTCCGTGGAATATGCGACCGCCCGAGGTCGCGTCACCGAACAAGGCGAAGCCGCTGCAATGGAACAGTTCGGGAAAATAATTGGCGAGGCGCACTTCTTCTTTCTCGAGGCCCGCGGCAAAGGCGATAGCGTCCATTTCCTGGAGATACTCGGGGCGCATGTGCGGAGCGAGGCGCTGCTGCGCTTCCTCGATTTCGCGGAAGAACCATTTGCCTTTGGCGAACGAACTGCCGACGCCAACGCCGTAGAGAATGCGATCGGCCACGTTGCGAATGGATTTTTTCAGGAGCACGCCATGCTGACGTCCCATTTCCTCGGGCGTGCCGCTGAGAAAGAGCACGCGCGTGCCGTCGATGAGTTCCAGGCGGCCTTTGCCTTCGCTGGCGACCAGGCGGGACTGGCCGTTGGTGGGTGGCAGCGACGGAATCATTTGCCCGAGGCTGTTGAAGGTGACACTGAGAAAGCGATTGAGATGCGACAGGGCAGTTCTCTCGACGTGAACACCTTCTGCCGGGCGCAATTGCCATTTTTCCGCGGGCCAGGGCGCATTGAAGCGAGGGTCGAGAAAATCGACGGCCAGATCGACATTCCCCTCACGATAGGCGATACGGCCGGGGAGGTTATCCGCGCGTCGAACCCAAAGAGTGAACGAGCCCTTCGGGATTGCAAAGGCCTTGAGCGCCTCGGGCCGCGGGCGGACCTTCAGGACATGGCACTCTTCACCATGAACGGTTTCGGGAGCAGCCGAATCGATCTGCATTAAGAACGGGAGCAAAGCGAGTTGCTCCGGTGCGAGCGCAAGCTTGAGCGGGCCGAGCGTGGTTGTGTCCTTCTTGTGGGGCGCAGAGAGAAAACGCGGTTGATCGGGTTCGCCGATTACTGCAAAGCGCTTGCCGGGAACGCTGGCCCAAAGTTGCTGGCCGTTGCGCGCGAGGGTGTAAACGTCATCGCCGGCCTGGGCAGAGACAAGCAGTCGATCGGGGGCCTGCAATGCGAGTTCCACGGTGGAATTGACGAAACGCTGAGGGACGCCCTCGGCCTTGTTGAATTGAAGACGCGCCGTGAAAGTGCGCGAGGTGGTGGCATCGATCGGCGTGATGATTTCCACAATGTTACTGAGGGCCGAGGCGAAGATGGCTTGAGGGGCCGGCTCCGATTGCGCCTTCGCCGACCAGGCGATCAGGACCAAAAGTAAAATCCGCGCACGCATATGCGGCTATGTTCGCGTGCTGAGCGTCGTTGTAAAGTTAGATACCCGGAATTTTGGTAATCAGGCCATCGACCTCCTGGAGCGGCCCAAGCGGTTTGATCTTGCGTTCGATTTTGTCAACGAAGGGTTGGCCAGAGCGAAGCTTATAGACGACGACACCGTCTTTGATGAGCAGGAGCGCTTTGTAATTCCAGCCGTAAACCTGGGTTTTTTTGGTGAAACCAGCCATGTCAAGAGCCAGGTTGCCGAAGCGCCGTTTGCGGACGATATCGAGGTCCAGTTCGTAGCCCATGCAACCCTCTTTCAACTCGATGCACTGGCGCACGTCGGGATGAAGATCCTCTTTGGTAATGGAGGAGTTCGGAATGAAACGCTCCATGATGTCGAGGTAATTCAACACTTTGATGTTGGGCGTTGTATGCGGGTCAAAGCCGAGTTCTTTGAGGTCTTCGACGCGAGTTGTGTGGACCTCGATTCGGTTGAAGGCGGCGTCGGCGTCATCGAAAGTTTCCCACGTTGTGACCGAGCGATGGTTTTCAGAAACAAACATGGACTTACAGCCGGTGGTGATAACCACGGTAACAAGGACGAGCGGGAGGCATGTTTTCACGGAGGTACTACTTTCTAAAGAGTTCTTTTGTAAAAGAACGTGGGCTACTGTAGAAATGTATCATGGGTGGGTGTGTTACGCGAATTGGGGTGAAGACCTGTGCGAAAGGGCGTCCCGAAGGTAAGTTGCTTGCGCGGAATGGTAAGTTTATTTCCGTTGGGCGAGCGGCCCGAAGACCTTGAGCGGCACGGCAGTATTTTCAAGGTGCGCTTCCGCGCGAGTGAGTTGCCCGTTTTCGCTTGCCAGAAGGGCGTAATTTGACGTTCACTGGACGTATTCGAATGGCAACCCCAGCGTTATGGCATCCGTCATCATCCGCTCCGGTGCCGAACGCATTCTTCTTATGAAAGGCAAGAACTCACGTCGCGGCCTCCTCGCCGGCGGAAACTGGATAATCGATCAAGTCAAGCTCGTCGACGTTTATCCAAACCGCGAACGGTTGGCCAACATTCAAGGGCAATCGCAGGGGACGGGCGGCGCGCCATATAATGTCCTGATGAATTTGGCGAAGCTGGGGGCGGACTTCCCCCTGTTCGGGGCCGGGCTCGTGGGGAAGGACACTTTGGGCGCGCAGATTCTCGAGCATTGCAAGCAGCATCGAATCGACACGCGCTGTTTGCGTGCAACGGCCGACGCGACCACATCCTATACCGATGTGATGACCGAGCAGGAGAACGGGCGGCGCACATTTTTCCACTATCGCGGCGCGAACGCGTTGTGGACGGGAGAGGAGATCGATTTCGCGAAGTGCAAGTCACAAATTTTCCACCTGGGTTATCTGCTGCTGCTGGATGCGCTGGATGCCGCCGACGCGAGGCATGGAACCAAGGCGGCCCGGTTGCTCACCGCGGCGCAGGAAGCAGGCATGAAGACAAGCGTGGACGTGGTGAGCGAGGACAGTGACCGATTCCAGAAGATTGTTTCGCCGGCGTTAAAGCATGTTGATTATTGCGTCCTGAACGAGATCGAGGCGGGGAAGACGGCGGGATTCAAAATTCGCACGCCGGATGGGCAACTCGACACCGTGGCCCTGCGCCACGCTGCGGGCGCGTTGCTGCAGCAGGGCGTTCGCGAGTTGGTGGTGATTCATTTTCCGGAAGGCGGGTTTGCGCGCACGCGGAAGGGCGAAGACGTGTGGCAACCGTCGTTGCGATTGCCAGACAAGTTCATTGCGGGCACCGCGGGGGCCGGAGATGCGTTTTGCGCGGGCGTGCTGCTCGGGCTGCACGAAGGATGGGAGCTGCCGCGCTGTCTGCAAACCGGAGTGTGCGTCGCCGCAGCGTCGCTGTCGCACCCAACGTGCACGGGCGGGATGAAGAGTTTGAGCGCGTGCCTGTCACTAGGGAAGAAGTACGGGTATCGCGACGCGCTCGAGCCCGCTGAGTAGCGCCGCAGCAACAACTCCTCCGTCCAGGCACTTCCTGTCGAAAGGGGGGTCAAGGAATTTGCCTTTTGCAGCCTTTCAGTTATTCTTTATCATCTCTCTAAGCTTTCAAGGGTATGAAGATGAAGCTCTTCACCGGATGGTTGATTTCGTCGGTTTTGTTGCTTTGTGGCTGTTACGCAGGTGCCGCGGCGACGCACACGTTGACAATCCACACTAACGGCGCGGGGATCGTCAATCGCAACCCAACCAACAGCGTGTATCCGCAAGGGGCAGTGGTCACCCTAACGGCGATAGCGTCCAACGGATGGATGTTTGTCTCGTGGAGTGGAGGCGCTACCGGTAGCGCCAACCCGCTCAATGTCACAATGGATACCGACAAAGTCATCACAGCCAACTTTTCGCTCCTCCCGCTCTACACTTTGACCGTGGTCGTATCCGGCGAAGGGTCCGTCAATCCAAACGGAGGCACCTTTCAAAGCAATACGGTGGTGTCGCTTGCAGCGACGCCTGCGAGTGGATGGATTTTCAACGGGTGGAGTGGCGATGCCACTGGCTCAGTCAATCCAGTGAGCGTGACCATGAACTCCAACAGAACAGTGACCGCGTCATTCGTGCAGCCGCCATTGATCGTTTCACAACCCCACAGCGCATCTGTGGGGGTCGGAGATACCGTCACTTTTAGCGTGGGAGCCAACGGGACACCCCCCTTAAGTTACGCCTGGCGGTTGAACGGGTCCGTGTTATCAGGGGCGAATTCCACGAATCTGACTGTTACGAATGTGCAAGTCACCCACGCGGGAGATTACTCGCTTGTCGTGGCTAACGCCTACGGCTCGGCTACCAGCCAGGTCGCAACACTCACGGTCACTAACGTTTGCATCGGATCCAATGTGGTGACGGCATGCAATGAAACGGAACTGCGCGCGGCGATCGGGCGTGGGGGCACAGTCCAACTCTGCTGCAACGGCACGATCACCCTCGCGAACACGATCGAGGTAACGAACAGCGTCGCGCTCGATGGCGGGCCTAACGCGGTCACCATCAGTGGCAATAGCGCCGTGCGCCTTTTCAAAGTCGCCACCAATGTCACGTTTGAGTTGAAGAATTTGACCCTCGCCGACGGCCGGCATACGGGCACCAACGGGGCCAATGCCGGGGAATCGCAACCGGCGCAACCGGGCCAAGACGGTTTGGGGGGCGCGATTTACAACGGTGGCGGAACGGTACGCCTCGTTTCGTGCACTCTCAGTAACAATTCAGCAGTCGGAGGCACTGGCGGCGCCATCTCCCCCTATTACCTAAGCCCAACCGCTGGAGGTGCAGGCCGGGGGGGTGCCGTTTTTAATGACCATGGATCGATCCTCTTAAGCGACGTCCTCGTCGTAAGTAATTCGGTCCTCGGTGGCTTCATACAACTCGTATCACCCTGGCGAGGCACAAATGGTCACGGCCGGGGCGGGGCAATCGGCAGCCGTGGCGGATCCATGACTGTGACCGGTTCGGTTTTTCGCGGCAATCTGGCCACGGGTCAGATCGATGGTACCGGCGCAACGGGCTCTGAGATTACAGCTGGACACGCGCGCGGCGGAGCTTTGGAAACGGAGGGGACTTCGCTCGCTCTGCTGAGCTCGAAATTTATCGCGAATAGAGCAGTTGCAGAGTCCGTAAGTTTCGGATCCTCTGCAGCACGACCTCCAGGTCCCGCCTACGGAGGAGCGCTATTTGTGACTTCGCATACAGCCGTGGTATCGCGCTGTGAGTTTGCGGGAAACAACGCCTCCGGTGGGAATGGATATCGCCACTCGGGAACCGGCGAAGGGATCGGTGGCGCTATCTACAATCTCAGCACAGTTGACATTTCAGACACAACATTTTCAAACAACGAAGCCTTTGCTGGGAATTTTTCGAGCGTGAATCAGAGCGGTAAAGGCGGCGCCCTTTTCAACGGGGGTACGGCTTGGGTTAGCCGCACCACATTCGATCATAACCTCTCTCGCGGCGGTCAGGCCGGATCGTTTGGCACTCCGGGCGCTTCGTATCCCGGCGGACACGCCCACGGAGGCGCAATTTTCAATAGCGGCACTTTATCGGCCACGAATTGCACCCTTGCGTTAAATCGAGCGGAAGCCGGTGGCACCGCGGGCTTTGCTAGTGCACCTGGCGGCACAGCTTTCGGCGGCGGAATTCAGAACGCGGGGGGGAGCGTCTACATCATGAATACCACAATCGCGAGCAATGTCGTTGCTCAAGCATTTGGAAGCCCCCCTCCACAGGGCGCCAACCTCGCCAATACAAACGGCACACTCGCCTTGCGCAACTCACTTGTGGCCTTCGGTTTGGGATTCAGCAACACGGTTGGTGGTGTTTGGACCAACGCCTCCGGACCGATCGTTGATGGCGGGTTTAACATGAGCTCGGATGGTTCGTGTGAGTTCAACAGCGGATCGAGTTTCAATTTTACCGATCCAAAACTTGATCCATTGGCCGACAATGGAGGACTTACGCTCACCATGGCGTTGCAGCCCGGCAGCCCGGCCGTCGACTTTGGCACTGCGATTGGTGCGCCGCCAACCGATCAACGCGGGTTCATACGCCCGTTCGGCCCAGGGGTGGATATGGGTTCTTATGAACAAGGCTCACCTCCTCTCCAGCTCACTGTCGCACGAAGCGGCTCGATGATGGAGCTTTCGTTTAATGCCGAGGCTGGAGTGACCTATCTACTCCAACGCTCGGCCGACCTGATGTCGTCGTGGCAAACCCACGAAACGATTGGGCCAGTGGGGGCCAGCGGTGTGATTTCACGGCTCATCCCCGTGACCGGCACGTGCACGCTCTTCAGACTGACAGTCCGATAAGAAAAGCCCGCCGGATGGGCGGGCTTTGACAGAATCGTTTTGTGAACGCTAAGCGCGCTCCATGTACTTGCCAGTGCGGGTGTCGACTTTGATCTTTTCGCCGGTCTTGATAAAGAGCGGGGCTTGGACGGTGATGCCCGTTTCAAGCGTGATCGACTTCTGGACGTTATTGGCGGAATCGCCACGGATCCCCTCGGGGGCGTCTGTGACGCTGAGAACCACGCTCGACGGCATTTCAATTGAAACGGCTTTGTCTTCGACGAAAGTCATCGTGACCTGAGCGTTTTCGATGAGGTAGTTCTTGGCGTCGCCGACAATTTCGGGCGAGATGTTCACCGTTTCGTAGGTTTCGGGATCGGAGAAAACGTAATCCTCGCCATCCTTGTAGCTGAACTCCATCTTGCGGGTCTGCATGGGCACGACCTCGATCTTTTCCGTAGAGCTGAAGCGCACGTCGGAGGATTTGCCGGTGCGGATGCTGCGGATGCTGGCCTGGACGAAGGCGCGCAGGTTGCCGGGGGTACGGTGCTGGCTGTCCAGGACCACCGCGATATCACCATTATAATTAATCGCCATGCCGCGGCGAATGTCATTTGCTGTTGCCATACGAGTCGAAAATAAACCGCTGAGTCCGGGTCGTCCGAAAACAGCGGAGCGTGGAATGTAATCGACCGCGGAGCTTTTGCAAGTGGGATTTTCGCTAGCTCAGATGCTGCTGGATATGGATGTAACAAAGCCCGGCTATTGCGGTCTTTAAGGCAAAAAGAAAGCTGGCAGGCGAAACCGCGGGCGACGTAAATACACCGAAAATGGCAGTAAAACGAAGATCGGGCTGGGGCAAATGGATCACTTTGCTGGTGCTCGCGGCGGCTGTGGCCGGCGGTGTGGCGTGGTACACCCAACGGCCTAAGGAGGATGCGCCCGATTACAAGATGGCGACGGTGACGCGCGGGGACATCACGCAAATCGTGACGGCCAACGGGCAGCTCAGCCCCGTGAAGAATGTGCAGGTGGGCAGCCAGATTTCGGGGATCATTAACGAGATCAAGGTGGATTTTAATTCGCGGGTGAAGGAAGGCGAAGTGATCGCGCAGATGGATCCCTCTATATACCAGCGCGCCGTCGAGCAGGCGGATGCGGAATTGGCGAACGCGAAAGCGGGGCTGGAATTGGCGGAAGTCGAGGCGAAGCGCGCCGAGCAACTCAGCGAAGGACAACTCATTCCCAAGTCGGACGCGGACCGCGCGCGCGCGGAGTTCAGCCAGGCGAAGGCGGTGGTGCGCATGCGCGAGGCGTCCTTGAGCCGCGCGAAGGTGGATTTGGAGCGCACCACCATTTACGCGCCAATCAGTGGCGTGGTGATCTCGCGGAACGTCGAGCCGGGTCAAACCGTGGCGGCAAGTTTCAATACACCGACGTTGTTCCTGATCGCGAACGATCTCGCGAAAATGCAGATCGAAGCGATGGTCTCGGAAGCAGATGTGGGCGGGGTGGAAGAAGGGCAGAAAGTGAACTTCACGGTGGATGCGTTTCCGGGCCGGCCGTTCCAGGGGACGGTGAAGCAGGTGCGGTTCAACCCAACAACGAACCAGAACGTGGTGACTTACGTGACGGTGGTGGAGGTGGACAATGCCGATTTGAAATTGCGTCCCGGGATGACGGCGAACGCCTCGGTGGTGATTGGAGAAAAACAAAACGTGCTGAAAATTCCGAACTCAGCGCTGCGGTTTCGCCCGCCGGCCGAGGCGATGGTCACTGGCGCCACGAATGCGCCTGCGGTGGTTCCCGGTGATACGAATCGAGTCGTGCAACTGGCTGGTGGTGGTGGTGGTGGTGGAGGCGCAGAAGGCGGCGGTCGTGGAAACCGCGAAGAGATGAGACGGCGATTTGAGAGCATGAGCCCGGAGGAACGCGAGGCGTTCCGCGCGCGCATGGGGGCCCGCGGCGGGAGCGGAGGAGGCGCGCGCCGGCAGAATCCGGACGGACCGGCGGTTCGAACTGTTTACGTGCTGGCCGCAACGAACTCGACTTCAAGCGAAAAAGGACCCGTGCTGAAGGCGGTCACCGTGAAGACGGGGCTGGCTGATGCCTCGTTTACGGAAGTGATCGAGGGCTTGAACGAAGGCGATACGATCGTGAGCGGATTGAATGTTCCCGTGACCCCGAACGTGGCGATGGGAGGGCCCGGCGGACAGCGACCCAGCAGTCCGTTTGGTTCCCCATTCGGAGGTCCGGGCGGCGGCGGGATGCGCCCACGATAGCGCTGGTATGCCCGCAGTCATCAAGCTCGAGAACTTTTCCAAAACGTATTTCACGGACGCAGGTGATGTGCCCGCAGTGCGAGGAGTAACGCTCTCGATTGAGCCCGGCACGTTTGTGGCGGTGATGGGCGCGAGCGGTTCGGGCAAGTCGACGCTGATGAACACGATCGGCTGCCTGGACCGGCCAACGGGCGGCAAGTATTGGCTGGACGGAGTGGACGTCGGAGAATTGAGCCGAAATGAATTGGCGGATTTGCGCAACGAGAAGATCGGCTTCGTTTTCCAGGGCTTCAATCTGCTGTCGCGCACTTCGGCACTGGAGAATGTCGAACTGCCGATGCTCTACGCGCGGCCGGGGATTCGCGGGCACGAACAGCGGGAGCGGGCGTTGAAAGCGCTGGAAGTGGTGGGTTTGTCGGATCGAGCTGACCATCATCCAAACCAACTTTCGGGTGGACAGCAGCAACGGGTGGCGATCGCGCGGGCGCTGGTGAACCAGCCGAAGCTGTTGCTGGCGGATGAGCCGACTGGCAATCTCGATACGCGCACGAGCATCGAGATCATGGGCGTGTTCCAATCGCTCAATGCGCAAGGAATGACGGTGGTGATGGTAACGCACGAGTTGGATATCGCGCATTATGCGAGCCGGATCGTGGTGATGCGTGACGGGCGAGTGGTGACGGACGAAGTGGTGCGCGATCGATTGACGGCGCCGGAGGAACTGCGAAAACTCGAAGCGGAACAGCAAGCAGTGCAACTCGCATGATCGTTCTGGCGACATTCAGGATCGCGGTGCGAGCGTTGAAACGAAACACGTTGCGCACGCTACTGACGATGCTGGGCATCATCATCGGTGTAGGCGCCGTGATCGCGATGGTGAGCATTGGCAACGGCGCCAAGGCGCGCATTGAGGCGCAGATCGCCGCGATGGGCCAGAACGTAATTCTCATTATGTCGGGGAATATGAGCCGCGGAGGATTTCGGTTTGGCTTCGGCAGCCCGGGGACGCTCAAGGTGGAGGATTACGACGCGCTTCGCCGGGAGGTGGAAGGCGTGGCGGCGATCAGCCCGGAAGTGCGCATCAATGCGCAGGTCGCGGCCGGGAACCAGAACCACTTCCCCACGATCGTGGGCGTCGGTTCGGAGTATGTGGACATTCGGTCATGGCGTTTTGAGAGCGGAGAAAATTTCACCGAAGCCGACGTGCGTAATGCGAACAAGGTGGCATTGATTGGAAAAACCGCCGCCGAGACACTCTTCGGCGCGGGGGTCGACCCGGTCGGGCAGATAATTCGCATCAAGAGCGCGCCCTTCACGGTCGTCGGCTTCCTGAAATCGAAGGGGATGGGGATGGGGTTGGGAAGCCAGGACCAGGACGATGTTATTTTTGTTCCGTACACAAGCGCGATGAAGCGATTGTCGGGCGACACGACGTTTCGTTCGCTGAGCATTCAGGCGGCGACTCCGGATTTGATGAAGGATGTGCAACAACAAGTCACGGAAATGTTGCGACAGAAGCACCGCATCGCCGAAGGGCGCGAAGATGATTTCCTGGTGCGCACGCAGCAGGAAATTACGGAAACTGCCACGGAAACTTCGCGCACGATGACGATGCTGCTGGGTTGCATCGCGGGGGTGTCACTGCTGGTTGGCGGCATCGGGATCATGAACATCATGCTCGTGAGCGTGACCGAACGAACGCGCGAGATCGGCGTGCGGATGGCGGTCGGGGCGCGGGGCAAAGACATCCTGATGCAGTTTTTGATCGAGGCGGTGACGTTGAGCGTGGTGGGCGGGATCATTGGAATAATCCTGGGCGTTGGAAGCTCGCGGGCACTTTCGGCGAAGATGGGTTGGGTGACTTTGACGTCGCCGGAGTCGATCGTAACGGCATTCGTATTTAGCGCAGCGATTGGCATTTTCTTCGGCTTTTATCCGGCGCGAAAAGCGGCGAAGCTGGATCCCATTGATGCCTTGCGCTACGAGTAGGCAAACGGCCGGCCTGCGTCCCGCCGAGGTGGACAAATCGTTGTAACCCCCTACTTTTCACCGGGTCTACAACATTGAGAAATGTGGCAAATGAGCCGGGCCTGGATGTCCCAGGGTGTGTGGCGCGGGTTCGTCAGGGGGACGAGGCCGCAGCGCGCCAATTGCTCGAGCACTTGCAGCCGTTGGTCTTGAAGTTAGTGCGGGCTCATTTGCCGCGACGGACGAGCGAAGAAGACATGGTGCAGGCAGTATTTGTAAAGGTGTTCACGCGGCTTAGCCAATTCTCGGGGGCGGTGCCGCTGGAGCACTGGGTTTCGCGCATCGCGGTGAACACATGCATCCATCAGATCTCGAAGGAGCGGGTGCGTCCGGAGATCCGGTATGCGGATTTGTCCGAAGACGAAGAGCAGGTGGTGCAAACTTTGGCCAACTCGGGCGAGGAGTTGAGCCCGGCGCAAACCATTGCGTCGCAGGAATTGGTGACGAAGTTGCTGGGGTTGCTGTCGGCCCAGGACCGGCTGGTGATCACGCTGATGCACCTGGAAGGGCGCACCGTCGAGGAAGTACGGCAAGTCACGGGCTGGAACAAATCGGTGATTAAAGTCAGGGCCTTTCGCGCCCGACGTAAACTGAGGAAGCATTTGGAAGATTTATTGCAAAATGAAAGATAAGAAAAATGATCCGCTGGAGCGGTTGTTCCGCAACGCCGCGTTGGCGAAGCCGGAAGCGGCGGCGGCCGAACTGAGCTTTCCCGTGCAGGCACGCATCCTCGCCGCGTGGCGCGCGAGCCGCGACGAGACCGAAGCGTTTCTGCCATTATTGCGCAAAGCGATTTTGGCGGCCGCGGTGGTTTCTGCGATCGCCATTGCGATTACGTTTGCGACTATCGACACGACCGAAGCTGAGCCGGATGTGCTCGCGTCGATGACGAACTCACTGGAAGCAATTGAATTGGCGTGGACGGAATGACGACGAAAACGAAAATGGTTTGCGGGCTGGTGGCGCTTTTCGCGGCCGGGGTCGTGGTGGGTGGCAGTGTGGGCTTCGCGGCGGCCAAAAAGAAGAGCGCGCCGGCGCCTGTGGTCGAACAGAAGCGCGAGCAGGGACCAAAGCGCGACTTTGCCGACAAATGGTGTTCCAAGCTAACCGAGGATTTGAAGCTCATGCCGGAGCAGGTGGCAAAGATCAAGCCCATTACCCAGCAAACCTCGGCGGAACTAAAGGGGGTCCATGCCGAACAAAACGAGCGCGTCAAAGCGATCTTCAAAGCCTCGCACGAGCAGATCAAGGCGATCCTGACCTCAGAACAACTGGAAATCTTCGAACGAAAGAACCGCGAGCGGGAGATGCGTTTTCGCAGGGACAAGGACAGTGGGTCCAAAACCAACTGCTAAGGGGTTTGGATTGTTCACTCCGGTGTAGGCGAGCCTTGCTTCGCATCGAATTCGCCCTTCGTTACAGCTTGCCAAAGCGGCGTCGCACACGTATTCACGCCACATGGGCTGCATGATCACCGTGTCAGTGGTGGAAGAAAGCGTGACCGGAAATATCGGTGACGATTGGAAATATGCGATTACGGCCAAAGCGCTCGATCCTGCCGGCACCACACTCGAACCACGCCCGGCCACTCGGCTCTCCGCGCTGGTCTATGGCTCAGGCAAAATCGTGGTGCCCGAGCACCTTCTGAAGCCGGGCGCGGCCCAACCGCCACCGAAGGCCGCCGGCGTCAAGATCCAGGCTGGGTCGTGTGGCACTCGCGTGCGCATCGAACTCACTCTCGAAGCAACCGAAGTCGATTGGTTGGTCGACGATCCAGGCACACAAAAAACGACAGTCGCGTTGGACTGCCCGGGTTCCGGAAAGCCCCCCGCCACTCTCGAAACAGCGGTCTCCGTGACCGTTCGCGAACATCCCAAGCTCCTCGGCGGCGAAGCAACGTTTACGGTCAAGCTCCGCCTCGTTGCCGCGTGCGTATAATGTCGAGACTTTCGATCATCTGCGTTGTCGTTTTGGGGCTTTTCCGGACTGTGTCAGCGGCCGACGCCCCTGGCGTTCTCGACAGCGAGGCGCGCGATGCGCTGCGGCGCGCCGCCAATTACTTCGAGTCGATATCCACGCGAGGTGGTTATCTTTGGTGGTACTCCGATGATCTAAAGCAGCGTGCGGGCGAAAACCGCGCCACCGAAAGTCAAATCTGGGTCCAGTCGCCCGGAACACCGAGCGTCGGCCTCGCGTTTCTTCGCGCGTATGAAGTGACCAAAGAGCCGCAGTATCTCGAAACGGCGCAGCGCGCCGCCGAAGCTCTCGCCTGGGGACAACTCGAGTCCGGCGGCTGGACTTATCTCGTCGATTTCGATCCAGCAAATCAGCGCATGTATCGCAGTGCTGACAAAGGAAAACTGAACGCGAGGGAAATCGAGAAACGTCGCAATGTCACGACGTTCGATGATGATACCACCCAGCAAGCGCTGCGCTTTCTGATGAGGTTTGTTGCCGTGAAAACCAATACCAGCGCCGAAATTCGCTCCGCACTCGACTACGGCCTGGATGGATTGCTGCGGGCCCAATATGCCAACGGCGCCTGGCCGCAAGGCTTTGATGGACGCCCTCACGCCCCTGCCTTGCACCAACCGAAGCCAGCCCGCTTTCCTGAGAAGTGGTCGCGCACGCCGGATGTGAAGGAATACTGGCGCCAGTACACCTTCAACGACAACGTCATGCGTGATTGTATCCTCACGCTGCTCGACGCGCATCGGCAATTCCGCAAGGCCGAATATCTCACTGCGGCAAAGCGTGCCGGCGATTTCATCGTGCTTGCGCAGCTTCCGGCTCCTCAAAGCGCGTGGGCACAGCAATATAACTTCAACATGGAACCCGCGTGGGCGCGCCGCTTTGAGCCGCCATCAGTCTGCAGCGCGGAAAGCGCTGGGATTCTGCGCGTCTTGCTCGATCTTCACGCCGCCGCCAACGACAAAAAATATCTGGAGCCCCTTCCCTCAGCCATCGATTGGCTCAAGCGTTCGCAAATCGCTCCAGGAAAATGGGCGCGCTTCTACGAACTCCAAAGCAACAAGCCGCTCTACTTCACTAAAGATTATCGCCTCGTTTACACCGACCACGATCTGCCGACGCACTACGGCTTCCAGGGCGACTACAACATTCCCTCGACGATTAGGCAGTGCGAAGTGGCTCTAAAAGGTGAGCAGCGCGACAAGGAATCTCAGCCACGAACTCGATCGTCTTTGGAATCGGCGACCCGCAAAGTAATCGGCGCGCTCGACGGGCAGGGGCGCTGGATCACCAATCGCCGCATCGAAAGCCGCACCTTTATCGCAAACGTCAACACCCTCTGCGATTACCTCGAAGCGAAGTAGAGCATTTGTAACCCCCGACGTAAGGAGGGGGCTGACTAAAGCTACTCCAATATCTCCTTCAGTACCTTGCCGCGGGCTCCGGGCAATTCCACGCCAAGTAAATACGCGATCGTCGGTGCGACGTGAATGTTCTCGATGATCCCCAGTCGCGCGCCTTCCTTAATTCCGCGCCCGGCGGCGACAAACACGGCGTTCATCTTCGGATTGCTTGCCAAATATCCGTGATGTCCCTGGCTGCCCTGCTCCAGCGTCACTTCGGTCACATAATCCTCGCCCAGCACGGTGTTATTGAATGCATAGCCATCTTTTGCTGCGAGAACCATTTGCGCCATTTGCGGGTTTTTCTCCGGATCGGGATAGCCGAGTTCCGCAAAGCGCACCGGCTCAATGATTTCCGCGATACCCTCTGCTTCGCGCAGCAACTCGCGCACTTTGGCCGCGTCTGCGTCCCGGGTCTCCGGGTTCGTTAGATACACCAGCGCGGTGCCGCCTTCCGAAATGATTTGCGCTCGCGCACGCACCAACTGGCCCACGCTCGTCGCGTCCAGCAAGCCCGCTTTGCGCAGCACCACGTTGGGATTCAAGATCTTTAGCGCCTTGTCAAACCCATGGTCGGCAACTACGAACACCGTCGTCCTCTCTCGAATTCCCGCCGCGTCGAGCGCCCGCAAGACTTCCCGCAATTGCCCGTCCACGAGTGCCACCGCGTTGTAGCCCGCGGGTGACAATGCTCCGTATTTGTGATGCGTGGAATCGGTGACGAGCATGTGGAACATCATGAAGTTTGGCCTGCGTTTTTCGATCACGCGCACGGCCGCTGCCGTCCAAATCTGGTCCCTGCTCGCGGCGCTCTGCGCCCCGAAACTGCGGTCCGTGGCATCTTTCAGAATTCCTTCCGCGATCAACTCCTCGCGCAGGCGCGGCGTCGAGTGCGTAATCTGCTGCGGCACATCGGGGAAATCGTCATCCAGCGTCTTTGAGTTGCGCGTGCACGGCCAATTGATTCCCGCCGTCCGATAACCCGCTTTGTGCAATACGTCCGCGAGGGTCGGCACTGCCACTAAATCACTCTTGTCGCGCTGCGGGTCCACCTTCACGGGCAGCCTTGGACCGGGGCGCATCAACACGCCGTTGAACAACACCGAATGCTGGCCGGGATGCACGCCCGTCACGAGCGTTGTATGATTTGGCCACGTCACGGAGGGATTCGACACTTTCATCCCTTCGGCGACGGCGCCTTCCTTCGCCAATTTGCGCAACGTTGGTATCGGCGCCGCCTCATTCGTGAGCAAGTACGCCGGAAAACCATCCATCGTGATGAGGACGACATGATGGTTGGTCGAGCCGAACGCGATCAGCGGCGTCAGTAAAAATGCCGCCAGGCAAAAGAACATTTTGTGAAGCACCCGCGTTTTGTAGCGACGCAGAGCCAATGGCTCAATCGCAAACAACACCGGTTCGGTGGCGCGGTAGTCGCGGATAGCTGAGGCAAGTGCGTAACGTAACACCGGAGAATTCGCAGGAAAGTTGGACCAGAGTCCAATTTCACCTGCGCAGTAACTGTGGATGATTGCGCTGTGCAAAAGACGACCGGCCTTCGTGTTTCAGTCCACCTCGCGCTGTTGGCATCAAGTTTCGTGGCCTTGACTTGCCTTGTGCCGAACGTCCCCGCGCAGGTCGATCTCATTCTCAACCGCCAGCGCACGGCAACGACTTTGTCGACCGAGAGTAGGTTCTTTCCGCCAGACGACTGTGCGGTTCGCGAGCAATGCGTGCGCGCCGCGGGTTGGCGCACGCTGCTGCGGTTCGACGTAGCGGTGGTTAACATTGGCCGGGGGGACCTGGTTCTCGGCGATCCCACCAGTACGCCGCAACTGTTCGAGTGGAGCCCCTGCCACGGGCACTATCACTACCGTGGCCTCATCCATTACGAGCTTTTGACACCGAAGGGCAAGCTTGTGGCTCGGGGCTCCAAGCAGGCTTTTTGCCTGCGCGACAACTACAAATATCTGCCGAACGCTCCCGACAGCCATGGTTACGATTGCGAAAACCAGGGGCTCACCACGGGCTGGGAAGATGTGTACGACAAGTCACTCGACTGCCAGTGGCTCGACATTACCGGCATCCGACCCGGCACGTACGCGATGCGTGCAACAGTGAACCGCAATCGCAAACTTAAAGAACGCAACTACGGCAACAACAGCTTCAAGGTGCGCATCTCGATTCCAAGACGAGTTCCGATCGAATCCTCGCCTCCCGAGGAAACGCACTAGAGTCGGCACGTTTCAATCGCAAACTCCAGACTTGTCGAAGCGGTTCATCACCACCACAGATCGCCGGGTTGGCTGCGCGAACAGTTGAAATAAAGTGATCCGAAAAAACTGGACTTTTGCCGACCCCTCCAGGAGTCGAAAACCACGTTTTCATTGGCTTTTTTAGAAATCAGTCAGTGATGATCTGGTTTTCTGAATGCCGCTCCAGAAGCGCTTCGGAACAGTCACAATTGATTCGACCCGCCGCGTCGAAGTTCGGGTTTGCCTTTCGTGACAATCTGGTGAAAAATAACTCGCATCCAGCAGATCAGTACAGAATTTACTATGCGTATGTCTCGCCTTCAAAGTGTACTCTTGGTCCTAGCGTGTGCGTTGCCTGGGGTGGTGTTCGCCCAGCAGGAAAACGTTATTATTACCGAGTTTCTGGCTAGCAACAACAGCACAACGGGGCTGCGCGACGAGAACAACGAGTTGAACGATTGGATCGAAATTCATAACGCCGGCACCACGGCAGTGGACCTGCAGGATTGGGGGCTGACGGACGTGATTGGCGATCCCTTCCAATGGCGGTTTCCGGCCACGAACATCAACGCCGGCGCGTATTTGGTAATTTTCGCCTCCGAAAAAAACCGGCGCGTCCCTGGCGCTCCTCTGCACACCAATTTCCGTCTCGCGACCGGCGGCGAGTATCTCGCCCTGGTGCGGGCTGATGGCACGATCGCAAGCGAGTTCAATGAGTATCCCCGCCAATTTCCAAACGTTTCCTACGGCGTCGGAGTGTTAACGACGAACAACACGGTGATCAGGTCGAACTCATCTGCGCGAGTATTGATTCCGACCGCAGCGACGCCCTCTACGTGGAACACGACAAACTTCAATGACAGCTCGTGGCTCGCCGGAATGAACGGTGTTGGTTTCGGCCCGGCGAACGCGGTCGAAGCCAATTACGCCGCGGCCATCGAGCCCACCGCGCCCGTCGGTCACTGGCGACTGAATGAACCCGTCGGCGCTACGACGGCTACCAACATCGGTTCGGGGGCAAATCTCAACGGCACCTACAGCGGCGTGACGACCGGCGGCGCCGGTCCGCGATCGCCCGCGTTTGCAGGCTTCGAAGCCAACAACAACGCGCCAACATTCAACCCGGCGAACAGCGGGTTCGTGAACGTCCCCAATTCCATCCTGAACAACCGTGGCGCGTTCACCCTCGCGGGCTGGATCAAACCCGCCGCAATCCCCGGCAGCCGCATCGGCTTGTTTGGCCAAAACGATTGCGTCGAATTTGGCTTCATTAGCGGCACGACCCTGGAGTGCTATACGATAAGCGGGGGGTCTGTCCAGGCCAGCTATACCAACGCCATGAACACATGGCATCATGTGGCGGCGGTGGGCGACGGCAGCAGCGTCAGGATCTATATAGACGGTGTCCAGAGGGCTAGCGGCGGCGGGGTTACAGCCAGCTACGGATCCTCGAGCGAACCCTTCAGGATCGGGGGCGGTGGAATTTTCGACACGACCGGCAACTTCTTCAACGGACAGGTCGATGAAGTGCTGGTTTATCACCGCGCGCTCTCGCCCTCGGAAATTCAGTTGCTCCATCAATCCGGCTTCACCCCGACCGATTCTTCGGTAGCACCCTTCGTGAATACCGATGTCGGGTCGATCATGTCGAACATCAACTCATCGGCCTACATTCGCCTTCCCTTCACCGTTTCCAATCCCACGAATGTCTCGCTGCTGACCCTGCGCATGCGATACGACGACGGTTTCGTGGCGTATGTCAATGGCACTCAGTTACTGCGGGTCAATGCGCCGGCCACGGTCTCTTCCAACTCTGCCGCGACAGCTACACACTCACCCTTGACCGTAGACGAATTTCGCCTTGGCGCCGACAACCTCGTGGCCGGGGCCAACGTGCTGGCGATCCAGGGTTTGAATCGCACGCTCAGCGACAGCGACTTTTTGATCGCCGCGGAATTGCTGACTACGAGTATCTCCGGCGAAAGCTCAAACCCGGTTTACTTCAGCCGGCCCAGCCCCGGAGCGGCCAACAGCGGCGGCCAGGCGTTCCCTGGTCCGGCGATCGTGGACAACACGCACACGCCGACGGTTCCCACTGAGACTCAGGATGTGCGGGTCACGGCGCAAGTGGTCCCGACGTTCCAGCCGGTTTCTTCCGTTGTACTCCTGTATCGGGTTATGTTCGGTCCTGAAATTCAGTTGCCGATGTTTGATGATGGCATCCACGGCGACGGCGCGTCCAACGACCTGGTTTACGCGGCGACGATTCCCAATAGTGCTTACACCAACGGCCAGATGGTTCGCTGGTATGTTCGCGCGACGGACACGCAAGGCGCGATGTCGCGCTGGCCGTTGTTTGCCAATCCCGCCGGCTCGGCCGAATACCTCGGCACGATGGTGAGCGACCCCGCGGTGAGCAGCAAACTGCCGATCGTTTATCTGTTTGCTCCGCCGACGATCCTGCAACCCGGTCCCACCACATCGCAAACGGCCGCCGACTCGCAAGAGGGCTCGCGCGTGGCGCTCTTTTACGATGGCGAGCTTTACGACAACATCCACATGGAATTGCGCGGCAACAGCACCGCCGGTTACAATAAGAAATCGCACCGCCTTAACTTCAATCGCGAGCACCTGTTTCGGCACTGGGGACCCGGCCCTCGTATTCGTGAAACATCGTTCGTCGCCGACTACCCCGATCCCACTTATATGCGCCAGGGATTGAGCTTCTGGCTGGCGGACCAACTCGGATCGCCGGCGCCCTTTTACGAGCCGTGCCGGCTTCAGTTGAACGGGCAGTTTTACCAATTAGCCAACCACAGCGACATCCACGATGTCGAGTTGCTCGATCGCCTTGGCTACGATCCCCGTGGCGCACTTTACAACGCGGCGGGCACAATCGAGCCGAGCCAGTTCAGCACCGGCGGATTCGAGAAGAAAACTCGCACCACGGAGAACAACAATGACTACCTGGCGCTCGCCAACGCAGTGGCCACTTCCGTTCCGGTTGGCCAAAAGCGCACGAACCTTTTTGAGATGCTCGATCTCCCCAACGTGATCAATTACGCGGTCGTCGGGCGTTGGGCCCACGAAAACGATGACGTCTGGGCCAACATGAGCCTTTATCACGACAACGACGGGGACAATCTCTGGCGCATCATTCCATTCGACATGAACCTGTCCTGGGGCGCGATTTTCTACGAAGGTACCGGTAACTGCGGGCCGATTGTTGTGGAGGGCGTGCAGGCCACCAATGACCAGCACAAGGCGCATCCGTTCTACGGCTCAGCCATCAACCTTCCCTGCGGCAGCGCTAACTACAATCGCATGTACGACGCGCTTTTCACAGTGCCTCAGACGCGCGAGATGTACCTGCGCCGCATGCGGACGATGCTTGATACTTACATCGGCCCTCCGGGCACGCCGTATGGAGCGAGCCTTGCCGAACAGCGCATTCTCAAGTTGCGCGATCTCATGGTCGAAGAAGCCAACCGCGATCGTGCATGGTGGGGATGGCCCGGCAAAGGAGGCCAAGGCAATTTCGATCCGGGGATTACCTTCACGAACGGCGTCGGTCAGATGATCACGAATTTCGTCATGGCGCGGCGAAATCACTTCTATCTTAAGCATTCCCTCGCCAACACCAGCCTGCCGATCGGCGTCAACCAGGCCAGCAACGCGGGAATTCCGTTCGATCAGTCGGGCGACGCCGTCGTGCTCATCCACAGCTTCGAAGTCAACCCGTCCTCGGGAAATCAACAGCAGGAATTCGTTTGCCTCACCAATCCGATGCCGTTTGCGGTCGATATTTCCGATTGGGAGCTCAGCGGCGGTGTGCGGTTTAAGTTCAAACCCGGCACGGTTATGACGAGCAACAGCGTGCTCTACGTTTCGCCAAACGTGGTCGCGTTCCGCGGACGCACGGTCAATCCGCGGGGCGGCCAGGGCCACTTCGTCGTCGGCGGCCTGGAAGGCCAGCTTTCCACCCGCGGTGAAGCCTTGCTGCTCCACGACCAATGGGGACGCCTTGTCCATACCAACAGTTACCCCGGCACTCCGAGTGCCGCGCAAAATAGTCTCCGCATCACCGAGATCATGTACTCCCCCGCCCTTCCTGCGGGCACGTTCTTCACCAAGGAAGATTTCGAATACATCGAGTTGAAAAACATCGGCACGAGCGCGCTCGATCTACGGGGTGTGAAGTTGGCCCAAGGCATCGCGTTCAATTTCAGCACCAACAGTGCGGTGACGAATCTCGCCGCCGGACAAACCGTTCTCGTGGTCCGCAACATCAACGCGTTCAACTCGCTTTACGGCCCCGGGCGTAATATCGCCGGGCAGTACGTGGGCCTTCTCGATAACGCAGGCGAACGCATTCAACTGCTTGACAGCAACAATGAAGAAATCCTCGACTTCGAATACGAGGATGATTGGTATCCCATCACCGACGGCCACGGCTTCTCGCTGGTTATCGCTGATGAAAATGCTGATCCGGACGCATGGGATAGCAAGGCCGGCTGGCGGCCCAGCGGCCAACTCAATGGCACACCGGGCCTGCCCAACGGCGCTCCCGTCGTCTTTGCTCCGGTGCGCATCAACGAAGTGCTGACGCACACCGATCCGCCGCAGGTGGACGCGATCGAACTCTATAACCCAGCCACCGATCCGGTGAACATCGGCGGGTGGTATCTCACGGATGATTTTGCAACGCCGAAGAAGTACCGCATCACCAATGGCACGACGATCGCTGCGCGGGGCTACATTACTTTCAATGAAACGCAGTTTAATCCTACACCAGGGTTCGGCACGAGCTTTTCACTGAGCTCGCTCGGAGACGAAGTATTCCTGTTCTCCGCGGATGCCGCGGGCAACCTGACAGGTTACGTGCACGGCCATGATTTTGGCCCGACCGAAAATGGCGCCTCGCTCGGCGTGCATTACACGAGCACGGGCGAGGAACATTTCGTGCGCCAGCAAACCCTCACGCTCGGTGCGACGAACAGCCGCCCGCGCATCGATGCCATCATCATTTCCGAAATCATGTATCGTCCTTCGGCCCGTGCCGGTTACGACGATTCACTCGATGAGTACATCGAGCTGCAGAACATCGACGACGCGCCGGCCGCATTATACGATCGACAAGCGCCGACCAACACGTGGCTTTTCGAGAAAGGAATCGATTTCAATTTCCCGACGAACATTTCCATGCCCGGCGGGTCGTTCTTGTTGCTGGTCAATTTTAATCCGACGAACACCGCCTTGCTTAATGCTTTCCGCAATCGCTACTCAGTGCCAGGTAATGTGCCGATCCTCGGCCCGTACGGAGGCAGCCTTAATAACGGCGGCGAATTGATTGAGTTGCGCATGCCTGATTCGCCCGAAACCAACGGCGTGGTTCCGTACGTGCTCATCGAGCGTGTCGAATATTCGGATCTTCCGCCGTGGCCGCAAGCCGCGGACGCAGGCGGCGCATCGTTGCAGCGGGTTGTGTTCCCTGGCGGCCCACTGAATAATTCCTACTACAATGATCCTGCGAGTTGGGTCGCCGCGGCGCCCACCGCCGGTCGTGCCTTCTCCGGTACCGGGACTGCCCCTCAAGTCACCTCGCAGCCTGTCGGTCAAAACGTCATTTTGGGCAGCGATACGACGCTGAGCATTTCAGCGACCGGTACTGCGCCGTTGTATTACCAGTGGCGCCTTCGTGGCAGCATCGTGGAAGGCGCAACCAATTCCACATTGTTTTTGGATAACGTGCGGCCCAGCGACCGCGGCGAATACGACGTGCTGGTGTACAACGGTGCGGGTTCCACGGTGAGTTCGCAGGCCGTGATCAACGTGCTCGTCCCCGCGCGCATCCTGCAGCAACCCGGAAACCTCGTGACCCGATTCGGCTCGACCAACTTCGCCACGTGGGGCCACACGTTCAGCAACTTTACGTTCGCAGTCGGCGCGAGCAGCAGTTCGCCTCTGCGCTACCAATGGCACTTCAATGGCGTCGACATTACGGGCGCGACCAACAGCTTTTACGTCGTCTCGAACGCAACGCTCGCAGACGTGGGTACGTACAGCGCCACGGTCAGGGATCCCATTACAACGCTGGAAAGCGCTTCGGCCACCCTCACGATTCACATCCCGGTGTTCATCGTGCAGCCGCCCTCTCCGGTCACTGCCGTCGTCGGGGACACGGTCCATTTCATCGTCAACGCTGCCGGGTCCGAACCGATCTTCTATCGTTGGCGCCGCAACGGTATCAACATTTTCCCTGGCAGTACGCCATACACGTCGTACTCAATCACCAACGTCCAACTCAGCAACGCCGCCACTTATCAGGTCATTGTCACCAATTTAGCTGCAAACCCCCCGCAGGCCTCGGCGCAGGTCCCGCTGGTCGTGTTGGCGGACACCGACGGAGACCATGCGCCGGATATCTTTGAAGACGCCAATGGCTTTAACTCCGGCAATGCGAGTGATGGCGATGATGATACCGATGGTGACGGCCTGAAGAACTTCGAGGAGTTCACGGCGGGCACCGACCCGCGCGATCCGCAAAGCTATCTCAAAGTGGACCGCATCGACGACGTCCAAGGAGCGGCGAACATCACGTTCCTTGCGCGCTCAAACAAGACTTACTCGGTGCAGTTCCGCGACGACCTTGGCGGCCCCGTTTGGCAGCGGTTTACCAATGTGGTCGCGCGAACGACCGACTCCATCCAAACGATCACGGATTCGAACGCAACACCAAATCGGTTCTACCGCCTGGTGACACCGCATCAACCGTAAAGCCCATCGAAGAATTGAAGAAAGTGCCTGCTGGGCCGTGGAGTAGGACCTAACAACTCCGTCCGTTCGCTGCTTAGGGCGACACATTTGGCGTGTCCGACCCAACGGCCACAGCAGGTTGACTCGCTAAACGAGCGACTAAAAGGCTGAGGGCTTGCGGCGGGCGCGTCAACTCTCAACTGGCGAGAGTTGTTCACATGATATTCACGCGGGCAACTCGCGGGTCGCTGTTCGCAAAATGCGCAGTAGCGATTCTATAGCTTTGATTGCTGCACCGACGCGGAAGCCGTGCGCGTTTTGTCTGCCTCGGCCGTGAGTTGTTTGAGCCTGGCTTCTTCGGCGGCGAGGTCTTTGGCAAGCTTCTTCGCGTTCTGTTCGGCGCTCTTCAATTCAGCCGTCAACGTCTTGATCTGCGTCTTCAGCTTCGATTTCGTCGCCGAATTCGCGGACGCAAGTTCACTGTTGAGCCGCGCCAGTTCCTCTTTCTTCGCGGAGACCTCTGCTTCGAGTTGCTGATGTTCGCGTTTACGCGCGCCAACGGCCTCGCGTGTGCGGAACAGGCTGCCGGCGACCTGGGCCGATTTCAATCGCGCGAGCCGCGCCTCCGCGGATGCCAACATTTCCTGGGGGCTCACTTTCTTCGACTCGGCGACTTCCGCTTTGGCAGCATCCAGCGCGGAGGTTCTGACCCTAGCCGCCTGAGTTGCGTTTGTGAAGTCTTCCCGCGCCTTCCCGCGCACTTCCCGCGCGGATGCCAATTGCAAATCGATGTTCGGTGGCGGTGGCGCTTTGGCGGCTTCCACTTTTAAGCGCTCCACCTCCGCCTCTTTGGCGGTCTGCTCGGCTTTGGCCTGTTCTAGCGCTTTGTTGGCCTTTTCGAGTTCCTCCTTCGCCTCGGTCACCTTCGCTTCCGACGCGACCACGTCCGGGGGAGGCTTGTCTCCGCGAGTTTTCAATTCCTGAATTTTCTTTTCAAGCGCTGCAATCTGCTCGGCCAGCGGGCTCGGATTCGTGTCCAACTCGGCCAAACGTTTTGCGTCAGCGCTGTTCCACACTGCTGCTCGCCCGTCGAAGTCGATGGCAATGACGCGCGCCCCATCATGGGCGAGCGCGGCCCGGAGCGGCATCTCATCAAAGAACTCGAACGACTTCGCTTTGTTTCCCTCGGCGTTCCACAACGTAATCTCGTTGTCCCGTCCGCAGCTCACCAACCGGCCATCGTGCGTGAAGTGGACCGAGAGTGCGCCCCCATTGTGCGCGTTCCAGGTTTTGGCCTGTTTGCCTTCCTGCGTTTCCCACCACTTGATGGCGCCGTCTTCGCTCGACGAGGCCACGATCCGCGAATCGCCGCGCCAACTCAGGGCCGTGACCGCGGCCTTATGGCCTGGGGTCGTGAACATTTCCTGCGCATTGTCCGGGTCCCAAATCGTAACGCCTCCGTTGCGGTCGGCGCTGGCGAGAAATTCGCCGTTGGGACTGAACGCCACGGCGGTCACCCAATCCGTGTGCTTTTTGATTTTGTGGAGCAATTCGCCCGACGCCGTGGAATAAATCTTCACCAAACGGTCCGGGCCACCGAGCGCGATCTTTGTCTGGTCGGGGCTGATATCGGCGGCGAGCACGGTATCGTATTCGGCCCCGACAGTCATCAAGCGCTCTCCTTTGGTGATATCCCACACGACAACTTTCCCGGACTTTCCGGCGTGTCCGCCGGCCATGAGCAAGAGCTTCCCGTTGCGGCTGAACTGGACATAAGCAGGCATTCCTTCGCTGAACGGAATGATCCCGATCAGTTCGAGCGAGTCGGTGTTGTAAAGCAGCACTTGTTTCTGCCCACCGATCGCGGCCAGTGGCGCCCACGGGCTTGCCGCCAGCGCAGTCAAGGCGCTACCGCGAGCCGTATGCACCACCGGATCAAGCGGCAACTCCGGAGGCATCGGGGGCGGCCCTTCGGGTTTACCGATGGCTTCGCCCTTCAAGGCAAGATCAACCGCCGGTTTGCTGGCGGCGATCGCCTTGCTGCCCGAGCTCTCCAGCAACCCGCCAGCAATCCATTTCTTGAAGACGTCGAGTTCTTTGTCGGGCAACCGCGGTTTGTTCGGCGGCATCGTCGGCTCTTCGGCGTGTGTGACTGCCTTGTAAAGTTTGCTGCTGTCGGGATTGCCGGAAACAACGACCTGGCCCGAGCCGCCGCCCTTGAGCACGGCGTTGTAACTGGAAAGATCGAGATCACCCTTTTTCTTGTCAGGGTTGTGGCACTTGGCGCAGTGGTTTTCGACGAGCGGAAGGACGTGGTCCTGATACGTGACCTTTTCCTGGGCCGCTGCGGAATAACCAAGCGCCAAACCGCAAGCACCAGAAAAGCTCCAAAACAGCCACCTCCTTGCGTCGGTGGTTACGGGCCCAGGAGCACGCGTGAGCGACATACCTTAATGGTTGAAAATAAACTCCTTCGAATTCAGCAGCGACCAGAACAGATCGTTAAGTGCGTCCTCAGCTTTGTCGTTCTTCAGAAAGCCGTTGATCTTTTCCATCTCCTTCTCGCCTGGCTTCCGGCCAAGGCATCGCAAGTACAATTCTTCGACCACTTCCTCCGGCTTCTTTGATTTCAGCAGCGCCTTCACGACGCCGCCTTCTTTGATCTTGTCGTTCGTCGTGCTGCCGTTGAGCAGATGCAGCGCCTGAGAGAGGTTCGGCTCCGTTTTAACTTCGCACGAGCAAACACTCTGGCGTGTCGCGCGCCCAAACGTGGTCAGAAAGTAGGTGGTCACATTGCCGTCAGCGATCTGCACCGCGCGCGCGCCACGTGGCAGGCCCTGGAATTTGTTTTTGGTGTCGGTGACCTGGCTGATGCAATCGAAGAGCACTTCCGCGCGCATGCGGCGGATGCTTGCGCGCGCAAAATTGCGATCGTCGAGCGCATTCGATTCGTTCGCGCGCGTCGAAAGCTGGTATGTCCGGGAACTGCAGATGTCCTTCACGAACCTCTTAAAGTCGAAACCGTACTCTGTGAACTTCGCAGCCAGCGCGTCCAACAATTCCGGATTCGACGCCGGGTTGCTGATGCGCACGTCATCGACCGGTTCGATGATTCCTTTGCCCATAAAGTGCGCCCAAACGATGTTGGCGAGATTCCGCGCAAAATACGGGTTCTCCGGCGAGGCAATCCATTTTGCGAGGGCCTCGCGCCGCGTCTGGTCCTTGATCTCGGGAACGTCACCGCCGAGGAATTTCGGCTTCATGATTTTATTGCCGACCAAATGCCGGACATCGCCTTCGCCTTTATCGAAAACAATCGTTTCGCGCGGGTCCTCGCCCTGCTTGCGCCCGACCTGCGGGAAAAACGCCGCGAAACTGTAGTAATCGTTCATCGTCCACCGATCGAAAGGATGGTTGTGACATTGCGCACATTGAATGCGCATGCCCATGAACACCTGCGCGGTATTCTCCGCAGTCTTCAACGTGTCGGTCTGCACCTGATAATAATTGGCGGCGGGATTCTTGAAGGTGCTCCCCGAAGCAGTAATGAGGTCCTGCACAATCTTATCGATCGGCACGTTGTTCACCATCTTCTCCTGTAGCCAGTTATAATAGGAAAACGCCGCTTTGTAGCTGAACTGGTCCTGCCGCGAACGAATCTGCAGAAGCTCGGCCCACTTCATCACCCACAGCTCGGCGAACTCCTTGCGGTCCAGCAATTCGTCGATGATCTGGTCGCGTTTGCCGGCGCTCGGTTCTTCGACAAACTTTCGTGTCTCTTCCGCCGTGGGCAGCGTGCCCGTCACGTCCAGATAGATGCGGCGAAGAAACGTCGCGTCATCACACAGGCCCGAAGGCGTGATGCGCAGTTTCTTCAACTTCGCGTGAACGAGCCCGTCGATATAATTGTATTCCGCAACGTCCGTGGGAAATTCATAGGGCAGGTTCTTCGGCACAACGATGACTTGCGAACCGACTGTAAATGTATCGAAGCGGGCCATCACGAACGACTCGCCGCGCTGGCCGGCTGTCGCTACGCCTTTGTCGGAAACCTTCGCCGCAGGTTCGTTGTTGCTGATGAAGACCGCGAGTGAGGTCACGTCACGGTCCGACCCATCGGAGTATTTCGCGCGCACCGCGAATCTTTGCGTGCTCCCCTGCCCTTCCAGCACAGCCTGTTTGGGCATGATGTCCACCCCAACCACCTTCGCCACGTTGCCTTCGTCTTTAGGCGCGCCTGTCTTCAACCACCGCAAGAGGGTGTTGTAAATCTCATCCCCTTTCTTGAAACGTTCGCCGCCCGTGTGCGGCACCGCGCCCAACCCTTTCTCGATCAACAGACTTTCTTCGGGCAGCGCCAGGTTGATGCGCCGGCCGACTTGTTCCCGTGTAATGCGGTGATAATCGCCATCAGGATCGTAGCCAAAGAGCGAGAGCCTAAAGCCGTCCTTGCCGCGAGACGAACCGTGGCACGCCCCCGAGTTACATCCGGATTTCGTGAGCGCCGGAATCACATCGAGCCGAAAACTGATCGGCTCCTCGATTTTCGCGCGATCGACCGTGACGGGCACCTTCAAGACCTTCCCGCTGAACTTCACCTGCAATTCCGTTTTGCCGTTGTCTACCGGATAAAGAGTGTCGTTCTCAAAACGGACGAGCGACTTGTTGCCCAATGAAAACGACGCGCTTGAAGTTACATCTCGCGTTGCGCCATCGGAATAAACGGCCTGGACAACAACGGACTGCCGGTCCTGCTTCGCTCCGAGATGCACCTCGGAAGGAAACACGTGCACTTCCGCGACATCCGCGCGATCAAAAAGCGCGAGCAACCCCGAGCCGAACGAACTGCCCCCGGCCCCGGCTTTTGGGGTGAAGAAAAATCGGCCCGCCAAAACAACTCCAAGCAACAGCACGAGCGCGGCAGCAGCGTAAAGGAGCTTGCGACCCTTCCGCGGCTTGGAACTGACAACGGCGCCCTCTCCACTCGTGATGGAGTCCTCTTTCGAAGCGGCCAGCTCCGTCGAGCCCGAAACTTCTTCCGGGACCGTTATATTCGCCGCGCACGTCGGACAGGCGATCTGCCGCGCCGCCCACGCGGGTTCGGCCTCCATTCGCTGACCGCAATTTGGACACGCAAATCTCATTACTCCTTCGCGGCGACCTTTGTCTCCTTGTTCTTTGGCGGAACGACGCGCAACACACCGCCCGCGCCGATGCTATGCGGTATCGCTTGCGAGTTGGCCTTGATATCCCCCGCGCAGAACAATTGTTTGTGCGAGCCGAAGGGACACTTCGGATCGATCTTCAATTCGAATACCGCTTCCTTGTCTTCCGAACTGACCTGCACTTCCGGCGCGGTGATTTTATCCGGCAGCCCCATCAATTTCAAAGTCGCTTTGCCTTCAAACGGCTTTTTCTGCTCCAGCTTGCAAACCAGTTTCGGCGAGTCGCCGGGGCTCGCCGCCAGCGTCTGGATCTTTCCCGTCACGAACGGTTCGCCAATCTCGAGTGAGGTCAATTGCGAAGCCACGTGCAACTGCCCGCCCTTCACGGTTGAGGAGGCAATCATCGCGATCTTCCACTCGCGCGGCTCCGCGTTCCCTGTCGCGTTCAGTTGATAATTCCCCGCAGTTGCCCCCTTTGGAATTGTTATGTCCGGCTGGGATCCGACTCCGGGCGGGTTCCAAAGCATTTTAACATTGATCGGTTCGTCGAAGCCGTCCTTCCGCTCGACGTTTACCTTGATTTCCATCGAACCGCCCTGGACCAGCGGCACTTTGGGTTCGGACAAATAAATCTTGAACGGCGCACTCTCGGTAACGGCGACATAAAGTTTGTCAGCGCGAGTGTGGTAATAAAACGTGTTGTTGGGACCGTCGACCATCTCAACCTCATGCCGGAAAATGCTGTTCAGCGACTTACCGGCGTCCGTTGGCTTTGCAACCAACTCCAACAACTTGCCCGCCGAAGGCGCATCCGATGCCGCTTCAAACACAATCGGAATCTGATCGACCTTTCCGAGCATCGTGTCCGCCTGCATTTTCATTCCGGCCGGGAGATCGTCGATGCTGAACGCGAGGTCGCCGCTGTAATTGTTGCGTCGCGCCGCGATCACCGTGGCAAAGCGATTGCCGCGCGGCACCGCGATGAACTGCCGGCTTTGCGAATCGTTGCGCGCGACCTGCGGAATATTCAGCGTCACCCCCGGCTCGCTCGTCGTCACTTCGACGCGATACACGTAATCCGGACCACCCTGCTTCAGGTGATCGCTCACGCGCAGAAAATACTCTCCGTCCGCCGGCACATTGAATTTGGCGGTGCTGTCGGAGCCCGCGCCATCGTCGTTCGAGCTGAGGCTTCCCCCTTTCGAATCATAAACACTGAGCACAGAATCAACCGGTGTGCGCAGCCGGCGCGCGTAAACTGCGATCTCAAGAGCCTGCCCCTTCTTCGCTGTGAATTTGAACCAGTCCGCGTCACCGGGTTTGCTGAGAATGCCATTTAACGCCAGGGGCAGATCGATGTACGCCCCGCTCGCAAACTCGCGTTCGTCGTTTGGCTCATTTTCAAGAACGTTGGCGAAGGGTGAGACGCGCACCCAATTCGGCGACGGCGAAATCTGGCCGTCTTTTTCCGCGAACAATCCAAATCGCTCCGCCGGTTCCGCGGGCAATTTCATTTTCTGTTTTAACTCGCCCGCGCTGTCCCCGACGAAGGTCACTTCCAAATCTTCACCCGCTTTGCCGCCAGCCGGATACACCGCCGTCGGCCGCGGAAACGAACCGATGTGCAAGCGATAGGGTGTGTCCGCCGGACCACCGTAAGACGTGTCGCGCATTTCGATCGTATACACCGCTTCTTTGGGTGAGACGTACGAGACCGCCCCGTCCTGCATCAAGAGCGCCGTGTCGTCCGACGATGCGAGCACCTTTCCGTTGCTGTCTTTGATTGCGATGTAACTGTCGAGCAGCGCGCGACCCAGGCGAATGGCTTCCACTTCGACGGAAAGTCGCTCCCCCGACTTGACGGCCACCTGGTAAAAATCGACGTCTTCTCCGCCCGCTGCCCCGGCTACAGTCGTGTTCAGCGGGACTGGTTGAGGTTTCCCGATTTCGTTATTCGGTTCTTTCTCGGCGAGCTCCGGCAGCGCGCCCACCCAGAATGTGCGGAGATCCGACACACCGCCTTTGGCTCGCACGCGGAACTGGTGCTCGCCCAGGCGGCAATCCGGAGCGATCTTGAATCGCGCCCTGACGTTTTTGTCCGTTTCGATTTTTGTGCACTGAATCCCCGAACCGTAAAAAACAACTTCCTGCGCATCCTCCAACCGCGACCCATTGAACTTTACATCAACTTCAGTGCCGCGCTGACCGCCCGCGGGAGTGGTCGAGTTGAGACGCGGAGTCGTAGCGTGGCTGGACGGGCAAACGACGACACCAATTAGTGCCGCAAGCAAAACCCGCTTGCAACCGCCGCCTTGAATGCGTTTTGCAACTTCCATCTCCTTTACGCCAGGAGTTCTTTGACCACTTCGCCGTCTTTGACAATTTTAAGCGGCCGATTTCCGGGCGCGATCAGGTTATTGTGGTGATCGATCCCAAGCTGGTTGTAAACCGTCGCCGCGAAATCCTCAACCGTGAGTGGGTCCGAATCCGGCTCGCCACCCGTCGGATCGGACGTTCCGTAAACCGCGCCGCGTTTGATGCCGCCGCCGGCCATGACGATGTTGAACACGCGGGGCCAATGATCGCGCCCCGCCGTGCCGTTGATCTTCGGCGTGCGGCCGAATTCTGTCGTGACGAGGACCATCGTGCTGTCGAGCAAGCCACGCTGATCAAGATCGCGGATCAACGCCGCAAACGCTTTGTCGAAGTTCGGCATCTGGCCCGTGATCGCATTCTTGATATTGTCATGGTGGTCCCACCCGCCATAAGTCAACGAGACGAAACGCACACCGGCCTCGACCAGCCGTCGCGCCAGCAACATGCGTTGCCCTGCCGTGTTTTGTCCGTAATCCTCTTTGAGCTTGTCCGGCTCGTCGTTCATCGAGAACGCCGCGCGCGCTTTCTCCGAACTCACCATCGAGTACGCGCGGTGATAAAACGAATCCATGCCCTCGAGCGCGTCGGATTTTTCCAGTGCGCTGAAATGAGCATCGACGGCCTCGCGCATCTCGCGCCTTTGCGCGAAGCGCTTTTCATCTACACCGCCGGGCAGCGTTAAATCGCGCACCTTGAAATTCTTGTTGGCAGGATCGCCTCCCAGACTGAACGGCCCAAAAGCCGAGCCCAGATATCCCGTGCCCGCAAACGTGTTGGGCATCGACGGAATGCAGACGTACGGCGGAAGGTCATTGCGCGAACCCAGTTCGTGCGCGACGACGCTGCCGATGCTCGGATACTGAATCGCCGGGCTGGGCCGGTAGCCCGTGAACATATTGTGCGTGCCCCGATCATGGTCGGCCTCGCCGTGCGTCATCGAGCGAACCACCGTAATCTTGTCTGCGACCTTCGCAGTCTCCTTCATGAACTCCGAAAAGTGAACGCCGTCGAGCTTCGTCTTCACCGTGCCCAGCGGGCCGCGGTATTCAATCGGCGCGAGCATCTTGGGATCGAACGATTCCTGGGCCGCCATCCCGCCAGGGAGATAAATATTGATGACCGACTTCGCGACCCCTTCCTTGATTGCCTTGCCGCTACTCGCCGCCTGAAGGCGGAACAGGTTCTCGAGGGAAAGACCCAGCGTGCCGACCAGGCCAACGTAAAGGAATTCGCGGCGGGAAGGACGCCAGGTATGCTCAGGGCTGTTGCACCAGGACAATTCAGATGAGTCACTCATAGTTTTGCCTTGTTACCCGAAATCGGTGTAATCACCAACTACTACCGCAGACTTAGACGCGTTAATTGAACCATTATTTAGGGAATTTTGCAACTTTAGTTACGGCGGCAGAGCGCTTTACGACGGCTTGGGCCGAAAAAACTGCACCGGGCGAGAAGATCGCAGCCGTAAGTGACTGCGAATGCGTGAGTTCATGTTCTTTAGCGCCTGAAAACGGTCTAGAAACGGCGCAGTTTTGGTTCCGGCTGGAGCGGTCGGAGTCATGTTGTGGGCACAAACAGAATGGGCGAGTCGCGTTCGCGACTCGCCGGTGCGAAAAAGCCAAGGCGGTGTTAATTACCGCTGCTGCGTCCGCACGCGATAGAACCGCTGGCCGGCGTTGGTCGGAGGCGCATCGCTGATCGACAGCCGCTGCGCTGCACCGCTGTTCTCAACCGCAGGGAGCGCTTGCCAGGTCGTGTCGCTCAGCGAGTTCTTGTACTCGACAACAGAGGTCGAGTTGCTAGGCGCCATCCACGAAATCACGGTCTTCTTCGGTTCGCCGCGACTGGAAGCGATCTGGAGGCCGATGCGGTCACCGACGACGACGGGCGTCGAGTCGAGCGCGTTGACGATGCCGTCGCCATCGGAATCGAGGACGGTGCTGCGCACCAGCGCCGTGTTGAGAGTGTATACCTCGCCCGAAGGATAAACGATATTCGTCGAATTGAGCGGCCCCGCGAAGCCAGGCACGAAGCGCAGCCGTCCGCCATGCAAGCCGTCCAGGATCGTCGGGTCAACGTTCGAGTCCGCAAAATAAACCGTCATGCCGGGCTCGATTTCGATGGCATTGACGGGGTCAGCCGCTGGTTCGCCGTTCAATTCCAGGCGATTGATATAGATGGCGCCAGGATCCTGCACGCCTTCGAAGCGGAACAGGCTGAAGGTTCCACCATCAAGAACAAGCGTGCCAAGCGCGAGGTTGTTCGCAAAACCGCCAGCGGACGCACCGAAGTCGGCCGAAGGCCAAACGATGAGCGCCTCGCCGAAAGCAGGCAGTGGCACGCGCACACTGGTTCCGAGTAAGTCACCCGTAGAAGGAAGGGTAAGCACCTGAATGCCACCGTGCGCCGTCCAGTCGTTCGGTTGGCCGATACCCGCATCAACGAACGTATCGCTGGCCTCAAAAACAAGAGAGGCTGGGAAGGCCAAAGACCCGGCGGTAATAAACGAGTTGGAGGCGACAATGACCGGAGCCCGGATATCAATATCCGAACTGGCCATGAGGCTGCCAGAAAGGCTGATCGAGTCGGCTTCGATAATAATCCCGCCCGCACTGGCGAAAAGGGAACCGCCCAACTGAACGTTCGCCGCGCCTATTTGGTGGCCAGAGGCCGAAAAGCTGCCTCCCGGGGCGATGACGTAATTCTCAAGACGATCGACGCCCTCTTCGAGACCGAAGTTAGCGCTCCCCGACATGTTGATGATGCCGAAATTGGTGAAATTAACGAGACCCAGGATGTTAGAAGCCCCCATAGCGTACCCGAACGGCAGCGAGAGCAACCCGGTGTCGCTGATCGTCCAGTCCCGCGCGTCGATGCGAAATGCGCGACCGACAGTGATTTGATCGGCGATGGTGATCTGGTCGGCGGCAAGGAACAGATCGGTCGTACTCACTCCAACCTCCGAGCTAACGAATGGGCTGACAACCAGGACGTGGAAATCCGTGGTGTACGTGATATTGGTATCCATGGGATCCCTCTCGACGGTTTCCCAGACGCCGCTCCAGGCCTGGAGTTGGCCTGAAAAGCGGCGGACCGTGGCCGGAGCCAAATTGCTGATAACCAAGGGCGGCGACGTCGAGGCAATGTCGAACTCCAGGATAGGGGCATCGACCTGGGCGACGGCATTGCTGGCCAGGTCCCGAGCTTTGATAGTGACGGTCGTTTCGCCCTTGATTCGTGTGCGGTTGAGGTTCACCCGATCGCCAAAAATCTCGACGCGACCTGGAGGCGGGAGCACAGCCCCTCCTATGGTACCGATATTCGTGAAAGCAGGACCCGCAAAGCTGGCGCTGTACGCCGCATAAGCCTCCACTACCGTGTTGGAAAGGACGTTGGTACTATAAAACGTGATGTTGGTAATGTCGCTATTACCGTTCGTGCCAAGATCCCAGGCGAAAGGTTTGATGCGAAACAATTCGTAGGTGTCAGGGCGGCGCGTTCTCCGTTGTCCCAGGAAGTTCGGACCGTTCCAGGTAACGTCAATGTTGGTGGTGAAGGCGGAGTGATCGACGAAGTAAATGCCGTTAGTAATTTCGGTCCCACTGAGGATGTCGAAATCTCTAGATTCGATCGCAACAATAACGTCCGCTCCGGCGTTGGGACGGTTGGGACTGGGGAAGCCGGGGACAAAGCGGGCATCCACGCTCAGGAGCGGGTCGAAGCTATTAGTGAGCACATATACTACCTGCACCTGCGCCCGGCCGGCGGGAGTGAGATTCGTGTAAACGTACGGAGTAAATCCCAACGTGGAAAGCGTAACGAGATTGGTGAAAAGCCCAGCGCCGGCTAACCGCACCACCTGATGCGCGGGGGTAGTGAAATTCACCGGGTCGAGAGTATCGATGCGCATCGCCGGGGCACCATTCGTGACGCGATTATTGATACCAGCTCCCCAGTAAATATCGGAAACACCGGGCGCATTGAAATGGTTCGTGCCCGTAATGCCGCCGCCGAAGGGTGGAGGGCTGTTGACGCCTCTGCCGGCCAGGAGCGTACTTCGGCTCACATCGACATTAGTACCCTGGAGACGAATCAAACCCAGGTCGGTTACTTCCAGCGCACCGCGGTTCAGGATATTTGTGGACATGACGCGGAGCAACGGGTCGGCGACAATGTAGCCACGATTTTCCCACGCCGTCTGAGCGAGGCGGGCGTTGTTTGATGAACTGAAATAGTCGAAGCGGAAACCGGGACTGCCGCGCATGACGGCACCCGGCGCATTGGTGACAAACCGCGTGTTCATCATTTCGTACGGATCGATGTTGCTCCCGGTGGCGAAGGCTGTATCGCCGACAACGAAAATAAAGCCGCCAAAAAAGGAGCTGACATCGAAAGTGCTGCGGTTAGCGAAGGCCGTTGCATCGATTTGGGGCGGGAGCGCCGGCGGAGCCAGGGGCGAATTATTGATATAAAGTGGCGTAGTGGCGGCCAGCAGCGACACCGTGCCGACGCTGCTCAGGAGAGCGCCAAGGAGGAGCTTTCTCATATGAAATATTCCTGGTCTAAAGTGATTCATCTACGGTTGCCCCCCGAGGACGGCGCTGCGCCGCGCTCCCAATGTCCAACTGCCAAATTGCGGATAAAGAACCGGCGGGTTTGTTGTCCCATCAAAGGAGCCCCACTGGGCAAAAAGAAGGAAATTAAACTCATCCAAAAAGGGCGGCGCGTGCAGCACTGCCGGCCATTCATCCGTGAAAGTGATCACGATGGGTGGTGTAATCACGCCTGGGCCACCGACGGTGCTATTGCCGTTAAGAGCATCATTGTTGGTCCACCCATCCGTGACAGTACGGGCATAAATAGATGGAAATCCCGCCGCGGTAAGGGGTGTATGGCCCGCGGCGAAGATGTAATCGGGCGCGTTGATCGCGCGCTGCACGAGTTGAAATCTCGCCCGACTGTTCGTGAAAAACACATCCGCGTAAATATTCGTGCGTGGAATGAAGTTACCGACGATCGAATCAAAATCCACGCGCTGAAAGAAAAGCTTGTTGATGCCCGGACGCGGCGCCGCGTTGACGATGATATTCGTTAAGTTCGTGTTCCCGGTAATATTGGTGCCGAAAATATTCGTGACGGCAAAGACGGGCGTCCAGGGTGCGCCGATCAAATTTGTAGGGGTGATCGTTCCGGGACCTCTTGCCGTCACGGTACCCAGGAGCGTTTCGACCGCAACCGTGTTGGTGGTGTAGAGATACCTCAGTCCACCAAGGTCGTCGTGGCTGAGCCCGGTATAGAACTGTCCGGCGAAATTGTTTTGCCCTGCGACCGTATTAAAGCCGCTGTCAAAAGGATCCAGGATGAGCTCCAGTGCGTCTGATATAGTCTGGCCGTCCAGAATCTGGTAGCTGTAGCGCGTGCCGTTCACAAAAGGCGTGGGTGGATGCGGCGGAAGCGGATCAAAATTCAGATGAATCACAGTGAAGTTCGTGACGGGTCCGGCCCGGATCACGCGGCTTTTTAATGCCCAGGTCCAGCGTTCCGCTTCGGCCAACCCCATTTCCTCTAGCAGGGCGGCCCACGCCGCTGATTTCAGGTCGAACAAGCCAAGAGCCTGCGCTTCAAAATTCGGGAACTTCGTATCCATGGGCACCGGCAGCCCGTTGAGGTAGAAATTCACTCCATCGTTGGTGATCGAGGACATGGGCGGCAGGTTATTCATGAATTGCATCATGGTCTCGAGAGACGCAATGGCATTGGTGCCAAAGTACTGGATAAACGAGGGATCGTAGGCATACGTGATCACGGGAACGTTGATCCGGTAAAATCCCTGTGGGTTCTTTGGCCCGCCGATATCGCCTAGTGTTGGACCGTATCCGACACGCTCGACCTGCCAATCTTCCAATGGACCGAGCAATGAGAAACCGCGCACCGCAACGGCCGAAACCAGACTCAAAACGACAATTGCCGCAAAAAGCTTAAGAGTAGACTTCTTCATATGCTTATCGCACCCGAGTGATTCGATAGAAACCGGCCCTGCCACCTCCGCCAACCAGAATGGAATCGGAAGTGCCTGAGGCAAAGCGCGCCGGCCCGAAGGTGGACCAGGAAGACCCAAAATCTTCAGAAGTCTGTATTTGGTAAATGAAACCCGGTTGCGTGTTCCAATTCAGTCGGCGGCCCTGGAGACCGCGAGTGAGCCAGGTCTTGAGGACGCTCTCTGCGTTCGTCGGGTCGGTACCGGCGAGGAATTCGCTGGCATTGGAGGCGCCGTCGCCGTCGCTGTCCGCACTGGGAGCGGGAAAATTGCCCGGCCAATACAGAGCCTGCCAATCGTCGGGCAGCCCATCAAAATTTTCGTCCTCACCCCAGGTGGTCCCATTGGCAGGACCAGACAACAGAGAGCGCGAGCCGCCCTCCATCACGTAGGCGAGGCGGAAACTATGGGTGCTGCCGGCAACGAGGCCGCTCTGGGTCCACACGTTTGTAGTGACAACGCCGGCGGGAGGGTCCGGAGGCTGCGCGCCGTCCATGTAAATCTCGTAGGCCGCGATCGGAAACCCCGACAACGGAGTCCATGTTAACGAGAGACGGGAGGAACTCAAAGCAGAGACGAATGGGGGCGCCGGTTGCGGAATCTGTTCCGTGGCAGCGTACCGCTGGCCATACAAATTGAAACCGCTGCCAACGGGCGCCTGATATGAAGTCCAAACTGTCAATATCCGGTCCACAGAATCACTCACCACCACCGGGTGCATCTGATCACTCGCGGTCGTCGTCGAGTTCGTGAAATCCAAACCTTCAGGAGCCCCGCCCAAAAGAAACCGGCCAATGACACCCTGCGCGTTGCCGTCCTGGCCCAGGCTAGTCCACAGCGCGACCTGCACATCCCCCACCGACGCCACTCGCGGCGCAAACTGATCTCCGTAAGTGTAGCTGTTTAACCGGAACGGTGCCGTCAGCGGCGCGCGGTTTGCGTCGAACGAACGCGCATACACGTCCCAACCGTCAGGACGCTCGGAACGTTGGGACCAGGCGACCAAAAAGCCGCCACCGGCCAGCGGAGTCACGGCTGGGTTTGCGCAAACCACATTCCCTGTGTTAATGCGAAATTCGCCCGAAATCGGCTCGCCCGAATTGTCATAGATCCGCGCGTATATATTCACGTTGAGCACGATGTTATCGCCGATTATCGTTTCGCTTTCAGAGGCCCACAGCACGATGAAACCACCGCCCGCGAGAGCGGCAATCGCAGGCGAACGCTGGTTATTGAACGTAAACTGATTCACTTGTTGGGGCGATGTCACCATCTGGCCCGCTGGCCCAACGATCCTCATGAAGATTCCTCTGTAATCTCCATCCTGGTGCATGCTCTCCCACGCCACCGCGTAGTTATCGTTGGCAAGAGTCGCGATCACCGGTTTGGTTTGTGGCGAATTGGTGTAGAGGTTCACACGGATTTCGCTCGCGTTCGCAAACGTGCCGTTCGCGTTGAGCGCGCGAAACCAAATCTGGTCGTGACGAGTGCTGCCGCCTTGCCAGACAAAAGCCGCCGCCCCGCTGGGAAGCACCGCCACTTGCGGGTGCTGCTGGTTCCCGACCGTCTGCTGGTTCACTCGAAACGGCGCCAACACCGAGGGGGACAGGGTGCTGTCGAGGCGCCGGGCGCTGATCCCCAATCCGTTGCCATCACTGAACGCATCCTGCCACACGACGTAACCACCCGAGGCGTTCACGGCAACGGCAGGAAAAACCTGGTCGCCAGCAAGCGGGCCTGAAATCGGATATTCCGAGCCTAGTGGCTCGACTTGCGCCCAGGCCGCCTGGGTCAGCAGCGCCGCCGCAAGGCACAACACGACACCCCTGCGGTGAAGCAACACTTTCGGCATATACCTGCAATATGTAGCAGGCACACACGCCGATGTCCATTTATTCCTGTCCAGGGTTTGCATACCTAGAAACCAAATCGGTTAACGAGAAGCCGAATTCGCACTCGGGTTTGGCGCTGATTGTTTAGGGTTTGATCGGTGCTTGCGCCGGAAATGCTGTCTGCGCAAACGGCAGTTCCTCGTCCGAATGCACGCGGTTGCCCGCGGGATCGATGATCGTTGGCGTCACAAAAATCATCAGGTTGCGCTTGAGCGCCCGCGAGCTTTCGCTTCGAAAGAAGCGACCCGCAAAAGGAAGGTCGCCAAGCACCGGCACTTTGTCTTTCACGCGCGCGACATCCTCGGAGATCAGCCCGCCCAGGACAATGGTTTGACCGTCCCAAACAATCGCACTCGTCACCACCTGCCGAAGACTGAACCGCGGAAACGGTTGCACGGCGGTCAGCGCGCCACCGACACCTGTGCCGACCGACTGCGCTTGCGGCACGAACACCGACGCGGCCTCGGAATCGTAACCGAGGAATTCCTTGACCGTTGGAATGATGGTCATCTGGATGGTGTAGCCATCCGCCGAGACGTACGGGATCACGTCGAGGATCGGTCCAAATTCAAGCTGTTGAACGATGATCGCGATCGTCGTGCCGACGCCTTGGACGGGCGTGGTGCCAACCTGCGCCACGACGCTGTGCTGAAGCGCGAATCCCGCTGCTGCAACTGCAAGAAGTTTTCGGATATTCATAGTCATTGCCTTTCTGAGATTCAGGTTATGGTGTCGTGCCGCCCGTTGTTTGCTGGAGATCCAGATCCGTCGCGATGGTCTCGACGCGCACGACTTTGACCTGTGCCTGACGGCCGCTCATCGTGGTGACACGAGGAGCGGACAGGAGGTCTACACCGCGGCGCTGCTCCAGTGCGCGAATGACCAAACGGAACTGTGGATCGGTGAGAAGTCCGGTCAGCGTTGCCACAGCAGGGATCTGCGCTTCGTTGCCGCCGATAGCCGAACCCACCGTATTGCGTAAACCTGAAGTCAGCAGGCCGTCGTTTAAGCTTGGAGGAATCGCGTTGATGATTCCCGGACCGGGAAAAGCGCCGACGGGGTTTGCGGTCGAAGGCTGCCCTGCAAAACTAGGAGCGGTTCCGCCCTGGACTCCCGCGCGCTGGTTGAAAAGCAGCGTATTTCCCCAAAACCAATCAAAGCCCAGCGCCTTCGCATCTTCCTGGGTCACTTCGGCAAATTTCGCGTCGATGGTCACTTGCGGGGGTGCCATGTTCAGCATCTGCACCGCTTGCTCGATGACGTCGAGATCGGCCAGTGTGGCCCGTACCATCAACATACCAAGGCGGTCGTTGAAGAAAATTGCCTTCGGCGGTGCGAGGTCCACCCCCGCCGCCAAAAAGAACTGTCGCACGACGTCGATGTAGTCCCGTGTCGGGGTCTCCACCGTGAGGTTGCGCACGCCGGGATTTCCCCACTGTGGAAACGGCGGCACATATGGCCCGGCTCCGCCCTGCGCGGCTCCAGCGCCAGCACCGCCGCCGCCGCCCTGCCCACCGATAAACGGCGCCAGGAATGTGCCAAGGTACTGCGCGCCAATAGGCACCTGGCCCTGGCCCTGTCCGCCGCCACCTCCGCCACCTCCGCCCCGGCCACCACCACCACCACCACGACCTCCCCCGCCGCCGCCGCCCCCGCCGCCACCTTGATCGCTAACGCCGAAGTCAAAGCCCACGACGCCCTTCAAGCCCTGGACGAACGTATTCGGATCGATTTTGAACGTGCGCGTGTAAAGCGGCGGCGCCTCGGTCGCCTTCGGCGAAAATACTATCGCGTAATCTTCGACCGAGTACTTGATCGGCCGATCGGCTACCCTTTGAATCGCATCCAGCGCCTGCCCCAGGGTGAGGTCCGACAGCGGCGGCACGATACGAATCGTCGTCGATGCCAGATCGACCGGCTCGGCGACGGCGGCGCCGGTGGCGACCGGCAATCCAGTGGCCGGGTCGATCGGCGCCGGCGGTGCCGAGGGCGGATCAGCATTCGCGCTGACTATAATATTAATGCCGCGCCGTTCTGGATCGCGCCGGCGCGCCTCTTCCGAAAGGCTCTTCACCACCTCGCCCAGCGGCAATCCATCGTAGCTCAACGTATCCAGGCGAATCCGGTCGAGCTTGGAGTAAATCGCCTGCCGCCCTTTGCCCGTGTACACCACGTTGCTTCTGAGACTGGGGTTCGGCGTTTGCAGAAGGTCCCGCTTCACCGGCGAATTCCACGCCCGGTCCACTTCCAGCATCCGTTCCTTGGACCAGGCCTCGCGACTGACATTTTCCTGCTTATGCCGCTGCTCGCGAATGATATTGAGATAGGTGTAAGCCGCCGTGTTCGCCGGATCAATCTTGATAGCCTGGCCGAGTTGAGCTTCCGCTTCGTCCAGCTTGCCCGCTTCAAAAAGCAGCTTCCCATTTTGCACGTGGGTCGAAGCGCGCACTCGGTCCGCATGCGCCTCGGGCAGCCGCGCGATCGTATCCTGGCTCGGCATTAATCCCGCCATCGACGCGCGCTGGCGCGCATTCTGCGCCTTGAAGGCCAGCGCCGCCTCGTTCTTGGGGTCCTCCTTCAGCACCACGTTGGCGTGCAGGTCAGCTTGCTCAAATTCCCCCCGGCGCTGCGCTTGTTCGGCAAGGATCAGGTGCGTTTGCACCAACCCGCTCATCACCTGGCTGTATTCGGTCTCGACGCCTGTGCCAATTCGCTTGATCAACGCCATGCATTCGTCGTACAGGCGCGCGGCGGCATAAATGTCACCTTTCGTTTGCGCGGCCTGTGCGTCGGCCAGCTTTTGCCGAAGCTCGATCTTCGCCGCTTCGCGACGCAGACTCTCAGAGACGGCATCCTGAGCGGGCGTGACCGGTGCTTGCGCCCACGCCGGGACATGGCCTGCCATCAGTACGCAACAGAGCGTATATATATATGCTTTCATGGGTTGGTTTTAGGGTTACTGACATGGTCGATTCTGATTCGTGCTATTGTGTTGGCGGCGCGCTCGCTGCCGGAGGCGCGTTTGTTGATGGAGGCGCGTTCGCTGCCTCCTGTCGTGCGCCAATGGGCTTCGAGTACTTCTTATTGTTGCCGGCCTCAAAGGTAATTTCGTTCTGATTAATCCCGACAATTCTGTAATCCTCGCCGCCAAAACGCAAAGCCGCTCCAACTCGCTGCTTCGTAAAGGATTTGTTTTCGGGAGGATATCGGAGGTCCACTTCGTAGGCCTCAGGGCGGACAAACGGTTTTTCTTTTGCGATGGTGACCCGCTCCCCGCTCTCCTTTAATTCAAGCACCAGGCCCGAGGGATTCTCCGCCTCACCTTGAACTTCGCGCAAGATAAAGACTTTTAGATTCGTCGTGTTGAGCGTCGCAAACTGCGCAAAGCGCCGACCAGCTCCCACCGCCACTTCGTTCGTGACGTTGATCCAATAACCCGAACCCGCCGCGCGATCGAACGTAATGCTGAAGTTCAGCGGTGCGTGACGCGTAACCTCCAACAATTGCACTCCTTCAGCGCCCGTAATTTCCTTGATCAACTCACCATTGAGCCCTTTTTTCCATTTCACCGGGTTCATCACATTGTGAGGCAACCCAAGATCCAACGGAGGCGGACTCTTCGCCTTCGTCAGTACCGCCGTGTAATTCGTCAGATCCACCGGGCGCACGGGCTTCGCCGCCTTGCGCTCCACGCCGATGATGAACTCCTCAGTTTTCGCCTTTTCGTTTTGCGTTTCTCGATAGAGATAAAACACGGCCACGCCCAAAGCGACCAACGCAATGATGAGCACCACCTTCTCGTAGTGCTGCTTCAGCCCTTCGCCGTATTTCTTGATTGATTCCATCGCTAGACTTTCTTCGCCCCCGGCGTGGTTGGCGGCAGCGTGCGCATTGCGTCGATGACCATCGTAATCTTCAGCAACCTCTCGTTGAGCACCGTCTTAATGCCCTCTTGCGGCCGCGCGGGCACACCCGGTTGACGCGCGCCAGCGGCGCCAGCGGGCAATGGTCTTTGCAAAGCGGGGGCCGGCGCGGCAGGTACGACGGCAGTGGACGGCGGGACCACCGCAGGCGCAGCGCCCGGAGGAGCATTCGGATCAGCACCGGCTGGGGCAACTTCCACCTGCACAGCTTTCACCACCAAACCATTCGTCGATTTGTAAAATGACTCCAACGCCGCCGCCAACTCCGCTGTGAACGCGTACACCGTCACTTCATACGGATTGGAAGCCATGCCGACCGCCTGGTTGACCTGCGGCGTCATCTCATGATGGTCCACCTGGCTGACCGGCTCTTCGCTGTACAGCCGCGAGCGGCGCACCGATATCAACCGGTTGACCTTGGCCTCGAACAGAATGTCACAAATGGTGCGAATCTCCGCCAGTTGTTGCGGCAGCGCCGGAAACGCTTCCGCCGGAAACTGCAACTGCATCTTTTGGTGCGCAAATGTAAACGCGTATTGCTTGCTCGGCAGCGCCACACTCGTCTGGTCTGCTTTTCGTTGCAGGTCGAAGATCGTCTGGTCCAGCAACGACTTGAAGGCCTGGCCGGTCACCGGCTCAAACGGGATGGGTTGAAAGAACAGTTTGGCTTCCTCCGCTGCCGCCCGCGCTTTCTCGAACTCTTGCTTCGCTCGCGCAATGTTCGTGCGGTTGGGAGTTGGATCCTGGTTCACCAACCGCTTCAACGTCTCCTTGCTTTCCTCCAATTGGGCTTCGATCGCTCTGTTCTTCTGCTGGTTCGTCCAGAAATAGTAAACTCCGGCTCCCAGCAGCATCACCGCGAGCAACCCGCCCACCACTAAAAACAAATTTCGCTTGATCCAGGCCATATCACTGTGCGGTCTCGCGATTCAGTTTCACCATGAAATCCACGCTGATGGTCAGTGGGTCATTCTCGCTAATGTTCCCGAGTGTCACCCCGGTGGGATTGAAAAGGTTGGTTCGCGCCTTCAGCTCCGAATCAATCGCGTAAGCAATGCTCGCGTTGGCCGTCGGCTTGATCTGGCTCATGTTCACCGCCCGGCAGGTGAGTTGCAACGCATCGACGGCCATCATATTCGTCGACACAGGCTGGCGCGCCGCTTTTCGGCGACTCGCCCTTCCGCCCGATGCCGGCGCCGTGCTCGCTGCAGGCGAATTGCCGCTCGGCGCGCTCGCGGCCGCCAGGGAGGCATTCGTCGCCGATGCGATCGGCGTAAGCTTCTCAATCCACACACCCGTTTTGGCGTTCAACTCCTTCTCGGTCTTCTCTTCCACTGCGATCAGCGCCTCGCGCAATTGCGAAAGCAACGACGCCCAGTAAAAGCGCTCCTCCATCCACGCGCCGTACTGTTCCACATCGCCCTCCGCCGTGGTCAAATCGCGCATCACCTTGCTCAACGCCTGTTCGTCCCGTTTTAGCGGATCGACCTTGGCCTGCAACTCCTGCAGCGCTCTCGATTTTTCCGCCGCTACGCGCTGATAGAACCACCCAAATGCGCACACCACCAAAATCAGGCAAAACACCGCGGCTCCGAAATACGGCTTTTTCTGGTTGAGTTGTTGCCGCTGCAGGATGCTCTTGGGCATCAGGTTCAGTTCCACCGGGCAATGCGCCAGATTGCGCAGCCCAAGGCCAACCACTTCTCCAAACGAGTGCGCTACTTTCGCCAGCTCCTCGCGATTCGTGCTCGGATCCAAATCCACGTTGCGCAGCGGATTGAAATACTCCACGTCGCTCAAGTTCAGCTTCTCCGCGAAGAATTGCGCCGTGTAAGGCATGATCGCCGCGCCGCCCGACAGGAACAATCGCACCGGCGCCGTACCCCCCTGCTGCCCACGATAAAACTGAATGGTTTGGTTGACCTGGATGTGCAGCCGCGTCATGACCTGTCGCGCAATTTTCGAAATCGCCGCCTGGTGCGGGCTGTCCGGCTCCTCGTACGCTCCCCCCAAACTCACGAAACCCTGCTCGATCTTGATCGCCTCAGCTTCGCCGAACGCCAGCTTCGCTTCCTTGGCAAAATCCTGCGTGATCGAGTTCGCCCCGATGTTAATGCCGCGCGAGTAAACGCTCCCTTTATCGAAGAACAGCAGGTTGCTCGTCTTGGCCCCGATATCCAGGAGCATCGTGCAGCCCTCCAAGTCCGAATAATTGTACCGAAACGCGTTGCACAGCGCCGCGGGTGACACGTCCACCAGTTGCAACCGCAACCCGGCATTGTCCGCCACCCGGAAAAGCCCCTCCACAATTTCCGACTTGATGGCCACCAGCAAAACTTCCAATTCACCCGTCGCCGTCGCGCCCAAAATCTGGTAATCCCACACGACTTCCTCCAGCGGGAAGGGGACATTCTGCTGCGCTTCGTACTGGATGATTTGCGTGACTTTCGAAGTGTCAACCGGCGGTAACTTTACGAATTTCGAGAACGTGTGGAATCCCGGCGCGCAGACGTTGATGTTCCTCGAGGAGAACCGTTTTTCCGCAAGTAACTCCTGCAGGGCACGCAACATAGCGCTTTCCCGCGTGGCTTCCTGCACCCCTTCCTGCCCAAGCGATTTTGTGCCCCAATCCCGCATGAACAGGCCGCCCGCCTCACTGACCTCGAAATCCGCAACCTTGATTGTCGCGGCCCCAAAATCCACGGCCAAAAATGACTTTGTCTGTAACATTCTGATTTTGCGGCAGCACTAGGGTGTAGCAATCGCCTTGCTTGTTCCCGGGATACTGCGCGGAATGACGTGCTAACTACTAAACTTGGACCCGTCGGTCAAACGCAAAACGCTTTTCCCGCCCTCTTTTTCACGCTACGCCAACCTCCAAAAGTCCGCAAATTTTTGACAATGCTTTTCCTGCGACGTCACACTCTCGGTCGAAAATATGCAATCGTCCTTTCCAAACCTTCCGCCAGCGGCACCTTCGGTTCCCACCCCAGCCATTTCCGCGCGCGCGTGATGTCAGGCTGGCGCTGCTTCGGATCATCCTGCGGCAACGGCCTGTAAACGATCCGGCTTCCCGCTCCCGTCACCCGAATGATCTCCCGCGCAAACTCCAGCATCGTCATTTCGCGCGGATTGCCGATGTTCACCGGCTCCGAATGCTCGCTCATCATCAGCCGGTAAATCCCTTCGATAAGGTCGGAGCAATAACAAAAACTTCGAGTTTGGCTTCCATCCCCAAAGACCGTCAGCGGCTTGTTCTTCAACGCCTGGCTCACAAACGCTGGCACCACGCGCCCATCGTTCAACCGCATGCGCGGTCCGTACGTGTTGAAGATGCGCACGATCCGCGTCTCGACCTTGTGCTCGCGGAAATACGCCATCGTCATCGCTTCCGCGAAGCGCTTCGCCTCGTCGTAACACCCGCGCGGACCGATCGGGTTCACGTTGCCCCAGTAATCCTCGGTCTGCGGATGCACCAGCGGATCGCCGTAAATCTCCGAAGTCGATGCGAGCAAAAACCTCGCGCGTTTCTCCTTCGCGAGCCCGAGCGCTTTGTGCGTTCCCAGCGATCCCACCTTCAATGTCTGAATCGGCAACTCCAGATAATCGATCGGGCTCGCCGGCGACGCGAAGTGCCACACGTAATCCACCGCCTCGTGCAGAAAAATAAATTCCGTGACGTCCTGTTGAATGAATTTGAAATTCGGATTTCCCCCGAGGTGATCGATATTCGCGACACTCCCGGTCACAAAATTGTCGATCGCGATCACCCGGTGCCCGCGCTCGATCAACAAATCGACCAGATGCGACCCCAGGAATCCCGCCCCGCCCGTCACCACCGACGTCAGCCTCGGCTTTATTCCCTTTCCACGCCCGCTCTTCTTCGCCATGCGCGGCGTACATAACCAGCCCGCGCGATCCGTTCAACCTCCAATGAGTCTGCTCTAATATTCTGGCGATTACTTGAGCTTCTTCACGCTCACCTCCCGAAACCACACCACATCTCCGGGATCGTGATTCTGCAAACCGACGTAGCCCGCCTCCGGCCGTTTCGGCTCCCGTTTTGGTTCGTGCCATTGCTTGCGCGCCGCAAGCTTCGGACTCGCCGTGTCCAGCGTAGTGGTCCGCTCGCCATCGAGATCCACCAAAATCCGATTCCCCTCCAACGTGATGACCATCGTCTGCCACTCGCCAAACTTCTTCGGCGCAGCGGACGACGGCGCCAGCGAGTAAATCGCGCCCGTGCGATGAAACGGGTCCCCTCCCCCAGCGATCTGCACTTCATAACCCTGATGCACCGCAAACCATGCCCCCTCCTCGCGCTCGGCGGCCGCTTTCACTTTCTCCATCGATTCCTCGGATGGCTTGCCGCTGGCGTCACGATCGAACGCGGGCCCCGGCTTTCCGGCTCGATCAAGAATTCCGTCCGCGAGTCGCACATACACGCCCGAGTTCGCGCGCTCGTCTTTGGTCTTGAACACCACCCGAATCTGGCAATTCCCGAGCTTCTCCTTTTTATAAACCAACAAGCCAAGCCCCTTCGGATCACACTCCGTTTTCAGCGCGCCGTCTTCGATCACGAAACCACCATAACCGACGTGCACCCAATTCGGGTCCACCTTCCCATTAGTTATCAATGGCAACTTCCTCCATTCCCCTTCCGCGCCACGTATCACCGCGGAGCCGCACACAAACATCGTCACACCCAACACAATCGAGCGAATCACCAGATTACGTTTCATCCCTCCAGCCTGAAACTCCCGCCGCCCACAGTCAATTCTTAGAAATGAACCTTCTTACACAACTTTTCGCGCATGCTGACCTGACACTCCCGGTGCATAGATGGCACGTCCGTTCCAGCCCGCACGTGCCGTCTCATTTTGCATTTTTCACTTTAAATTTTTCATTTTCAATTTCCCCACTCCCACTACTTCCCCCCCGGCGCCATCATCTTCCGGTTCATCGCCAGCGCCGCTCGATTGTTCTCCAGCGCTTTGGTTCTGAACTCGTTGAACTTTTGGATCTCTTCCGGGCTCAGAAACCCACCCGCGCGCGTCGTCGCTCCCTGGAACACGCTTTCCATCAGCCTCAAATTCTTCTCCGCTTCCTCCGCCGACGCGATATTGCGGAAATTCAGGATCGGCAGCGTCTGGAAATCCTCCGGCAGTCCCGCTCCCGCCAGGGCCGCCTGTGTCTCTTGCTGCATCGCTTCGTACAATTGCTTCGCCTTCGCTTCCTTTGCCTCCTTGTCCCCCGTCATCTGCGGTTTGAATTGTTCCGACGTCAAGTAACTCGTCAGGTTCCGCGTGTATTCCTGGTACTGCGCGAACGCCTCCGGCCCAAGCATCGTTTTGACTTTCTCCAGCAACGCCGCTTCCTGCGCCGTGAACACACGGTCGATTTCCTCGCGCGATTTTCCCTCCTGCAACAACGCCCCCACGTGATCCACGTTCTCCATGATATCGTCAGCCAGCAAATCCACGAACTTCTCGCTCGTCTCCTTCGGCAGCTTGCTGCGATCGCTAAAAGTCTTGTAGATCATCCCCATGCCCATCTTTTGCTGATCCCGAATCAGCGTGCGCATCTGCGGGTCCGTGATCACTCCGCTCAGCGGGCTCGGCTTCGGCGCGTTCGCTTCCGTCTTCAAGCGGCCCACCTCCCCGCGCAGCTTTAACATTTCGCGCGACGGATCATTGCTCGTCGCTGGCGTCGGAGCGGCGCTACCCTGCGCCAGCTTCGCCAACCGCGCGTTCTCCGCCGACAACTGCTCCATTTGCGCCGCCTCGCTGCGCAACGCTTCGTTTTCCGCGCGCAACTTCCGATTGTGTTGAACTTGCATCGCGACCGGGATCGCGACTGCCACGACCACGGCCGCGGCTATGCCGATTTTTGCTTTAGCCATAATTTGTATGAGGGTTAATGCCGTTCCAGTTCCGGTGGCCGCGCTCGCGACCGCCGCCGTCGAAATACTCACTGCCAGTCCTGCCGGCGCCGCGCTCACCACGTTCGCCGTCAGCGCCGTCGTCAGCGCCGTCGCCGACAGCACCACGCCGCGCCGCGTCAGCAATCCGTGCAGCTTGTCCAGCGCGCGGGTCACCCGCTTGCGCGCCGCCTCCTCGTTGCTGCCCAACGCTTCGCCCACCGTCCGAAAATCCTTCTGCTCGAAAAACCGCAGCATAATTGCGTCGCGATCCTCCGAGCCGAGTTCGTTGATTGCTTCGTCCAGAACCGGCGCGATCAGCGCGAGATTCTCCTCCGAATGATCCTCCATTGAGTTCATCTCCACTGCCGACCTTTCACGAAGTTGACGACGCCGCTCGCGCCGCATGGTGTTATTGGCCACGAAACATGTGTGCCGATGCAGCCAGCCTCCGAGCCGCACTTCGGGTGAAAGCTTGCGCGCCATGCGCGCCAGATCCGCAAACACTCCCTGGGCGACATCCTGCGCCAAATGCGCGTCGCCATTCACCAACCGCAACGCCGCCGAATACACCAGATTCACGTAGCGCTCCACCACTTCCCGGAACGCCGCTTCCGAACCGCTCTTCACGTACTCAGCCAGCCACTGTTCGCCGTTGTTCATCCTTCTGCTATTAAAGACCCGCCTACGACCAAAACCGGACAAAAATCTTAAAGGGTAGGGTCGGCGCTCCGCGCGGACCGTTTCTCCTTCAGGCTGTAACCCCCAACGTAAGGAGGGGGCCCATCAAAACGCTCTTACGTCCTTTCCACCCGAAAAAAACCAATGTCCTCCCCTGCCCTTCCCGTTCGTCGTGTTGATGAAAGTGCGAACAACAACAAAACGAAAACCAATGAAAACAACGATTACTTCACTCTGTGCAACCGTCCTCCTGGCCACGGCCGCGTGGCTGAATGCAAACGAACCGGGAATCAAACCGAAACCCGCTTCACGCGAATTCGAGCGCATGAAATCCCTCGTCGGCGCCTGGCAGGGCAAGACCGACATGGGCCAGGGCCCGGTCGACCTGAACGTCGAATTCCGTCTGCTCGCCGGCGGCACCATTCTCGAAGAGCGTTGCTTTCCCGGCACGTCCAACGAGATGATCACCATGTACTTCGACCAGGGCGACAAACTCGCTCTCACCCATTACTGCATCATGGGCAACCGCCCCGGCATGCTCCTTAAATCCTCCGACGCGAAGTCCATCACCTTCGACTTCGACAAAACCTGCGGCATCAACCCGTCGAAAGAATCTCATATGCACGCCCTCACCATCCGCTTCGACGACACCGACACCATCACCACAAGCTGCAAAGCCATCATGGACGGCAAAGAACTCCCCGAACATCCCACCACCCTCAAGCGCGTGAAGTCCACCTAACCTTCACCGCCACCTCGCAGTCGCCAGCACTCGCCCGCCTCAGAACGGGCGAGTGCTTTCGTTCTTTGCCTCCTGGAAATCCGGCACCAACGCAAAGCGCGCTAGACGCACTGGCGTGCGGACACTTTTGCTTGCTACAGCCAACGACGGTTCAAGCCGATGATTACATCATTACGAACAAAAACCCTTCAAAGATTCCTTGACGGTTGAGTGGCCGCTTACCGCTCGCGCAGCTATGGCTCAACTTTTGCTGAATTGAGCCCTTGAGCTATGAGCAACTCGCGGATAGACATTTCGGGTAAGGGACCAATTCAATTTGAAGGCGCCACGTTGCCCGAAAGCGCGAAGCATTTCGACGCGGCCTCCTTCTGCTCGTCTCTTGCGGATGACATCTATGATTGGCTGCTGGATTTGCGGTATCCCTGGGGGCGTGAGCGGCGAGCAGCGAGCAGCCTCGTTCTGCGAGCATGCGACGAGATTGAGGCTCGCATCTATTCCGAGCGGGAAGTGTTGTTTGCTCATTTGCGCGATGTCTACCCGCAGAATGACCCGGCAGAAATATGTCAGGAGTGGTTGACAGCCATTCAACTAATGCGTGAGCGGGCTGAAACTCGGAGCACTTGCACGTGGACAGTACAGCCAGCGGACGGCGAGGTTGCTTACTGGGTCACCCAGACGATTGGGCTCATACGCGCGATGGAAAAAGGGTCTCGTGAGCCGACGGCGCTGCTACCGGGCTTCGTTGAATACATCCAAAGCGCGCCAGAGGAAGAGCAATTGCGTTTCATCATTGGGGTGACAGACAGTTTGAGCGGAGTTCGTGACTAATTGGTCGTCGCCGCAGGCGGCAGGATCAAGGGCACTCACTTACCGCTGCGGCGGAAGCTGATAAGTCACCTCACGTTGTTCGCCATTCTGATCCAACACCGATAGCTTGACCTGATCTCCGGGATCGAATTTGTGCGTGAACCACGCCAGAAATTCGCGCGCGATTACATTCGGGCTTTCGCCATTCACCGCGATGATAACGTGACCACTGCGCAAGCCGGCTTTATAGGCGGGGCTGGTCGTATCGCTCCCCATGTATGGATCAACGGCCATTTTGTCCGCCGGAATCTTGAACCGCTCGCGACGGGATTTCACCGGCATCGGGAAGAATCCCGGGCCTGGATTGGCGATGCCTTCCGCGAAGGACATTCGCCAATCGACTATCGTTTTGCGCCAGCCTTCAGCGACAGCCAGTTTGCCGGACATCACTTCCCCGCCGCGCGTCCACCAGACTTCCATCTCACCCGCACC